>Ga0326727_10026275_pt1 | contig 10817 bp, 11 predicted proteins | sample MB2enrmetagenome_FD_207643 | JGI IMG/M metagenome (GOLD analysis project Ga0326727, IMG submission 207643) | Lab enriched peat soil microbial communities from McLean, Ithaca, NY, United States - MB29MY | ecosystem: Environmental > Terrestrial > Soil > Wetlands > Peat | place: USA: New York... | reverse complement strand
GTGATCGGAACGTCGCTCACATGGATCTCGAAGATACACCGTTTTCCGCCGCGCAGAACCGATTCCTTCAATTCCACCCGGACCTTTTTCTGCAGAAAGGTCTCCCAGGTGTGTTGCTGCCACCCCAGAGAACAGTCGCAGACCACCGGCGGAGTGTTCTGCTTAAGGCTGATCAGCGGGCAGAAGCAGTCGGTGCGCTCCGGCGAGGTCATGGTGATGACGTTCTTCTCGCGATCCCAGGTCACCTCGTCTCCCGACGATCCCTGTTTGTAGGCCTTCGCGAGACCTTCGAAATCGCCGCGGTGCTGCACGGTGAACTGGTCGTAGCGGCTGGAGCAGAAGGTGCCCACCTCGTGCAGGGTCTCGGTCAGTTCCTTTGGGCCCATTCGCTCCGAGAGAATCCGTATCAACCTGGCGTAGCGCTCCTTCACAAACCGCGGGCGCCAGTCGTCCGGGGCAGCCGTCTCGGCGGCAGACAGGCTGGAGGCGGGTATCAGGCTTCCAGCCGCGCAGGCGCACAAACCGGCCGCGCAGGTTGTCAGAAACTCTTTTCGATCCATCGGCGTTCTCCGTTGACATCCTACGCCCAGCCGCCCGCGCGCGCAATATCCGCGGGCTTGGATGTGCCTGTCGGCGTATGTGCTTGAAAGCAGGACGGCTGGGCTGGACGATGTCGCACCCGCCGCCGTGATAGACTCCAAAAAGCATGGCCCCAGAATCGGCATCCGAGCGCCCGGTTGCGCCGCAGATATACCAGTTCGGGGCCTTCGAGCTGAACCCGCGGGTGGGAGAACTGCGCAAGCACGGCCTGCGGCTCAAGCTCCAGGACCAGCCGCTGCGGATCCTGACGTGTCTGGTGGAACATGCCGGAGAGGTGGTGAGCCGGGAGGAGATTCAAGCGGCGCTGTGGGCTTCCGATATCCATGTCGATTACGAGAATGCGATCAACAGCGCCGTGCGGAAGCTGCGCGGCACGCTGGGCGATACGGCCGGCAACCCCAGGTTCATCGAGACCCTGGCGCGCCGCGGCTATCGGTTCATCGCCCCGGTATCCATGAAGCAGACCCCGGCTATTGCCCCGCCGGAGAGCCCGCCCGCACGCACGCCGAAAGCATATCCGCAACCCGGGCGGCTGGGGTTGGCCGCCGCGATCGCGCTGGCCGCTGCCGCTGCCGTTCCGTTCCTGTGGCGGCCCACCAGGGTTGCCAGGGTTCTCGAACTTGCACCCGCCGTGCCGCTGACCAGTTCCCGGGGAATCGTATGCTGTCCCTCGTTCTCGCCGGATGGCAGCCGGGTAGCGTTTTCCTGGAATGGGCCGGCTCAAGACAGCTTCGGCATCTACGTCCAGCCGATCGGTTCGAGCGAGCCTACGCGGCTTACACGGCATGCCGCAACCGGCAAGTTCCCGGCGTGGTCGCCGGACGGCCGCTCGATTGCGTTCCTTCGGGAAGTCGACCCTCGGCACGCCGCCGTCATGGTCATGCCGCCGTTCCCGGGACCGGAGCGAGCGGTGGCAACCACCGCGCTCGGATGGCCGGATCTGGACTACCGGGATCAGGGCCCCGCACTGGCGTGGTCGGCGGACGGGAAGTATCTTTTCACGCTGGCGTCGGCCGACGAGAGCGGAACCTGCGGAATCGTTCGCGTTTCCGTGGAAACCGGCGAGGAACGGCGTATCTCGACGCCGCCGCCGGGCATTGCGGGGGATGGATCGCTTTCGGTCTCGCCGGACGGACGGACCCTCGCGTTCACCCGCACGGTCACCGGGCTGGTCAATAGCGACATCCATACGATCTCGTTGGTGGACGGAAAAGTGCAACGCATCACCTTCGACGAGCGGCGGATCCTGGGTCACGCCTGGAGCGAGGACGGCCAGGATCTGGTCTTCTCGTCGAATCGCGGCGGCAGGGTGGAGTTGTGGCGGATCGATGTGTTCGGGGCGAAGAAGGCAGTCCGGCTGACCGGCGCCGGCGAAAGCGACGACTCGCTGCGGACCATCCTGCAGTTATATCCCGCGGTCTCGCGGCGGGGACATCGGCTGGTGTATACGCAGCCCAGCGTGGTGGGGCCGGATATCCGGCGCATCGATATTGCCCGCGGTCTCCGGACCGCACCGGTCCGGCTGATCTCTTCCACTCGCGGAGAACGGAGTCCGCAGTACTCGCCCGACGGGACGAAGATCGCAATTCACTCCAATCGTTCCGGCCGGGGCGAGATCTGGGTATACGATGCGGACGGCTCGAACCCGGTGAGGCTCACGTCATTCGAGAGCGGCTTTTCCGGATCGCCGAGGTGGTCGCCCGACGGACGCACCATTGCGTTCGACAGCAGCAACCTGGGGAACTGGGACGTCTATGTGGTGGGTCTTCAGGGCGGCGGCCCGGTCCGGCTGACTACGAGCCCGGCGATGGATGAGGTGCCGAGTTGGTCCAGCGACGGGAACCGGATCTACTTCGCCTCGAATCGCAGCGGCCGGTTCGAAGTCTGGAAAATGCGGGCGGACGGGAGTTCGCAGACGCAGGTCACCGCCAATGGCGGGTTCATGGCGCTTGAATCGGACGATGGCCGGGACCTGTACTATACCAAGACCGATGGCGCCAGCGCGTTGTGGAGAATGCCGGTGGCGGGCGGCGCCGAGCGGAAGGTTGTGGAGTCCGTCCACGGCCGCAATTTCACGCTGACGAAGCATCGGATCTGGTTCATGCAGGAGGATGGCATCGAGGTTGCACTCCGGTGCGTCGAGCCCGGTTCAGCCAGGCCCACGACGGTTTCCATGCTTGGCCGGTTCCTTTTTCATGGACTCTCCGTCTCCCCCGACGAACGGCACGCGCTGTATTCCCAGGCGGATGTGGTCGGAAGCGATCTCATGCTGGTCGAGAACTTCCGATAGCTCCGCGCAGGCAAAAAAAAGGGGTCAGACCCCTTTTTCCCCGCGCTCCGCGGATGCTAAGCGGGGCCGATTACTTGAGAGCATCCGAGGCGGAGCGATCGCAGGCCTTGGCGATGCTCCATCTCAGCACGCGTTTTGACTACTATTACGCCGGCCTGCTGTTTGGTGGGTTGGCGTCTACGGTCCGCGGCTACCTGTGGTTCAAGTCCCGCTATATCCCTCGATCGCTGGCTGCGTTTGGCGCGATCTCGTCCGCGTTCTGCGTGGCGTGTACTTTCGTTTTCTACGTTTTCCCGGACTTCGGCAAGACCGTCAACTCGTGGTGGACTGAGTTTCCGGCTTCTGATCGAGGGATTGAGGCCGTCCGGGGCAGCCGAAGCCCGAGCACAAGCCGATGCCGTCTGACCGCCGCGCCACGCGGACGCCACCCGAATCCGCCACCGCGCCGTGAAACGGCGGTTTGACGCCGGCCGCCGCCGTGCATACACTGAGACCTTCCGGAGGCGCTATGCGGCTGTCCCTGCCAGGCCGGCTATTGCCGGTTGCGATGCTACTGATCGGCCCGAATGCCTGGGCCGCCGGTCCGCTGTTCAACGTGCTGGATTACGGTGCCCGCCCCGACGGCACGGCGCCGGCCACGGAGGCGTTCCGCGCGGCCATTCGGGCCGCCCAGGCCGCGGGCGGGGGAACGGTCTACGTGCCCGCCGGCAGGTACGTCAGCGGTCCCATCGAACTGGTCAGCAACCTGGTGCTCGATATCGAAGCCGGCGCCACGGTGCGGTTTCCCGCCACGCGGCTCCCCTATGCCAAGGGCAGAACGCAAGGCATCGAGACCGTCGGCCCGGTGCCGCTGATCGGCGGACACGGCCTGGAGAACGTCTCGATCACCGGCCGCGGCGTCATCGCCACCGACAATGCCGAGTGGACCAGGCTGATGAGCGCGCCCACGCCGCGCAGCGATTCCGGGCCGGGCTCCGCCTTCGGGCCCGATTGGAACCGTTTCCTGGAGTTGCTGTCCCGGCAGACGCCGCAACCGGAAAGTGAGTACCTCAGAGTCGCGCCGCTGCTGCGGCCTTCCTTCATCCGGCTGATGGAAAGCAAGAACATCTCGATCGAAGGCATTCACATGATCGGAGCGCCGTTCTGGTCGGTCCATTTGCTGTATTCGCAGAACGCCGTGATTCGCGACGTCTCGCTCGAGACGTTCCCGGGGGCGTTCACCGGCGGCCTCTACATCGATTCCAGCCGCGACGTGCGAATCTCCGGCTGCTATCTGGATAATGGCGACGACGCGATCGCCCTGAAAGCGGGGAAGGACGCCGATGGCCTGCGGGTCAACCGGCCCACCGAGAATGTGACCGTCACCAACGTGGTGGTGCACCGCGGCTCCAGTTGCCTGGCGATCGGCAGCGAGACTTCCGGGAGTATCCGAAACGTGCTGGTGAGCGGCGTGGTCTGCCAGGGGACGCAAGGCGGAATCCACATCAAGAGCGAGCGCGGACGCGGCGGCACGGTGGAGAATATCCGCATCGAGAACATGACCATGGAAGACGTGGGCCGGGCCATCGGCGTGTCGCAGTATTACCAGATGCAGGGCGAGACGCCCGCCCCCGAAGAACCGGTATCGCGGCGCACGCCCGTGTTCCGCAACATCTCCATCGGCCATGTGACCATCAGCCGTGCGCGCGGCTCCGGGCAGTACGCCTGGAACCCGGTCAGCATCGGCAGCGCCACCCGCGGCAGGCCCGCCACCGCCGTAACCATCAGTATCGAAGGGCTGCCCGAAATGCCCATCGAGGGGCTGCGCATCGGCGACGTGATCGCGGAAGGCAAAGGAGGACTGAGAGCGCACCACACCACCGGGCTGGAGCTGCGCAACGTGCAGATGAACGCCGAGGACGGGCCGGCGTTCCTGATCCGCGATTCCACTGACCTGGAACTGGATGGCGTATCCTCGCGGAAGCCCGCCCCCGGAAGCCCCGTGATCCGGCTCGACCGCTGCCCAGGCGCGGTGGTGCGCGGAAGCCGGGCGTTCACCGGCACGGGCACGTTTCTTTCGGTGGCGCCGGGTGAGATGAAGAATGTCGCGCTGGAAGGGAACGCGCTCGGAAGCGCGCGGAACGCAACCGAGGAGACGGCCACCGATTTCTGGCGGCCGCCTCAGGCGCAGCCTACGAGATAACAACCGGGAACGAACGGACGCGGCAGCCGGCAATGGTCAAGCGGAATTCCTTAGGTTCGAGTCCAACCTGGGGAGCCACACATTTTGGCAGCTTTACGATTTTCCTGTTTTGTTTCCGCAACTTGGGAGTTCGGGCAAGGTTTGTCACCCCACGATGGACTCGAACCGGATCGATCTGACTGTTTGTGACTCGATCAAGTCTTGCCTCGGATGCCCGTGACTCAGGTACTGGTGGTGCCAGCGGTTCGCTTCGCTGGAGTTTCTGGAAGCCAGCCTGGCAACCAATCTCTGCCTGTCGTAACGAAGCTCGATGGCTTCGCTAGGCGGATTTTGGGGTGCTCAGTGGTTGAGTGGCGCGATATTTCTCGGACTCCGCTTTCTGTTCATCGATAAGCTTCTGCATTGCTTCGGCGGCCTCAGTTGAAGCAGCGTCGACCACATCGAAACCCTTTCGCAATATGGCCTGTACCTCTTCGATTGCCAACGCAGCCCTCTTGACCTGTCTAGGGAGTCCAGCTTCGTTTCGTTGTTTCTTGCTGGCGAGCTCGAACTTCTCACGATCGAGTTGTTCAGTGAGCATCGCCTTGAGGAACTTCTTGGAAAATGCCATAGCAGCATCCAACTTTTCTGGAATCGGGGCCTGCGAACTCGGTAGCAGCTTCAGATATCCGATCACCAGTTCAAACCCTTCCACCTCGCCAACGCTAGAAGTCCTGGCAGCGCGGAGGTCGCTGAGCTCCAGATCATAGTCGCGCGCTTTTATGTGTTCGTAAAACCTGTCGATCAGGTTGGTGACTTCAGCTAAGTGCAGATCGGGGTTTTCGTCCCATTCCTGCGATACGACGCCCTCAATCCCGCGAGAAAACAGTTGTACCTCCCAACTCATCTCGGCCAAGGCGAGATACATCGCGTTCCGAGCTTGTGCCAGTTTGCCTCGTCTCTTCCACCAGCGCTCGATTGTCCCCTTGATAAATATTCCCATCCCGGCCCCCACCACAACCTTGAGGATGTCGTAGAGGCGTTGTTCCGTACCCATCGCCTTACCCCTTTCTGGTGACAACTGAAACTTGCTTCGGTGTTATTCTACGCCCTATCCGCGTGTTTGAGACCTGTTTATTATCTTTTGGCCGCACAGACGACGGCAGCCGCGTGAAACCATGCCTTGGGGCCTGGAACCGCCTTCGGGCCGTGGTTCGAGATTAATCCCTGCTGGGCACCCAGTCTGGATGGACATGCCGGGTTCGCCCGTATCCCCTTGGTCTAAAGCCGGTTAGAGTGGTTCGAGCGGACCGCGATTTGGGTAGCAAAAGTTCGAAACGTATCCAGGCTGGGGAGCCAGATACCGCTTTCCAGGATGTCTGCTATCTGATTGATTTCATTATGCGTGCTTGGAGAGAGTTCTTCTGGGTCTCCCCTGTGTGGCTGTTACCCCAGAAAGGACTCGAACCTGCGACAGCGAACTCATCCGAGTTGCATTCTGTAAGCTATCGCACGCGTAAAGCGTGGCCGTCAGCAATAATCATTGTATTGCGCCTCTGGCCTTCGGAGATGGGAACTCCAGCTCAAACGCTCGAAATCGCTGCCAATCTGCGGCCAACTTCCGGATCGCCGACAATCCGGCCGCAGAGCTCTAACAATGACATTTCACGAGAATAAAGAGGCTCGCTTGAATCGTGGGAGTGTCGTAGCTTTACAAGCCTCGTTACCAGCTCATGTTTCCGAGCGAACCTCGGATGGCGCAGAGAAGTAGCACCAGCCCGGCAAGCACGCTGAGGAGATGTGGTAGGAAAACATGCGGAAAGAACCACGCGAATCGATATGACTTGCGGGGGCCGCGTACTAGAACGGGCGGAGTTCCCGCTTTGAGTTTTCCAGCATACACCGCCCCAGCATGGGACCAGCTTGAATCGATCCTCGGGGACGAAAATGCTTTCGCATGGTCCCCAGATATACGTTCATATTGCAACACCTCAATTTCACGCATCCGCAAGTAGTAACGCATTTGGTGGCGCTTCATCGCTCCTTCGATAACCCAGAAGCCAAAACCACTGAGAGTCGCAACAAGAAAGAGCCCGTAGTGGCCATATTGGAAGCCCCATGCCAACGCCGCCAGACTGAGCGTTACACCCCATCCTTTGACGGTCATGAGCCGCCCATCAAAGTCATCGACAATCTTGAGGATCTCGTAGTACTCTTTGTCGAGAGCTTCTTCATTGGGGTTTCGAACCGCCTCTACCTCTTGCACGGCTATCCTCCAGAGCAACCTGTTCTCTGCCTGACCCAACGGCTCGCCGCCCGTCTCCAGGCCCGGCCAGCCAACGATAAGTTTACTCGCTGTTGGCCTGCGCTGGAACAGAATGGGGCCTTTCCCATGGTATATCACGGCGGATCCACGTTTTTGCTTGGGAACTCGCTGGTTTCTCCGCTTGACAGGTTGCGCTTGTTGACGGCCCCGTCCAACGTGGCCGGCCAAGGCGCCGATTTCAAACTGGCCGGCGTTACGGGAGTTGCGGATGCCGCCGGCGACGGGGTTGCGGTGGTCAACTCCGGTATCGTCAAGGGGGCGCAACATGAGCCTCGAAGACGCAATCCTGGACAGAGTCCGCCGCCTTGCGCTGGCGAGGCAGGAGGAAGTGTTGCGCTTCGCGGAGGGATTGCAGCGGCGTGCCACGGCACCCATGGTTCCGTCCCGTGACCGAAGCCGCGAAATGAAGTGGATCGACGATAACCGCACTTCGTACGCGGATCAATGGGCGGCGGTAGAGGGTGACCGATTGATTGCCGCCATGCCGCTTCGTTGGGCAACGGGTGCCACTCGCTACCGATGATTGATTTCTTCTTCCAGTCCTGCCAGGGTCTCGATGATGCGGGCGAATTGCGGAACTTCACCGAAGATCATCACCCGCATGGCATCGTAGTCCTTCTCCAAATCGCGGCGGTGCGGCGCGCTTGGCACCAGCTTAAACGTTCCAAGTCGGGCCTGTTCATAGTTCGCCCACCCGCACGGGTAAAACCGCCGCTTGAATTCGACGACATCCCTCAGAAGCTCCCATCCGTGCAGGGCGGCATCCTTGACAGGACTGTGCGCGAGCCGGTGGAGATCGTAATAGTGACGTGAGTATCGCGGGGGCATCACGCCGGTGCGGTGCGCCTGCTGATGAAGGATTGTGGCTTTCTCCCAGAACGTCCGCTCGGCGGCAATCGCCACCACAGGACAGGCTGGGTCCGCGAAGAGTTCCGGAAAAACGTCTGCCGCATACGGCCGGATCACATGTGGCGCGGAGGGAACCCAAGAAGCCAGCGGGCCAATTTCCAGGCGCACGTTGGGCCGAAGGTAAGTTTCTGAAAAGGCCGCCGGATACGCGACTTCAATGGCTTGAGCATCGCGGGTATCGATAGCAGCGGCGACCTGCGGGCACACCGCGAAGATCGAACAGAGACGCGGCAACAGTTCACTGGCAATATACTCAGCGGCCTTCTCGTTGAAACGCTTATTAAACTGGTCTTGCTTGGTGTTCGACCCGAACTCCTGGTACGGGTTTTCCAAGCCCTCGCCGAAACCCAAGAGTTGCCAGTCCAGGATAAGATCCACGTCCTCCGAGAAGCGTTCGACGATGCCGAAGACCTTCGAGAGGGTTGTGCCTCCTTTGAAAACGATGTGCTCCTTGATGGCCGGATCGGCAAAGAGCTTTTTCAGGACCCAGCAAACCCAGAAGTCCTTCTCGGTCACGCCCGAACCGGTGCCACGACGGGAGCCAGCTTCCTGGAAAAGCTCCGCCCGTTGTTTAGCCGGCAGATTCGCGACCTGATCCATCGGTGTCCTTCCCCGCGATCCGCCTTAGTGCGGCGTACACCCATCCCGTGGCGGTCTCTGTGTCAGCTAGCACCCGCGCCCGTAGATTGGGCGCCAACCATGCGCGGATCGTCGAAATGACCTCCGCGGTGACGTGCTCTTGTCCCAGAGACTTGAGCGCCTGGACGATGAGGCGGCTTTCAGGAAGTTTGAAGCCGGCCTCTTTCAGGGCAGCGTGATCGAAAACAAGAGCAATGCGTCCGACTTTGTACGAGCGGTTCGGGCCATCCGACAGGTAGACTGCACGTGCGGGCACCTGCGTGGAGAGGCGGAGCAGGTTCTGTGCGACAGCTCCGCTCGGTTGGATTCTCCAACCGAATTTGCGCGCGAGCGCCTGCGCCACCTGGTCGAGGTCGGGGCTCAATTCCGTCGAGAGCGCCTCGCTGAATTGGGGGCGATCATAGATCCCCCAAATGATCCGCCGAATCGAACCTTTACGCTCCAACCGGTGGAGCGCAGAGTCGATAGTAGGGCGGCTCCCCAGATCGGCGAAGTCCCGGGCAGAAAACGCCCAGCCATCTCCATTGGTGTGAATCCTGCGAATGGCCTTCTCTTCGGTCGATCGGTCCGTCACCGGCTGCCTCACTTGCAAGAAAAAATAGCATGTTTTTCTTGCAATGGCAAGGCTCCGGCACGCCTGCTTCCAGCCTCTCGTGGCTGTCAACTACTCGCCAGCTATCGCCAAGCCTTCGCCTTTTTCTTTCAGTGACTTGCATTTTGGCTGGAGCGTTGTCTTGCGGGTTTTCCGGGGAGCCGCCCCGCTTCACCGGACCGCTTGACATCACTTCCGTCATTCATCATCATTGAATCAAGATGCGCACGACTCTGGATATAGAAAACGATGTTCTGGATGCGGCCAGGGCCTTGGCCGTCGCCCGAGGCGTGTCGGTGGGAGCGGCTTTGTCGGAGCTGGCGCGCCGGGGGGTCGCGGCCCGAACTCCACTCGGCGCCCGCAACGGTTTCCCGGTGTTTCAGATACCGGTGGGAACGCCGGGGTTCGGTCCGGACGAGGTCGCAGCAGCGGCCAGCCGGGAGGACCTTGAGGCGGCGCGCGGATTCCTGGAGCCGGGACGGTAGCCGTGTCCGTCGCCCTGCTCGATGTCAATGTGCTGCTGGCTTTGGCGTGGCCGAACCATGTCCACCACGCGGCGGCCCACCGGTGGTTTGCGGAGAATTCCGGGGCGGGGTGGGCAACCTGCCCGCTGACGCAGTTGGGGTTTGTGCGGCTGGGGATGCAGCCGGCGGTGGTGAAGGTCCCGATTCTCTTCGGGGACGTGATGGCGGCGCTGGCCGAGATGACTGCCAACCCCGCGCATCGCTTCTGGCCGCTGGGGGCCGGGTTTGTGGGTATTCGCGACGAGATACGCGCCCGCGTCGTGGGACATCACCAACTCGCCGATGCCGTCCTGCTCGATCTGGCGATCCGGCATCAGGGACGCCTGGCTACGTTCGATCATAGGGTCTTGGGGCTGGCGCCGCCGGATTCGGTCCTGCGGGAGGCGGTGGCGATCGTTCCGGCTTGACCATCCAGGGGGGAAGCCAATGCTAGACATCAACGCATCAACTATGTTATGCTTTGATGTATGAGGACAACGCTCAGCCTCGACGACGATGTTGCGGCATTGCTCGAACAACTGCGGAACGCGAGAAACGCCACTTTCAAACAGGTGGTGAACGACGCCCTGCGGGAAGGTCTGGCCCGATTGAGTTCGCCCCCTGAAACGCGGCCTTTCCGCACCCAGCCTGTCGATCTGGGGAGCTGTTGTTTTCCGAACCTGGACAATGTCTGGGAAATCCTGGATGAGGTGGAGCGGAGCCGGACCGGCAGATGATTCTGGTTGACGTCAACCTGCTGGTTTACGCCTGGGACCGCGGATCGCCTTTGCACGAAC
>Ga0326727_10026274_pt1 | contig 10818 bp, 8 predicted proteins | sample MB2enrmetagenome_FD_207643 | JGI IMG/M metagenome (GOLD analysis project Ga0326727, IMG submission 207643) | Lab enriched peat soil microbial communities from McLean, Ithaca, NY, United States - MB29MY | ecosystem: Environmental > Terrestrial > Soil > Wetlands > Peat | place: USA: New York... | reverse complement strand
CGTGGGCGAGTTGCCGACAACGATGTTCTCAATGTCGGAGAGGCTGCCGATCAGTCCTTCTCCGCGAATGAGCGACTGTTGTTCGGAGCGTTCCAGATAAGCGCCGCCAGCATTGGCGTTGTTTTTGCCGAGTGCCTCGATGACCTTTGTGAGCGGCACATGATAGCCCGCGAGCTTGTCGCTATCGACCTGCACTTCATAGGTCTTCAACGCGCCCCCCTGGCTGTTGACTTCGACGACGCCCGGGACACGGCGCAGTTTCGGCGCGATCTCCCAGTCGAGAATGCTGCGCAGATCCATGCCGCTGCGGCCTGGCCCTGTGACCTTGAACTGGTAAATTTCTCCAAGTCCTGTCGAGATCGGCCCCATCTCGGGCACGCCGACCTCGGCGGGAATGGCCTCCTTCGCTTGCGGCAGCCGTTCCATCACCAGCCTGCGGCAGAAGTAGGGGTCCATGTTGTCTTCAAAGTAGATGGCCACATACGACAGACCATACTTCGAGGTGGATTGAATGCGCCGGATGCCGGGCAGACCGCTCATCGCCGTCTCGACCGGATACGACAAAAGTTGTTCCACCTCCAAAGGAGAAAGGCTTGGCGCGCGCGTCAGCACGAGCACCTGATTGGGCGTGATGTCTGGTTCCGCGTCGATCGGCAGATTGCGCATGGCGACAATGCCGGCAGCAGCCACAAACAGCGCCGCAAGAAGGACAAGAATGCGATAGCGGAGTGCGAGTTCCACGAGTTTCTGCATGGCTACTCCTCTCCCAATTCGCCACCGGCCAGAATGGACTTCAGGTGAAAGGAACCTTGCGTAATGACGGGTTCGCCAGCCTTCAGGCCGCGTACAATCTCGGCTTGCCCATTGACGATGGCTCCCTTTTCCACTTCGCGCTTCTCAAACTGTGTTTGCGAACGACGAACAAAGACAACGCTCTTGCCTTCGACCTCTTGCAATGCGCTGGTGGGCACGGTGACGGCCTGTTTGTCGAATTTTGTGGGCAACTCAATGCTCGCAAACATGTCCGTCTTCAGCTTCAGATCGCCATTCGCGACCTCGCAGCGCACGCGCGCGGTGCGAGTCTGCGGATCGAGCACATCGCTGATGTAGGCAACGCGGCCGGCAAAGCGCTCGTTGGGATAGGTGTCCACCGTGATGGAAGCATTCTGTCCGACGCGAATACGTCCAAGATCTTTTTCGTAGACCTCTGCCTGCACCCACACCTGCGTGAGGTTTGCGACGGCGAAGACTTCGCGGCTTTCATCGATGAAGTCGCCGGTGGAAACCTGTGCCTTGGTTACGACTCCGGCAAAAGGAGCTTTCAGTGCCGTCAAAAAGCTGCTGCGCGCAGACGCATTCGCAATGCCAAGCCGGTGCAGACGCACTTCAAGCCCGTTGATGGCTGCCTGCTGAGAGCGTATGTTTGCTTCAATCTCCTGTTGCTCTGCCTGACTGGATTCGAAGTCCTTCTCGGCTCCGGCACCAATATCGGCAAGCCGACGGCTGCGCTCTGTTTGACGACGCGCGGGAGCAAGGCGCGCTTTGCGTTGTTCCAGTTCAGCGCGGGCCGATTGCAACTGCGCAATGAGTTCGCCTGCCTCGATGTTGTCAAACACGGCCAGCGTCTGCCCGGCCTTGACGCGGTCACCAACCTTTGCGTGAACCTCAACGATGCGTCCTCGCGCGAGTGGCCGCACCGAGGCCACTCGACTATCGATAGGTTGGACCGTTCCCGTGGCGCGCAGATATTCCTGCATGTGCGTGAGTGCCGCGGGTGCGGTTTGAAGTCCGATATGCTGCTGGGCAGAAAGACTCATTTGCAGCAAACCATTCTGCTGCGCCTCGGCTTGCTGCTTTGCGTTGTCCGCGTTTTCAGCAGGCTTCCGTTTGCAACCGGAGAAGAGTAGTGCGCTGAAGAGTAAAGATACGATCATTCGCTTCATAGAAGGTTTCCTCCCGTTGCTCGTTCCAGTTCTGCCCAAGTGCGCGCCACGTCGGCCTGCGCGTCGATCGAAGCCTGCTGCGTGTCTACCAGACGGCGTTGTTCGTTGAGCACGTCCAGCAAACGCAGTTGCCCAAGTTTGTACGCCTGGCGAATCACGGAAAGGTTGGCGACCGAAGGCGCAATGACATCCTTTTGCAGCGTCTGCCATGAGTCCGTCGCCACGCGCCAGCGCTGATAGGCGGACTCCACTTCAAGAGGAATGCTCTGCGCAAGATATTCGCTGTGAGACTGCGCCGCGGCAACGCGTGCCGTGGCCGCTTGCACATTGCCCGCGCCACTGCGAGGGGTGCGCAGCGGAAGAGAGACGCCGAAGCTCAACGTGCTGACGCGTTCACGAATGGGGCTGAGTGCCCCGTTGCTCCGCTGCCCGTACAGACCATCGAATTCGCTGCCCTGGCGGGCCATTCCGGCAGAGAATGTAACATCTGGCCGTGCCTCGGAACGAGCCAGTGAAACTCCAGCATGTTCGCGTTCTTCATTTGCCCGCGCCATGGCCAAATCAGCGCGCTCTTCAAGCGCTTTGCGCTTCAGGCTCTCAAGTTCGAATGAGGTCGATGGCTGAAAGTCGGCGGAGGGAAGGCCTTGCTCAAGCCGCAGTCCTGCCAATCGACGAATCTCCAATTCCGCGGTTGTCCGTCTCCCTTGTGCGCTTGCTTTTTGAACTCGCGCGCGACTGATTTCCACCTTCAACAAATTGGCTTCGAGCGGAGCCACATCACCCTCATGCGCTCGTGCTTCCGTCAGCTTCAGAGACTGCTCACTCAAATCGATCAGTTCGTTGAAGAGTTTCACCTTACGGTCTTCCGCAAGATACTCCGCATAGGTCGCCTTGATGGTATAGGCCAACTGCGTGGACTGCTCCTTGTATGCAGCCTCTGCCAAACGAACAGCCAGCTCGGCCACCTGCACGCGTTTCCCGCGCTTGCCGAAGGTCTCCACCTGCTGCGAAACTCCGGCCCCATACTGGTACTCGCCCTCCGAGCCAAAGGGTTTGCCCGTGTCGCCGGTGAAGTTGATGGTTGGCGATGGCCGAACCCCAGCCTGGCGCAGTTGGCCTTTGGCCTCTGCAATCCGGCTCTGCATTGCAGCGAGATCCTTATTGTTGGTGATTCCTACGCGCACAAGGTCGTCTACCGTCAGTACAACGGCAACGCCTGACTGTGCCCAGAGCAAAACTTGCGGGCACAATAGTGCGAGCAGGAGAAAGAGAATCCTTCTCCGCATACACGTCTCCTATTCAGTTTTCTGTTTTCAGGAATTCTGCAAGATAGGACTAGCTGAGCTGCGGAGGGTGATCGATATAGGAGGGCGTCAGAATCGGACGCTCGATCTGTTCTTGTGGATACGCCCAAACAGTGAGTTGTTCAGGAATGAAAGCGATTTGTCGAATCGGCACCGCATATACGCAGCAGCAGATGCAGTTGTCCGGTACATTGGGTGCCTGCTGCGAATGCTGAGATTGGCTCTGAGAACAATTCGTTTCCGCAAACAAATCGCAGTGCAAAACCTCCACGGTCACAAAAAGGACCAGGAAGGCCGCAAAAACGCGAATCGCTTTGTGCCACACTCTCATACGAATAGAATGCCACAGTTCTGCAAGAAATGCTCGTGGCTCTGAGAATCCCTGCAACACCGAACGACCACACGCTTCGCTGTGCTATCGGTCGCGTGTACCAGTGGCATGACAACCTGAAGTTCCCCAGGACATGCAGAGGTGTAGAACCACCTTCTTTATAGGCACTTATGACAAGCTAGGATTGCGTTGGGTTGCGTGCAGATCCTGCTTAGAGATGTAACCGAATTGTCCTCGATCATGGTTACCACGAGAGAATATTCTGCGATACCAAGGCTTGCAACCTTAGCAAGCTGTTTTGATAATGTTCCGGCTGTGACGCCACTCTGGGCAAGCTCCACTTGGAGCGTCTGAGACATCTTTGATGTATAGATGGAAAGCCTGTAGATGCTGGGGTTGATGCATACCAGATCGTCTTCGAGATCGGCAAGTTGCGGAACCTCGCCGCTCAGAATCACACGGCCGGCGGAAAGGTCCCTACGGTCTCGACGGCATAACCATTGTCGATATGCCGAGTCGCCTCTGCGTCTAGGTTAACGATCTTTCCGTTGTCGAGCCGGGCGGAATAATCAGGCTCGATCCACTAACGGAAGTTAAACCTCTGGATCGAATATGATTTTCTTTGTCGGACGCTGTAAACCGGATGCCATCGGCTTCGTCCATCTCATGCGACTCTTCCCGGTAGACCTTGCTCCGACGGGTCTGTGTATGAAGATGGACAGGCTATAGGTGGCTATACCCTGTGCAAGTGCAAAGTGATCTCGCTCTTACCAATTAATCCAATCGTCAAATGCGACCTGACTCCAAGCCCTTCAGCACCGCCCGTATACGGTCGCGGACGCCCAGCTTAGATAGGATGCTGGAAATGTGGTTTTTGACCGTTCCCTCAGAAGCCCCAAGAGCATCGCCAATCTCCCGGTTGCTATAGCCTCCAGCCATGAGCCGCAGGACTTCCAGTTCACGTTTCGTAAGCGGGTCGGGCGATTCGAGGCTTTCAAATTCCGTCCGGGTCTCTTCCAGCCTCCGCAGGGCACTTTCGGTTACCGCTGGCCGAATGATTGTTTCTCCGGCGGCAACCAGACGAATCGCCTCCGTGAGTTTTTCAACAGAAACATCTTTGAGCAGGAAACCCTTTGCTCCAGCCCGAATCCCCTTCAAAAGCGCCTCATCGTCGTCGAATGTCGTCAGAAGGATCGTGGGAGGCAGCGAACCAGTTGCCCGCAGAGCTTCCAGAACGTCGATGCCGGAACGTTTGGGCATCCGGACATCCAGCAGCACAACGTCTGGCTGGTGCTCACGGATAACAGAGATTGCCTCTTCGCCGTCGGAGGCCTCAGCGATCACGTCGATCTCCTGGCCGAGGCTCAAGAGTCCACGGATGCCGCGCCGCACAAGCATTTCGTCTTCGACCAGAACGACGCGAATCATGCGATCTCCCCGACGAATGGGATAAAGGCCTGGATCGTGAATCCTTCATCCGGCTGGCTTTCAAGCTGCAATTTTCCGCCAACTTCCTCCAGTCTCTCCTTCATTCCTCTGAGCCCATTGCCGGGCACGATGGTGGAGGCGCCTTTTCCATCATCACGCACCAGTATCTCCCACCCGGTTTCGGACCGTCTCAACTCGACCCACAGATTGCTGGCATGTGCGTGTTTGATCGCATTTGTCATTGCCTCCTGAATACAGCGAAAGATGACATGAGCGCATGTAGGGTCAACCCTCTCCAGATCTTCCGGCAACGCAAGGTGAATGCTAGGTTCGGCGATACCGTTCGAGAGCAGTTCAATTGCACCACGCAGGTCACTCTGCCGCGGATCGCGCAGCCCGCCCACCACCTCGCGCACTTCAGCAAGCAGCAGTTTGGCAACCAGATGCGCTTCGTTGACTGTCTCGGCCGCCGGACCTTTTACCAAATGCGAGGCCAGTTGCAAGTTGATGCTCAACCCCGCCAGATGATGACCAACCACATCGTGCAATTCGCGGGAGATGCGAAGACGCTCGGCCATGCGGGTTTCATCGGATAAGAGCGCTTGCGTAGCCACGAGTTCCGCATTGGTGCGAGCCAGTTCGCGGTGATTGCGTGTCTCGCTGACGGCAAGATATCCGGCGCCGAAGGCGAACCATGTCCAGGTCAGCATATAAAGAATCGTGCCGGGCACGGAGATAACCAGCGGCGTGTGAACCAATGCGTCCTCAGGAACAAAATTCCCCATCGATACGGCGACCGCCGTTAATGCAAGTAATACAACGCACTGGGCCACCAACCATTTGCGCGCTTGGCGAATCGGCATCATGAAGGGCAGCTCGGCGGAAACGATAAACATCGTCTCGGTGAACACAACCGATAACGCAAGCTGAATAATCAGCAAAATGATACTAACTTTTGTGGGCCTGTCTGTTCCGGCATCCCGCGTATTCCACCAGAAGGCCGCGCCGAACCCAAGACAAATCACGAGAACGATGGCGCAAAATGTCATCTGCACGAAGGTTTGCGAATGCCCCGGATGGGTCAAAGCAGATGCCTGGAGCTTGACCGGCAGCGAGAACCACTGGTCAACGATGACCGGCAGCGTCACCATCGCGCAGGCTACCAGTCCCGCATATCGAAAAAGCTGTCTTGGCGTAATCGTGGCTGCCTCCCGTAGCAATCATAGGGCAATCAGGTTTCCGGGGCATGTGCCAGAAGTCATGGTTTAGTTCCGAGACTTGCGGCACTTGTATCCGAGGAATCAAAGCTCCAAGATTACGCCAGGGAGAAAAAGAAATGATCGGAATACGTCAAATCGTGTTTGTATTGTTGGCTGCTGTACCGAGTTGCTGCATTGCCCAGAACCAGGCTAATGCTGTTCTGCGCCAAGGCACACCGGTATCGCTTTCCTTCGCCGAACCGCTAAACACAAGCACTGCCGCCATCGGAGATCGCGTCAACTTTGTGCTTGCCAATGACATCACGGTAAACGGAGAAGTGTTAGCGAAGGCAGGCTGCATGGCTTCCGGCCAGGTCACAGAGGTCGTCCGGGCAGCGCTTGCTGGGCGCTCGGGACGGCTCACATTGAAGCTCGATGGGCTGTTTGTTGGCGATAAGAAGGTCAAGCTAAGAGCTTCACGAAATGGCGCGGGGGAGAACGACGTCCAATACGGCCGCCCCTATCATCTCAAATGGCCTATGGGATTGCTTCGGACAGGAGACAACGTTGTGATTGGCCAAGGAACCCTGCTGTCGGTGTTCGTCGCTGAAGACATCTCGATTTCTCCTGCTCGCTAACTGCAATGCAGAAAGCGGGCCTGAATGATTCGATGCCTGCACTCGCCAAATGGGCGCGCACATTGGAATTGAGGTGCGCGCCTCGGAGAACCAGAGACCTATGATGTACGCTCTCCGTCTCACTTTTGCCGGTTTTATGTTTTCGGTCTGCATCCAAGTGCAGACCGTGCCAGCAGTTGCTCAGCACGTTACAGTTGATTTGCGGGCCAGCAGCGAATTGCCGGATGCTCCCCGTCCGCAAACGTCCGAAGCGGCAGATTCTGGAACGATTCGCGGCACGATAAAGGACAGATCTGGGGCCGTGATCGCAAGCGCCAGCATTACGCTCGAAGCAACCGATTCTGCTGACATCCGTTCAGCAAAATCGGATAATGCTGGAACCTTCAACTTCGCAGATCTCAATCCGAAGACGTATCGGGTTACCGTGACAGCACAGGGATTTGCAACTTGGGTGTCTTCGGCCGTCACAATCCACACAGGTGAGCAGTTCGAATTGCCGCTTATCGCCCTGGAAGTTGCATCCGCTTCGAGCAGCGTCAACGTCAGCATTTCGCAGCACGACGTGGCGGAAGAGCAGATCAAAGCAGAAGAAAAGCAGAGGATAGCGGGTATTTTCCCCGAATTCTTTGTCAGCTATGTATGGAATGCCGCTCCACTCTCAACGGGACAGAAATTTGGCCTTGCATGGAAGAGCACGACCGACCCAACTACCTTTGCGCTCACCGGAGTGATCGCCGGTTATGAGCAGGCGCGCAACAATCTGCACGCATACGGCCAGGGAGCGCAAGGATTTGCGAAGCGTTACGGAGCCAACTACACCGATTCATTCAGCAGCATCATGATTGGCAGCGCTCTCTTACCGTCTCTCTTTCATCAGGACCCGCGCTACTTCGTGAAAGGAACTGGCAGCTTTCGGTCGCGTGCCTTCCATGCGATCGCATTCCCATTTGTTGCCAGAGGCGACAACGGACGCACACAACCCAACTTCTCGTTTGTACTGGGAACATACGCCTCCGCGGAGTTATCGAACCTCTATTACCCATCCAGTTCGCAGACTCATGTCACGGCAAACAATATGCTGCTGGGGATTGGTCTGGATTCAGTCAACGGCCTTTTGCTGGAGTTTGTCTATCCACATCTGACTTCATCCGCCCCAAGAAACATAGCTGCCAATACACAACTGGTGTTGCGTGAGGGAACTCCCGTATCGCTCATCGTCACCGAAGATCTGAGTCTTGAGAATGCACAACAAGGCAAACCTGTGGCCTTTGCGCTTCTCAGAGATGTCAAGGTGGGCGGCGTGATCGTAGCCAGAGCGGGCAGCCGTGCATCTGGCGAGGCAATCGCCATTGCAAGGATGAGCAACGAGATCAAAACAGACCGGTTGCCCATACAATTCTTATCTCTTCGAGCTGGCGAAGAACGGGTTCCGCTCAGGGCATCAAAACGACGCACCGGAGAAGATGAAGTTTCCTATCGCCCGCTCAACAGCACAGTTGCGGCAGCAGGGGCCAATAAGAAGATTCAGATTCACGCAGGAACCCTGTTGACCGCGTATGTAGCCTCAGATATTTCGCTGCATCCAGCATCGTGACCATTCTTCCGTAAAGCGATAAGCTTTTGCGGAATCACGGACCACCCAAAGGAAACAATATGTGCCTACTGCAGCGAATCACTCTGTACGTTCTGTACGGAATGAGCAAAGGATCTACCGAGCCACCCCGTGCGCACAGGGCAACCGCCTCTGGTAATTCCGATGTGGGCTTAGCCCAGAATGTCACGGAAGGGGATGGGCTTGCGGGAATAAATGCACCGGCAGAGATTCGTTGCATCTTCATAGCCACAGCCCAAGCCGTAGATGCGCTGCCGCATCAAGTCGGTCAGAGGATGATCCACCTTGCCCTGCTGGCGAGCATCCTGAAGACCACGGCTCAGCGACTCAATCAAACCATGGCTAAAGCGCCGGTTGGCGGCAGAGAGCAGAATCGCGCCACCATCACTGCTGCCATGTAACTGATCAAACGCCAATACAACCGGACGCTTTTCAAGATCGGTAAATAATACACGCTGTGTCGCGGTAAAATCGGTCAAGCGAAAGTCATTTTGTGCTGTAAGCCGTCTCTAGTCAACATGTTTGTAGCACATAAGGCTTTCGCTGCATACCGCTCCATGCATGATTCAGGCTAGTGCAGATCGCGCAATGCGGCAGCGAGGGTAACTACACCTCGACGAATTTCGTTCTTGCTGCTCCCGGCAAATCCGAGTATCAGGGCGGGATTTTGTCGATGCTTTACAGTGAATACTGACAGGGCAGCCACCTCAAGGCCTCGCTGCGTGGCACCTTTAGCGGCATCCATGTCCGAGCCGCGTCCTGTCAACCACGCAACACTGCGCATTCCCGCAACGGCCTCGGTAACATTAAGCATTCCTCCTAAGTGTTCCTTTGAAACCTGCATCAACACCTCCATACGCTCCGCATAGGTTTGTCGCATCCTTCTAACGTGATGTCCAAAATGGCCCTCAGAGATAAACTCAGCAAGGATCGCCTGGTCCAAGGTTGGCGGATGGCGATCAATGTAACTTCGACCAACTTCAAAGGGATGGATCAGACGCTCTGGTACAACCAGAAAGCCGAGCCGGAGGGCATTGAAAAGCATCTTTGTGAACGTTCCAACGTAAACCACACACCCGGAGTGGTCCAGACTTTGTAAAGCGGCAACCGGCCGCCCACGATATCTGTATTCCGCGTCATACTCGTCTTCAATGATCCACGCGTGAGCCTTAGCGGCCCAATTCAGGAGTTCGACACGCCGGGAGACAGACATCGTCACACCAAGCGGAAACTGGTTCGCGGGGGTCACATAGGCCATACGGGCCCGCGGAGATAATTGCACGCCTTTGTCGACACAAATGCCCTCGCCGTCGATTGGAACCGGAACAGGGGCTGCACTGGCAGCGCGGAAGGCCTGAAGCGCGCCCGGATACCCCGGGTCTTCCATCCAAACCTCGTCTTCAGGGTCTAGGAGAAATCGGGCAACGAGATCAAGCCCTTGTTGAGCGCCGGAGGTAATAATTACCTGCTCTGGGGTGCACCGTACCCCGCGTGAAGCTCCCACATATTCCGAGATTGCCTTACGGAGTGGCATATACCCACAGGCGCTTCCCTGACCGTACAGCGCACGTGGCGCGTGCCTCAGCACTCGCGACGAAATACGTGCCCAAAGCTCGACCGGAAAAAGGTCGATAGCTGGTTCATAACTCCGGAACGCCTTGCCCACCGAATGCCCAATCGGCAAGAGGTAGGCCCCCTTCAGGGCTTGTCGAGTACGCCTAGAAAGCGAAGCTCTTGATGGCGTTTCCAACGCCACACGCGACCGCTTTGTTTCTGCAGAACCATTTGGCAATTCGAGAGCAACGCGGGTACCGGATCCAGATTCGGTAACGACGTAGCCCTCTGCTTTTAGCTGGTTCAACGCTGTCACAACCGTTCCACGAGCAACACCGTGCTGCACGGAAAGGCTGCGCGAAGATGGAACGCGCGAACCTGAGCGAAGACGCCCTTCCAGGATGGCGCTCCGCAGTTCAGCGTAGAGCCAGCGCCATCGCTCCAGCTTGCCATCACTTGGACCTATAACCAAATCCTGAAAGCTCTCTACCTTCGCCATGTCACCCGCACCACACAGTAGTGGACTAGTCCAAAGTGTCAATATGGACTATTTCTATGGTCCAGTCTACCCTATCATCATCTTTGTATGCTTATCAGGAAGACTCAAGATCAGGAGTGTGAACTATGAAGATTTTTGTCGCCGGAGCAAGTGGCGCGATTGGCAAGCCGCTCATCTCTCGCATCGTCGCGGAGGGTCATCAAGTGACTGGCTTAACAACGTCGGAGGCCGGAGCAACCACATTGCGCGCTCAGGGTGCCGAGGCAATTCTCGCTAATGCACTTGATTCGGAGTCTTTGGATGACGCCGT
>Ga0326727_10026273_pt1 | contig 10818 bp, 9 predicted proteins | sample MB2enrmetagenome_FD_207643 | JGI IMG/M metagenome (GOLD analysis project Ga0326727, IMG submission 207643) | Lab enriched peat soil microbial communities from McLean, Ithaca, NY, United States - MB29MY | ecosystem: Environmental > Terrestrial > Soil > Wetlands > Peat | place: USA: New York... | reverse complement strand
ACGTTGAACGAAGGCTACTAAGTGCGAACGCTGAGAACGTGAAAGGAAAGCTTATTGGTGGGTAGTCGCATCCCGCCTTAGCTTGGCGGGGCGAAATTTATGGACTTCTTACAGTTCGTCGTTTGGCATCGCAGCATCAGGATGGAGATCTGGGTAAAGATTGGCGTGTAACGTATTATGCGCATAGCAGCGCTGTGTGCCTAATCATTGCGATTCCGCGTGCGCAACCATCACTCTATCGCCGATTTGACCTTTGCTCAAGTCTGAGTAGTTGAAGCCTTTTTTACGCATCTAATTGCTCAGCCTGCGCTGCTTTTTATGGCTCATAATGGGGGAAAAACGCGTGAAAAGTCTTTTATTCAACTCAAATCATTCATTCATATCAATTAAGGAGAAACAGCATGGTAGACATATTCGGCCGTAAGAAGCGTGCACTCCACGACAAAGCGGTGACCCCGCTTATCGGCGCGCTCCAAGATTCCGACGAAGGCGTGAGAAAAGCAGCTGCCGAAGCCCTCAGCAAGATCGGCGATGCGCGCGCCGTCATCCCCCTCGCCGATCTGATGAGCGAGGGGGATACTCTTACCGGTGAAGTGGCTCGACTTGCCTTCCACGACACCATCAAGGCCTCCGAAGAGAACGCGGTCGATCCCCTCGTGCACCTCCTCCGACATCCAAGTCCCAGGGTGCGCCGTGAGGCGGCTATTGAGCTCGGCGATCTCGCAACCCCTGCACTCGAAGGGTTCGGTGAAAGCCTTAGGGCGACCTTGAGCACCACCGGAGAGGTAGTCGGCGAGAAACTCCAGCCCGTGGCTGAAAAAGCGAAGGACGTTGGCGGACAGACCGTAGAAAAAGCGTCGGAGGCCATCAACTCAGCGAAAACGAAGGTGGCAGAGGCGCAGCGGGAGAAGCCGTTTGGTGAATGGGTGAGAGACACCGCGAGCGCGGTCGGGCACCGGTTACATCCCGTGGCTGAAGAGGCCAAGGACGCCGGAGAGCACGTCGCACAAGCCCCATCGGAAACCCTCGAAACGGGGAAAGAAAAGATCTCAGAGGAACAGCGGCAAATGAGAGAGCGACAAGGGGAGACAGTGGAAGCCGTCACAGAGAAGACTGCCGAAGTCGCAGAGCCTGCTCAGCCGGCCGTAGAGAACGCCGTCAAAACAATAAGGGAAGGCGGCGAACAAGCTCGCGATGTTGCTTCCGCCACTCTCCAGACGAAGGAGAAGGTCGACGGAGCAACAGAAGAGGGCGAAGAGACAAGGGCAAAGCACAATAGCGCGGCTTCTCCAGGTGGGGATGCCGATAACGGGTTGAAAAATTAAAAAGATGGACTTATTTGGGGGGAACATCAAATCGCCAGAAGTCGCTCAACGCTAAGCTAGCAGTGCGTGGGTCCCGCTACTGGATGGGCTAGGATGGTAAGTATTCCATTCTGGCACCATTGAAAAACCTGTTGAGCCCATTAGGGTTCCACAGTGCGCGCAGGATGCCGGTCCAATTTGATTTCCTGTTGCCATAACAGCTCAGAATAATCCTTCTTTGGTAAGTGCGCAGCCTTACAAGGCTATTCTCGAAAGAGACGAGACGTTTTTTCAAAAGGCAATTGAACAAGACCATAAGGCTATCATGGCTCTTGAAGGTGCTTTTGCACGGGAGTGGTCTGGGAAAACGCCCGATGAGTTTGAAGCTGAGGTGAAAGAGTTTTTTGCTGGGGAATAATCTGTAAGGTTGTCTTTTCTACTGTATCTATCAGGCAGCACGTCCCTCGCTTATTTGTGAGTTCGATCCCCGGGACAATCTCTTCGAGCCGCTCCCTTCGTGCTCTTCGATCTACGCTCGCTTGAGCGCGAGGGCCGGGGCGTAGTTATCTTTAACCTCGGTGTGAACAGTCCGCACCCATGCCGGCTCGGACCTTGACAATGGAGCGCCCGTCTCAGGAAACGGCAAAAAAAGTATTTGGGACCTTGGTCGTCACCCTTTCATTTATCTATCACGTACTTCCGATCTGAGTCAGGCAACAAATTTACCACTTAAATAATCTTCTAGAGTCTGTTAATAGAATGCACTCTAATGGCGTCAGCCAGCTTGATAAGAAGGTTCTTTGCTTCACTTGGCTTCAATTCCTGAAGCCTCTGCTTTGCCTCTGTAATATATGATGTGGATAACTCTTGAAGGTATTGTTCGTTTTTAGAGTCCCCATCTAAAAAACTTAATAGGCTGCGCGACGGGTCGTCTTCCCAATCCACGAGATCATCCTGAATTTGATATGCCAGGCCTAATAGTCTACCATAGTCGGAAAGCGCGTTTATTTCATTTTCCCGCGCTCCAGCGAGTAAAGCTCCCGTCATTGCTGAAGCTTCGAATAGAAACGCGGTCTTCTTCTTCAAAATATTGATGTACTCACGTTTACCTATAGGCTGCTTTGTTGTATAAACTGCAAGTTCCTCAAATGCTCCAGTACCCAGGCTTGATACCGCTTGTGCGAGCACTTGCGTAACTCGATGATCTAAGCACCTCGCCACTATATCGAGCATAATTGAGAGAAGCATCTCCGTATTTAACAGACTTATTTTAAGACCATATGAGGCATGAAACGCTTCAGTGTCTCTCCTTGTCAAATCTTCGTCGATAATATCGTCTATCATGAGAGAGCCCGAGTGTATGATCTCCAATGCGACCGCAGCCGGAAGTGGGTCTCTTTCCCGGCCTCCCGCACTTTGAAATGCGAGAAGTAGCAGGACTGATCGAAGGCGCTTCCCACCTTTTAGCGCATTCGTGAGTGGCTCGAAAAATGGGGAATTCTTCCTCCGATCTAACTCACTCGCAATAGCATTGTCGACGGTTACGCGATAGTCGCCCAGCTTATCAGAAAAAAAGTTTGAAAAGGTAACCCCTACACTTTCTTCCATCTATGCACCTAGCGTAACCAAGACATCGTCTAACCTTTTTTTCTTGTACTAATGATTTATAAGTAACTTTTGCTTTTGTCTTGAGTTAAGTTGTATTTAATATAACTAGCTTCTCCTTCACTCTTGACACTGAGGTGCCCGAGTACACTGATACATAATTTAATATAACTAGCTTCTCCTTCACTCTTGACACTGAGGTGCCCGAGTACACTGATACATAATTTAATATAACTAGCTTCTCCTTCACTCTTGACACTGAGGTGCCCGGATACATTGTCCTTTATACATAAGACCACATTAACGCCTACGGACACTGATACCACCTACAACATGGGCTCTGATCTCTGTAGTATCTAAGAGATTAGAGGCATCCAGAAGTGTCAAAAAGCTTTTACTTCCACAGTTCGGTGTATAACCATTTATTGGTCAATCGTGGCGTCTTTCTGTGGATCAAGTGAAGATCTAGCAATATGGCCGTCAGCGAAATGCTTACGCGTCGTTTGACTTCTAGATGCAGGTCGGACCTGATGCAACCGCTTATTTCCTCAAGCTCGTTTCGAATAGCCAAGATCGATACCGTCGATGTAGGGTGGAAATCTTTATTTATACGTGCTGTTCTCTCCGTGTACGTCCAACCCTCCCGCCTGAGGTGACTGCGAATGATCAAGGTAAACACTGACAAATGCGGGCACTGCGGTGCCTGCGTAGCAGTCTGTCCGACAAATTCAATTGAGCTCGTAGAGTCCTGCCTCAAAATAGGCGATGCGTGCACGACCTGCGCCACGTGCGTATCGATCTGTCCTTTGGGGGCCCTCACCGCGCCGGAGGAAGAAGCATGAGAGACGAGTATGACGTCATCGTGGTGGGAGCGGGACCCGGAGGCTCTACCGCGGCACGGGCCGCTGCTCAAGATTGCGACGTGCTCCTGATAGAGAAGCGGCAGGAGATCGGGGATCCGGTGCGCTGTGCGGAGGGCCTCGATATTCGGCAACTGCCAAAATACATATCGTTTGATAAGAAGTGGATCTCGAGTGAGATAAACGGGTTTCGTGTTAACGCGCCCGATGGCACGACGGTTGATGTCACCGCAGAGACGCTCCGAATGGAGAAACCGCTTGGCTGTGTCCTTGAGCGTAAGATCTTCGATCGGGACCTCGCCAAGAACGCGGCACGAGCGGGAGCGCACGTTATGGTGCGCACGCGTGCTACGGGGCTCATCATGGAAGACGGCGCAGTGAAGGGCGTCAAGATGAACCGGTTGGGAGAGGATTTCGAGGTCCGTTCAAAGGTGGTGATCGGCGCAGACGGCGTTGAGTCACAGGTCGGACGGTGGGGCGGAATAAACACCACCCTTAAGGTCAGGGACATTATGAGCTGCGCCCAGTATCACATGGAAAACGTGGACATACTGGAGGAGACGCTTGACTTCTACTTCGGGAAACGGTACGCTCCGGGTGGTTACACGTGGATTTTTCCCAAAGGCGGGCACGCGGCAAACATCGGACTTGGTGTCTTGGGGTGCAAATTAAACGCGAAGCGCCCTATCGACTACCTCAACGAGTTCGTAGCGGATAAGTTTCCCGACGGGCAACCGGTCGGACTCGTCGTGGGGGGCGTTCCCGCAAGCGACGCGCTCAAGACCATAGTGAGTGACGGACTGATGCTTGTTGGCGACGCAGCGCGCCACACAGACCCGCCGACCGGCGGCGGGATGCTACAAGCGCTGAACAGCGGACACACAGCGGGCGAAGTTGCTCGTAAAGCCGTGCGCCAGAACGATGCGTCGGCGAGAGTGCTTCGCGAGTACGAGACGGAGTGGAATAACCACCCGGTTGGCAAACAGCACAAGCGTATGTACAAAGTCAAAGAGTTCATCGTGGAGCGATCCGATGAGGAATTCAACCGGATGGTACGAGCAGTTCATGGTATACAGCCTGAAGAGATGACCATGAGAGGGATCACGGTGCGTATAATGAAAAAGGATCCGAGGCTCATGCTGATGATACACCACCTTCTGTGATTGCCTTGCGATTTCGCACGAGCGGCATGGATGACCGCTGACATTATGGCAGCCCATCACGATGTTTCGGTTACGCCCTTCTCTTTGCGTTTAGGCGCACGCCCGTGCCAGCAAGACCACGAAAGAGCGGAAGATAAATGCTGGGGCCCCTCCGAGTCCTGCGCCAACGATGAGCGAGAGAAAGGGGGTTGAGAGGGAGCGTGAACTCTCACGTCTGAACCGGGTGCGGCAGAAGATGACCGATCAAATCATCCAATGGCTCGAGCGCCAAGATAAGAAAAGGGACAGCAAACCCTTGTCGGTCTTCCCACGCTTTCCTCCGTTATGCAAATTGCAGACGTATCAAAAGAGCTTCAATTTTTGGCGAGAACGGACGCGTTGTGACAGGCGGCGGCTGGAAATACGTTAAGATGCATGTATTTCTCTAGCGAAGTTCAGGAAGCAGGTACGCGATGTGGTGGACGCGCCTGAAACTGCATCGATGTTTATGGCGTTGTTGACAGGGAGCGGGTGGATGGTTCAGTATCTTGAAGGCCACTACCTTCACGCGGCGTAACGGTATTAGGAGCCTCTCATTCTTGACGAGGACTTAATACCTGCAGCGTACGGTGAGTCGGGGCGCTTTGTCTCCTCGCCGGTCTCACATAAGGATCCCCCGCTTCATCATCACCTGCGATAGGGTGCGGATGTAGAGCACTGCCCCGTGCGCGACGGCCCGGCCCTTGAGACAGAGGCGAGGAGTTCTGGGGATGCGCCGAAGAATTGAGAAGAGTGCGATACCAGGATTTAAGCGGTGATACTTACGACGTGTTAAATCATCGCAGGACGGCAGAGCGTCAAAAGAAGACACAGACAAGGTTGATGATGACTTCGGCGCTGGCGTTTGCGAGGATTATCCTCCCTCGCATCCAAAGACGTTTATAACGTGCAGGACGATGTGGCCTCACGAGACGCGGTGCGTCCGCCCGCAGAGACATTACGGGACCCCCCTTCTTCATGGGGGCACGCAGCAGCAGTCCAACGACAAGTACCTCAGGCCGACGCGGTGGTATACCGCTCGCGGGCCCGAGGTCGTTGCGATGGCTAACGAATTGGAAGCTTATAAGCTGCCACACTGCGAGTTAGGGAGGCGGAAGCATATATCAACGGCTAAGGGTCGTAGCGCTCCCAGTAGTGAGCCGGCTTGCAAGCGGCTAGAGATCTACGCCCCCAACGAAGTGGGGGAAATTAATAAGCCATTTGATGAAGCAGCTCCAGAGACAATGGTCTGCCATGAGTCGACTTTATCATCGACCATGAAATCCATAAAGGCCCTCGCGTGGTTGACACCCGCGTTGTTAGACGAGTTAGCGTTCTCGATCAGGATATGGACATAAGGTAATCGATGAAGCAGGCGGCGACCCGAAGCTATGGGTGAAGTTAAAGTCCTTCTCTCCTGCAATAGAGCTCAAGGACGACAAGCTAGTCTTTGCGGGATAAGCACGGCCTGGGCGGGCCTCGTGCGGACCATGAGAATAAGCGTTATAACACCTTGCTGGTTCGTGCTACGGATTCGGGTCCTTATCACCCTCGTAGGAGCAGCGCCGTTACTCAATAGAAGTGATTCGTCACCAGAAAAAAAGAAGATAGTTAAAGAACGACCACATATATAACCACATATATATAAAGTGAAGTAACGAATGCAGACGCGTTTCGACTTTTACAGTGAACGGAGAACGACGGCTCGGGGCCATGCTTAGAGTAAGGGGTGCTGCGGACAAATACGCGTTGAAGACTGAGAACTTAACGAAGACAATCGGTAACCTTCTCGTTGTTGATAATCTAAATTTGGAAATAAGGCGGAGAGAGGTATTTGGCTTTCTGGGACCAAACGGTGCGGGAAAGACGACATCTATCAAAATGATGATCGGCCTCGTGAAGCCCACAAGCGGGCGGGTGTTCTTCGACGGCGCCAAATCGGGGTCTGCGGTCAAAAGAAGGATTGGGGTGTGTCCGCAGGACCTAGCAATGTGGGACGTGCTGACGTGCAGGGAGAACCTGACTTTCATGGGGGACATGTACGGAATTCCGCCATCCCTGTTAGAGGCAAGGGTGAACAAGTTATTGGATCTTTTCTCCCTCACCGAGAGGGCTGATCAGACGGCCGCGGCGCTTTCTGGCGGTGTGAAGCGGCGGCTCAATATTGCTCTAGCACTCGTGCACGATCCAGAAATCGTTTTCCTCGATGAGCCCTCTGCGGGCTTGGACCCGCAGGCTCGCCTCCTTCTATGGGAGGTCATTCGATCCTTGCGGGATGAGGAGGAAAAAACCATTGTGCTGACAACGCACGCTATGGAAGAAGCAGATGCACTGAGCGATCGAATTGCTATCATTGATCACGGAAAGTTGCTCTGCATCGACACACCAGAGGGGTTGAAGCAGACGCTTGGGAAAGGAGACATTGTCGAGTTGCAACTCGTAGATCCGCGGATGAACGAGAAGGTGCTCGCGCTCATGAAATCGCTGCGTGAAATTGAAGAGGCGTATCAGTTGAAAGGGAAAATTGCCTTGCGGGCGTTAGACGCCACCAGCAAGCTTCCAACGATAATCCATAGTATCGAGCGTGCAGGAGGGGGCGTTTCAGATATATCCGTGCGAAGGAATTCGCTTGAAGATGTGTTCGTCTCACTGACCGGCAGGGCCCTCAGGGAATGAACATGAAGTTTGTCAAGATCACGTCTAAGGGGACACGAGAGACATTTAGAGACCGAAGGGGCTTCCTCTTTTTGCTCGTTTTCCCCATATTCTTCATCGCGATCTTTTCCTTTGGGTTTGGAAGCGGCGCGTTTCAGTCCGGGAGCAGCCTCCCCCACAACATCGCGGTCGTAAACTACGACGCAGGGACGCAGGTGGTCTCCAATAACACGACACGACTCGTTAACTACGGCGACAGTTTTACCCAGGTGCTCGAGAACGCGACGCTTGAGAACAGCAGCACGAAGTTGTTTCATCTGAATAACGTAAGCGAGGAGCAGGCGAATGAGATGCTGCGGAGCAGGAGCATAGATGCGCTCATCGTCGTTCCCGAGAATTTTTCGGCCGCGTTTACCTCGATGGTGAACGATTCGGCCAGAACAGCGATTACGCAAGAGGTCGGCGAGCAGGCTATAGCGAGCAGCACGGTTGGCCAAAACCAGGTAGCGAGCGCGGCTGTCTACACAAATCCAACGGGCAATGCGCTCCCGAAAAACGTCACGCTCCCCGAGGCGAGTAACGTCACTGCAACGCTTTCCATCCAAGGGGATGCTGGTTACATAAATTTTGATGCGGCGCAAGCCCTCATCACAACGACCTTTGGTCAATACCAGAACGATGTAACGGCGAAAGCGGTAGCAAACGCCGTGTCCGGCGGGGACTACAACCCGCTTGCTGACTACACTCCCACTGAGATAACCCCCATCGCTGGGACACAGTCACTCTCGCTTTTCGACTATATGATGCCAGGGCTCATCGTCGTTGCCATATTACTGCAAATATGCCTTGTCTCCGCTTCCCTGGTTCGGGATATCGCAAGAGGGACGTTGGACAGGCTAAAGCTCTCGACGGTTAGGGCATTTGAGCTCCTATTCGGGACGTTCCTCGCGTGGACGTTAGTCACCATCGTACAAGTGCCCATGCTCATCGCCGTCGCTACCGAGTTGGGATACAATTATTCGCTTAGTCTCACTTCTGTAGAGCTTGCAATCGTGATCGGGGTAATAGCAGGAATGGCTTCGATCGCGCTAGCACTGCTGATCGCCTCTTTTGCAAAGAGCGAAATGCAAGCGCTGGAACTGGGCGCGATGATCGTTTTGCCGGTGGCCTTCCTGTGCGGGGCGTTCTTCCCCCTACCACAACAGGTCATCGAATTTTGGGGAATGACCTTTAGTGTATATGACGTGCTCCCGTGGACCCACGCTATCTCTGCCCTTCAATCCGTTCTTACCTACGGAACCGGGTTGAGCGCAGATGTCGTCTTTCAGATCATGTGGTTGATCGTTTTAACGGCCATACTGTTTGTCGTGGCCGTGGTGTGCTACTCGCGGGAGAGGCTGAGACTCGAAACGTAACCAGCGCCGTAGGATTATTGACCTATATGATTCTTGAATCTCTCATTGTCCTGGGCAGCATCTGGCTCATTGGTGAATGCTGTATCGTAAGCCTCTGGATCATTGTAGATACGAGGACAAAAAAAAGAATATTTCCTCCCTATACTCCTTTAGTCTCAGTCATTGTCCCCTGCAAGGGAACCGGCTACGGTTTTCATGAGAACATACCAGCGTTTCTCACACAAGAATATCCAAGATATCAAACCCTATTCGTCGTTGATTCAAAGGATGATCCTGCCTATAGCGCCGTAGATCAACTCACCAAAGATAAGCCGAATGCTCACCTAGCCCTCACAAATCCTGTATCGGGATGTAGTGGCAAAGTTGCCGCACTGCTCACAGGACTTGCGTCAACAGCAGATGCAGAGGTTCTTGTGTTTGCAGACAGCGATATGAAACCAGACGCACACTGGCTTCAGAACCTGGTCGCACCACTCCAAGATGAAACCATTGGGGCAACGACGGGATACCGATGGTATTTTCCTACAGACTGGAAGACATCAGTTTTCTCCGTATGGAATATGATCTCGATTGTCTGTCTTTTTTATCCAAGCCCCGCGTGGGCGTGGGGTGGGTCCACCGCGATCAGAAAGAATGTCTTCGAAAAACTTAATATCAAAGAAAAATGGAAAACCGCGATTTCTGATGATTGCGTCGTGACCGCAGCCGTGAAAAAAGCAAAATATACGATCTATTTTCAACCGAAATGTATCATGGAAAGCCCGCCAGAGGAAAGCATTAGAGGTTTTGCACGATGGGGTAAGAGACAATTTACATGGCTACGCTGGCATCACCCCGTGCTCTGGCTTGGTGCATTCTTTGGTTTTGTAGGGGCCGTCGTCATCGCACTCGGTCTACTCCTCCTCCTGCTTTTTGGATACTACATTCCTGGCATCTTATTAAGTTCGCTTATTCTTTTCGAAATACTCTGTGGTTGGTTAGGGATTCACACACTACCGAAATCCATGGTATATCCAAAAGAACGCTATTCTTCAAAGATAGGCTATGCCTTAATGGCCCCATTAGCGTTTCTCTTAGTAGCACAAAATGTCACTGCATCAGCAATAACCCAGGAGATACACTGGGCTGGACGAAGCTATCGAAAACGAAAGAACTGTTAATAGATACAGTCTGGATAACATAGGCGTTCACATCCTGTGCCCTGCAGTCCACATCAATATTATAATGATAACTATTAAAAGATTTTAAAATATCAGAGTTTTTTGCCGCTGCAGCACGTAGTATGGCCACCACTGCTTGGTCCTTGTCGCGACCATAAAGACAACTTTCAAGCGGGGTGAACTTGTTTTTACGTGTTAGTTAATTTTTTCCAAAGCCCGCCGATCGCGGTCAATAGAATCACTGATGTCTTGTCGCAAGCGCCGAAAAGTTCGCTCGTGCGTACCCTTTGGTCGATCCATTACGTGAACGTCCTTGCTCTTGAAAGGCGGTTCTTTACATTATCAAACTTCTTCTGCATCAACAACCATATGAAGGGGTGCTTTGAAATGTTCATCAAGTGGACAGCGGCTCTTGACTCGTCGTCGGCTACGGCGAGACGGGGATCTCATCAGAGGCTAACAGAGAGTATCGTGCTTGCGCGGCTGAACGGCTGAGGAGCGATGGGAATGCACAGCGGTATTAAATGCGTGTTTTGCGGCACAAGCACGGCCGAACTACCAGCCGCGGAGTCGGCTAAGGTACGCTGTGATGTCAGGGAGTTCGGTGTCCAGACGTTTACCGTCTGGCGGTGTGCTAA
>Ga0326727_10026270_pt1 | contig 10819 bp, 8 predicted proteins | sample MB2enrmetagenome_FD_207643 | JGI IMG/M metagenome (GOLD analysis project Ga0326727, IMG submission 207643) | Lab enriched peat soil microbial communities from McLean, Ithaca, NY, United States - MB29MY | ecosystem: Environmental > Terrestrial > Soil > Wetlands > Peat | place: USA: New York... | reverse complement strand
GAACGCCCCGGGCCAGGCTGACGACGCGCTCGGAGATGGTGGCGAGCACATTGCGGCCGAAGCGGCGCTTGATTTCGTGCATCGGTCCCGGCTGCGCATCCTCCAGCTCAATTGCGGCGGTGGATAGAGGTTCGAGATTGAAATTCCCATCCGGAGAGCCGCTTGTGAGGCCGGAGAGAATCACGGTTGCGAAGCCTCTCGCCTCGTGCGCACCCATGCAGCCTTGCTGCGCGACTGGAGCAGAACCAGGGGCGTGATCGCCGCCTTCCACACCAGGTACACCGGAGCGGCGGCCAGCGACGCCAGGTTACGCCAGGGTTCCGCGCCCAATAAGGCCGATCCCAGCACATAGAGCAGAGTGATGGCAGCGCACGCAGCGACGTAGAGATGCAGCCAGTTGACCGGCACCACAATAGAGAGCAGCAAAACCGCAATCCCGCGCGACAAGGGTAGACTCCACACGCCGGCCAGCGCTTCAAGGGCGCGCCAGTTGCCACGCAGAATGGAAGAAACCACGCGGCCTCCGCAACGCAGGGCGACACCAAGGCGGCCGCCCTCCCAGCGAGCCTCCTGCGCAGCCTGCGCGCGGCCCGGGGCAGCCAGGCCGGCGCGGACAAATGCGTCCCCGACCCAGGCCACTCGCACTCCCGCTGAAGCCAGGCGAGTGTGGTACTCCGCATCCTCCACAATGCTGTCGGCGAGGAACGGCACGCGCGCCAGCGTTGTCGCTGTTAAGGCAAATCCGTTGCCGGAGATGCCGGTAGACAAGCCAAGCCCCGCGCGCCCCCTGGCGCGCAACACATTCATGCCCAGAAACGCCGTAGCGCGCATACGGGCAAGCGGCCCGGCCATCGTTGCCGTGGGCAGCTCCAGTTCGTAGCGGCACTGGGTGGCTTCGGCGCCTCCTTCCAGCGCGGCGCGCGTGGCCGCGATCAGATTGGAACTCACCGTCGAATCGGCATCGACCACCAGAACCGCATTGGCGCCTGCCCGCAGCGCCGCCGCAAAGCCATGGCGCAGAGCGGCTCCCTTGCCGCGGACGGCGGGATCGTCGAGCTCAAGTACATGGGCGCCGGCCCTTGCGGCTGCGAAGGCGGTCCCATCCTCACAGTTGTGCGCGACTACATAGATAGGAGTTGCCTTGTCGGCCGCAACCACCGAAGCAACCGCACGGCCGACCGGTTGCGCCTCGTTGTGAGCGGGTATGACCACGGCCAGGCGGATCGTTTGCCCCTTAGCCGAGCGCTTTCTGCGCACCTGCCGGAGGTTGCCGGCAAGGCAAAGAGCCAGATCCAGAAACAGCGGAGCCGTGAAGGCGACGATCGCCACTGCCTCAGCCGTAATTGCCCAATTGAAAATCACTGCATCCTCTTCTTTCCCGGTTCCAACGTCGACATACTTGTTTTTGCGGCCAACATCCTGAGAATCACCAGTCGCGCCGGCACCTTGCGGCTTGGACCGGCGCGGCTATCCGCGGCTGCGCATCTGCATCGGGAGCACCGCCTTTCGTGCCCCCAGGTTGCTGTAGGGCGCTGCCTCTTTTTCCACCACCCTCAAGCCGTGAGCGCGCGGCGACTTCCATTCCTCAAACAGCGCTTCCGCGCAGAAGGCGTTCAGCAGAAACCGCAGCCTGGCGTCGAGCGCGGCCAACGAAAGCGCAAGCCCGGCATCGAGCAACTGGCGGCGGGCGGCCATCAGAAAGCCGAGCCCTTCCGCATCGATCTGACTGACGGTCTGGAGATGCGCCACCACCGCCAATCCGCGCGCGATGGCGGTGTCGACCGCCCGTTGCAGGACCGGTACGGTTTCGGCGGTCAGCTTGCCGTGCAGATAGACGTGCATTCCATTCAAGTCAGTGAATGTTTTCATGCTGGACGGTCCGCGATCGGGCGCCTGCGTCCACGCGGCAAACAGCGCGAGCGGCAGGCGCTTTACCAGGCCAAAAAAGTCGCGCAGGTAGCGCGGCGCCATCCGGGCCGGTTCCTGCGCCAGGCGCATCAGCCATTCCAGACCGCATTGCTGCATCCAGCGTGGCGCGCGCTTCATGTCGCCCACCAGAATGTCGAAGCTGGCGCCGACGCCCATGGTCACGGGAACGCCGAGCCGCTTGCGATGCATCCAGATCCACTTCTCCTGCTTGGGGTTGCCGAAGGCGACCAGCAGGATATCCGGCTTGGCGGCGCGAATCCGGTAAAGGATCTCGCTGTGATCCATGCGCGCCAACTCCTCGTGGAGAGGAGAAAACGTGCCCACAATGCGAACGCCGGGATGGTCGCGCTCCAGCACGTCCGCCGTGCGGTTGGCGACTCCGGGCCTGCCGCCAAGGAGAAAGATCCGATAGCCCTTGCGCGCGGAGAGCTGGGCCAGTTGCGGCACCAGGTCAACACCGGTGACACGCTCAGGGAGTGGCGCGCCAAACAGCTTCGAGATCCAGACCAGCGGCATCCCGTCAGGCAACACCAGGCTGCACGAGGCGAGAATCCGGTGGAGGTGCGGATTGAGATGCGAATTCAGCCAGAAATCGAGATTGGCGGTGGCCACCTGGTGCGTTCCGCCCGACTCGATCAGCCTCTCAATGGCGTTGACCGCTTCCCCCGAGGTCAGACTGTCAAAAGGCAACCCCAAAACAGCAACTGGATGCTTCATATCTCTTTATCTCGTTTCAATTGAAACTTCTATGATCCTGTACACCGAGGCATCTTTGTACCTGATTCCGGCTTCCAGCGTGATCTGCTGGTCGAGCGGGCGAAGGCTTTCGGAGATGGCCATCGGATGTTCTGAAGCTAGCCCTTGGCGCGGCCATGAACAATGGCGGAAAGGTGGAAGTTCGTCCCTGGAAATCCAACACTATCAGGTACTTATAATGGAGTTCACAAGTAACTAGGATTGGTTACCCCGGACCCGAAAGCGCCATTGGAAGGGATTGTGCGGCTGCCGCCATGCTCGATTGCGCGGGAAAGCACTATACTTGTTGCACTTTGAATAGCATTGCTACCACCGGCCCGGAGCATTCCGGCGGCGAAACCTTGAGGATCGCCTACCTCCTGAGCCGTTATCCCGGAATCTCCCATACCTTCTTTCTCAAAGAGGTAGTCGGGTTGCGGCGCGCCGGAATTGTGGTGGAAGTGGCCTCGGTGAATCCGCCTGACCGGCCGGATGCGGCTCTCTCCGCACAGGAACTCGAAGAATCCCGCACCACCTATTATGTAAAGGCGCAGCGCCGCTCAGTTCTCTTCCTGGCCGTTCTCCTCATCGCGCTTCGACACCCGGCGGTGACCATTCGCGGCCTGATCACCGCATCGGGCCTGGGAGGCTGGGACCTCCGCGAGCGCGCTTTTGCGTTCCTCTATCTCTCAGAAGCCCTGCTGGTAGGCGCATGGATGCGCAAGCGCTCCCTCTGTCATCTGCACGTCCATTTTGGCGGAGCGTCGGCATCCGTAGGCCTGCTGGTTTCAGCCGCCTGGAAGGTCCCCTGGTCGCTGACCATTCACGGTCCCAACGAGTTCTTCGACCAGAACAAGATCTCGCTGCAACGCAAGCTCAAGTCGGCCAGTTTTGTCTTCTGTGTCAGCGACTACGCGCGCAGCCAGGTGATGCGCGTGGCGACGGACCTGGACCCCGACCGCGTCGAGGTGCTGCGGCTGGGCGTGGATTGCACCCAGCTTCAGCCCCGCGCCGAGGCCAACTTTGCGGCGGAAGGACCTTCGGTGAGCCCCGTCCATCTGGTGTGCACCGGTCGATTGACAGCTGAAAAGGGCCATATGCTGCTGCTGGACGCGGTGGCGCAACTGGCGGGTCTGGGGTTCCCGGTAGACCTGGTGCTGATCGGCGACGGCCCCGAGCGCCATGCCCTGGAACAGCGGTGCGCCCGCTACGGCCTGAGCGGCAATGTGCATTTCACGGGAGCGATGAACCACGCGGAGACGCTGGCGCGCGTGGCGCAGGCGGATATATTCGTGCTGGCCAGTTTTGCCGAGGGGCTCCCGGTTTCGCTGATGGAAGCCATGGCCCTGGGCGTGGTCTGCGTGAGCACGCGCATCAACGGTATCCCGGAACTGATCGTGGATGAGGAGAACGGGCTGTTGGTGACGGCCGGGAACACCGGCCAGGTGTCCGCGGCGCTGGCGCGGCTGGCGGCGGATTCCGCCCTGCGGCAGAGCCTGGGTCAGGCCGGACGGCGCACCGTGGAAGCAAGCTACAATCTGGAGAAGAACATCGCACTGCTGGCCGGGGCCTTTCGGCGTCGCATTCAAGGGAACAGCCACTCCGAGCCGGTGGATTCATGAGCCTGGTTCCGTCCTCGGCCTGCGACGTTTCGATCTTCGTCGTCTCCTGCAACACGCGGAACCCTCTTCGGAAATGCCTGCTATCGCTGCCGGAGTAGTGCGCCTGCCTGCGGGGAGGCGTGGCGCGGACGGAAACCCCGGTCGTAATACACTGGACTCACCGGCAGCGCTGACGGCCCGATTCCCGTTGCATAAGGCAAATAGACGAAAAGGCGGAGAGTTTGCAGCTGAACGACACAATACTGGTTACCGGCGGAGCTGGATTCATCGGGTCGAATTTCGTTCTGGACTGGATTCGCCTGGAATCCGGCCAGGTTGTCAACCTGGACAAGCTCACCTACGCAGGCAATCCGCAGAATCTGGCCAGCCTGGCCGGGAACCATCGGCACATTTTTGCCCAGGGCGATATCTGCGATGCGGACCTGGTTGCCGGCCTCCTGGCCACGCATCGGCCGCGCGCGATCGTCCATTTTGCCGCCGAGAGCCACGTTGATCGCTCCATAAACGAACCGGGCGAATTTGTCCGCACCAATGTGCAAGGCACGCTGAACCTGCTCCAGAAGGCGAGAGAGTTCTGGACGGAGCTGGATGAGGAGCAGCGCGCGGAGTTTCGTTTTCTGCATGTATCGACTGACGAGGTCTACGGCTCCCTGGGACCGGCCGATCCTGCGTTCACGGAACGGACCCCGTACGCCCCCAACAGCCCTTATGCGGCATCGAAGGCCGGCTCGGACCACCTTGTCCGCGCGTATCGACACACCTACGGACTTCCTACCCTGACAACGAACTGCTCGAATAACTACGGCCCGTTTCAGTTCCCCGAGAAGCTGATTCCCCTGGTGCTGCTGAATGCCCTTGAGGGCAAGCCGCTACCGGTTTACGGGGATGGCTTGAATGTGCGCGACTGGCTCTATGTCCTGGATCATTGCGCGGCGATCCGATGCGTGCTGGCCAAAGGACGGCCCGGTGAAACGTATAACATCGGCGGCCAGAGCGAGCGGACCAATCTTCACGTGGTTACAACCATTTGTGACCTGCTCGACGAGCTGATGCCCGATGCAGCAATCGGTTCGCGGCGCAAGCTGGTCACCTATGTAAAAGACCGGCCGGGCCACGACCGGCGCTATGCCATCGACTCCGCCAAGATCCAGCGCGAACTCGGCTGGACGCCGCTGACCGGTTTTGAACAAGGCATCCGCCAGACCATCGAGTGGTACCTGGCCAACATGGAATGGGTCGGCGAGGTGCGTTCGGGCGCTTATCACGAATGGATGCAACTCAATTACAAAGGACGGTAAATGGAGCGCAAGGGCATTATTCTGGCAGGCGGCTCGGGAACCCGGCTCTACCCGCTCACCGAATCGATATCGAAGCAGTTGTTGCCGGTCTACGACAAGCCGATGATCTATTACCCGCTGAGCATCCTCATGCTGGCGGGCATCCGGGATGTGCTGGTCATCTCGACGCCTGAAGATACGCCGCGGTTCGCCGCATTGCTCAAGGACGGCCGTCAGTGGGGACTCAACATCGAGTATGCCGTGCAACCCCGACCCGAAGGGCTGGCGCAGGCATTCCTGATCGGAGAGGCGTTTATCGGCGGCAGCCCGAGCGCGCTGGTTCTGGGTGACAATATCTTCTTCGGCTACTCGCTCTCAGAGCAGTTGCAGGCGGCAGCCGCGGGCGCGACCGGAGCAACGGTTTTTGCTTATCGCGTCAGTGATCCGCAGCGCTACGGCGTGGTTGAATTCGACCGCGCAGGGCGGGCAATCAGCATTGAAGAGAAGCCGCAGAAGCCGAAGTCCCAGTTTGCCGTCACGGGCCTCTATTTTTACGATCGCGATGTGGTGGAGATCGCCAGGTCCATAGAGCCCTCGGCGCGTGGAGAACTGGAGATCACCGACGTCAACCGCCGCTATCTTGAACGCGGAGATCTCGCGGTAAAGACGCTGGGCCGCGGCATTGCCTGGCTGGATACGGGCACCCACGACTCATTGCTGGAGGCCGGGACGTTTATCCAGACCATCGAGCGGCGCCAGGGCACCAAGATTGCCTGTCCGGAGGAGATTGCCTATCGCATGAGATTCATCACCGCGGAAGACACAGCGCGGCTGGCGGAGCCGCTGAGGAAGAGCGGATACGGCGAGTATCTGCTTTCGATCCTGAGGGAAGACGCCGGCTTATAGGCCGCGTGGAGGCCGGACATGGAAGTGATTGAAACATCGATCCCCGAGGTACTCATTCTGCAGTCGGCCGTGTTCCGCGACGGCCGCGGCTACTTTCAGGAGTTATACCGCCGCGACGCGCTGCTGGAGGCCGGCATCGATCTCGATTGGAAGCAGGACAACCTCTCGGTTTCCGCGAAAAACGTGATCCGCGGGCTTCATTATCAACTGATTCAGCCGCAGGCCAAGCTGATCCACGTGCTTCATGGCGCGGCGTTCGATGTTGCGGTCGACATTCGCAGGTCGTCGCCCACCTTCGGCCGGCATGTCTCCTTCGAGTTGAGATCAGGCGATGGGCGGGCGGTGCTGATTCCGGCGGGCTTTGCGCATGGGTTCGCGGCACTCGAGCCCGAGACCTCGTTTTTCTACAAAGTCAGTGAGCCCTATCTGCAGCAAGGGGACCGCACGATTCTTTGGAACGACCGCGAATTAGGTATCCAATGGCCGGTTGGGGATGAGGAAGCAGTGGTTTCCGCCAAAGACCGGCAGGGAAAGCCGTTCAATGCGGCGGAAGTGTTTGCGTAACGCCGGCGGCTCTCATCAGAGCCCCTCGGTCTTCAATTCAGCGGCCACCTGCGCCAGCGCCTCCTGCCATGGAGCCAGGCGCAGCCCAAAGGCGTGCTCCAATTTGTCGCAGTTGAGAACTGAATTGTGCGGACGGACCGCGGGAGTCGGATACTGTTCCGTTGAAATTGGAATGAGTTGGGGCGTCGCGACCTGGCCGGCAAATCGCGCAAAGATGGCCTGCGCAAAACCAAACCAGCTGGTGGAACCGGCGCACGTCATGTGATACACGCCTGGTTCGGGCACCGGCTGGTCGGATTCCAGCCTGCGCAGAACATGCCGGGTCCCGCGCGCCAGCTCCCCCGCGGTGGTGGGAGCGCCGATCTGGTCGTCGACAATGGTCAGCCTCGGCCGCTGGCCGCCCATCCGCAGCATGGTGCGAAGAAAATTGCCGCCGTGCGCCGCGTAGACCCAACTGGTGCGAAAAATGAGATGGAGGCAGCCGCTTTCGGCGATGGCCAATTCCCCATCCAGCTTGGTGCGGCCATAGACATTGAGCGGACGCGGCGTGTCGGTCTCCTTCCAGGGAGCGTGCCCTGAGCCGTCAAAAACATAGTCGGTGGAGTAGTGGATCAGCCAGGCATTCAGCGCCAGGGCTTCCTCGGCCAGAATGCGCGGCGCCACGGCATTCACGGCGTGGGCCAGCGCGGGCTCGCTCTCTGCACGGTCGACGGCCGTATACGCGGCTGCGTTGATGATCAACTGCGGGTGCACGCTGTGAACCACCGAGCGCAATGCTTCCGCGTCGGTCAGATCCACATCGCGGCGCGAAAAGGCGAACACATCCGCTTCCGGAGAAAGAGCTTTGACCAGCTCGACGCCGAGTTGCCCGGTCGACCCGAGAATCTGTATGCGCGGTTTCATGACTGGACGATCCGGCTCCGCCGCTCAGGTCAAAACGTTGGACCGGATCGTGTCCCATCATAAAGCCTGCGCCGGCTTTGCGCCGAAACGCACGGTATCGCCTGCGGTCCTTCGCGAGGCCTACTCTGCCCGCAGCGCATCCATCGGATTGACCTGCGCGGCCCTCCGCGCGGGCAGAAAACTCGCCAACAGCGCCGAGGCCGAAAGCACGGCCGCGACGACAATCAGTGTCGGCACGTCCCAGGCCTGCACTCCGAACAGCAGCTTGCGCATGAGCGAAGCTGCCGCGATCGAGCCCGCTAGCCCGAGCAGAACGCCCATCGCAATCAGCTTTCCCGCCTCGGCAAGCACCAGCCGGTACACCGAGCTGCGTTGCGCTCCCAGCGCCATGCGCACTCCAATCTCCCGCGTCCGCTGGCCCACGGAATAGGCGATCACGCCATACAGGCCCACCACGCCCAGCACCAGCGCCATCCCTGCAAACCCGCCCACTAGCCACGCAGCGGAGCGATGGATGTACGCCGTTTGCGAGTCGTTGATCCTTTGCGTCATGGTCGCCCCTTCTTCCACGGCAGCCTCCGGGCTGACCTGGTGAATGGTGGACGCCAGCAGCGGCAGCACCGTTTGCTCATCCTGTGCGGTGCGGACAACCATCGAGATATATGTATCCGTGTTCTGGTTGAAATGGAAATATTCGGCCGGCCATTGCTCCTGATCGAGCGACGCATCCTTAAAATCGTCGACCACGCCCACAATCTCGCGAATTGATGCCGGCGTAAGCGCCGTGTCGCCGATAAGCTTGCCGATCGGATCTTCACCAGGGAAGTACTTTCTAGCGAATGCCTCATTGATGATCACCACCATCGGCTTCGATCCATCTTCCGCATCGTTGAAATAGCGCCCGCGCAGCAGCCTCGCATGCAGCGTGGTAAAGAAGCCTGCGGTTACGTCGCGCTCATTCACTTCGTTGTGGACTCCGTTGTAAGGACGGCCCACAATCCTGATCCAATCCGTATTGCAGTTGCAACTGACCGGAAGCACGCTGGTGATAGCCGCCGATTGCACGCCGGGAAGGTTCGACACGCGCTCGATCGCCTGCCGCGCGAAGGCAATGACTTGCGCATCCTTTGCGAATGCTGCCTCCGGAAGCCCGACGGTGATGGTGGCAAGATGATCTGCCTGGAATCCCAGATCGAGATGCAGCAGCTTGTAGAAACTCTTGCCCAGCAGGCCGGCGCCGCTGAGCAGGACCACGGCCGTGGCCAACTCGATCACCACCAGGTTCGCGCCCATGCGCCGCCACAGCATGCCGGCCGATCCGCGCCCGCCTTCGGTCAACCCCGCGCGCAGGTTGGAAGTCTTGAGATGGAGGATGGGCGTCATGGCAAAGAGAAAAGCCGCCAGCAAAGCAAGCATCGCGGCGAAGAGAATCGTGTGGACATTGAGGCTCAGCCCTCTCAGATAGGGCATCCCGATCATCATGTCTTTCGAGATCAGGCGTGTCAGAATCTGAATGCCACCGTATGCCAGCATCAGGCCGGCCATGGTTCCCGTTGCCACCAGCGCCGCGCCTTCGGTTACGAATTGGCGTGTGAGCCGCAACCGCGACGCACCCAGTGCGCCACGCACCGCGATCTCGCGCCTGCGGCTTTCGGCGCGCACCAGCAGCAGGCTCGACACATTCACGCAGGCGATGAACAGCAACAGGCCCGCGCCTCCCAGCAGCACCAGCAGGATCGGCTCGATGTCGCCGACAATCGCCTCCGACAACGAAATCACGCTCGCGCCCTGTCCGCGATTGGAGTCGGGATACTGCCGCTCCAGCTGGTCCGCGATAGACCGCATATCAGCCAGCGCTGCTTGCACAGTCACCCCGTCCTTGAGTCTTCCGACTCCGTTAAGATTGTGGCAACTACGCCGCTTCTCGCACTCGCGGTTCGGCCTCAGCGCCTCCCAGAACTCGGCATTGTCGCGCAGCGCAAACTGGAAATCCCTGGGCAGCACGCCAATGACGGTATAAGCAACACCGCTTAGATTTACTGACTGCCCTACTACATCGCGCCTTGCGCCATACCGCCTCTGCCAGGTGCCATAACTCAATAGCACCGTCGGGGCCGCGCCCGGCAGTTCTTCGGCTGGCCTGAAATCGCGGCCCAACAGCGGAGTGACCCCAAGCGTGCGAAAGAACCCCGCACTCACGCGCTCGCCGGGAACAGGTTCGGTGCCTGTGGGCGTATTCAGCGCATACCCGGTGCCGGTGTAGGCTTCCAGTGAACCGAAGACCGTGTTCATACGCTTCCAGTCGACATAGTCGGCGTAGGACAGGTTGGCGCGCTGGCCCGCAAACGAAACCGGCGCCTCGGTCACATCCATCAGCCGCGTCGGATCGAGATAGGGCAGCGGCTTGATCAGCGCCGCGTCAACAAAAGCAAAAATAGCCACGCTGGCACCCATGCCCAGCGCCAGGATCAGTACTGCCGTCAAGGCGAAGCCAGGGTTCCTTCTGAGTTGCCGGATCGCGAAGCGTAAGTCCTGCACCAAGGTCTCGAGACTGAAGCTCACCACTTCATGGCTGCGTTCCTTGAGCCTCGTCGCATTGCCGAACTGGCGCATCGCCGCGTAACGAGCGGCTTCCGGCGTCATGCCAGCGGCGATGAACTCCTTCTCCACCTGCTCGCGGTGAAAGGCCATCTCCTCGTCCAGTTCGCTCTGGAACCGCCCGCGGCCAGGGAGAAGCGCGAGTTTCCTCAGGAAACGGCTGACATCACTCATTTAGACCTCCGGTACGTCCTGTAATACGCGCCCGATGGCAGCGATCATCTGCTCGAATTGCGACAGCTCAACGCCCAGTTGCCTGCGCCCCGCCGCGGTCAGCGTGTAATA
>Ga0326727_10026269_pt1 | contig 10819 bp, 10 predicted proteins | sample MB2enrmetagenome_FD_207643 | JGI IMG/M metagenome (GOLD analysis project Ga0326727, IMG submission 207643) | Lab enriched peat soil microbial communities from McLean, Ithaca, NY, United States - MB29MY | ecosystem: Environmental > Terrestrial > Soil > Wetlands > Peat | place: USA: New York... | reverse complement strand
TGCCGGGCCGGTGATGCGAGCGGTGCTGAGAGCGTGGAGCAGTCAGCTCGAAAAAGAGCCGCGGCCATTTGACCTGCTTTATGTAAATAACGAGCAGGAAGGCGTGATCGAGCGCCAACCCGGCTTCAAACGGCTTTTCCGCGGGCAGGTTCGGCGCTCTCATGCCGATTCCATAGCCGACCGCAAAATCCTGACCAGCCAGCCCGGCGGCGAGTACGCGGCCATGGACTGGGAGGATTGCTCCATTTATCGGTGGACGAGCAGCCAATAGCCGGCAGCCGGTAGTTGTTCTCCGGAAGATGGTTGCTACAGGCCACAGGCTGCAAGTCGGCCTCTGATCCCTGACCCCTGATCCCTGATCCCTGACCACTGTGCTACTATCTCCGGACAAACCCCCATGAGAGCTCCACACCTCATTCTGGGAATTGGCGAACTACTGTGGGACATGCCGCTGCCTGCGCCAGGGACGGAGTCTGCGGTGCATTCGCGCGGACCGCTGGGCAAGCTGGGCGGGGCGCCGGCGAATTTCTCGGTGATGGCCGGACGGCTGGGCAATCACGCCACCATCCTGAGCCGCATCGGCCGCGATCAGTTGGGTCGCGACGCGATCGATCGCCTCAACCCCATGTCCGTCGACATCGGCGCGCTCCAGCTTGACCCGGCGCACGCTACCGGCCGCGTGACTGTCGACCTTTCTCTCCCTGAGCCCCGGTACACCATTCATGGGCCTGTGGCATGGGACTATATGCAGCTAAGCGACGAATGGGTGCGGCTCGCCGAGCGCGCCGATGCCATCTGTTTTGGCTCGCTGGCGCAGCGCAGCGAGCAGTCGCGGCAGACTATCCAGATGCTGGCGGCGCAAACCGCCTCGGCCTGCATTCGCGTCTTCGACGTGAACCTGCGCCCGCCGTTTTATTCCGAAGAGATCGTTGAGGAGTCGCTGGAACTGGCCACCGTGGCCAAGATGAACGAGACTGAAGCGCCGCTCATTCTGGATCTGCTGGGGCTGGCCGCAGCCGAGCCTCCCTTTGACGGCACACTTGCCCTGCGCTTTGCGGCCGAACGGCTGCTTGAGGAGTTTCCCGGCTTGCAGATGGTGGCGATCACGCGAGGCAGCCACGGCAGCCTGCTGGTTACCCGCGAGGAGTGGAACGAGCACCCCGGATTCCCCATCACGGTCGGCGACGCCATTGGCGCGGGAGATGCATTTACTGCGGCGATGACGCACTATCTGCTCCGTGGCGCCGGCCTGGCCACGCTCAACGAAGCCGGCAATCGCTGGGGCGGATGGGTGGCCTCGCAATCGGGAGCCATGCCCGCGCTGCCTGAGGCGGTGCGCGCCGCGATTACAGCGGAGATCGAGGGCGCCATCTAGACAGTCTGCGGAAAAACTCATGCTGCGCGCTGTCCAGTGAAAGGGCACGACTTCAGTCGTGCCGATAAGACCCCAAAAATGAGTCGGGGGCTTTAGCCCCTGAGGGATGTTTGCGGGAACTGCCCTACGCACAAGGACCTTTTCCGCAGCCTGTAGAGACCGGCACACATATGAGACTGGCGGCACACGTTCCATGCCGCGCACTTCGAAATTGTGGCACCCTCGCCGGTTGCCGCGGCGTCAGATGTTTTGAAACTCGGCATTCCTTCCGGTAAAGTGAGGGAACGTGATTATCAACTTAGCCAGGCGCGCGCACGACCACAACTGGGAGCTCGATCCCATCACGCGTTCCCTGCTCGATACCGACTTCTACAAACTGCTGATGCTGCAGTTCATCTGGAAGAACTTCCCCCGAGTCCACGCGACGTTTTCGCTCATCAACCGCACTTCGCATGCGCGGCTCGGCGACGTGGTTGACGTGGATCAGTTGCGCGAGCAACTGGAGAATGCGCGCAAGCTGCGCTTCAGCCGATCAGAGCTGATCTGGCTCGCCGGCAACACGTTCTACGGCAGGCGCGGAATCTTCGAACCGGGGTTTCTCGAGTGGCTGGAGCGCGAGTTCCAGCTTTCCGACTACGAGCTCGCCGTCGACGACGGCCAGATCCACCTGAGCTTTCACGGGCTGTGGTCGGCGACTTCGATGTGGGAGATCTACGCGCTTTCGATCATCGGCGAACTGAAGACCCGCGCCAGTTTGAAACGGCTGGGCGAGCTCGAGCTCGACATTCTCTATGCGCGGGCCAAGACGCGGCTGTGGGAGAAGATGGAACGGCTTCTCGGGGTTCCCTTTCTGAGCGTGAGCGACTTCGGAACGCGGCGGCGGCACAGCTTTTTGTGGCACGAGTACGTGGTGAATGCGATGCGCGACACCCTCGGTTCGGGCTTTGCGGGAACGTCGAACGCGTACCTGGCCTACAAGCATAATGTTGAGGCGATCGGCACCAACGGCCACGAACTGCCCATGGCGATGGCAGCGCTCGCCAACAGCGACGAAGAGCTGAGAACGGCGCAGTACCGTTTGCTTGAGCTGTGGCAGCAGAGCTACCAGGGCGAACTGCTGATCCTGCTCCCCGATACCTTCGGGACGACGCAGTTCCTGCGCGACGCGCCCGACTGGGTCGCCAACTGGACTGGCCAGCGCATCGACAGCAAGGATGCCTACGTGGCCGGCGACGAGTATATCGCGTGGCTCGAGCGGCATGACCGCGACCCGCGCAAGAAGCGCCTGATCGCATCCGACGCGCTCGATGTGGAACAGATCCTGGGCCTGCACGCCTACTTTGCCGGGCGCATTCGCAACGGCGCCACGCCCGACGATTTCCACTCGGCTGCGGATTTCAACGACTGCGATCGCTGGGTTCCGGAGCGGCGCATCCGCTTCAGCGCAGGCTGGGGCACGCTGCTCACCAACGATTTCAGGAACTGCAATCCGCAGGGCGGCGAGAACTTTAACCCGGTGAGTCTGGTATGCAAACTGACCGAGGTTGAAGGCCGGCCGGCGGTGAAGCTCTCAGACAACTACGCCAAGGCTCTGGGCGACGCCAAAGAGACTGAGCGCTACCGGCGCGTGTTTGGCGTGGCGGGACTGGCCGATGTGCCGGTGCTGACGTAGCGCCGATCTCCACAGGTTGCGGAAAAACTCGCATTGGGGCGTTTTGTAACAAGGGCAAGGCTTTATTGGCGACTGGGTGAGTATTGTCCGGTAAACGCGCCGTAGGCGCAGCGGTTGTTAGCCCCGCGCTTCAGCGTGGGGAAGGAATTGTGCATTCGTTCCGAAGTCCCGTAGGGACGTCGCAGGGACATTTCATTTGCAGGGAACTATAGCCGGGCCGAAAAGGTTCATAAGATGATTCTGGGCTTCAGCCCCCGGGGATGTCACTCCACGAGAGTAGTCTGATCTTCGGGAATGGCAAACGCAACCGCACTCTTCGCGAGCCAGTTACGGCAGGAACTCACGGCGCGCAATCGTCGCTATGCGCACGGCCGCGCCTACGTCGAAAGCTACGGCGCATCGCCGGTGATCGTGTACGAGCCGGAGGGCGAGCGGCACGGGAACTTCTTCGACCCGGCGTACGCGGCAATGCTGGCGCAGCCGGCGTGGATGCGAAGGTTCCAGAAGATTCACACCCAGGGTGCGCGGTCGCTTCCACGGCCTGCGCTCGACCCCGGCCGGCGCTGGCGTGAGCTTGATTCATCGATGAGCTCGGACGCACTGCTGATGAACATCTTCTGCACGCCGGGGGTAGTTAAGTCGGCAGCGTTGCAGGGTTTCTTGGGAGTGGAGGCAGGCGCGCAGCCGGAGTTCGGGTGGAAGGCGAAGGTGCCGCTCGAAAATGGCAGATTCGACCGGACCGAAGTAGATATGCGCCTCGGTTCGCTGCTGGTTGAGGCCAAGCTGACGGAGTCGGATTTCCAGCGCCGGTCAGCCGCGATTGTCGAGGCCTATCGGGATTTCGATGCGGTGTTTGAGCGGGAGTTGCTGCCGCGCGCGGCGATTCCAACAGCGCGGCCGCGAAGGGCAAGCGAGTTCCCTGAAGACAATTCGCAGGAGTTCGAGAGCCTGATCGCTGAGCCCGATCTCTTCCCCGCCCTGAACCCGCTCGCCCTGGACCCGATCGACCCAGACCCGATTGTGGATGCGCCCTCCGAGCCGGGCTATGAAAGCTATCAGCTCATTCGCAACGTGCTGGCCGCGTACGCGACGGGGTCGAGCGTTTGCGTAATTCACGATGCTCGCCGGCCCGACCTGCGCGAGGCATGGTTTGAAGTGATGGCCGCGGTCAAGAGCGCGGAACTGCGCGTTCGGCTGAAGGTGCTGACGTGGCAGGAACTGGCGGGGTATCTGCCGGATGGGTTGCGGGAGTTTCTGGATGTGAAGTACGGGATTGTTGCGCCGGGGAGGATGGCAATGGCGATTGAAAGATTCGTGTGACTCGAGTAAGCGGGTATGGCGAATTCGCGCCCGTAGAGCCGTCAATGCACCTCGATCAGGTGCCGTGGGTGTTCAGGATGATCAAATACGAGACATATATGACAACGAAAGCTCCCGCGGCTGCGTAGCAAATCCCGGCAACAATGTTAGCTCGTGCCGCATTCGCCGCTTTTGCGTGGTACCCAACGAAGCCCCAAAGTAGGGCAGTGCCAAGTGTGCCTAGCCCCAGAATCCAGCAGGTTCTGAATTCTGGGTAGGGCGATGGGAGGACAAAAGCATAAATAGAACCGATAAAGGTACCGCACAAGCAGGCAAACACGAACAGGAATAGTTTGCTGTGCGCCTTCATATAGCCCAAGGGCTTCCCCTCGGGGTTTGAAATTCGGGAAAGCACACTTTCCTTCATAGTCCAAGGACCTTTCGGTTCTTCTCCGCGTCCGGCGCGGCGCCGGCAAAATCGTCGAACGCGCGATCGGTGACGCGGATGATGTGGCTGCGCACGAAGTCCGCTCCCTCGGCCGCGCCATCCTCCGGATTCTTGATGCAGCACTCCCACTCCACCACCGCCCAGCCGGGATAGTCGTATTGCGCCATCTTCGAAAAGATCTGGCCGAAGTCGATTTCGCCGTCGCCCAGCGAACGGAAGCGGCCGGGACGGTTGATCCAGTCCTGATAGCCGCCGTAGACGCCGGCGCGGCCGCTCGAATTGAACTCCGCATCCTTGACATGGAACGCGCGCACACGCTCGTGGTAAATGTCGAGGAAGGCGAGGTAGTCGAGCTGCTGCAGCACCATGTGGCTCGGGTCATAGAGAATGTTCGCGCGCTTGTGCCCGCCCACCGCATCCAGGAACCGCTCGAAGGTGGCGCCGTCGTGCAGGTCCTCGCCGGGATGCAGTTCGTAGCACACATCCACGCCAGCCTCGTCAAAGATATTCAGGATCGGCGTCCACAGCCGCGCCAATTCTTTGAACGCCTCATCGATGAGCCCGGCGGGCCGCTGCGGCCAGGGATAGAAGAACGGCCAGGCCAGCGCGCCCGAAAACGTGGCGTGCGCCTTCAGTCCCATGTTGAAGCTGGCCGTCGCCGCAAACTCGAGCTGCTGCACCGCCCACGCTTGCTTCGCCTTCGCGTTGCCGGCGAGTTCAGCCGGGGCAAAGGCGTCGAGCAGCGTGTCGAATGCGGGGTGGCTCGCAACCAGTTGCCCCTGCAGATGCGTCGATAGCTCGGTGACCGCGAGGCCGTGCCTGGCCGCCGTGCCCAGCACCTCGTCGCAGTACGATTTGCTTTCTGCCGCGAGCTTCAGATCGAAGAGCCGCGCATCCCAGCTTGGAATCTGGATGCCGACGTAGCCATGGCCCGCGGCCCATCCCGCCATGCCGTCGAGCGTGTTGTACGGCGCTTCATCGCCCGCAAACTGCGCAAGAAAAATTGCTGGTCCTTTGATGGTCTTCATTTTGTTGCCCTCAAATCCTCAGCCCCTGATCTCTGTTCCCTGACCCCTGACCCCTGTTCCCTGACCCCTGTCTTTAGAACTCGACCCAACTCTGCCGCTTATCGCTTTCGATCGTTCGCTCGATAAACCTCATTCCGCGCACTCCAGCTTCAATCCCCGGCAGCGTAGGCGGCAGCGGGTCTTTCGCGCCCTCTTTCCAGGCGATAAGCGCATCGGCAAATTCGCGGTAGAGAACGGCAAATGCCTCGAGATAACCTTCCGGATGGCCGGCCGGGGTCCGCGCCACCGCCCTTGCGCCTGCGCTCAAATAGCCGCTCGACGCGTGATAAATCTCCTCAGGCTTATCGAGCCATTTCACCATGAGCCGGTTCGGGTCCTGCTGGCGCCACTCGATGGAGCCCTTTTCGCCGTAGATGCGCAGATGCACCTCGTTGATTTCGCCGGTAGCCACCTGCGAGCAGCCCAAACTGCCGGCAGCGCCGTTGCTCAACCGCAAAAACGCGTTGCAATCGTCGTCGAGGATCCGGCCCGCAACCACGCGCCGCAGCGTGGCATTGATGGCCGTGACCTTGAGGCCGCTCACATACTCCACCAGGTGAAAGGCGTGGGTGCCGATGTCGCCGATGGCGCCTCCCAGCCCGCTGCGCGCCGGATCCGCTCGCCATTCGGCCTGCTTGTGGCCCGTCGTCTCCAGCGGCGTGCTCAACCATCCCTGCAGATACTCGATACCGACTTTCCTGATCTCGCCGACCGCGCCCGACGCGACAATGGCCCGCGCCTCGCGCACCATCTGGTAGCCGGCGTACGTGTGCGTCAGACCGTAGGGCAGGCCGGAGCTTTTGACCAGAGCCTCAAGCTCAAGGACATCGTCGTAAGTGGCCGTGGCGGGCTTGTCGCTCATCACGGGAATGCCCGCTTCAAACGCGGCTCGCGCGATAGGCAGGTGCAGGTGATTCGGTGTGGTGATAACCACAAAATCGATGCCGTCCTGGCGCCCGCATTCGCCGTCAATCATCGCCTGGTAACTGGCGTAGGCCCGCGCTGGATCGATGTGAAACGCCACTCCCGCCTCGCGCGAGCGCTCGGGCGACTGCGAAAACGCGCCTGCTACCAACTCGATCTTGCCGTCGAGCTCGGCCGCAATGCGGTGCACCGGGCCGATAAACGCCCCCTTGCCTCCGCCCACCATGCCCATGCGCAGCTTGCGCCCCAGTGCCATCGAACACCCTCCCGCGGCGCGCGCTTGTCTTTCGCGCGCACTCTTCTCCGCGAGCCAGTCTACACCACGCGTGGGGCGGTGTGGCGAGGCGTCCGCGCACACCTGTGCACAACATCCCGTATCACGATCCTGATGGGCCTCAATCGACTAGAATGATCTTCGCTTATGAATCCCATCATCGTTCCCGACTCAGCGCGCCGCTGGGATTGCCTCTCGCTCGGCGAGGTGATGCTGCGGCTCGATCCCGGCGAGGGCCGCATAACCACCACGCGGCAGTTCCAGGCGTGGGAGGGCGGCGGCGAGTACAACGTGGCCCGCGGCCTGCGGCGCTGTTTCGGACTGCGCACTGCAATTGTCACGGCGCTGGCCGACAACCCCATCGGCCGGCTGGTTGAAGACTTCATTCTGCAGGGCGGCGTCGATACGTCGCTGCTCCGCTGGGTTCCGTATGACGGCGTGGGCCGCACCGTCCGCAACGGGCTCAACTTTACCGAACGCGGCTTTGGCCTGAGAGCGGCCGTCGGCTGCTCCGATCGCGGCCATACGGCCATCAGCCAGGTGAAGCGCGGCGACTTTGACTGGGAGAAGATCTTCGGGCCCGAGAACGGCGCGAAGTGGTTTCATACCGGCGGCATCTTCGCGGCGCTCTCGGCCTCGACCGCCGATGTGGCCGTGGAGGCGATGGACGCGGCGCGCAAATATGGAACGCCGATTTCCTACGACCTGAACTACCGCGACTCGCTGTGGAAGTCGATTGGCGGCAAGGTCAAGGCGCAGGAGGTAAACCGTGAGATTGTTCGCAAGGTCGACGTGCTGCTGGGCAACGAAGAAGACTTCAGCGCCATGCTGGGCATCGCCATCAAGGGCGTGGGCGAGGACTTTGCCGAGCTGCCCATCGCGGGCTACGAAGAGATGCTGCGCCAGGTGGCCGCGGCGTATCCCAATTTGAAGCTGGTGGCGAGCACGCTCAGAACCGCGCAGACCGCCAGCCGCAACGCGTGGGGAGCGATTGCGATTTATGAGGACGGGATTTTGCACGTGCCGCAGCGCGAGATCGACATTCTTGACCGCGTGGGCGGCGGCGACAGCTTTGCCTCGGGGCTGATTTACGGGATGCTGGCCGGCAAAGGCATCGAGTGGGCCGTGAAGTGCGGCGTGGCCCACGGCGCTCTGGCCATGACCACCCCCGGCGACACCAGCATGGCAACGCTGGCCGAAGTCGAGCGACTGATCAAGGGAGGCTCGGCGCGGATTGCGCGGTAGGACTGTCTGATTTCGTACGATCGATGGGTGCCCCAGGTCCCGATTTTGGGACCTGGGATAACTCGAAACTTGATGGAAGCGATTTTGAACGTTTTGCAAGGGCACGACTTTAGTCGTGCCGATTAGGCCCAAAAATGGGCCGGGGCTTTGGCCCCTGAGGAAGCAATGCCGGAGACTACCCAGGAAATTCTCGAACGCGTCGGCCTCATTCCCGTGCTGCGCGCGAAAAGCGTGGCCCAGGGCCGCGCCGTTGTCGACGCCATGATGGCCGGCGGCATCACTATCGTCGAAGTGACCATGACCGTTCCGGGGGCTGTTGACCTGTTGAAGGAACTGAAAAAGGAGTACGGATCGAAGCTGTTGCTGGGCTCGGGCACGGTGACCACCGCCTACCAGGCGCAGTCCACCATCAACGCGGGCGCCGAGTTTGTTGTCAGTCCGAGCCTTCATCCCGAAGTGATTGCGGCGACGAAGAGAAACGGCAAGGTGTCGTGCCCGGGCGCGCTCACGCCTACCGAGGCCATCACGGCATGGGAGGCGGGCGCCGATTATGTGAAGATCTTCCCTTGTTCAGCCGTTGGCGGGGCAAGCTACCTGAAGTCGCTGCTGGCGCCGTTTCCTCATTTGAAGCTCATCCCCACGGGCGGCGTGACGCTGCAGACGGCCGAGAGCTTCATCAAGGCCGGCGCGAAGGCGCTGGGAGTGGGCAGCGACCTGGTGAACCTCTCCGCCATCGACGCCGGCCACCCCGAAACTATCACTGAAACAGCGCGCGCGTACCTTGAAGTGCTGGCGAAGGCGCGGAAAGGCTAGAAAGAAATATGGAAGATCATTCTCTGCCATTCCGCCTCGACGGCCGCATTGCTCTCATTACCGGTGGCGCAAGCGGCATTGGCGAGGCCACGGTTAAAGAGCTGTCACGGGCCGGCGCATTCGTCTGGATCGCCGACATTAACTTCCCCGCTGCTGAAGCGCTCGCGGCCTCCGTCGGCAGAGCCAAGGCGCTGCACCTCGATGTCACCAACCCCGACTCCGTTGCCGGGGCCCTCGCGCAGGTCGATTTCCTCGACATTCTCGTAAATAACGCCGGCATTGGCCACGTCGGCTCGATTGAGAACACCGAGCCGGCCGATTTCGATCGGCTCATCAACGTAAACGTACGCGGCGTGTACCTGGTGACGCGCGCGTTCCTACCGATGCTGCTGACCTCGAATGACCGCCACGACGCGGTGGGATCCATTGTGAATATCGCGTCGGTTGCGGGACTGGTGGGCATCAAACAGCGCTTTGCCTACTGCACAACCAAGGGCGCGGTGATCGCCATGACGCGCCAGCTCGCCGTTGAGTACCCCAAAACACTGCGCGTGAACGCCATCTGTCCCGGAACTGTAGAGACTCCATTTGTTGAGGGTTACCTTGAGAAGTTCCACAAAGACACCAAAGAAGAGACGCGGGCCGAGTTGCGAGCGCGGCAACCAGTGGGACGGTTGGGGCGTCCTGAAGAGATCGCGTCGGCGGTACGATATCTTGCCTCGGACGAAGCGGCCTTTGTCTCCGGCACGGTGTTCACTATCGATGGCGGATGGACGGCGGCGTGATAGCAGCTAGTCGGCGAGTCAGCAGGTCAGCGGCGCGTTGTGTTCTCCTCAACAGTTAGTGATTTGGAGGTTCGCAAGTGAAGCTTGTTTCCTTTTCTGCCGGCGACGGCGTCATTCGGCCAGGGGTGATACACCTGGAGTCGCTGATTGACCTCGGCTCTGCTGGTTTCGCCGACACGCTCGCGGTTATTGAAGCTGGCCTGACGCGAATACCCGGCGATTGCCCCGTAACATCGGCTAGCGCAATGCGCCTCCACGCGCCGCTGGCCAATCCGCCGCGCATCTTTGCCATCGGGCTCAACTATCGCGAGCACGCCTCTGAAGCCGGGCTCAAACTGCCCGACTTCCCGGTTGTCTTCTTCAAATTGCAGACGTCGATTGTGGGGCCGGGCGAGCCGATTGTCTTGACGAAGAACTCCAATGAGCCGGATTACGAGGCTGAGCTTGCCTTCGTGATCGGCAAGGGCGGATTCAGGATTCCCGCGGACCGGTGGCGCGAGCACGTTTACGGCTACACCATCGTCAACGACGTGAGCGCGCGCGACATCCAGCGCTCCACCTCGCAGTGGTCCATGTCGAAAAGCTTCCCGACCTTCTGCCCCATGGGACCGGCCATTGTGACGGCCGATGAGATCCCCGACCCGCACAATCTGGCCATCAGCCTCAGCATCAACGGAGAGGTGCTGCAGAACTCGCGCACCAGCCAGCTTGTCTTCGGCGTTCCCGCGCTCATCGAGTACCTGTCGTCGATTGCGCCGCTGCTTCCCGGCGACATTGTCTCGACGGGCACCCCCTCGGGCGTGGGCATGGGCCGCAACCCGAAGCGCTGGCTCCAGCCCGGCGACAGCGTCACAGTGACGGTGGAGGGGTTGGGCTCGCTCACCAATCCGGTGGTTGCGGAGTAGAGGCCGCGAAGG
>Ga0326727_10026268_pt1 | contig 10819 bp, 4 predicted proteins | sample MB2enrmetagenome_FD_207643 | JGI IMG/M metagenome (GOLD analysis project Ga0326727, IMG submission 207643) | Lab enriched peat soil microbial communities from McLean, Ithaca, NY, United States - MB29MY | ecosystem: Environmental > Terrestrial > Soil > Wetlands > Peat | place: USA: New York... | reverse complement strand
CGTTTTACCCGAACGGCAAACATCCGCAGTGGGTCTACATCGGCGATACCGACGCCATCGTGCGCTTCCCCTACCACAACGGCGACCTGACGGCGAGCGGCCCCATGGAGCACGTCGCCGACCTGCCAGGGGGCGGGCGGCTGCGCGGCGGCGGCCACTGGACGCGCGATCTTGCCTTCTCGCTCGACGGAAGCAAACTCTTCGCCTCGGTCGGCTCGCACTCGAATGTCGACGACGCGGACACGCACCCCGAGGAGTTTCACCGCGCCAACGTTCTGGAATTCACGCCCGAGGGTAGGTTCCTGGAGATTTATGCGTCGGGCCTGCGCAACTGCGTGGGCGAGGCCGTCAATCCCACCACGGGCGAGCTCTGGTGCTCGACCAACGAGCGCGACGCACTGGGCAACAACTTGGTGCCCGACTACATTACGCACGTCCAGGAGGGTGGCTTCTACGGCTGGCCGTGGTGGTACATGGGTGTGGGCGGGGGTAAACAAGATCCGCGCCATGCGGGCAAGCATCCCGAGCTTAGAGACAAGGTCATCACGCCCGACATTCTGCTGGAGCCGCACTTCGCTTCGCTGGAGATGACGTTCTACGAAGGCCGCCAGTTCCCCGCTCAATACAAGGGCGACGGCTTTGCCGCCGAACACGGCTCGTGGAACCGCGCCCTGCGCGCCGGTTACGAAGTGATCCGCCTGCCCATGCACAACGGCCACGCCACCGGCGAGTACGAGGATTTTCTCACTGGTTTCACGGTGGCTTCGGGCGATGGAGACGTTTGGGGCCGTCCCGTGGGCGTGGCCGTGGCGCCCGACGGATCGCTGTTTGTCTCCGACGACGGCTCACGGTCGATCTGGCATGTGATCTACACCGGCAAGTGAAGGCGCGAAGCAGTCAGGCGCATTTCAACTCACCGCCGGCTCTTTCAACCCACGGCGCATGAAATTTGATCGCCTTCCGGCGCCGGCCTAACTCCGCTAACCCCGCCAACTTCGCTAACTCCGCTGTTTCTTCCTGGCGCTCAGTACGGTCTGGCGGATTCCGTCTGGAGGGGCCAGGTGTCGGTGCGGAAAGGCGCCGCGGGCAGACCGGCGCCGTTGAAGAGCGTAGCGGCGGGATTGGACTGCCAGGCATAACGGACTTCTTTCGGGTTGGGAACCGAAGGCGAGGAGACGACGACCGTGTCGCCTTCGATGCGGGCGTCGGCCCAAACCCATTTGCGGTCGTCTCCGGCGATGGAGAACTCTCCGAGTTTGTCTCCCTTAACGGCCAGGCCGCCTTCGGCGTGCGTAAAGCGCAGGCGGATGGAGCCGGGCAGCCGTTCAACGGATGCGAGGGTCGGCCCCGAGTAGACGACGTTCTTGCCGTAGTACTTTGCCAGCGCGCAGAGGGCGAGGCGATCGCCGACCGGCTGCTTTTCTTTGGCGTGAATGCTGTCCGGGTCGCCGGTGTCGATGGTAACGGCGAGGCAGGAGTTGGGAACGGTGGCGGCGGCAATGGCCTGCGACTCGCGGGTCTCAGCCCATGGGTCGCCGTCGACGGGGACGGGGCTGCGCGGGGTGAAGGCCGGCAGGCTGACGATGTAGAACGGGAAGTCGCCCTGGCCGAAGAGCGAGCGCCAATCGGCGATCATGACGGGCAGAATCCTGCGGTACTGATAGCCGCGCGGCGAGTTCTGCTCGCCCTGGTACCAGAGAGCGCCGGTGAGGGAAAGCGGCGCGATGGGCTTGAGCATGCCTTCGTAGAGCACGGAGGGGATGACGGGCCAGTTCTCGTAGGAGATAGGCAGCGGATGCGGCGGACGCGCGTCGACGCTGAGTTGGGCCTTCCACGGGCCGGCCAGCGGAATGCTGGTCTTGTCGCCCAGAACGAGGCGCAGGTCTTCGGGCTTGGACAAAAAGCCGCCCACGGGGTTGATTTTGAGAACGCGGATGGCGATCACGTTGCGGCCGGGCTTGAGGCCAACAGCCGTATAGACGCGCGGGTTCTCAACCCATGCGCTGGCGCCGGTCCACTGGCCGTTAACGTAGACCGTATCCATGCGCTCGATTTCGCCGAGGAAGAGCATGGCGCGGCCCGCAGGCAGCGGGTCAGGCAGAGTGATTTCCTTGCGGAACCATACCACGGCCGGCGTATCGGGCACGCCGAGTTCTGCGAATCCGCCGGGGACCGTGACCTGCTTCCAAACGGAGTCGTCGACGTCGGGAGTGTCCCAGTGGTACCTCTCGCCGATGTCGTAATCGTCGTACCAGTGCATGACGTAATCGCCGTATTCGGGCGCGCCTTCGGACCTGTACTGGTCGAGCAGGTCGAGCGGAACGTCGAAGTCGTGGAGCGTGCGCAGGGAGGCCTCGCTGGCCCAGGCTTCGGCAGGAGTGCCGCCGACGGCGTCGACGACCAGACCGATGGGGACGTGAATCTCCTGCTGGACCTTGCGCGCGAAGTAGTAACCAACTGCAGAAATGGAGCCCGCAGTCTCGGGCGACACCACGCGCCAGTCGCCTGCGATGACATCGGCGGGGTGGTAGGCGGGCTTGCCCTGGACGGTGAAGAAGCGAATCTCGGGGTGGTTGGCGGCCTTGATTTCATCGTCGGCATTCTTGGTGAACTGGAGCGGCAGGCCCATGTTGGACTGGCCGCCGCAGAGCCAGACGTCGCCGACGAGGACGTTGTGCAGTTCTACGGTCTGATGGCCGGTGATCTTGACGGAGTAGGGTCCGCCGGGCGCGGGCGGCTGGATGCTGACCTGCCAGCGGCGGTCGGGGCCGGCCGTGCCGGTTGCGGTGCTGTTGCCGATCTGGACACGGACCTGGTCACCGGGGTCGGACCAACCCCAGATGGTGTCGGGTTTGTCGCGCTGCAGAACCATGTTGTCGCCGAAGATGGGACTGACGAACGGCAGAGTCTTGGCGGCAGCGGCCGCCGGCGTCGCCTGGCCGGGAGTGGGCTGCGCGAATGCGCCGGGTTGCGCGATGAACAGAAGAGCGGCGGCGGCGGCAACACGGATAAACCGGCAGATCATGAGTGCAATCCTTTCGTTTTCACCCGATCGTGTTCGTGATTTCGGCGCCGTCGATCTTAAGGGCGGCGAAATATCTGCCGATTGAGCGAAGGCAGCCAGAGAAACGCCCAGCACGGCCGCCAGCAGAAGCCAGAGCCTGGATTGCGTTATCCCGTTCCCCTTGGCCCCGGAACGGACGCGAGCGCTGCGCCCCATTTCGAACTGCAAGCGTGTCGCAGCGGCAGCCTGCCTGGCGGTCGTTGGGGCTTCCTTGCCATCGTAACCGATTTTCCCGTTCGTAGCGCCGGGCCTATCCACGCCTGCGCCGTGGCTGCTGCCGGCCCCGGCCCTCCGGCTTCTAACACAATGGTGTTAATGGGGCTAAAAAGAATTTTCTTGCATGGTTCCGCGGCCCATGCTAAATTGGACAAGATTAGTCCAAATTCAGCTCCCGTTGCTCGGCTACCCCCCAAACTGAAACGGCTTCTATCAACCGCAAGATGGAGAGCACTATGCACAGGATTTCCCCGAAGTTTGCAGGTCAATTTGTGGCCCATTTCAAGGCGGGTCTGGCCTGCGCAGCAATCACAACGCTCCTGCTGGCCGGAGCTGCCGGACACGCCACTGACCTAATCACCAACGGCGGCTTTGAGTCGAACACCGGAAACGGACAGGTGGGCGTCAACACCAGTGTCACGGATTGGACTGTGACGGACATTGGGAACGGCACCTACACCTTCCTCTACGCAGCTGGAACCGCGGACACGACCGGCGCCAACGGCCAATACGGCAACGTCGCTCTCTGGGGCCCGAACGACGGCTCCGCCAACGGCCTGCCGGCCTCCAGCCCCGCCGGAGGCTACTATATGGCCGAGGACAGCGATTTCCAGGTCGGACCGATCCAGCAGACGATCAACGGCCTGATCGTCGGCGACACATACACGCTGGGCTTCTATTGGGCCGCTGCCCAACAGTACCTCTTCACCGGCGTAAACTCCTCCGGGTTTGAGGTCAGCCTGGGGGGCCAGACCTTCTCGACAGCCTTAGACACCATTCCGTCCGAGGGCTTCTCCGGCTGGCAGTACCAGACCTTCAACTACACACCGACCAGTTCCAGCGAGTTGCTCTCCTTTCTCGCCTACGGCAGTCCGCAGGTTCCTCCCTTCGCGCTCCTGGACGGCGTCTCGTTGGACGGTACATCTGCTGTTCCTGAGCCGGAAACGTGGGCGCTGCTCCTCACCGGATTGATGGCCGGCGCAGGCCTGCTCAAGTCACGGAAGTGGCTGCGGCGTCCGCAGCAGTCGATATAACAAGAGAGCAATCCACAGCGGGGAGCGTCGATCGATTGGCGCTCCCCGTTTGCTTTTTTCCACGCCTGACGGGAAACTGTACATCATGGAGATCCTCGCAAGCCTTCCGCATCCGGTGCGCCAGTTCCTTCTCGACGTGCTGCGCCTGAGCATCTGGTTTTTCATTTTTGCCGTCGTCTTTATCCCCCTGGAGCGGATCTTTCCCGAAAAAAGACAGAAGATCTTCCGCAAAGGAACGGCCATGGACGTGGGCTACTACATCGTCAACAGCCTTCTGCCCAAGGCGCTTCTGGTAGTTCCCATGGCCACGCTGGCCTGGACGATGCATGCGTTTGTTCCGCATGTGGTGCTCGACACCGCCGCGCATCTGCCGCTCTGGGCGCGCGCCATGGCTGCGCTCGCCGTAGGCGAAGTGGGTTACTACTGGGGACATCGCTGGGAGCACGAGATTCCCTTCCTGTGGCGCTTCCACTCCATCCACCACAACGCCGAAGAGATGGATTGGCTGGTCAGCTCGCACGCCCATCCGCTGGATATCGTCTTCTCGCGTTTCTGCAGCTTCGTGCCTATCTACGCGCTCGGCCTGGCGAGTCCCATGGCCGGACATGAGGTGGACCCGATTCCGCTGATCGTGATGCTGGTGGGAATCATGTGGGGCTTTTTCATCCACGCCAACGTCAACTGGCGCTTCGGCTGGCTCAGTTTCCTCATCACCACGCCGGCCTTTCACCACTGGCACCACACCCGCCGCGATCATGTCAACAGGAACTATGCCACCATGCTGCCCTTTGTGGATCTGCTCTTCGGAAGTTGGTACCTGCCGAAGAGACAGTGTCCGCAGGAGTACGGAATCGACAGTCATGTCGAGCCCGGACTGATAGGGCAGTTACTGCAGCCGTTCGCGCCCGCGGCATCGCCGGTTCTGCCTCTGGAGAGCGCCGCATCGGCGGAATCGGCTGAAAGCAATCTGTAGCCCGACGCATGTGATTCCGCTCACACAGAGCAAGAGATTCCGGCCGCCTGGACCGTGCCGCTTTTCACTTTCTTTTACCTAAATCCGGTCTATACTGTTCCGCAAATGAAATCTCAGAGTTTCTCTGCCGTTGTATTCCTTGGTTCTTGTGTGTTCCTTACCAGCTGCGGCGGTTCCTCCGGCGGAGGAACCGGAACGGGCGGGGGTGGTGGAGGTTCGGAACAGGCTCCGACCGTCACGTCCATTAGTCCCACAACAGCGGTGGCGGGGTCCGGCGCTCTTAAGCTGACGGTGAACGGCTCCGGGTTTATCAGCAGCACAACTGTTCAGGTGGGGGGCGTTGCCGATTCCACGGCTTATGTGAGCAGCACGCAAGTCACAGCGACTGTCTCCGCGTCGCAGACTGCCAGTGGCGGACAACTCTCCGTGATTGCGCTCAACGGCTCGGCGAGCAGCGGATCGGGCGCAGCCGTGAATCTCACCGTGAACAATCCGACACCTACGATTTCTGTCCTTACGCCGGCAATCGCGTTCGTAGGAGCGGCGTCGCCAGAAGTTGCGGTCGCCGGCACGGGCTTTGTTCCAACCACAGTCATCGACGTAAATGGCGGCGCCCGCACGACGAATTACGTGAGTGGAACGCAGGTAAATGTCCTGCTGAACGCATCCGACGTCGGCACCACTGGAAGTCTCTCACTGACGGCCGTAAACGCCGCACCTGGCGGTGGCACGTCGACGGCTGCGACTCTCGCGGTCAACAACCCCATTCCCACAATCAGCAAGGTCTCGCCGAACCTAGTTTTGACGGGAACGGCGACTCCCACGACGATTACCGTGACAGGGACCAATTTTGTGTCCACCTCGACGGTGCAGGCGGGCGGAGCCCCGCGTTCGACGACTTATGTCAGTCCGACACAGCTTACCTTCCAGCTCACGGCCGCCGATCAGTCGACGAGCCAGATGCTTCAGATTCAAGTGGTCAACCCCGCTCCCGGCGGCGGCGGCGGGCTCCCATTGGGGTTGATTTACATTCTTGCGCAGACTGCCCAGCCTGTGATCAGCCAGGTGCAACCGTCGCAATTCATCGTAGGGTCGGGAGGAACGAACATCACCGTTACAGGTTCAAATCTCTTTCCGATGACTGGCAGTTCAGGGATCGGCAGTGGTCTTTTCAACGTTCTCTCAACGGTGCAGTGGAACGGAGCGCCGCTTACCACCGAGGGATGGAGTTGGAACGGCTCCACAGAGTCGATCGTCGCCGCGGTGCCAGCCAATCTTTTAGCTTCGGCTGGAACGGCGAGCATTACGGTCAATAGCCCGACCGCGACGCCATCGACTTCGAACGCGGCTTCGGTTCCCATCGTCAATCCGCCGCCGCCCACGCTGAGTTCCATCTCGCCAAATGCGGGACCGATCAATACAGCAGCGACCATAACACTCGCCGGAATGGGGTTCACTGCAAGTTCGACGGCGGCGATGAATGGCACGAACATCGCGGCAACGTATGTAAGCAGCGACGAGCTCACAGTGGCAATTCCAGCATCCAGCTTGAGCCTGCCTGGAAATCTGAACTTCACGGTGACCACGCCCGCGCCTGGGGGTGGTACGACGGCGCCACTAGCATATACGGCCTATATCGGCATTCCCAACAACAGCATGGTCTATGACCCTGCGAATGGCCTGTTTTATGTTTCGGTTCCCAGTTCGGCAGGTCCGCCCTACGGAAACTCGGTCGTCTCGGTCGACCCGGAGACGGGTGCGCTGGGAACGCCGATACCGGTTGGCAGCGAGCCGGATCAGCTGGCGATCAGTTCCGATGGGACGATTCTGTGGGTAGGACTCGATGGCGCGTCGGCTGTTCGCCAGGTAAATTTAACCACGGGAACAGCAGGATTGCAGTTCTCGCTCGGCGGAAACGGAGGAGTGTACGAGAATCCGCCCACGGCGTTGGCGCTGGCTGCTCTGCCGGGTTCACCGAATTCCTTAGTTGTCGCCACGCAGACACCCTTCACCTATGAAGGCACCGTCGCCATCTTCGACAGCGGCGTCCTGCGTGGAAGTGCAACATCTTCCACAATCAATGGTATTTTTTATGCCCTGCTTGCGAATGGGACGAAGAGCGAAATCTACGCCGGTGGCGGAAGTTATCAAACGTACACCTACAACGCATCGGGGTTGACGCCCTTGGCGACCGGTCCTGCGGACTTCACTTACGCCAGTTCCACAAGCAACGAGATGCTGATTGCCGGCGGAACGCTCTACACCGATTTCGGGCAGGCATTCGATGCCGAATCCGGCGACCTGCTGGGAACGTTCTACCTGACCGGCACTACTGCGGCCCAAGGCCCCACAGTTGCCGACACCACGCTCGGGCTGGCCTTCATCCTCGACAATTCGTTGGGCGAAGCCTACGGAGGCTACAACCAGATCCAGATCTTTAATCTTTCGAACTACGCCACAGATGGAACCACCGCTATCCCGGTAGGGCTATCCACAGAGAACGGCGTCACATACTCAAGCTCCGCTTCTCGCCTTACCCGCTGGGGGGCGAACGGACTCGCATTCCGCAACAGTTTTGGCGTCTTCAGCCTGCGCTCCAACCTGGTGAAGGACCTTTCCAGCGTGAACGCTGATCTGGGCGTGACGCTCGAAGCCAGTGTCGGGTCCACGACCGGAACTAACACAACCTATACCGCAACCGTCACGGACAATGGGCCCTCGCCCTCCACCAACATCGCGCTCACGGCTCTGCCGCCGTCCACGGGTGTCCTGGTGTCGGCAATGCCTTCCGCGGGTACTTGTTCAACGGGTTCCTTTATTTCCTGCGACCTTGGCGGACTCGCCAACGGCGCTTCGGCCACAGTCGTTTTCCTCGTTAACCAAACAAGTGCCGGGACTGCGACCATGACCGTGCAAGTGTCCGGCTCAGAGAACGATTCGAACCTGGCCAATAACACAGCCTCCGCGTCTGTCGCGACGACCGGATCGACGTACAACCTTACACCGACGCTGAGCGCAATCAGCCCCGCAGCGATTCAGACCGGATCCAGTGACACCACTATCACGGTCACCGGCACAGGCTTCAGCAGTGCATCCAGCGTTCTGCTGGGAGGCACTGCGCTGTCCACTGTGTACTTAGGCAGCACCGAACTGACTGCGACAGTGCCCCAGGCCGCGCTCGCAACTGTGGGATGGGCGCCGGTTACTGTATCGAGCCCCGCGCCGGGCGGAGGCACTTCCAATCCGTTACCGTTGTCGGTTTTTAACGTGATTACACTGGGTGTAAATCACATCCTCTACGATCCGTATTCACGCAAAATCATGGCCAGCGTAGGCTCCGGCTCTTCCAGCATTACGGGCAATTCCATCGTGGCCATCGACCCCGGAACAGGAACCATCGGGACGCCTGTGCCGATCGGCAGCCAGCCAACCAATATGGCGCTGACCTCGGATGGACAAGTCTTGTATACGATCCTGTCTGGGAGCCAGAGCGTTGAGGTATTCAATATGCTGACGCAGTCGGCAGAATTCACGTATGCCGTTCAGCCCGGAACAGGCACGGACACCAACCCCGCGCCTCGCGGCATTGCCACTCAGCCGGGATCGGAAAGCACGGTTGCAATCGATCTTGGATCGTGGGCGGGCAATGCGATTTACAGCTTCGACCTGACAAATGAGACGGCGGCAATGGTCGGTCAGGCCTCCGGTCCTTATAGTGGATCCTGCATCTCCTTCCTTGACGCAGGTGACATGCTTGCTTTCGATACAGATACTTCCGGAGCCACGCTGGATCACTACACGGTGACACCCGCTGGTTTCACGTACTATGACTACTCGCAATACACTGAGTCCACTCTCAAAGGCTTCGGCTGCTTCAAACTGAGCGGCGGCCTCGCCTTTGGCGACGCAGGTGGCGTTGCAAATCCCGCCACCGTTCCAGCGACGCAGCTTGGCGTCTTTCCGGTGAGCGGAGGCGGAGAGTTCTCAACATCCTCCTCGTTTGCACCGGATACGTCGCTTCAGGCTGCGTTCTTTGCGGTCGATACGCAGGTCACGCCCTCGGGTTGCAGCTTCCCAGCCAATTTCGACGGCATCGGCGATTGCGACTACATCTCGGACACGACGGTCGATGGCATCGAATCGTTCAACCAGAATAACTACATGCCGACCGCGAGCGTGTATCTGAACATGGAGTCCATTGAGGGCAACGCCTCATATACGATTGTGGATCTGGTGCGCTGGGGTCAGGACGGGTTAGCGGTGCTAACCAGCGGCGGACATATCTACTTCATGCGCGGGGCCTTCGTCGTGCCGGAGGAACTGGGCTTGAACTCCGCGGCCACGTTGAGCTCAGGGCCGGCCCTGACGCATGGCTCCGGAAATACGGTGCTCACGCTGACAGGCTCCAATTTCGCACCCGGCGTCGCCGTTACGTGGAACGGCAGCTACCGAACTACGACTGTGCTGGACTCAGACCACGTGACGGTGGACATTCCGGCCAGCGATGTGACCAGTGCCGGGAGCGCTTCGGTGGTCGCCACCAATCCCGGCGGACCGGCCTCGAACACGCTGACCATTGCGATCAATTGAGTAAGGAAAGGTTCCCGGCAAGACGTGGCACACAAAAACGCCCCCGAAGACCGGGGGCGTTTTCTTTTGGTTTTGGACGAGCTCAGTTGCTGAAAAGCAGCACTCCCGCTGCCTTCTCTTCGCTGCCCGCGTCGTCTTTGCTCACGGGGCGGCGGAAGAGCTGGTTCTGGTCGAGGTAGACCTCGAGAAACGCCGGCCGGTCCTGAATCTGCCCCGCGATCAGCGCCTCCGAGAGCGGATCCTCCACGTACTTCTGCAGGGCGCGGCGCAACGGGCGCGCGCCGTAGCTGCGGTCAGTGAGCGTCTTCTCGAGAATCCACTTCTTCGCGTCCTCGGTCACGGAAATCGTGATCGATTTCTGCGCCAGGTTGGCGTTCAACAGCTGCACCAGCAGCTCGACGATCTGGATCAGGTCGGCATCGGAGAGCGACTGGAAGAGGATCACCTCGTCGAGGCGGTTGAGGAACTCGGGATTGAAGGTCTTCTTGACCTCGTTCCTCACCAGTTCCTCGACCTTTTCGCTCACCAGGTCTTCGCGCTCGCTCTGGAAGCCGAGGCCCTGCCTCTTCATCAGGTGCCGCGCGCCGATGTTCGACGTCATGATGAGGATGGTGTTCTTGAAGTCGACGGTATTGCCCAGGCCGTCGGTCAATTGTCCGTCCTCGAAGACCTGCAGCAGAATGTTGAAGACATCCGGATGGGCCTTCTCGATCTCGTCGAGCAGAACCACCGAATACGGCGAACGCTTGACGCGCTCGGTGAGCTGGCCGCCCTCCTCGTAGCCCACGTAGCCCGGAGGCGAGCCGATGAGCTTGGAGACCGAGTGCTTCTCCATGAACTCCGACATATCGAAGCGGATGAGCGCCTTGTCGGAGCCGAAGAGGAAGTTGGCCAGGGTGCGCGCCATTTCTGTTTTGCCCACGCCCGTCGGTCCCAGGAAAA
>Ga0326727_10026267_pt1 | contig 10819 bp, 9 predicted proteins | sample MB2enrmetagenome_FD_207643 | JGI IMG/M metagenome (GOLD analysis project Ga0326727, IMG submission 207643) | Lab enriched peat soil microbial communities from McLean, Ithaca, NY, United States - MB29MY | ecosystem: Environmental > Terrestrial > Soil > Wetlands > Peat | place: USA: New York... | reverse complement strand
CACCGGCCTCCTCGTGCCGCGCGCGCGACCGATAGGCTCGCAACCTGTCCAGCGAGTTCGTCGACCGGTCCCCCACGGTGGAACCGGTCGCGGGAAGTGAGGTACCCACGTGAACGTCGTGCCGTCCGCGAGAATCCGTAACGTCGCGCTAATCGGTCATGGCGGTGCCGGCAAGACAACCCTTGCCGAGGCGCTGCTCGTAGTGGGCGGCGTGCTGACCCGACCGGGACGCACAGAGGACGGGACGACTGTCTGCGATTTCGAGCCCGAAGAGGTCAAGAGGCAGATATCGGTCTCGTTGGCATTGGCTCCCTTTCTCTTCGAGGACTGCAAGATCAACGTCATCGACACTCCCGGCTACGCCGACTTCATAGCCGAGGTCGAGGCGGGTCTGTCGGTCGCCGACCTTGCCGTGCTGGTGGTCAGCGCGGTCGAAGGCGTAGAGGTTCAAGCCCAGGAGACATGGCGGCTGGCGACCGAACTCGGCATTCCGAGGCTCGTGTTCGTCAACAAGCTCGACCGCGAGCGCGCCGACTTCGAGAGGACCCTGGACCAGCTCCGCGAGCGCTTCGGTAGCGGCATCGCGCCCCTGGAGTTGCCCATCGGCACAGAGGCGGCCTTCAACGGCATCGCGGACCTGCTCAGCGACTCCGCCATCTTCTACGGCGCGGGCAAGCCCACCACCGGGCCGATCCCCGTTGACATGTCCGAGCTTGAGCATCGGGTCCGAGAAACCTTGATCGAGGGCATCGTCGTGGCTGACGACGCGATGATGGAGCGCTACCTCGAAGGTGAGGTGCCCTCCGCCAAGGACCTCGAGGCCACGCTCGCGCACGGCGTCGCCTCGGCAAGCGTGTTTCCCGTCGTCTGCGGCTCGGCACTCACTGGCGTCGGCGTCGACCGGCTGGCTTCGCTCATCTGCGCCATCGGGCCGAGCCCGCTGGCGCGCCGGACCTTCACCGTTCGGGCCGGCAACGACACGATGCAGCTCCCCCGCGACCCGGACGGGCCGCCTCTGGCCCGAGTCTTCAAGACCATCGCCGATCCCTTCGTGGGCCGGATCTCGCTCATGAACGTGCTCTCCGGCACGCTCAGGCCCGACATGACGCTGTTCGACAGCCGCAGCCACTCGGAGGAGAAACTGCACGCGCTCCAGGTCATGCGCGGCAAGGAGACCCAGCCCACCTCGGCCGCGCCGGCAGGCGACATCGTCGCCGTCGCGAAATTGAGCGGCGTGCTGACCGGCGACACCTTGGCGCCTAAGAACCAACCGGTGGTTGCGGAGGGTCCAAGGCTCCGCACTGCCTTGCTGTCCATCGCCGTTCACCCCAAGGCCAAGGGTGACGACGACAAGCTCATGACCGCGATCCACAGGCTGCAGGAGGAGGACACCGCCCTTCTCGTCCGCCGCGATGACGAGACGCACCAGACCGTGTTGTCCGGAATGGGCGACACCCACCTGCAGATCGTGTGCGAGAAGCTCAACCGCAAGTTCGGCGTGGCTGTCGAGACCGAGCCGGTGCAGGTCCCCTACCGCGAGACGATCACCAAGTCCGCCGAGGCCGAGGGGAAGTACAAGAAGCAGACCGGGGGCCACGGCCAGTTCGGCGTCGCCAACCTGCGCGTCGAGCCACTCGAGCGCGGCGAGGGCTTCGAGTTCGTGGACGCGATCGTCGGCGGTGCGATACCCCGGCAATTCATCCCTGCGGTGGAAAAGGGCGTGCAGGAAGCCATGACCACGGGGGGCCACTTCGGCTATCCCGTCGTGGACGTCCGCGTCACCTGCTACGACGGCAAGTTCCACTCGGTCGACTCTTCGGAGATGAGCTTCAAGATGGCGGCGTCACTCGGCTTCAAGGAGGCTCTCGCCAATGCCAGCCCGGTGATACTCGAGCCCGTCTCCCGGCTGGAGGTCACGGTGCCTGCCGCGTACCAGGGCGACATCCTCGGCGACCTGAACTCCCGGCGCGGCCGGGTGCTCGGCACCGAGGCCGGAGAACACGGGGAGCAAGTCGTGATTGCCTTGGTGCCGGCTTCGGAGATCCAGCGCTACGCCACCGATCTCCGCTCGCTCACCGGCGGCCGGGGGCGCTTTCTCGTGCGCCACGACCATCACGAGGTGGTGCCGGCGCCGCTCGCCGAGAAGCTTGCCAAGCAGGCGACCGACACATAGAGCCACCTGCCGGTCACACCGTGAGCGAGCTCCAGGCCGCGGCGACGTCCCGGTTCCCGGTGAGCTCCAGCACTTCGAGGGGCCTCCGGTTCCAGCAGAACAGGTACAGGTCTGAAGCGGGGCCGACCACGACCGCGTCGGCAGGCCCCCTGCCCTCCCGCCAGCGCAACCGCCCGGCGGCAACCTCCACCGTCCAAGCCGCCGTGGCATCTGCACAGGCCAGGCACAGCACCCCGCCGAGCGAGACGTCCGGCGCCTCGGGCACGTCGGCGGCCAGGTGGACCCGGATCCACTCGTCGATCCCGTCGACGGCCAGGTCTTGGTCGATCGGTGTCGGCGAGCCGACCGAGAGCTCGACGTCGTAACGGTGCACCGCCGACTCCAGTGCCATCCGCCTGCAAACCCAATCCGCGGTGAGGTCCTCGCCGGACCAGTTCCAACAGGGATCTTCCGGATCACGAACGGCGAGGGTGGACTGGAGCTTCGCGCAGGCGCCGTCGAGCCAGTCCATGATGTCGGCTCCGGGGGGCACGCCCCGTGACGCCGGCTCGGTCGGAGCTTGCGGCGACGCCACCTCGAGCTGAGTGCTCCAGAACGTGAAGACGTCAGCCAGATGGCCGACCAGGTCGGAGACCTGCCATTCCGGGCATGTCGGAACCGGGAGCTCGAGAGCGTCGCCGCTCGCGTTCAAGATGAGGTCGCACTCGCGCTCGAAGGCTGCGCGGTGCGATTCGTAGTCCAGGCGATGGCTGTTCACGACGTCAATCCTCCCCTGTCGCGGGCTCGTCCTCGTCGCGGTGCGCCCGCCGCCTGGGTGCTGGGGCCGGCGTCGCCGGGTTCGTCTCCAAACCACCGGGAAGCCGTTGCGCGGCTCTCGCCACGGCGAGGCGGATCGCCCCCACCGTTCGCTCGGCATCCGCGACCTCGATGACCACGTAGCGGAAGCGCTCTCCTGAGCACTCGATGAGCACAGCGTTGCGTCCGAGCCCGATGGACCAGAACGACCAGCCGTCGAGCCCGTGATAGGTGCCCAGGCGCCAGACGCCCTGGCCGTGCTGGCGCCACTGGCGTAGGCCGGTCTTCACGTGCGCCCGTGCCACGGGGTCGTGGTCGACCCGCACGATCGAGGCGAGCGGGAGCCTGAGGGTGCCTCTCATCGCGAGCACCTTGCGCCATCCGCGCACACGGACGACCACCTCGTCCCCCTCCACACTGCACTCCCCCCATGTCATGGGCGCCCGGCGCGCGCCGAGCGGCGAATCGCTCACTTCCAGGCGGCGCGTAACTTCGCCCAACTGTCGCTGAGGGCCTCGGGAAGGACCCGGACCCCAGCCACCGCAGTCATGAAGTTGGTGTCGCCGATCCACCGCGGGACGATGTGCACGTGCAGATGGGCGGGGATCCCCGCGCCTGCGGCCCGCCCGAGGTTCAGGCCGAGGTTCATGCCCTCGGGACGGTAAGCGACCTTCACCGCGGCCACCGCGTCGTAGACCCCGCCCGACAGTTCGGCCGCTTCCTCCGGCTCGAGCTCGCAGAGATCGCGCACGTGCCGGATGGGAAGCACCATCACGTGACCCGGGGAGTACGGGAAAGCGTTCAACAGCGCAACGGTGAACGCGCCCGTCCAGAGCACATGGTGCACCTCGTCCGGCTCACCGGACCCGACGATCGCGCAGAAGACGCACCCGGCCTCCGTCTCGCCCCCAACACTGGTTCCGGGAGCCGCGCCCGATTCGCCAAACGAGCTCACGTAGCTCGACCGCCAAGCCGCCCAGAGGTGGTCGAGGCTCACTGCGCTCCCGCGGGTTCGCCACGCCCAGTGCCGAGCGGCGCTGCCGCCTCGATGCGCAGCTTGTCCACGAACGAGGCCACGCCGACGCCGCGCTCGGGCTCCTCGGAGCCCCGTGCGTTGACCCCGACGGTCCCGTTAGCCACGTCGGAGTCGCCCACGACCAGGACGTAGGGCACCTTCTCCAGTTTCGCGTGCCGGATCCTCGCACCTAGAGGCTCCCCCGCGGCATCCGCCTCGGCCCGCACGCCGGCCGCAGCCAAGAGGTCGCGGACCTGCCGCGCATAGGGCGTGTGGTCGTCGCGCACCGGCATGACCCGGACCTGGACCGGCGACAACCAGGTCGGGAAGGCGCCGGCGTAGTGCTCGACGAGTACCGCGAAGAAACGCTCCACCGACCCGAACAGGGCGCGGTGGATCATGATCGGCCGGTGCCTGGTGTTGTCCTGGCCCACGTAGTCCATGCCGAACCGCTGCGGGAGCTGCGTGTCCACCTGGATCGTCGAGATCTGCCAGGTCCTCCCGATGGCATCGCGCGCCTGCACCGAGATCTTCGGACCGTAAAAAGCGCCCCCGCCGGGGTCGAGCACGAGCTCGAGGTCCATGGTGAGCGCGGCCTGGCGGAGCGCCTCGGTCGCCTCTTCCCACTCCTCCAAGGTGCCCACCGCTTTCTCTTCCGGCATGGTGGACAGCTCGAGATAGAAGTCCTTGAGGCCGAAGTCACGGAGGAGATCGAGCACGAAGCCGAGCAACGACTGCAGCTCGGCCGCCATCTGCTCACGGGCGCAAAAGATGTGCGCGTCGTCCTGGGTCATGCCCCGCACACGGGTCAGACCGTGGACGACGCCGGACTTCTCGTAACGGTAGACCGCGCCGAACTCGAACATCCTCAAGGGGAGCTCACGGTAGGAGCGCTGCCTCGACTTGAAGATCAGGATATGGAAGGGGCAGTTCATCGGTTTGAGGTAGTAGCGCTGACCCTCGTCGAGCTCCATCGGAGGGAACATGCTCTCCGCGAACCACTGCAGGTGGCCGGACGTCTCGAACAGGTCCGACCGAGTGATGTGCGGTGTGTTGACGAAGCAGTAACCGGCCTCTGTGTGGCGCGCCCGCGAGTAGTCCTCCATCACCTTGCGGACCAGTCCCCCCTTCGGGTGGAAGACGGCCAGCCCGGAGCCGAGCTCTGCGGGGAACGAGAAGAGGTCGAGCTCGGCTCCGAGCCTGCGGTGATCACGCCGCTCGGCCTCCTCAAGACGATGGAGGTGCTCCTCGAGGGCCTTGTCCGACTCCCATGCGGTGCCGTAGACCCGCTGCAGCTGCGGCCTGTGCTCGTCGCCCCGCCAATAGGCGCCGGCCACCCGGGTCAGCTTGAAATGCCCGAGCCGGTCCGTCGAGGGCACGTGGGGACCCCGGCACAGGTCCACGAACCCCGGCCCGTTCCGATAGGCGCTGATGCCGCCCGGATTCCCGCCGGCCTCGGCCATGAGCTCCGCATCCAGGCCGACAGCGGCCTCGGCCACCCTCTCGATGATCTCGCGCTTGTACGGCTGGTCGGCGAAGAGGTCGAGGCCTTCGGCAATCGTGTGCTCCTCGCGGACGAACGGCTGGGATTCGCCAATGATCACCCGCATCTCCGCTTCGATCCTGCTCAGGTCGTCCTCCGAGAAGCGGCCACCGCGCGGCAGCTCGAAGTCGTAATAGAAGCCGTCGGCGATGGCCGGACCGATCGCGTAGCGCGCGCCGGGCCACAACCGGAGCACTGCCTGCGCCATGACGTGCGCCGTCGAGTGCCGCAGCACTTCGCGGCCTTCATCGGTGTCGGAGGTGACAATGCGCACCTTGGTACCGTCCACGACCGGCAGGGAGAGGTCGACCAGGACACCGTCCAGCTCGGCTGCGACTGCGGCGGCGGCCAGGCGGCGCCCTATCGCGGTGGCAAGTTCCGCGATCGTCGTGCCGGCGGGGACACTACGTGCGGACCCGTCTGGCAAGAAGGCCGTGACCTCGCTGGGCATCTGAACCACTCCTCGTGATGGCGACGCTCGGTCGCACTCCGGAAAGGTCCAGCCTACCGGGCCGCCAGGACCGCCTCGTGGGCTCACCTACAGTCGTACGCCCAAAAGCGAGGCAGCTTCGCCGATGCCGCGCCCGGCCCCCGCCTCCTCGTCGATGGCCGCGACAGCGCCGGGGGTGTCCAGATCGTCGTCGAGCCTCGCCCGCACGGCGTCCACAGCGGCGCCACCCGGTCCTGCGACCCGCCAACGCTCGAGACGGGCCTCGGCGTCCACGAGCAACGAGTCCCTCCACTCCCACGCCTGCCGGTAGTTCTGGGAGAGCAGCGCCAAGCGGATCGCGCCAGGATCGTGGCCCTGTTCCAGGAGCTCATGGACGAAGACGAGATTGCCGAGCGACTTGGACATCTTCTCGCCGCCCAGGCCCACCATGCCCACGTGCATCCAGTGTCGGACGAAGAGGGACCCGGTAGCCGCCTCGGACTGGGCCGACTCGCACTCGTGGTGCGGGAAGATCAAGTCGCTGCCCCCGCCGTGCAGGTCGATGGTCGTGCCCAGCTCGCGCATCGCGAGCGCCGAGCACTCGATGTGCCATCCTGGCCGGCCCGGGCCCCAGAGCGACTCCCACGAAGGCTCCCCCGGTGCCGAAGGCTGCCACAGCACGAAGTCCAGGGGGTCATCCTTGAAGGGGTCCTCCGGCCGACCGCCCCGGAGCGCGGCGAGCGCGACCATCTCGTCGCGCTCGAGATGGCTGATCTGTCCGAAACGCGGATACGACGAAACATCGAAGTAGACCGCTCCCCCGGCCTGATAGGCGTGGCCGCTATCGAGGACCATGCCTATGAACCCCAGGATGTCCGGGATCGCCGAGGTCGCCCGCGGCTCGGAATACGCCTTCAAGAGCCCCAGCGCCTCCATGTCGGCGTCAAAGCGCGCAATCTCTCCGGCCGCGAGGTCCAGGTAGTGAACGCCGAGCTCGCGGGCCTTGCGCAGGATGTCGTCGTCGACGTCGGTGATGTTGCGAACGCACAGGGTCCGGTGGCCGAGGTCGCGCAGGCGTCGTTGCAGCACGTCGTACGTGATGTAGACGGCCGCATGCCCGAGGTGCGCGGAGTCATAAGGCGTGATCCCGCAGGTGTACATCGTGACGACCTCGCCCGGGGTGAACGGGACGACCTCGCGACGAGCCGTGTCGTAAAGCCGCATCACCGACAGCGTGTCAGACGGGGTGACAAGCCCTACGGGCCTTCTGTGCGCAGGCCAGTCAGCCGGATGCTGGCATGCGAGCGCGTACGGATGTTGACACCGATGAGCACTGCCGTGAACGCCTCGATCGCCGCCGCCGCCGAGAGCGTGCCCGCGTCGATCCCTCGACACCCCGGTATGCGGTTCACGAGGTCGATCGTGGCCTTGGTGGCCTCCGCGTGGTCCGAGCACACGAGCACGTCCGCGTCGAGTGGCTCGTCGAGGTTCGCGAGCCCCCGAGCCGGGAGATGATGGAACGCACCCGAGACGAGGGCTCCTGGAGCGGCGCCCTGGACTGCCACGCATAGCGAGCCACGTGCGGGCACGACGGCCTCCATGTCGTCACCCACCTTGAACAGTGCATTCGCCATCGAGACGACGACTTTGCCGTCGAGGTGCCGGGCCAGGCCGGCAACTGTCTGCGGCGCACCGTCCCATGGTGTCGCGACCACGACCAGGTCTGCCGCACAGGCGACCTCGTTCGAGGCGCCGTGCAGGTTGAGCGCGCGTGCCGCCCACTTCTCACGAAGCTGCGCCGCGGTCTCTTCTCCGCGCTCGGCCGAGCGCGAACCGATCGACACCGACATGCCGATCGACGACAGCCTGGCGGCCAGGGCTTTGCCCGCCGGACCTGTCCCTCCGAGAATTCCTACGTCCATGGTCCTAGCCTTTCACACCTGTAGCTGGCGGCTCGGGGCCTTCGGAGTCGGCGGTGTCGTAGCGGGCGAACCTCGGCATGAGCCAGGCCACGATACCGACCCCGACGACGCAGCCGAGCCCCCCCGAGATGACCGAGATCTGCGGTGTGGAGAGCGCTGCCACCGCGCCCGCCTCGACATCGCCCAGGCGCGGTCCCCCCGTCACCACCGCCGTATGGACCGAAGAGAGCCTGCCACGCAGCGATTCCGGCGCCTCGAGCTGCAAGATGGTGCCCCGGAAGACCGCCGAGACCACGTCCGCCGCACCCGCGACGCCGAGGAACACCAGAGCGGCAGCCAGCCAAGGCACGATGCCGAACAGGGCGATCGCGGCCCCCCAGACGAGCACCGCGATGAGAACCGCCCGACCCTGCTTTCGGACCAAGACCACCCAACCCGTGAGCAGAGCACCGATCAGCGCGCCCGCCCCAGGCGCCGCGTAGAGCAGGCCAACGGTCCCGGGACCGCCGTGGAAACGGACGAGGGCGAGCGCCGGGAACAGTGCCCGTGGCATGCCTAGCACCATGGCGTTCAGGTCCACGACGAAAGTCCCCTGCAGCACGGGTCGACCCTTCAGGTATCGCAGCCCCTCAGCGATCGAACCCAGCCCGAAGCGTGTGCCCCCACCGGGGGGCCGCAAGGCGGGAAGGCTCGCGACCGCCAGCAACGAGACCGCGAAGGTGGCCGCGTCGATCCAGTAAACCGAGGCGATTCCGACCTGCCCGAGGAGCAGCCCCGCGACGGCTGGTCCTGCCACCTGGCCCACCTGGAAGAGAAGCTGCCAAAGAGCGTTCGCGCTCGCGAACATCGGACGTCCCACCAAGGTCGCGAGCACGGCGGACCTCGTCGGGCCGTCGACACTGGCGAACCCGGACCCGAGCGCGCTCAGCGCGTACAGGGGCCAAAGCGTTGCGTGAGCCCCAGAGGAGTTCAACGCCAGCCCGACGCTGCAAGCCGCCAGTGAGACCTGGGTGACGAGAAGCAGGCGCCGTCTGTCGACCGCGTCGGCGATCGAGCCCCCGAACAGCGAGCCCGCCAGCACGGGGACGATCTGCGCGAGGCCGACAAGACCCACGTCCAGCGAGGAATGGGTCAGCTTGAACACCTGGTAAGGGATCGCGACCACCGTCAGCTGCGACCCGATCGTCGTCACCAGATACCCGCCCCAGAGGCGCCGGAAGGCCTGAGACTCACGCAGCGGCCCGAGGTCGACAAGAAGCCTCCCTCGTGCCATGCCCGAGAAGCTACCGAGAGTTGGCGCCTCCGCGGAGAGACCGCGAACGGTCCTCGAGCCTTCCCGCCCTAACCTGGCGGTGAGCAAGCAGAGAGTGCAGGGTTGATGGGCAGGTCATTTCGCATTGGGAGCGTTCGGGGCGTCCCCATACGCATCCACTGGAGCTTCCCGCTGCTGATCGCACTGGTGATCCTGCCGGCAAGCGACCGTACGACGGCGCGCTCTCTCGTCGAAGGACTGCTGTGGGTCGCGGCCCTCTTCATCTGCATCGTGGTCCACGAGCTCTCCCACAGCTTCGTGGCCCGCCGGCGGGGCTTCCTGGTGCGTGACATCGTGCTCTTGCCCATCGGCGGCGCCTCGGAGATCTCCGGGTTGCCCGGTGCTCCTTCCGACGAGCTCGCCATAGCGATCGCCGGTCCGCTGGCCAGCGTGGCGCTCGCCCTGTTGTTCGGGCTCGCCGGTTACCTCTCCGGGGCTGTCCTGTGGCCGCCGACGATCTTCGCCGGTGCCGTCTTGGCTCGCCTCATGTGGGCCAACCTCCTGCTCGCTGCCTTCAACCTCCTGCCGGCGATCCCGATGGACGGTGGCCGGGTGCTGAGAGCCCTGCTTGCTCGACGGCGGACCGATCTCCGCGCGACCGCGCTCGCGGTGCAGATCGGGCGCTTCATCGGGCTCGCGATGGTACTGGTCGGGCTGCGCTACGACCTCTGGCTATCGTTCATCGGGCTGTTCGTGTTCGTCGGGGCCGCCAGCGAGAAGCACGCCGCCGCGCTCCGCAGCGCGGTCGGAGGGCTCACGGTGTTCGACGTGATGGTCCACGATCCCACGACTCTCGAGGCGAGCTTTCCGCTCTCGGCCGTCTCCCCGTTCCTGCAAGCCTCGCCGGGACGGGTCCTGCCCGTGGTCGATCGCGGCCGCTATGTCGGCCTGATAGCGGCCGACCGGCTTCCGGGGCCACCCGGCGCGCTCTTGGTGGCCGACGCCACCGATCAGGCCCCTCCACCGCTGCATCCTGACGACCCCTTGTACCCGGTCGCGGTGGAGTGCTTCGGCGCCTTTCGGCGCCGTGCCGCCGCCGTGCTCGACGACGGCCACGTCGTCGGCGTGCTCTACGCGCCTCACCTCGCGGCCGCGCTGCGCCGGGCGACCGGAACTCAGGGCATCTCTCACACTCGCCGCTGAAGCCCGCGCGCGTGCGGCGGTCCGCCTCACGACGAGGAGGAATCTCCTCCCCGAACTGCGCCGACGACCATGGCGGAACTCAAGGTCCAAGAGCCGCGCGCCGATGACACGATTGGTGTTCGAGCATCAGCGGGGTCATCTGCGACGCGAGCGAAGCCACGCCCTGCCGGAGGGATTCACTGCGGCAAAGCCGTTTCCGACCCATTTCGAGTTCGCTGCGATGTTCGCCGCCTTCGCCGATGTTGTCACCCTCCACGACCTAGACGGGACGATCCGCTTGGCGTCCCCCTCCTGCCGCGCGATCCTTGGCCTGGCTCCCGATCAGCTCATCGGCCGGCTGCCGTCGGAGACCCTCGTCTGCGCCGAAGACCTACCGCTCCTGACCGCTGCCATCGACCGCCTACGCGGGGGCGAGGACAGTGTCGCTCTCATCTATCGCGGCCGGACGACTGCTTCTCGGACCGCTTGGCTGGAGGCGAGGATAGG
>Ga0326727_10026266_pt1 | contig 10820 bp, 8 predicted proteins | sample MB2enrmetagenome_FD_207643 | JGI IMG/M metagenome (GOLD analysis project Ga0326727, IMG submission 207643) | Lab enriched peat soil microbial communities from McLean, Ithaca, NY, United States - MB29MY | ecosystem: Environmental > Terrestrial > Soil > Wetlands > Peat | place: USA: New York... | reverse complement strand
CTATCACACCGGGCAAGCCGTTTAGAACGGGGCAATATTTTGAAGAAAAAAGTCACCCAAAGTACTTTCGACTGTGTCGCATTCCTTGCCAACGTGGGTCTTGGTCGCAGGATTATGGAATTTGAACCCCAAGAAACATTTTTCTGCCAGGGAGATCCAGCCAACACCGTCTTCTATCTCCAGAAAGGCAGGGCAAAGCTCACTGTCGTCTCGCAGAAAGGCAAGGAAGCTACAATTACGCTCCTTTCCACCGGCGACTTCGTAGGAGAAGAGTCCCTGGCGTCAATCCCTGGTCTGCGGCTGGCGACAGCCTCTGCTGTCAACACATGCACGGCGCTCAAAGTCACAAGAGATGAGATGGCTCGCGTGATGCACGACGAACCTACGTTCGCCGACCTCTTTCTAAAGTTCTTGCTATCTCGCAGTATGCGAACCCAGGCAGATCTTATCGATCAGTTATTCAATTCCAGCGAGAAGCGTCTGGCGAGGATTCTTCTTTTGATGGCGGAGTTTGGCAAGCCGGGAGAACGAGACACCTTCATTCCCCCCATTTCACAGGAGACGCTGGCCGACATGATAGGAACCACGCGGTCCCGCGTCAGCTTCTTTATGAATCGCTTTCGTAAACTAGGCTTTATAAGCTACAACGGCCGCATCAAGGTCAATAAGTCGCTGCTGAATGTGGTTCTTCTCGACCAATTGCCAGAACACAACGCACAGAAGCCAGTCATTTCACTGATCGGAACTATTCAAACCGGGAAAACGCGCGGCAGAGCCATGAGTTCTCCCGGTTTGAATTAGTGCCACGACGTCGTCTTATTTCCCGAGGTCCTGACATGAGGTGGTCCGTCCCTGGCAGTCTTGCTGTATTTCGGCATCCGTTCTTGTAATGTAACCCGGCGGCACGCGTGCTCTGTTAGGCGTATGCTCGAGTTAGTAGTCAGTTTTCCCTTCTCGCCTTCGGCATTCCAGGCTTCGCTCCAGACGAGCACCTTTCAAGCACGCAACCGAACGGCTGGATCTGCCATGAGCGTCATCAAGAGAAGCGATGTAAAGAACCACTTTTCTCCCCGCTACCTCAGGGAGTTGCATCTCAGCCAGCCTGCAGGGCAACCCGATACAGCAGGCGTTTCCGTGGCCGAACCGGACGCAATCAAAGCAAACCCCAAGGGTTTTGCTCAAGACTTCCTTGTGGAACATTTCTCATCCAACATATCCTTCGTGCCAAGCCAGCATTCGACCGCTTCCATTGACGCTCAGGCCCCTAAAGTACCTAAAAGTTCGCAGGCGTGAAGCTGTATTCCGTATTCCTGCGCAAGGGGTGCATCCTGGCTGATTATTTGAATCCGTTGCGCGAGCCTATAGGCGACGACTGGACGCCTTTGGAACAGATCGCGGCGACGGTTTTCGAATCGATAATCCACAAGGCGGGATGGCACTTCATATGGATACGAGGCGCCTGTTCTCGAAAAGGTTTTGGGATAACGCAAGAAGACGCGATCCATCGAGCCTTGGTGCGAGCCCCGCGGGGGGGCAAGAGGCAATTCAACGCCGCGGTGCTTAATTCCGTTCAGGTGGCAATGTATCCAGGCTTCCACATTGCAAACGTCACCTTGCAACCCCGCAATATCCAGCGACACACATCCCTGGAGACAGCCGACTCAAGGTAACCGCAAGTGGTTCGCGTAAGACCAGCGGAATAAGGCGAATGCCGCGAGCGTCAAAGCCGAGTTCTGAACCATGTACCAGGTTTCTTCACAGAGATTGCGCCATGTTTCTGCGGGGGGACCGGCTCCCGATTGAAAGCAGGATAATATGTCTTTCCCCGAAATGATGCGTTCCCAGACACCGGCTGGAAGAACTGGTATATCCGCTTCTTTGCCCGCTACGCTGAAAGCCGGCAACCTGCCGTTGCCTACGCGCATTGCGTTTATTGGAAATTATCTGCCGAGAGAGTGCGGCATTGCTACATTCACAACCGACTTGTGCACCGCGCTTGCGGCCGAGTACGGAGAAGGACGCCTGTTTGCGATTCCAGTCAACGATCCTGATTCGAGCTACGAATATCCTGAGCAGGTACGCCTGGAGCTTACGCAGGAGGATTTGGCATCCTATGAACGGGCTGCCGATTTTCTCAACTTCAATGGCAATGATATTGTCTGTCTGCAACACGAATACGGCATCTACGGCGGCACAGCGGGCCGCTACATTCTGGCCTTGCTGCGCAAATTGAAGATGCCACTGGTCACCACGCTGCACACGGTTCTGCGCGAACCGGACGCAAATCAACGCATGGTGCTCGAAGAGATTGCGCAGCTCTCCGCTCGGATGGTTGTCATGAGTGAGCTGGCGGCCCAAATGCTGCGAGAAGTGTATGCGGTCCCGAGTGACAAGATCGATGTAATTCCCCACGGTGTGCCCGATCTACCGTTCATGGATCCAAACTATTTCAAGGACAAGTTCGGCACGGAAGGCAAGTCCGTTCTTCTCACATTCGGTTTGCTATCTCCAAACAAGGGCATTGAGAATGTCATCCGCGCACTGCCTGCGATTCTGGCACGCCACCCGAATGTGGTCTATATCGTCTCTGGCGTGACTCATCCGCATATTCGAAAGCGCGAAGGCGAGCGTTACCGCGAAGGGTTGCAAGCGCTGGCGGAGGAGCTTGGAGTATCTCAGCAACTGATTTTCGATAATCGATTTGTCAGCACAGAAGAGCTTATCGAGCACGTAGGCGCCGCGGATATTTACATCACTCCTTACCGGCAGGAGGCGCAGGTTGTCTCTGGCACGCTGGCCATCGCGCTCGGCGCAGGCAAGGCTATCATCTCCACGCCGTACTGGCACGCCAAGGAGTTGCTGGCGGAAAAGAGAGGCGTGATAGTTCCTTTTGAGAGTCCCGATGCTATATCGAATGCTGTTCTCGCATTGCTGGAAAACGATGCGGAACGCCATGCGATGCGGAAGAGAGCATATCTTTACTCTCGTGGAACAACGTGGCCCAAGACGGCGCGCGCCTACATGGCAAGCTTTCAGCGTGCGCGCTTCGATCTTTTGTCGCATCCGAAAGCCGCTCAACCGGACGGTGCTGCCGTGGACCTGATAGATCCGATGGACCGCCTGCCTGTTCTGAACACCGGTCATCTGTTGACCATGACCGACGACACCGGCATGTTGCAACACGCAATCTTCTCCGTGCCCAACACACGAGAGGGCTACACAACCGACGACAACGCACGTGCGCTCATCGTGTCTACTTTGCTGGATAAGAGCCTTGCGTATCACGACAAAGCTGAGTATCCCAAACTATCGCGTCGCTATCTGGCCTTTCTCTGGCTGGCATTTCATGAAGACATCGGACGATTCAGGAATTTTCTTGATTACGATCGAAAATGGATAGAAGACGTTGGCTCGGAAGATAGCCACGGTCGTGCGCTGTGGGCCTTGGGAACGGTGCTTGGCCATGCGCAGGATGCAGGGTTGCGCGGAGCGGCGGGAAGACTTTTTGAGGCCGCCGTGCCTGCCGCCTTGACGTTCAGTAGTCCGCGTGCGTGGGCATTCACTATTCTCGGCATGCAGGCCTATCTGGACTGGTTCCCCGGCGACAGAACAGTGCAAGGCGTTCGCAACACACTCGCCAATCGCTTGCTGGACATCTACGAATGCAGCCACTCCGAGACATGGCATTGGTTCGAGAAAAGTCTTTCATACTCAAATGCAAGGTTGCCGCAGGCGCTCATCCTTGCCGGATGGCATAGTGACAACAAAAGGATGATTGCGGCCGGGATCGAAGCGCTTGAATGGCTTGTGGCCGCGCAGCATCGAGACGATAAGGACGTCTTTGTGCCGATCGGTTCCAGCAGGGTATTTACCGAGGATGAGGGAAGGGCGCGCTTCGATCAGCAACCAGTCGAGGCCTGCGCAACCATCGCTGCCTGCCTCGAGGTCTACAGGTTTACCCACGAGAGCCACTGGCTTGAGGAGTCCCGACGTGTCTTCCGCTGGTTTCTCGGCAAGAACGATCTGCATGTGCCGCTTTATGATGCGGCCACGGGCGGATGCAGAGACGGCCTTCACCCCGAGCGCGTTAATGAGAACCAGGGAGCGGAATCAACGCTTTCGTTCCTGATGGCCCTGCTCGATATGCAGACAGCCGAAGTAGAAAACGTAAACGAACTGCATTAGGAAATGAGCGTTACTGCTTGAATTTGAATTCTATCCCGTTGTCTTCGCACGATTCTTCGGCGCTTGAACAACCCAGACAGCAAGCCTGTTCGGACGCGCCCCTTTTCACGCGCTGCCCCGGCAACCCGATTCTAAGCCGGGAACACTGGCCCTATCCGATCAATAGCGTGTTCAACGCAGGAGTCGCGCGGCTGGCTAATGGAGACACTCTGCTTCTATGCCGCGTTGAAGACCGGCGTGGCTTTTCGCATCTTTGTGCCGCTCGTTCTGCCAATGGCATCGACAAATGGAGCATTGATCCTGAGCCAACACTCGCTGCAAACCCGCGCGAATATCCCGAGGAAATCTGGGGCATCGAAGATCCCCGCATTACCTATGTTCCCGAGCTCGAGCAATTCGCCGTGGCATACACCTCCTTTGCACGAGGCGGTCCGGGGGTTTCACTGGCACTGACCAAAGACTTCAAGAAATTTGAGCGATACGGCGTCATCATGCCTCCCGAGGACAAGGACGCCGCCCTCTTGCCCCGGAGGATCGGCGGCAACTGGGCGCTGATTCATCGCCCGGTTACGACCTTGGGCGCTCATATGTGGATTTCCTATTCGCCCGATTTGCGGCATTGGGGAAGCCATAAGATCATTCTCGAAGCTCGGCGCGGCGGATGGTGGGATGCAAACAAGATTGGACTATGCTCTCCGCCGATAGAAACCGCAAAGGGCTGGCTGACAATCTATCACGGGGTGAGGCAAACCGCATCGGGAAGCATCTATCGCCTGGGCCTCGCGCTCTTCGATCTGGAATGTCCGGAGATCTGCCTGCAACGAGGTGATTCCTGGGTCTTCGGTCCGGAAGCACCGTATGAGCGTGGCGGAGACGTGAAAGACGTCGTGTTTCCGTGCGGACAAACCATCGGCGCAGATGGAGACACTATCAATCTGTATTACGGAGCAGGCGATTCCTGTGTGGCGTTGGCTACGGGCAGCATTCGTTCTCTGCTTGCCTGGCTGGACGCGAATTCGAACCCAGCAGAGGCGGAGGCTCTTTAGCTTGCACCTGGAATCTTCGAAAGGAGCGCGCAGAATGAGCAATACAAACTGGAATTGGCCTGATTGGCTGCCACATCCGCTTGGGATACGGCGAGAGTGCCCACGCTGCAACTCTGTCCAATTCAAACCAGCTGAACAGCGTCCGTTCGATGGCCTTCTCAGCATGTTTGCGCTGCACCCAGTTCGCTGCAAATTCTGCTGGCGGCGATATTATTCGATTTCCATGCGAGGCGTAGAATGAGCATCCTGCAATATGACTCCGGTCCCACGTCGAATGATCTTCGAGGGAGCGTTATCGCGAAACTCACCCCAGGCAGCGCTGAACTATCAGGTCGTTGAGCAAAGCGCGGAGGACGTGCAGAACATCGATAATGCGCCGGCGGTCAGCATTGGCCCGTACTTGCCAGGTCCGGGCAGACGCGCCTCTTGGCGACAATCAGCATTTACAGTCTCCGGGAAGAGAGTCGCGAGCAGGTGCGACTGCTTTATATGAATGCAGTGGCGCTTCAGGTCTGGGGAGAGATGGGGAAAGCACACAAGATTATTGGTGCGCAAGTTCGTCCGCCTCGCGCAGCTCTTCTCGCGTTTGGTGTCCCCTTCAGCCAATAGAAGGCCAATGGCCCGCATCAGGAAGCCCGCATTCGAACTTCATCCCTGCAAGTGCAATTTCGGATAGATCGCTAAGGCAGATTCGACTTTCACAAGTCGCGCGGCCAGTTTGGCCTGGAACAGGAACACGCCGAGCTGGCGTATCTTGTTGACGAGCAACAGCTGGCTTGCGGATGATGATCAAGAGGTGGACAAACCAACTGCGCCGTCGTTCTTGTGCAACTGCATTCGGGCCCGCTGTTTGCGCTCGTTCTTCAGCCGGCGAAACGCGTATGTTATGGAACTTCGTCTTTGCAGGGATTGGAGACTTGTATGGTGGCGCCAGAGTTCCTGTGAGGCTAAAGGCTGACGGCAGGCCTTCTTTGGCGAGAGCCTCGCCTCCGCCATTCAAATCAGGTGTCGTCATCGTTCCTTCGACCAATACCGATTGCCGGGAATGAAAAGCGAGCTCCGCGTTTACTTCCCGATGTCGATCCGACTATAAAGGCAGGCACTTAGTGCGCGGCGGTCGCTGGGCCACGATGAGAATCCATGGCTTGAGCGATGCCTCGGAGCAGTTACTCGGATTAAGCCAAACGTTCATCTTAGTCTGCCCAATATCACTTCCGCCGCATTTCGACTCGAATCTGTAGACGTTGATTCGCCATCCTGCGGTACGATAGCCCCAGACTGAACAGGAGAACGACCTATGCCGCATCGCGGTCCTATGGCGTCAGAGGTTATCCGATTCGCCCTCGCGGATTCCATCGCCTTCTTGAATGCGAGCGAATGGGACAGCGTATCGGCACACTCCGGCTTGTTCATGTCGCGCCGCTTTCTAGGACTGCTGGAACAGAATCGGCCCGGGAATCTCACCACGCATTATGCCTTGGCGTACGCGGAGGGCCGGCCCGTGGCAGCCATCGTAGCGCAGAGTCTCGATATTCGGGTCGCGAACCTCTCTTCCAGGCGTGCCGAAGAAGAGAGGCAAGGGTTCTGGCGTTCCCTGGAGAAGGCTACGGCACGCTCCATCACCCGCGGTCACAAGCGATTCCTGCTGTTCGAAGCGCTCCTCCCATGGGCCCATCTCGACGGAGCGACACAAGCGGCGGAGGAGCCTGAGCTCTGGCCCGAGGTGGCATCGAGCTTGTGGCGCCAGTGGCACGGTCTCTTAAAGGCCGCCGAGCACGCCGCGGAACTTCCTGTGGCATGGGTCCATCAGCGCATGCTCGTGTGCGGGAATCTCCTCTCAACGGGCCCCCACGGCGTGGCCTTTGCCGAGGGCGAGGATCCGGCTCAACTCTGGCCGGTGGTGGAGGAAGCCCTGCACAGAATCCGTAGTTCCATCAAACTCTTCGGTGACTCCGATCTCGTCATGATCAAAGACCTCACGGATGATCAGAAGGATGCCGCGACCTCCCTGCGGCGCTTTCACTTCCGGCGTTTCGAGACAGAGCCGAACATGATTCTTCATTTCAAGCCCGGTTGGCGGAGCTTCGACGACTATCTCGGGGATATGCGATCGGAGTATCGAATCCGGATCAGGAAGACCATCAGGGAGTTGGAAACATCAGGCATCGTGCTGGAACGCCTCGGCCCAGAGCAGGTGAAGGCCCGTGCCGCGGAAATTTACGAACTCTACCTCCAGCTGCATGAGCACCGGAACCTGCGGTTGGTGACCATCGGTCCTCAATGGATCCCTGCACTCGCGGCGAGTTTCGGAGACGATTTTCGCACCGTCATTGCCCGGCCCAAGGAGGGCAGCAAGCTGTTGGGCTTCGTCAGCGTCATCCGGGACGGTGACAGCGCGTGCGGCTACTACATGGGTTTCGACAAGGCCACGGCGGCCCAGGGAATTCCCTTGTATCTCGGATTGGTGTATGCCAGCGTTGGCCAGGGTATTGAGATGGGGGCCAAGCAAATCTTTCTGGGCCGCACCGCTCTCGCCCCCAAGGCCCAAATTGGCGCCAAGGCCCAGCCCATGTATGGCTACCTGCGGCACCGGAACGCTGCCCTCAACCTCGCCGTCCCCTCCATCCTGGCGCTGCTCCCCTCGCCGGACGAGCCTCCCGAGCGCCATCCCTTCAAGAATGTGGCCTCAGGATGTAATTGAATTGGCGGCAGGCGGCGCTACTCCAGCCGGCGGAATTTCCGGGTATACTCGCTCCACTCGCGGCCGTCCGGGTCGTCGGTTGTTTCGAGAAGCTTGCTTCGGCCGGATGCATGGTGTCCTGCAAGCAACAGCCGTTCTGCCAATGCCAGTGCATCGACGGGCCAGTAGGTGGCAGGCCGAGGCTTCTTCACACCTTGCAAGCCCTCGATGGGGTGGCAAGTCAGCAAACGGTCCATCCACTGTGTGGGTATTCCACGCCGTCGAACAGGGGCAGGCCAGCCGGAGCGGCCGTTGCGTTAGAGTGAGGAGAGGAGTTTCGATAGAGCGCGATGCTTGTTGTTCGGAGGTTCTTCCGTTGGCGATGCAGTCCGGAATGAACGATCTTATGCGGCCCGCGAGATGAACTACAATCGATGACCAATTCAAAGAGAGAAATGCCTGCCCACGAAGGCGCGCTCATGGCGCTTCTGCGCGAAGCGTTTGGCTTCGAGCGGTTCCGAATGGGGCAGGAGCGCGTGTGCCGGACGGCCGTAGCGGGGCGTGATCTGCTGCTGGTGATGCCGACCGGAGCGGGCAAGAGCCTCTGCTACCAACTGCCGGCTCTGGCGCGGGACGGCACCGCACTTGTGATTTCACCGCTGATAGCGCTAATGGAAGACCAGGCGGCCAAACTGACGGCGCTGGGACTGCGGGTAGGGCGCATTCACTCGGGGCTCGAGCGCAGCGCAGCGCGGCAGGTGTGCACGGAGTATCTGCGCGGCGAGTTGCAGTTCCTCTTTATTGCGCCGGAGCGGTTGCGCGTGCCGGGATTCGTGGAGATGCTGGCCAAGCGGCGGCTTTCGCTCATCGCTATCGATGAGGCGCATTGCATTTCGCAATGGGGTCACGATTTCAGACCCAATTACCGGATGCTGGGCGAGCATTTGCCACGGCTGCGGGGCGCGGGCGAGGCTGGAGAGGTTGCGCCGATAATCGCGTTGACGGCGACGGCAACGCCCGCCGTGCAGGCCGACATTCTGGAGCAACTCGGAATGGTGCGGCCCGAGCAATTCATTTACGGATTCCGGCGAGAGAACCTGGCGATCGAGGTGGTAGAGCTTGCCGTGCCGCAGCGACCGGCAGCCATATGCAGCCTGCTGCGCGATCCGGCGCGGCGGCCGGCGATTGTCTATGCGATCTCGCGCAAGCAGGCCGAGAGCCTGGCCGAGGAGCTGGCGCACGGCGCGCGGATTGCGGCGGCAGCCTACCACGCAGGATTGGATGCGGAGACGCGCGAACGTGTACAGAGTGCCTTTCAAGCCGGCAAACTCGAGGTCGTCGTGGCGACGATCGCCTTCGGCATGGGCATCGACAAGGCCGATATTCGCACCGTAATTCACGCCGGGCTGCCCGGAACGCTGGAGGGTTACTACCAGGAGATCGGACGCGCGGGCCGGGACGGTGCTCAGAGCCGCGCCTATCTGATGCACTCCTATGCCGACCAGCGGACACAGGGCTTCTTCTTAAATCGTGATTATCCGCCAACAGCGAACCTGGTGCAGGTCTTCAAGACTCTGGGCGAGGAGCCACAAACCATCGAGGAGCTGCGAGAGCGCGCGAGGATGGGGGAAGAGGAGTTTGACAAGGCGCTTGAGAAGCTGGAAATCCACGGCGGGGCTCGCATTGACTTCGGCGGCAACGTAACGGCCGGCCCGCCGGGCTGGAAGAAGAGCTACACAATGCAGGCGCAGCACCGAGCCGAGCAGTTCGAGCAGGTGCTCCGGTTCACGGCGACGCAGAAGTGCAGGATGGCCGCGCTGGTGCGGCACTTTGGCGATGAGGAGGACGCCGCGCGCAGATGTGGCAAGTGTGATGTCTGCGATCCGGCTGGAGCCGTGCTGAAGCAGTTCCGGCCTGCAACGGCGGCGGAGCGAGCGATGGCCACCGGGATTCTGGATGAACTGCGGCCGGTAAACTACAAGGCCGCGGGAACGCTGCAACGCGCGCTCGACCCTGGCGAACGCATGAGCCGCAGCGGGTTCAACGGGCTATTGGATGCGATGGTCGGGGCCGAGCTGATTGAGACAGAGGATGCCGAATACGAGAAGGACGGCGAAGTGCGGCGCTTTCGCAAGGTGATGGCGACGGAGGCTGGACGGGAGTTCCGCGCGGCGGAGCGCGCCGGACTGCTTGTCGCTGACGGGATTGTCGAGGAGTTTGGCACACGCTCCGCGAGCGCGGCGCGCACAAAGAGAACCAGCGCCACTCGAAAGACGGCGAAGGCGGAGGACCGTCCCATTCCGGCGGCGTTGAGCGCCAGCCATGAGGAACTGGCAGCGCGGCTGCGCGAGTGGCGTTCGGCGGAGGCGAAGCGGCTGAGGGTTCCGGCCTTTGTGGTAATGCACGATCAAACGTTGACGGCCATAGCCCAGGCCCGGCCAGGAACGCCTCGACAACTGCTCGCTGTGAAGGGGATGGGCGAGACGAAGGTGGATAAGTTCGGAGAGGCCATTCTGGGGATTTGCGAAGCGGGGCGGTGACGGAGGAAAAACGGCGCAGGAATCCTGATCGTCCAGCCGCTGGGGAACGGATGTTCGCGTAGGCCGGAAACCTCTTTTCAAGTGCTTCCAATCTGTTTCCGAGTTCCTTCACCGAAACAGGAATTTGAATTGGCCTGGTCGCGAATGCCTGCACGACACCGCCGATCAGGATTCTGAATGCCAAAAGAGCTCTCATGGTAAACAATCCGTGGGGTATTGCTTGACTAGTAGTCACCGGCTTTGCGACATCTCACCCGGAATGCGAAGAATCGGAATTCGCTCATAGTCATCTCTTGAAAGAGGGGTCCAGAAGCTCTTGTTCCGGTTCAACATGCGCTAAGACGTCCGCGTTCTGTGGCACTTTGAGAG
>Ga0326727_10026264_pt1 | contig 10821 bp, 9 predicted proteins | sample MB2enrmetagenome_FD_207643 | JGI IMG/M metagenome (GOLD analysis project Ga0326727, IMG submission 207643) | Lab enriched peat soil microbial communities from McLean, Ithaca, NY, United States - MB29MY | ecosystem: Environmental > Terrestrial > Soil > Wetlands > Peat | place: USA: New York... | reverse complement strand
AACGCTCCGACACCGTCTACCATCCGGTCGGCACCGCCCGCATGGGCGTCGACGAACTGGCGGTGGTCGATCCGCAACTGCGCGTGCGCGGGGTCGAGGCCTTGCGGGTAGTGGACGCCTCGATCATGCCGACCCTGATCGGCGGCAACACCAACGCGCCGTCGATCATGATCGGAGAAAAGGCCGCCGACATGATCAGGGCCGGGATGTGAGGCTGAAGGCATTTGTTCGTCTCACCCCGCAAAGACGGGGAAGGCCGCGGTGGCGCTGCCCGAAACGCCAAAACCCGGAGTGAGGCGATCTCAACGACTCGCTTGTCTGATTTTTTGCCGCAACCCCATCCCCGTCATTGCGAGCTTGCGCGAAGCAATCCATCTCTCGGCGGGCACAGCCTTTCGATCATGGGAGAATGTCTGCATTGTCGGTGAGCCACCCAGGATTCGTTCCCGGCTGCCGCAATAAAAAGCCTGCCAAGCTCTGATGTGCGCGACGCCATAAATTCCCTCCATATGGGCTTTCGGGCCTTCGCCGCAGGCAAAGGTATCCTATAAAGGGGTCGACGGATCCTCTGACCCAAGTGCGAGACCCCAGGCATGTTTGTTTCATTCTTTCCTCGACCCAAGCTGTTCTTTCCGTCGGCCGTCCTCTGGACGGCGTTGGCGATGACGTTCTGGTATCTCTACGCCAGCGATCTCATGGGCTCGTCGGCCTCGCCGGCGGTCGGTGTCGCCATGTTCGGGTCGACGCGGTCGCTATGGTTCGACTTCTATTTTGCCCTCAGCGTCGCCATCTTCGCGGGCGCCTGGATGGTGTTGGCGCCGCATCCCTGGTCGGCCTGGTCGATCCTCGGCTCCGCGCTGATCCTGTTCACTTCCTACTTCCAGGTCGAGGTCAGCGTCGCCATCAACAGCTGGTACGGGGCATTCTACGATCTGGTCCAGGCCGCGCTTACGAAACCGGGGACGATCACGATCGCGCAGTTCTACAGCGAATTGTCGACGTTCGCCGGCATCGCGCTGGTCGCGGTCACGGTCGGCGTATTGACGCGGTTCTTCGTCAGCCACTACATCTTCCGCTGGCGGACGGCGATGAACGACTTTTATATCGCCAACTGGCCGCGACTGCGCGGGATCGAGGGCGCCTCGCAGCGGGTGCAGGAAGATACCATGCGGTTCGCCACCACCGTGGAAGCTCTCGGCGTCAATCTCATCAGTTCGGTGCTGACGCTGCTGGCCTTCCTGCCTGTCCTCTTGAGACTGTCCAGCAATGTCACGGAGCTGCCGCTGATCGGAACCATCCCTTATCCGCTGGTATTCGCCGCGATCATCTGGTCGGTGGTTGGAACCGGCGCGCTGGCGCTGATCGGCATCCGGCTGCCTCGGATCGAATTTTTCAACCAGCGGGTCGAGGCAGCCTATCGCAAGGAACTCGTGCTCGGCGAGGATGATGCGGCCCGCGCCGATCCGCCGACGGTCAGCGAACTGTTCGCAAACATTCGCAGAAACTATTTTCGGCTTTATCTGAACTTCATGTATTTCAATATCGGCCGCATCGTCTATCTGCAGACCGATCAGGTCTTTCCCTACGTCCTGCTCGGACCGACGATCGTTGCCGGCAAGATCACGCTCGGCACCATGCAGCAGATTCTGAATGCCTTTGAGCAGGTCAGGAGCTCCTTTCAATATCTGGTCAATGCGTGGAGCACGATCGTTGAACTGATCTCGATCTATCAGCGCTTGCGGGGTTTCGAGGCCAGGATCCATGGCGACCCGCTGCCTCCGATCGAGACCCGCACCGAGCCGCAGCCGACGTGATCAGAAAGCGCATTACCGCGGCCGAAAGCAGTTGCGAATGTTGCTATAGCGTCAGCAGGCTCTCGGTGCCGGGCGCCAGCGTGACCTCGCCGCCGATGGCTTCGATCTGGACCCGCCCATAGGGCGGGACATAGGCGCCGCTCGACGATGCCGACAGCTGCGCGCGGCCGGGCGCGCTGCTCTGCAACTTCAACACCAGCCGACGCCCGGCGCCCTTGTTCCAATCCGGTGTGAGGCCGTCGTCGTCGTAGAGTTCAGCCGCTGAAGTGCCCGGCTCAGCTCGCGCAAACACTAAAAGTCGGCGCATCAGATCCCGCCGCGGATCGACGCCATCGCGTTTTTCCGAGGTCGCGATCATGCTGCCGCCCAAGGCGAACAGCGGAATGCGGCCGAGCGGCGCATCGATGGTGACCTCGCTGCCGCCAGCAAACCACAGTCTGGAATGAAAGTCGTACCAGCCATCGGGATGCTGCGGCAGATAGGCCGTTCGCGTCACCGCGCCCTGATCGAGCACCGGCGCCACCAACAGGCCGTCGCCGAGCATGAAACTGTCGGCTTCCCGCACGGCCCGCTTGTCGTGCGGAAAATCCATGCCGATCGGCCGTACCGGAGGCAACTGGGCAACGGCGCCATGGAACATGGCGGCGTAGATGTGCGGCAACAACCGGTAGCGCAGCGCGAAGGCCTCCTGCACCTGCGGCAGCCGATCGGGATACATCCAGGGCAGCGTCACGACGCCATCGGCTTTCCAGGAATTCATCACGAAGCGCGGCCACAACGCGCAGAACTCGACGAAGCGGCAGAGCAGTTCCGGCGAGGGGCTCGGGCCATGGAAGCCGCCGACGTCATGGCCGATGTTGAACAGCCCGGACAGGCTCATGCAGAGGCCCTGGCGCAAATTGCCGCGCAGCGTCTTCCAGTCCGTTGAGTTGTCGCCGGACCAGGTCTGGGCGTAGCGGCCGATGCCGGGACCACCGGCGCGGCTGATCGCATATGGCCGCTCGCCCGGACGCTGCGCACGTTGCGTCTCGCTTGACAGCTTGCTCATCAGCTGCGCCTGGACCGGACGGGCCACCGCCTGCGGGAACGGACGGCCGAAGCCGTCGCAGATCGCATCCTCGTCCCAGATCTCGAATTCGTTATTGTCATTCCAGGCCGTCACCACGCCGAGATCGAGCAGCGTGGTCTTCAGCCCGTCGCGCCACCACTCGATCCCCCTGGGATTGGTGAAATCAAGGTGATAGCCGAGCCCATCCCAGAACTGTGCCACCGCGGGCTGTCCGGTTTCGCCATCCTTGACCAGGATGCCCTTCGCTTTCGCATCAGCGAGCTTTGGATGATCGTCGAGCAGGCAGGGTTTCAGGTTGGTGACCGGGCGCATGCCGGCCTCGGTCAGCCGGCGCAGGGTCGCCGCCGGATCGGGGAACTTATCGTGATTCCAGTTGAAACAGTAGCGCCGGCCCCCGATCGAGGAATAGCCCGAGCCGAAATGAAAGCTGTCGCAGGGAATATCGTGGCCGCGGCATTCGGCGATGAAGGCGGTGACGCGGGCGTCGGCGTCGGGTGCGTCCGCGATGGTCATCGAGGTGATGCCGAAGCCGAGCGACCATAGCGGCGGGAAGTGCGCACCGCCCGTAAGCGCGGTATAGCGCGCCACCACCTCGCGCATCGATGGTCCGGCGATGAAGTAGTAGTCGAGGTCGCCGTCCTCGGCGCGGTAGCTGCGGAACAGGCCATGATAGTTGTCGATGGTGGCGCCGAAATCGACCTCGCCTGTCGCCAGATTGTCGTAGAAGATGCCGTAGCAGGGACCGCCATCGCGATCGACCAGATAGAATGGAATGATCTTGTAGAGCGGATCGCTGGTCTCCGCATCAAAGCCGCAGGGATCCACCGCGTCGAGACGGTAGCGGCGCCCGGTGCGGTCGTAAGGGCCGGTCTTGTCGCCGAGCCCGTGGTGCCGCTCGGCCGGGTCGCGCGCCATGAAATGCGCGAGCTGGCCGGTCCGGCGCGAGATCATGTAGGCCTGGGTCGGCCGATCCTGCGCGAACGGCAGTGGTTGTCCGGGCAGGTGCCAGTCGATGCCGAAAGGTGCGAGACGCACCACGGCCGTGAGGGCTTCGGTTTTGATCACGACCCGGTCGCTCTCCGGCTCGAGGGCAAAGGCCGGACAGGAGAAGCCCGAGAGATCGTCCCTGGCCCGCCCTTCGAATGGCGGCTCGAGGTGGGAGGGCGCCAGGGACCAGGTGCGGTCGAGCCGCCATCCCTGCTCGCGCAGCAGGGTGACGCGGATCAGCGCCGGCTCCAGCACGGTCACGATGATGGTGGTGGTACCGTAGTCGGCCGCGAAATTGACGCGTGGACCGTCACGGCCGATCAATCGCGCTGAGGTGACCGCCTTCATTGAGAAGCTCCGGTATGGATCGAATGGCGCGGATTCACGACGAGCGCGCGGCCTGATGGCCATGCAGTAGCGCGCGTCCCGTGGCATCGAACAGATGCAGCCGGTCGCGGGGAAAAACCAGCTTGACGCTGTCGCCGCGCATCTTCATCTGCTGACCGGCTTCGCGCACCGTGAGCTGCGTCAGCTTCGGCGCCGAGCAGTACAGGTAGGTTTCGCCGCCGAGCTGTTCGGCGAGATCGACCACGGCCTCGCAATCGGCAGTATCGTCGGTCACCACTTCGCAATGTTCCGGCCGGATGCCGAGGGTGACGGCATCGCCTGCGGCCAGTTGCCCGGCCATGCCGCCCAGCACCAGGGAGCGGCCGGCGCCAAATCCGAGTTTGGTCCCACTGGCATCGGCAGACAGGACCTCGGCCTCGATCACGTTCATCTTCGGCGAGCCGATGAAGGTGGCGACGAACAGATTGTCCGGCCGGTTGTAGAGCTCAAGCGGCGCGCCGAGTTGCTCGATGCGGCCGGACCTCAACACCACGATGCGGCTCGCCAGCGTCATCGCTTCGACCTGGTCATGGGTCACGTAGATCATGGTGCCGCCGATGTCGGCATGCAGCGCCGCGAGTTCCTTGCGCATGGCGACGCGCAGTTCGGCATCGAGATTGGACAAGGGTTCATCGAACAAAAAGATCTTGGGATCGCGGACGATGGCGCGGCCGATCGCGACGCGCTGGCGCTGGCCGCCGGACAAAGCCTTCGGCTTGCGGTCGAGATAGTCGTTGAGCCGCAGCATCGAGGCCGCGCGGGTCACGCGCTTGTCGATCTCGTCACGCGGCAGACCGGCATTTTCGAGCCCGAAGGCCATGTTCTTGTAGACGCTCATATGCGGGTACAGCGCATAGGACTGGAACACCATGGCGAGGCCGCGGTCGGAGGCCGGCAGGCCGGTGACGTCCTTGCCGTCCATCACGATATCGCCGGAGGTCGGCTGCTCGAGGCCGGCGATCAGCCGCAGCAAGGTCGACTTGCCGCAGCCGGAGGGGCCGACGAACACCACGAACTCGCGATCGCCGACCTCGAGATCGACGCCATGGATGATCTGCAGAGAACCGAACGACTTCTTGACCGCGTGCAAAGCCAGGTGTGCCATGTCGAAGGTCCGCCTATTTGACGCCGGTATTGGCGATCCCGGCGACGATGAAGCGCTGCAGGAATACGAACACGGTCGCGATCGGCAATAGCGTGATCACTGTCATTGCCAGGAGATAGTTCCATTGGGTCTGCAAGTCGCCCTGGAAAGCGTTGAGCCCGATCTGCAGGGTGTAACTCTCGCTCTTCGACAGCACTGCCAACGGCCAGAGGAACTCGTTCCAGCGCCACATCACCGAGAAGATCGCGAGCACCGCCAGCGCCGGCAGCGACAGCGGCAGCACGATACGGGCGTAGATCTGCCATTCCGAGGCCTTGTCCATCCGCGCCGCCTCGATCAGGTCGCGCGGCAAGGTCAACATGTATTGCCGCAGCAGGAACACGCCGGTCGGCGTCGCCGCCCCCGGCAGGATCACCGCCCACAGATTGTTGACCAGGCCGAGCCAGGTCACCACCAGATAGACCGGCACCAGGATGATGGTGATCGGGATCATCAGCGTGCCGATGATGCCGAGCATCGCGGCGTTGCGGCCGGGAAACTCGTAGATCGACAGCGCATAGGCGGCCATCGAATTGATCAGGAGCGTGATCAGGGTGGCGACCACGGTGACGAACACCGAGTTACCGAGATAGCGCAGGAAATTGAATTGCCGCAGCGGTTCGGTGTAATTGGACCAGGCGAACGCGGTCTCGCGCAGCTCCGTGCGCTTGTCGAGCGGGACTCGGATGATCTTGGTCGGCTCCGCCGGATCGATCATCTGCGCCTGCAGCCCGATGCGGCGCGCCTGCGCCAGCACCCGGGTCGAGCCGTCGTCCATGGTGACGCGAAACAATGGCAGCGGCTTGTCGAAGCCGGGCACGCGCACTTCCTTCTGGCTGGTCGGCAGCAGGCTCGGCGGGAATTCCAACAGCCCGGCCTGGGTCTTGAAGGATGACAGGCCGAGCCATAGCACCGGACCGAACATCAGGACAACGCCGAACGCGAGATAGGCATAGGACGCCAGGTCGGTCCAGTGCAGGTGGCCGCGGCCGCGGCGCAGGGTGAGGGCGGAGGCGATGCTCATGCGCCCGCCTTTCTGCGGCCGAGCCCAAGCTGCAGCAGCGTCAGCACGAACAGCACCACGCCCAGCACCACCGAGGCCGCCGCCGCGAGACCAAAATTCTGCGACTGGTTGGCGAAGGCGGTCTCGTAGATATATTGCACCACCATCAGCGTCGAGGTGCCGGGGCCGCCGCCGGTCAGCACGAATACCTCGTCGAAGGTCTGCACGCCGCGGATCAGCGCCAGCACGATGACCACGATCATGTTGGGCCACAACAGCGGCAGCGTGATCCGCAGCAGCACCCGCATCGGCCTGGTGCCATCCATCGCGGCAGCCTCATAGAGATCCCTGGGGATCGCCTGCAGTCCGGCCAGCAGGATCAGGGTGTAGAACCCCATATGGGCCCAGATCGAGACGAAGATCACCCAGAACATCGCCCAGCTCGGATCGACAAAGAAGATGATCTTTTGCCCGCCCAACGTGGTGATTGCGGCGTTGAGCAGCCCGTCGCGCTGCAGGATCCATTTCCAGATCAGTGCCACCACCACCGGCGACAGCAGCACCGGGAAGAAATAGACGGCGCGAAAAAAGCCGCGACCGCGAATCGGCCGGTTCAGCACCAGCGCCGTGGCCAGCGAGAACAGCACCATCAAGCTGACCTGGATCACGACAAAGAACAGCGTGTTGTGGACGCCTCGCCAGAAATGATCCTCTCGGCAACTCGAGACGTCGAGGATGTTGCCGCAATCGAACAGAAAACCGTATTGCTGCAGGCCGACATAGGGCCGCTGCGAGGGAAACAGCGCCGCGCCGCCGGTCAGCGAATACCAGAGATTGAGCCCAAGCGGCACGAACACGAACAGTCCAAAGAACGCCAGGTTAGGCAGCAGGAACACGTAGGGCATGCGGCGCTCGCCGAGCAGCCGCTGCACTGCGCGCATCGGAGCGTCGGTCAGCCGCACCACTACGCCCCAGAGATCGAGCCCGGCCATGGGCCGCGCCGCCGGGGGGTGCTGGGTGTCGACGGTCATGCCAGGGGTCCAGCTACTTCTTGCGCACAGCGATCTCTTGCGCAATGTCGGCGTCGATGCGCTTGTAGGCTTCGTCCAGCGAAATTTCGCCGGATATTGCCTGGCCAAGCCGGCTGATCACCGCGTTGAAGATCACCCGGTTATAGGGATAGCCCTGCAGCCGGTAGGCCAGCGGCGCCACGCTGCCGACATCCTGGGTGAAAACCACGAGTGCCTGCTTGGCGAGTGGGCTCGCCGAGGGATAGTCGACACCGGAAGCGGAGAGACCGAGATGGCCCGGCACGAACAGCGCGCGGCTATCAAATTCGCGGAGCACGTCCTCGCTGGCGAGATAGTCCATCACCCGGCCCACCGCCTTGGGATCCTTGGCGGTCTTGATCGCGATCAGCCCGGCGCCGCCGGGCATGCCGGTGCAGGCGCTGGGCCCGCAGGGATTGGGCACGGCCGTCCAGTCGAAGGCATCGCCGATGGTTTTGTCGAACTGGGCGATCTGCCAGGAGCCAGACATATAGAGCACCACTTGGCCGTTCTTGAACTCCTCGTTGGCGCCGCGATAGGTCGCGCCCGATACCGAGCCCCACAATTCGCGGCTCATGATCCCGGACTTGTGCCAGTCGTACAGCCGCTGCGCCGCCGCCTTGAAGCCGGCATCGGTGACGGCGGGCTCGCCCTTGTCATCGAACACCTTGCCGCCATCCGAGATCACCATCCCGAACACGCGGTGAGCCGAACGGTCGATCGCGATCGGGAAGGGCGCGCCGACCTTGTCGGCGACGGCCTTGGCCGCCTTCGCCCACTCGTCCCAGGTGGCCTTCGGGCCGGGCATGGTGATGCCGGCCTGCTCGAACAGAGTCTTGTTGACGAACGGCCCGGTGACGGTGAGCTGGGTCATGAAACCGGGGATCGACTGGGTGTCGCCTGTTGGGCGCATCCAGGCGAGGAACGGTCCGAAATTCTTCTCCCAATAAGCGGGGTCCTTCAGGTAGGGCCGCAGATCGAGGGTGTAGCGCGCCAGTCCGCCGAGATCGGTGACGCGGGCGATGTCCGGCCCCTGGCCGGAAGCGATCTGCACCGGCAGCGTTTCGCTGATCGCCTTGTAGGGCATCTGGTCGACGACGACCTTGATATCGGGATTGGCTGCCTCGAACCGTTTCAAAAGGTCGAGCAGCACCTCGCCTTCATTGCCATCGGAATACCAGGCGATCCGCACCGTACTTTGTGCGAACGACGGCTGCGCAAACAGCACGGCCGAAACAAGCAGGATGGCCGTGAGCGCGTATCTCCATCGCATGACGTTTTCTCCCGAGAGTGCATTTTGGCCAGACTTTGTCATAGTTAAGCGGGCTTGCCTACCCATGGACGAGGTGCGTTCGCTGCACCCATCCGGTCGCCGAGCGCTACAGCCCGCGGGCCGGCGCTTTGACGGCCGGCCTCGGCATGGGCTAACAGATGATGCCGGTTCTCCCCCGCGTCACGGACAATTCAGATGAGCAGCGAGCCCTACAAGAAGTGGCAGTGCCGGACCTGCGGCTACCTCTATGACGAACAGAAGGGTGACGAGGACGAAGGCCTGGCGCCGGGAACCAGGTGGGCCGATATTCCCGACGACTGGGTATGCCCGGTCTGCGGCACGCCGAAGAGCGATTTCGACATGGTGGAAGCGTAGCAGCCAACTCCGGGGAATTGCCGCTCAGCGATGCTTGGACTAAGTCTCCACCGCAGAACCGGCCAGCAGCCGGGAAAATTCGTCATCGCCGATCTCGGTTTGCGCCACCAGGACGCTGCAACGAAGGTTCTTCACCAGGTAGGTTCCAACCGAGCTGAACCACCACCGCGCCAGCGGTCCGTCAGGTCGATGGCCGACCACCACGAGGTTGGCGCCGATCTCTTCGGCGACGCCTGCGATCTCGCGTCCGGCTTCTCCCATGCCCAGCCGCGCCGTCGGCGAGAAGCCCATGGCCTTGAGCCGGTCCACGCCTTCGCCAAGCACCTTCTTGTAGATTTCGATCTGTTCGGTGATCGGGATGACGAACCCTCCCTCCAGGGTTCCAGTCCCCGCGGAAACCTCGACAACGGCGAGCAGGAAAACTTCGGCGCCGCAGAGTTGAGCTATTCTTGCCCCCTCCCGCAGCGCCCGCCGTCCCTCGATCGAGCCGTCATAGGCAAGAAGAACTTTCTTGTACAAGACATGCTCCGTTGATTTGGCGGTCCACCGGCAATCAAAGTCTAGCCCCAATCGCGGCGATCGTCATCATGGGATGGCCGACCTGCCGGCGGCTGCTTGAACACTGCCGGGCCTGCTACGCGGGCTCCATGCCATGCTGACGTTTGGCCGGCTCCGCCGCGGACGAGGTTAGAAACGCGGCCAGATCGCGCGCGTTCTCGACGTTGGAAGATGAACTGCAGACGCCAACGGTGAACACGGTCACGGCCTGAATCTCTGGGGGCAAGGGACCGACGATATCGATGCCAGGCTCGTGCAGCAGTTCACTCAATTGCTGAAAGCCGAGATCGGCCTCGCCCCGCGCCACCAGCGCGCCCACCGGTACGCCAGCTGGCGCCTCGATCGCGCGTTGCGAAAGAGCTTCCACCAGGTCCCAGCGCTGCCAGAGCCGCATCAGATGATCCCCGCTGGGTCCGGTCGAGTAGCCGATGCTGCGTGCCGAAAGCTGCGCCTTCTTGACAGCCTCCTCGTCGCCGATGCCGGGCCACGTCGCCCCTGCGCGAACGGCGATGGCCATTCCCGAGCGCGCAAACCCCGCTGCACTCCCCGGCAAGATGTGACCCTCGGCCTGCAATTGCTGCATCACGTTCGAGGCCAGCACGACGATGTCGGTGGCTTCACCGGCTCGAACCATGCGAGCGGCATCGACGCCCCCCATCGAGGTGATCGCCACCCGGTGCCCGGTTCGCTGCTGATAGAGCTCGGCGAGATCGGCGAGGATCCGGCGCGTCGCCATCGACGAAATGCCCTTGATCGGATCGGTCATGGATGTCTCCAGCAGCGTGCCCGGTGGCCTTGGGACTTTTGATCGAGGCACCTTAAAGCATTTTTGAAAAAAGGTGGACGCCGGCTTTCCCCCCAAAGAAAACGCACCAACGGTGGTGCAAAAGGGGCTGCGTTGAAGCCGTCCTGGTAGACTGGACGTGCCCGCCACAACTTCAACCGTCATCCTCCGCGAAAGCGGGGGATCCAGTACGTCGCGGCCCGTCGACTCATCACTGGCGTCTCTGGAATACCGGGTCGCCCGGTCAAGCCCTATTCGATTCACACTTCTCGAAAAGAGATTCTTTTTCAATTGGTTAGCGAGACGCCCTGCTTGAGTCATCGATCGTTGCCAGAATTGATACAAGCGACTCTGATGACTCACATTTTTCGTCAAGCC
>Ga0326727_10026263_pt1 | contig 10821 bp, 8 predicted proteins | sample MB2enrmetagenome_FD_207643 | JGI IMG/M metagenome (GOLD analysis project Ga0326727, IMG submission 207643) | Lab enriched peat soil microbial communities from McLean, Ithaca, NY, United States - MB29MY | ecosystem: Environmental > Terrestrial > Soil > Wetlands > Peat | place: USA: New York... | reverse complement strand
GAACGTGTGCCCGGCGCTTTCGAAGTTTTCTTCGCTGATCGACACATCCGCGGAACCCTGCAACGCATAAACCAGCGAAGCCAGACTGACCTGAGCCGAGTTATTCACAACGTAAAAAGGTCCAGGTCCCGCTTCGGCCACCGGGATTTGGCTGAGGTCGGTGACGGGAGACATCGGGGCGGAAAGGATGCCGCGGTCCGTGACGCGCGACACCTTGGCGTTGAAAAGATCTCCGAAAGACCAGCCCGTGTCGTCGTAGGGTGATTTCTGCGGGTCTTCGGGCGACCAGAACTGGCGGTCGAGCAGAGCATCGGCGACCCGCGAGAAGGGCTGGTCCATGCGAATGATGAAGCTGCCGGCAGGGAACGTTTGGGAGGTGGGCGGTGGCGGCGTGCCCGGTTTTGGTTTTTCTTCTTCCTTTTCCTCCTTGTGGGAAGGCGGAGGCAGCGCCGCCGTAGCCGCTTGCGCCAGGCGCTGAATCTCGACGTGCTGTAACGCCAGCACTTTCAACAACTGCATTTGGCGGTTCCAAGACCGGTCATCCTGCGCCAGCACGTATGCGGCAGGCCCCTCGTTGCCGGGCTTCTCCACCGAACGCTTGCTTTTCCGGTAGAAGTTGTTCAGGAAGAACTTGGCGTTTTGCGCGAAGTAGGAAAGGGTGGAAAGCAGCGCGGTTTGCTCATAGTTATTGTTGTCGCGCTGGGACCACAAAACGGTTGGGTAGGGCGGATTGGGCCGGTACCACGTGCGCGAATACTGACCGGGCGATAACACGCGCTTCTCGGTGTCCGCGCCGCCGTTGCCAAAAGTTTCGTACAGGCGGCTGATGCCGTTATGTAAGCCCGCCAGGAACATCAGGTAGCCGGGGCTCCAGGTATCGAAGTTTCCATGGGTGAACGCGCCCGGCATGCCAAAACTTTGCAGGCGCGCCATGTTGTCGGAAGCGAGCATCGACCACTCGTCCGTCAGGATGGGATCGATCCACGAATTGTATGGTCCATCACCCACCGTGTTGTCGTAGAGAAACGGCACGGACTCGTGCAGGTCGTGAAGGACTTGCGCATGCCACTCCAGATAGGTGTCCAGAACGTTTTTCGTAAGGTCGAGCGTCATGGCCATGGCATCGCGATTGTTGTCGTGCGCGACATAGTGGCCCCAGTAGACCAGGCGCGGCCAGTTCTGGCCCGGATGCGCTTTATGCCATTTGTAGATGTCCACCATGCGGTCACGCCCATCCACTTCCACCACCGGGGTGATCAGCGTGACCATGTGCGAGCGGATGTATTGCACGTAGGGGGCATTGTCGACAGCCAGCCGGTAAGCCAGTTCCATAAGCGCGGTGGGCGCGCCGGTTTCCGGCGAATGGATGGCGCCGGTGATGTAGTAAACCGGAAACGACTGGCGGATCAGGGCCTGCGCCTTGGCGTCGTCCAGATGCAGGCTCCGGGGATCGGCAAGCTGCGCCAAGCGTGCGCCGTTCTCCTGGGCTTGAGTAAGCAGCGACTCATCAGCAACCGCGACGGCGATCATCTCGCGCCCTTCCTCGGTATGGCCAATCGTGAAGACCTTTACCCGCGGACTGGCCGCCGCCAACAATCGAAAATATCCGTAAATCTCTTCCGCATAGGGCAAAACGTCGGGGGCACCGGCCACATCTCCCAAAACCTTCGCGGGAGTGGGGATGGAACTGGACGCCGGAAGGTAATCGGTAAGAGGCGAATTCAAGGCGGGCGCGGTGGTGTACTTCCTGATGAGCTGCGTGTAGGATTCGTCGATGGCCTGCTGAGGATCGCGCTGAAATGTTTCGGTCACGGGAGTTTGCGCGCGGAGGGAAAAGGGAACGAGAGTTAAAGCGGCTATTTCCATCACGGCGCAGAGCGCCAAAAACCGGAAAGCCAACGCGCGTTGCAGATTCTTGTATGTCATGGCAGGGCTCCTCCGAGCCCAGGGTGTGTCGCTTCCGCCGTGTCGACGTCCGCGGTGAAGGGCGAAAGGCCGCAGACCCATAAAACAGGTCTGCTACATTTGCTCACGCGGCCGGCGGCTGGGGGGCCCGAGTCAGGGGATGCTGAATTCCCAGCACGCCGAGTTGCGCGTGGACGACGGCGATCGCGGCCATGTTGACGATCTCCTCGACTTCGGAGCCGCGCGCCAAGACGTGCACGGGCATGGCCATGCCCATGAGGATCGGTCCCAGGGCCTCCGCGCCGCCCATGCGCATCATCAGCTTGTAGGCGATGTTGCCCGCCTCCAAGCTCGGAAAGACCAACACGTTGGCGTCCCCCTTGACCTTGGAGAAGGGATAATCCTCGGTGACCAGTTCGGGAACGATGGCGGTATCCGCTTGCATCTCGCCATCCACGATCAACCCCTCCACCCTTTCCTTCACCAGGGCGGTGGCCTTGCGAACTTTCTCGGCCAGCGGATGCCGCGTGCTGCCGAAGTTCGAAAACGAAAGCATGGCTACGCGCGGCTCCACGTTGAACCACCGCGCCACTTCCGCCGAGAGGATGGCGATCTCGGCGAGCTGCTCCGACGTTGGTTCGATGTTCACCGTGGTGTCGGCGAAAAAGTAAGCGTCCTTTTTGGTCACGATCACATAGAGTCCGGAAACCCGTTCGACCCCCGGGCGCGTCCGGATAATTTGGAGCGCCGGGCGTACGGTATCAGGGTAATGCTGGCTGACGCCCGCCAGGAAGCCATCAGCGTCGCCCATATGGACCATCATGGCGCCGAAGTAGTTGCTGTTGAGCATCCACTCGTGGGCTTCCGCGCGGGTAATGCCCGAGCGCTGGCGCAGCCTGAAAAATTCGTTAATGTAAGGAGAAAGCCGGTTCGAGCGGGTCGGCTCAATGATCTCGACCTCCCCTTTGTCGAGGCCCAACTCCTGGAATTTGCTTTCGATCACGGCGGGCCGCCCCAGCAATATGGGGTGAGCGATGTTTTCCTCGATCAGACGGACGCTGGCGCGGATGATCTTTTCGTGCTCGCCCTCGGAAAAGACGATGCGTTTGGGCGCGGCCTTGGCGCGATAGCGAATGTTCTGCATCACGGCGTAGGTGCGGCCCAGGCGCCTTTGCAGTTGCTCGCGATATTCGTCGAGGTCCACGGTGATTTGCGCCACGCCACTCTGCATGGCCGCTTCCGCCACTGCCGCGGATTCCCAAATCAGCACGCGCGGGTCAAAGGGTTTGGGAATGATGTATTCCGGCCCAAAATGCAGCCGGCTGATGCCGTAGGCCCGCAGCACTGAGTCGGGCACATCCTCCTTGGTGAGCGCCGCCAAAGCGCGCGTGGCCGCAAGCTTCATGGCCTCGTTGATGGCGCGGGCCCGCACGTCCAGCGCGCCACGGAAGATGAAGGGGAATCCCAACACATTGTTGACTTGGTTCGGGTAATCGGAGCGGCCTGTAGCGATGATGACGTCGGGCCGCGCCGCTTTGGCTTCGTCGTAACTGATTTCGGGAACGGGATTGGCCAACGCGAAAACAATGGGACGGTCGGCCATGGTGCGCAGCATTTCCGGCGTGACGCACTTGCCAATCGAGAGGCCGGCGAAAACGTCGGCATCCTTCAGGGCCTCGGCCAGCGTGCGCCGCTCGGTCTTCGCGGCGAAGCGCGCCTTGTACGGGTTCATGTTCTCTTCGCGACCCTCATAGACCACGCCCTTGGTGTCGCAGAGGAGGATGTTCTCGCGACGCACGCCCAGTTGAACGTAGTGTTCCGCGCAGGCAATGCCGGAGGCGCCGGCGCCGTTGAAGACCACGCGGATTTTACTGATGTCTTTGCCCACCACCTCCACCGCGTTCAGCAGCGCCGCCCCGGAAATGATGGCCGTCCCGTGCTGATCGTCGTGAAACACCGGAATCGACATCGTCTTGCGCAGGGCTTGTTCAATATAAAAGCACTCCGGCGCTTTGATGTCCTCCAGATTGATGCCGCCAAAGGTCGGCTCCAGAAGCTGGCAAAGGCGGATGACCTCTTCGGGGTTCTCGGAATTCACCTCCAGATCGAAAACGTCAATGTCCGCGAAGCGCTTGAACAGTACGCCCTTGCCCTCCATAACGGGCTTGCCGGCCAACGGTCCAATGTTGCCGAGGCCGAGCACCGCGGTGCCGTTGGAGATCACCGCCACCAAGTTCCCGCGGGCGGTGTATTCGAATGCCAACTCGGGCTTTTCGTGAATTTCCAGGCACGGCTCCGCCACGCCCGGAGTATAGGCCAGACTCAAATCCCACTGGGTGCGGCAAGGCTTGGAGGGAACAACCTCGATCTTGCCCTTCCGCCCGGAGCGGTGGTAATCAAGCGCGTCCTGTTTGCGAATTTCCATGGCATAGCCCCCATTCGACAATCCGTCCCTTCTATCCGGTGCTCTTTGTACACCATCGCGCTGCAAGGTTCAACCTTGCTGTTCTTCGGGTAGTGGGTCGGTTGGATGCAGAGGCGGCGGAACCTGTCCCGATCTTATCGGGAGGCCGCCATTTGGCGAGCTAAACTCGCCGCTACAGATGCAAACGAGCCCCACCACCCCTAGAACGATTCCCTCTCCGCGATAGTCAATCTGGTGGTACTATCGGTCCAAGCACAAAATCTCGAGGGGGGGACGACAACCATGAAAAAGATAATCCTAGCTTCTGGGTGCGCACTGCTGCTTGCGAGCTTGGCTTTCGGCAAGACCGCGCCGACTGCCAAGGCTGACCTTACCGATAGCAAGGGAGCGAACATCGGAACGGCAAAACTCAAGGAGACTCCCAAGGGAGTGAGCCTGGCTCTCGAGGTCTCAAACCTTCCCCCCGGCGTGCATGGTTTCCACATCCACGCGGTGGGCAAGTGCGAACCGCCGGACTTCAAGAGCGCGGGCGGCCACTTCAATCCCGAAGGCAAAAAGCACGGTTGGGAGAACCCCGAGGGGCACCACGCGGGCGACCTGCAAAACCTCTCCGTGGACGCTCAGGGCAAGGCGAAGGTCAATGTGGTAGTCCCGGGTGTTACGCTGGGTGATGGACCGAACTCGCTTTTTCAGCCACAAGGCACAGCCCTCGTCATCCACGCGAACCCCGACGATAACAAAACCGACCCTGCCGGCAATGCCGGAGCGCGTATTGCCTGCGGTGTGATTACCAAATAGCCACCAAATCTTCGCTTCGGGTCACGATGGCAGCGCGGCTCATAAGTTCAGTCTTGATGGGTTCCCTCGTTCTCAGTGTGGTTGCCAGCGGTGGGCAATAGCCTACTCGGCAAGTCGGGTGAGAGGAAGAGAAAAGCCTGGGAAAAGGGGTGAGGTGAGCGATTGGCTGGAGTCCAGTTGCGCAGCGAGTTCATAACCACTTGAAACCAGCCGATAGACTTCCGCTGAATATGCCACGGGATCGATCACCCAGTATTCCCCAACGCCATAGCGCGCGTAGAGCTTCAATTTTGTTGTGCGATCGATTTTGGCCGTGCTTTCAGAAAGAACCTCCACCACCAGGTCAGGGGCGCCTTGGACATTCTTTTCCGTCACCACTGAGGCGCGAGCCTTGGACACATAGAGGATATCAGGCTCGACCACGTCGTACTCAGAGAACACCACATCAAAGGGAGCCGGGTATACCGTGCCCAAGTCATGCTTCTTCACAAAATCGGTCAAATAATAAAGGAGATTCGCCACAGCAAGCTGGTGCCGCTGCAAGGGTGAAGGGGTCACGAACAGTTCTCCATCAATGATCTCGTAGCGCTTCCCGTTGTTGGGCAGGAGGCAATAATCTTCGTAAGTGAGGCGGACGTCGATCGGCATTAGAGAATTATACCGCCTTTGCCGTCGCGAAGGCCAGCGCGAGCAAGGTCTTTTGCTGGACCTCGTGCGCTTTGACGGAGCCTGTTGCCGGGCTGGGACTGGCCGAGAGCTTCACCGAGCGCACCGCGCGCGGCTTCGCCAGCCGCCGCAGGCGCGGCATGAGGAAAAACAGCGCGCCCATGTTGGCGGGCTCTTCCTGCACCCACACCACCTCGCGCGCTGCGGGGAGCTGGTTGAGCGCCGCAATCAACTCTTTCTCCGGAAAAGGATAAAGCTGTTCGAGCGCGACGATGGCGGTATGCGTGTCGCCACGCTTCTTGCGTTCGGCGCGTAACTCATGAACGATCTTGCCCGTGGCCACCAGCACACGGGTGGCGTCCATCAGCTCGCCTTCAGTAATGACCGTCAGGAAGCGGCCGCTGGTGAGTTCCTGCAAAGGCGAGGCGGCGGCTGGATGACGCAGCATCCCTTTGGGCGTGAAGACCACCAGCGGTTTGCGCCATCGCCGCAATGCCTGCCGCCGCAGAAGGTGAAAACACTGGGCCGCGGTGGTGGGCTGGCAAATCTGCATGTTGTCCCGCGCGGCAAGCTGCAAGAAGCGCTCCACGCGCGCGCTGGAGTGCTCCGGCCCCTGCCCCTCGTAACCGTGCGGCAGCAGCAGGACCAGCCCCGAGAGCAATCCCCACTTGTCTTCGCCGGCGGCGATGAACTGGTCGATATAAACCTGTGCGCCGTTGGCGAAGTCTCCGAACTGCGCTTCCCATAGCACCAGCGTTTCGGGATAATCGCGGCTGTAGCCATACTCGAAGCCCACCACTGCGGCTTCCGAGAGCGGCGAGTCGTAAACTTCAAATGCTGGCTGCTGGAGGGCCATATTCGCGAGCGGTGTGTATGCGGCCTCCGTCTCGGTGTCAAACAGCGTGGCGTGCCGTTGGTTGAATGTGCCGCGGCGGCTGTCCTGGCCCGTCAAGCGCACCGGCGTTCCTTGTCGCAGAAGTGAGCCATAGGCCAACAGCTCCGCGGTGCCGAAATCAATCGCATGGCGGCCCTCGGTCATCTGCACCCGTTGGTCCAGCAGCTTTTTCACTTTGGGATGAATGGAGAAGCCTGCCGGAACGCGCACCAGCAACTTGCCGATGGCGCTCAACTCTTCGGCGCGCACCGCCGTGTCAACCTCCATCGCCGGGTCGTAGGCGCCGCCCTGAAATGCATCCCAATAGGAGGGAAGCTGGCGGAGCAAGGGATTCTTGCGGATGGTGCGCGCGCGCTTGAGCGCGGCCTCCAGCTCGCCTCGGATTTCCGCCACGCGTGGGGCGGTGTCAAACTGGTGGCGGCGCGCGTAGGATTCCCACACCGGCGGCAGCACGGCGATGCGGCGGTAGCGCACGGGCTGCGTGGTGGTGGGGTCATCGATCTCGCTGTGGCCGTGGCGGCGGTAGCCGATCAGGTCCACCACCACGTCGCTGTGGAATTGGTAACGGTACTCCACCGCCCAGCGCGCGGCACGTACGGCGGCGTCAGGATCTTCGGCATTCACGTGGAAGATCGGGATGGGTAGGCGCTTGGCCACGTCGGCAGCGAAACGGGAGGAAGACGTGTCCTGGGGATTGGCGGTAAATCCAATCAGGTTGTTTACGACGACACGCACCGTGCCCCCCACCGTGTAGCCGTCCAGGTTGGCCAGGTTGAGCGTTTCCGCCGCCGTCCCCTGGCCGGCAAAAGCCGCGTCGCCATGCAGCAGCAAGGGCAGTACACAGGTGGTACCCCGCGCGCACAGGCGCGCCTGCTTGGCGCGCGCGCGTCCCAACGCTACAGGATCCACCGCTTCCAGGTGGGAGGGATTCGACACCAAGTGGATCTCCACATCGGCGCCGTGGGCCGTCACGTAATCGCCGGTGGCGCCCAGGTGATACTTCACGTCGCCGCCGCCCAGGAAGCTGCGCGGGTCGACGTCCTCAAAGCGCGCGAAGACATCCTCAGCGGATTTGCCCACGATGTGGACCATCACATTCAGCCGCCCGCGGTGGCTCATGCCCAGCACCATCTGCTCTGCGCCCCGGTCCGCAGCGGCATCGAGCATTTCATCCATCACCGGAATTAAAGCGACAATGCCTTCCAGGGAAAAGCGCTTGGTTCCGATGTAGCGCGATTGCAAGACCGGCTCGAAGAGTCCGGCGCGAATCAGGCGCTCGAGCACGCGCGCGGAATCCACCGGCGGCGGGTCTGTTTCCATCCGCTCGGCGATCCACTGGCGGCGCTCCGCATCGGGGATGTGCATGAATTCCGCGCCGATCGAGCCGCAATAGCAGCGGCGCGCCCGTGCCGCGGCCTCGCCTTCGAGGGAGAGCTCGGGAGGCGCCAGCGGCTGCATGCAACCCAGGGGGTCGAGGTCCGCAGCGAGATAACCCCAACGGCGAAAGGCATCGAACACTGCTTCATCTGTACGAGGGACCATAGTCCTTCAGTATAACCGGACTCGACGTTGTTGGGAGGGAGTGTGCGATGTCAGATCTCTATCAGTATTGACGACGTGCGATTGACGCTGCGGTATCGGGCATGAGAAAAGCTCACGGTTAGGATCAGACTGTTCTCGGCTACCGGCTCCGGCCCGTCAGGCTGACGGTTGAAATCGACGGCGCAGCAAGGCGATGGCGACTCCCGCTAGTGCTCCTCCGCCTAATCCGAGACTCAGCACCTCGATTAGGTTGGCACCGACCGGGACCGGCTGCGGAAGGTCTGTCACAAGAAAATTGAAACCGGACCGAGTCGGGTCGCGCAGTGGGGCCTGCGGGTTCATTCTCTTGTCGGAAGTCTCCTGCAAACTAACCAGGAGGTTCTCTTCGATAAAACTTCTTACCAGTTCCGACTCCACTTTCTATGCCTTCTGACTGTCAGGATAGGTAAAGGACACATGCAAAACTCTGGGAGTAACTCGATAGGTCATATCTTCACGGAATCGGTGCAACACATCTGCCATGGATTGGCTTCTGCGCTCGCTCGGGTAAAGCTCGTTGTGCTCGATGAGGCTCGTTAGCGCTGCGTCGCTGAACACGTGCGAGGCCACCACAGGCACCTCTGGGGGCAAACCTGGGGACGGGTAACTTACAATGTGGATTATGCCGGTGGAGGCGTATCGCCTGGGAGTGGCATGGAGAACCAATGCCGCCACGAAAATGCCGAGAAGGCCGCAGGCGGCCGCCAGGAGAGGCACGTTCGACCATTTGATCTGCATGAGCAGAGCTCCCTTCACAAGGTTGAGAAGATCCCCGAACCCTGCGTTCATGTCTTCAAGGAGCGCGTCGAATTCCGGCCCATACCTCGCCCGCCATCGCACGGGGTACAGTCTTACCGCGAGATGAATGATCTTCCTCATGCGTGCTTCAGCCGGCGCCATCCCGCTTTCACAACTTGGTCGAGGCCGGCCAGTTCTTCCTGCAGGTGGCGTCGGCCGACCGTCGTCAGGCGATAGGGTCGACGGCGGTCTGTCGAGTTCACCCGACGAATCCACCCGCGCTCCTCGAGGCGTGTGATCGCGCCGTAGAGCGTCCCCGGCCCGAGGCGGACCCCCGCGAAGGCCTGGATATCCTCCATCATGGCGTAGCCGTGCTTGTCGCCATCCGCCAAGCTCGCGAGTACCAGCAAAGTGGGATCGGACATGTCTATTACGTACCGCGTAGTATCGTCGCACGTAGTAGTGGCGACTGTCAAGCGAGATTTATGAATAGCGCGTAACGCAGCGCGGCTCCGATGCGCCGTACTACGTGCTCCCTCTCCTGATTGGCCCCAAGACAGACTTGCCGCTGCGACCCAAGGCATGAGACTCTTGTCTCCTGCCGAGACCTGTCCCGATTAGCCGGGCATCGCTGCGCGCACCGGCCGGCTTGTTGGAGTCAAAATGCCTCTTCGCGGTTCATTTCGAGCCCTGATCATGTGCGATGTGGCGGACAGCATCCTGCTCGACCGCCTGCGCACCATCTTAGGGGTGGCGGCCGAGCGCAGCCCCAGTTTCGCCCATCCCACCCCGGAATACGTGCGCTTCGAGCGGCCTCCCGTGGTGGAGGCCATTGCCCCCATTGAAATCGAACCGCACCGCCGCATCGAAGGGAAGGTGAAGTACTACGATTACGGCGTGGTGAGCGTCGAACTCGAGCTCCAGTTCGAGTTGGAGTGGGCCTCCCTGGTGGAACAGTCCAGCCGCTGGATCGCCGGCCCCGGAACCGAGGACCGGGCCATGAAGATCATCCGCGAGCGGCTAAAACTCGTGGCGCCGGCGCTGGTCAAACCCTACGAGAGCCAGCTCACGGAGGATTACTACATCGTGCACCTGCGCGAGGCATCGGGCGCGGGTGGCGGGCCGGCGTCCGCTGCCGAATTATTGGCCCTTCACGGCGGCGAGATCGCCCAGATCGTGCGGGGAGAGACCACGGCGTTGTCCGATGCGGAGCGCCAGGAGGTCCTGCAATCGAGTATTTCTTACTATCCCACCGATCTACTCGTCCCCGGTTGGACGGCCGCCCTGGTTTACGACACCGAGGAAGGCGCGGCGCCCACCATTCAACTGCTGGAGTACGCCAACACTCAGCTTCTGGAATTCCGCCATTACGATGCGGTGCTCACTCAGGTGCTGAAGGGGGTCTACCGGTCCTTGGACAAGGGAGGCGGATTCCTCTCCCGTTGGAAGCTCGCGCGGGAGGCCGAACGCCTGAACGCCTTGCGCCTCGAGGTTACGGAATTGACCGAGCGCATTGACAACTCGATCAAGTTTTTGAGCGATATGTTCTATGCTCGCCTCTACCGCTTGGCAGCCACCAAAGTCGGAGTGTCTGACTACCGAAACCTTGTTGACCAGAAGCTCCGCACGGCGGGTGAGCTCTACCAGTTTATGGTGGGAAAGTTCCATCAGTCCCGGGGCTTTGCCCTGGAACTGGGCGTGGTGATTATCCTGATCATCGAGTTGATCTTCCTGTTTAGAGGCAAGACGATGTGAGTGGGTTGGAGGTAGCCATCTCTGAAACCGCGATGCCGTGTCAAGCGGATTTTTGTTC
>Ga0326727_10026262_pt1 | contig 10822 bp, 9 predicted proteins | sample MB2enrmetagenome_FD_207643 | JGI IMG/M metagenome (GOLD analysis project Ga0326727, IMG submission 207643) | Lab enriched peat soil microbial communities from McLean, Ithaca, NY, United States - MB29MY | ecosystem: Environmental > Terrestrial > Soil > Wetlands > Peat | place: USA: New York... | reverse complement strand
GAGGCCGCGACACTCTCACTCGAAGTTGAGGTCCAACGCGGCTCTCTGGCGCGTATTGCCACGCCCTCGTCCGAGCTCACTCGGACACTCGAAGGCTGCGAGCGGGACCGGAGGAAAGTTGATCAGGAGCGGCAGCGTTACGAGGAATTGCGAGCCGTCGAGGCGCGGCGGGACGAACGGCTGAAGGCTTTGGAACGATTGGCCCAGGCTCGTACGGAAGTCGTCCAGGAACTATCGAGCAAGGAATCTGCGCTCTCTGCATTCTCTGACCTCGACGGCAAGATGCAGGCTTCACGGCGGGAGATTGAAAACTCGGACCGTCTGATTGTCTCCTGTCGTCGTGAGCGGGACAGGCTTATTGCCCGCCAAGCACAAATCAAACAGCGCCAGGAACAGATCGAGACGGCGCGTACACGATTGGCTCAGGTCGAAGCCGAACTCGGCATAGCGAGAACTGAGCTCGAGGACTTCAGTTATCTCGCCAGGGTCTTCGGTCCGGATGAGATCCAGCTCTGCGAAATCCAAGCCGCCGGACCCCAGGTCTCTACCCTCGTGAATGCTCTGCTGGAGGGATGCTTCGACAACAAGTTCGAAATTCGCTTCCGGACACAGCGCCCCAAGGCGGATGGTCGCGGGGTGGTAGACGACTTTGATGTCGAAGTCCGCAACAAGAATCTGGATCGCACTTGTCTCGTGGATGAACTTTCGGGGGGGCAGTTCGTTTTGGTCAACGAAGCCGTCAACCTAGGCATCGCCATTTACAACATGCACCAGGGCGAGGGCATTCGCTACGAAACTCTCTTCCGGGACGAAACGGTGGGTGCTTTGGATGCCGCAAACGGCAAGGAGTATGTGCGCATGCTGCGCCGGGCGATGGATCTTGGAGGATTCCACCAAGTCATCTTTATCTGCCATACGCCCCTCGTTTGGGAGCTGGCGGATACCGTCCTTTCTGTCGGTGGTGGCTGTGTGGTTACGGGTTCAAGGTGAAGTTGAGCTCTCCGACGTACCGGGAACAAAGCCTAACGAGTTCATCAGCAGTAGGCGCCCTGTTGGTTGCGTTGGCCCGAATCAATGGCCCGTGATCGGCTTGGGTGATTACCAACTCTTGGCCCAAAGAGAGTCCTACCGTGTACGTCTGGGAGCTACGTGAGTTTGGTGCCAGCCTTCCTCATCCAGTGCGCATACCCCATGCGATCAGCCCATCGCGACCTAACGCGCATGGCGCAGCGGCAATGCCAATAGACCTCAGCCATTTCGGTGGCCTTTCCTTCGGGAAGGCCATAGGAAACCATCCGAGCCTTCACGTCGTACGCGTCCCAACCCTTCCTTCGTGTGTGAGCAGTGACAACAAACCGGTAGAAGCGGTCCCAGTCAAAAGGACTGCTCGCGTTATCGCCGTGCCGAAGCCCTACGTAACGGAATAAGGCAAATTCCACAGGGTCGGATGGTACTTCCATATTTTCCTTAGTTGGGGAAGGCACGCCGGGGCCCGTGATACATTTCCCCTCGAATGATCGTTCACTGCTCGGCAGCAAATCTGTACAAATCTTGGACAACGTCCTCAATTCGTGGTCGGTCGAGATCGTTTCGACCTACCAAAAGACGGAGGGTACGTTGTCATTCTTGAGGCGTTCGATCTCGGAGCCCATGAATGCCAGCCTGAACCAACCTGATTGGAGTCGCCAGTGCTGGTCAAATGGGCCGACGAATAGGTCAGGCGGGAACGATTTCCTTGTATATGGGTTCTCAAGGACTATCATCCGGATTGTTCCTTTATAAGAGTACCGAGGCCCTCGCTGCTCGGAGATCTGCTGACAGATTTGCGCCTGTTCCAAGGGGTAAATTTCTTCCCCGCGCTGCTCCTTGGCCTCGATTTCGCGCCACGCCTCAAGCCGTGCATGGTTCAATTCGTACTCAGTCAGGATTGCAATGGCGCTGACTGTTGTGTTTTGGTTTGGCGTCAAGGCTGCTTTTCCGAAGAAGCGAAAGCTTCGCGGCTCGGCCCCGGGGTCGACAAAAAGTTCAGGCTCCGTGTCCAAATACTCTCCAAATGCGGCGGGAAAGACGACGGATTGGTGAGCTGTCCGAACAATGCTCTTGCTACCCCATAACACCACTCCGCAGCAGTTGTCACGATAATCCGTGAACTTCTCTCTAGCCCGGTTAATCCTGTCGCGTATCGGCGGAAGAGGGCTGAACCCTCCGACGGGCATTGTCTCAGGCTCATCAAACTCCTTCACTTCAAAAATACAGTTCGCATCTCGATGTCTTACGGTGTAATCCGGTTCCTTTCGGTTGGACTCCGGAATACGGGTCCAACTGAGATTCTGATCTGTAAGGTACCGCTCGAACTTTTCCTCTGATTCGGTCCTGATCGACATGTGCGCTTTCCTCTACACCCTCAAGGACTGACGCCGCACGACCAGTTTGCTCAGTAATTTGGTTGCCCTTTCGCCTTATTTATCCGACCGAGCGTAGTGTTATCGATTTTTTCTTGAAAGTACTTCTTGGCCTCAACAAATCCGCTTTGTGGTGTGTCGTTTACGGCACATCCTTTATCGCGCAGATAGTTCTTGTAAATGACGGGATAGATAGACTTTGGACTGCTACCCTTGCGAGGGCTCCAGGAACGGAATTCGGCTAATCGGTCCACCAAATTCTTGAGTTCGCCCTTCATGTAAGGGTCGGCACCCACAGTACCGGGTATCGGTGCCCTTTTGACGCTTGGCCGGGTCGCCTTGATCACAGTTGGTCCAACTACGTTTACTATCTGGCCAGCCGTTTGCGTATGAACGTTGATGGCACTTGGGATTGGCTGCCCGCCCGGTGCAAAATACCTAGTTGCGATGTCGCGATGCTTCCCAATGAGACGGTACACTGTGGCAGGACCCCACACCTGTATCTCGAATTTGTATTCTGGTTTCACTGAGTCAAGCCACCTGCTTAGAGGGACGGTCGGGTCTTGGCTCGTGACGAGAACCCAACGGGAAATTGGGTGTCTTTTCGCCTGTTCGAGATACTTCTTCAACTTTTCTTTCCGCAGGCCTCGCTTTGGGAAATGGAATTGAAATAGAGTTGCTGATTCGGGCTCATAACCGTCAATTCCCTCGTCCCCTCCGCTGCCATCGAAGCTTTGAAATCGAGGGTACTCAGCGGACATCAAATCCCGGCAAAGCTCGTGAAATCGCTGAGGGTATTTCAGGAAATCCAAATCCACGACCATTGGCACCTCGACTTTGTCGGGTTCGCAGAAGTACTTCTTGTAGCCAGCATCGGTAAGCTTGAACAATGTGCCGAACGGCACCCAAACAGACTTCTCTGCTCTCAGTTGTGCGACTGCACGATGTGCTAGTTCTTCCGGTATTCCGGCCCTCTGAGCTATCAAATTCCAGTCGTCAACCCGTCTCGGATCACAGGCTTCGTAACTCTGCCTGAGGGCACTGACAAACAGGTTAATTACGTCCTGTTCGGTCATCTTGAGTTGCCTCGAGATACCATATCGTTAGCTGGGCTCATGGCCTTACGCTTTCAATGATCCTACGTTCTTCCTCGGTGATGCCGTAAAGCTCGTAAGCCAGGTCGTCAATTTCGGCTTCGGTGGCAGTTTCGCGGTCGGTTGAGGTGATCCCACGCCCTGCCGGTCAGGTTCCGACGGTGTGAGCTTGCAAAAGAATGCGCGGTCCTCTACTCCAAAAGTGAGTCGATGGTTTCCAGTGCACTGAAGAGCCGCAGCGAATCGGCGACCGTCGAGTTTGCTGAGTCCCTGCCATGGAGAATCCAATGGCGGTTTATAGTAATGGGACGGTTCTTGTCAAATGGCGCGTTCCGGAATAGGTTTTCAACGAAGATTTCCAAGGAACGCCACATCAATGCATGGATGCCCCCACCAGACGATGCTTTTGCTTTGTTCGCGCAAATGCCCACCAGGAACTTCCCAGATACATTTTGCTTGTGAAGTGAGTTTCCCGCGTAAGAGACAACGCCCTCTATCGTGGAAATAAGCGCGGGAACCGTAATCAAGTGCTTCCCACTTTCGAAAACTTCAAAGCACTCATCGAGCAGGCTCCACCAAGCTGACAAACCCGGCCTGGACAGGAGTTCTCGGCGAACCCGCCGTAGCGCCGCAAAATCCTCTGCCGTATAGTGGTTGACGAAAAACGCGTCGATCTTATCGATCGGTTCTCTGGCCAGGTCTATCACTTCCCCCGGGGTGAGTTGCATCGGGAGAGTCCACCCGAACTGCGCGAGTTGCTCGCACGCCTTCCGATTATCGATTACAAAGCTGTCCCAGTCGATGGTCGCGAATATGCGCTGCCACTTGCTGGCCACAGCCTGGATTAGCCCCTCCATCTGAATTACGGCCTTGGGGTCAGACATCCATCCTCCGTTGTTCTCTCACCGTGGGGCTCTGTGATGGATGGGCAAGCTGTGCTTTCACGTCCCTTCAATGATTTCGCGCTCTTCGTTCGTAACGCTGTAAAGGTCGTAAAGCAGTCTGTCGATCTCCGCGACGGTGGCGCCGACCTTGTGGTCCTTGGGACCAAGCCCATCCTGCGGACCCGAGGCCAAGGCGACTCAGTCCGCATCGCCGACGCTGAGTACATCCACGTCCACCGTCACGTCCACATCCTCATCGCTCGTGTTGGTCACGACCAGCACAAAGGTCCCAGATTTTGGAGCCTGGAAGGTGAAAATCTTCTCGGTTACTTCATCCGCGTCCGTGTACACATCTATATCTTTTCCCCTGCAGCAACGCTCGTAATCCTCAGCGTCGCAAATCATGATACTCACATGCCCGGTGGCTGAAACCGAGGCGTTTAGTTCGTCTCCCTCATCCAGCTCGAAATCGTACGCATTTTCTTCCTCACGGCGTAGCAGACCCGTCTCATAGAGAACTGGAAGCGGATCATCGGGCTCGTCCTCTTCGTCCTCAATTGGATTGGCAGCGCACGTCCGCTCCCATTCGCGCTTATGCGCGCTGACTTCGGCCTTCGTGTACCGCCGTCCCAACCCCTCGTCTCCTGTAACCCGCCCGTGGCAATCGAGGCACAGGACGGCCAAGTTGTCGTCACGATAGTTGCTTGGATCTCCGTCAATGTGGTGAAGGATGACTTGCTTCTTTTCATGACAAATGCAGCAAGCCCTCTGATTCGCCACTAGCAATCGAACGGCCGCGGGTTCGGGCACTGTGACGCGGTGCGTCATGGGACTTCGATTATCTTCCTCTCTTCGCCTGTGATGCCGTAAAGTTCGTAGACCAGATTATCAATTTCAGCGTCGGTGGTGGAGAGTTCGCGGTCGACGCGCTCAACTTGCGAGGGGGCGAGCTTGCCGGAATGCTTTTGCTTGTTCAATTCCAGCATCCGGTCAACGAATTTCACCATCTTGTCGTGCCGGTCCATGTCGGCAGGGTCGGAGAAGTTGATGGGGCGGATGGGGACCTTTTCCATGTACTGATAGATCAGCCGGTACCGATACTCACCCGCGCGCACGCCAAAAGGAATACTGATGTTGCTGATTGCGAACCAGAATAGACGGCTGTTGAGGATGGCCAGCAAGTATTTGTCGTCAGTTCCGAGGCAGTAAGCAGTATTGGCGAGATAATTCCCTCTTGTATCCAGGCAGAATCGCGGTCCCTTTGCAATATCGGGGAAGATTATTTTCGGAGAATCAAAGGCCTCGTAATAGGCCACGTCATCCTGGATTTCGCACCATTTGTAACGACCGGGTTTGCGACCAACCTTGTCCGACGAATTCCTTTTCGGGGTCAGCTCGGCTTTCCATTTCGAAAGGTGTTCCTTGATTGCAGGATACTTTTCAATTTCAATTCCTCGCCTCGTAAAGATCAGCCAAAGGTCTTTGTTGTGAAATACCCAGCGGCGTATATCCTCTCCCCCTACCAATGGCTTAATCAGTTCAGCACTACGCGTATCTTTCGCGATCAGGGCCAGCCTCGTCTTATTGTCAATCATAAAGGCTTCATTTAAGCCCGTCGTGACACCGCGAAAGAACTTCCTCTGAACATAATCCCCCAACGGCTTCCCTGCCTTCATGATCTTCTCGAAAACTCCTGATTCCGCGTCACTTTTTAATGACCATGCTTCAGCAGTCAGGCGTTGGTGAGGAATCATGTAAAGCCTGGGTCGGAGACAGGCCTCCAAATTCTCGAAACCGAGTGACGGGATTCTCGCAACCTCTATTCTCTCAGGCTGTTTCCGCTTGGCGAGAAGCGGAACACAGACGTAGGTGTCCTTGGCATTCTCGAAAACGGCCAACCCCCCGAAGTCAACGATCCTGAGGGTCGCGGCAGTCTTCTTGAGAAAAGTTCTAAGGGGTTCGGCAAAGTTCGTGCGCAAGAAGCTGCTGGATACGATGACGCTGTAATACCCGCCCTCACGCAATAGTCGCAAGCCCTTCTCCATGAAATAGGCGTATAGGTCAGCGACGCCGTGGAACGCGTCGTAATGCCGCTCGAAGTATTCCTTGAACTCCGATATCGATTCCTGGCGAACGTACGGAGGGTTGCCAATCACGCAGTCAAACCCGCCCGAGCGCGCGGCCTGACCGATGGACGGTAGCCCATTGCTCGACGTAGGGGCGGTTCGCGAACCGCCCCGACGTTCGGATGACGGATCACCATACGCCCATCCACCCACGGGAGAGGACGCTCGTGACAGGTCCGGGACGAAATCCCAATCGAAGGCATTGATGCGGTCGCGTTCATCCTCCGCAAACAACACGCCCTGGTCATAAATGTCGGGGCCGATTAAGGAATTGCCGCACATGATGTTGTATTTCAGTTCCGGCAGGATGTGCTGTTTAGGCGGCAACTGCGATTTCTCTCCCTCCAACGCCTTGAGATACAAACTCATCATGGTGATCTCGACAGCCTGTGGGTCAATATCCACGCCGAACAGGTTATTGCGCAGAATCTTAGCCTTGCGATAGACGGAGAGGCGCTTCGCGCCATCGGGGTCGGTATGAACTTCTCGCATGAAGTCGAGCGACGGGTGCGCGTGCCGCACTTCCTGCTCGGGATGGGCGAGATACCACTTTACGTGGTAATCAATCAGGTATTGGAAGGCGCCAATCAAGAACGAACCGGACCCACAGGCGGGATCGAGAATCCGAATTTTCTCAATCTGCTTGGGTGATTTGCCCTCAATGGCGTTGCCGACGGTCTGGCGTACGATGTAATCCACAATATAGCGCGGAGTGTAATAGACTCCGCCCGCCTTGCGCACCTCCGGTTTTTCTTCGACCTTGACTTGCTTGGGCGTAAGGCGGATAGTGTTCCCAAGGTAGCGCTCGTAAATCGAGCCCAGCAGTTCTACGCCGATCACGTCAAACCGGTAGGGGCTTTCAGGCGGATACAGCCGCTTGATGATGCGCGCCAGCAACTCGGAATCGATCTTGATGGTTTCGGAAAGATGCGGCTTGAAGATTTCACCGTTGAAATCCTCATTGACCCTATGGAACAGGTCATTCAGCCAATCGAAAATGTGGAACTTGCCGCCGTGAATCTCCCAGTCTTCTAACACCCTTCGCAACTGGCCGTACTCGAGCACCTTGCGGTCTTCCGCGATGCGGATGAAAACAATCCGGTCCAGCAATCGCTGAACTACTTCGTTCAACTGCCGGGCGGTGAGTTCGGGATTGTTCTTGTGAATGTTTTTGGCGAGTTCTTCCCGCCAGCCCGTCATCTCATCCAGAAAGACGTCATCAACCTGTTTTCGCAGCCGTGGTGCCCGGCGGATTTTCGGGAGCAAAGCCTCCAGCGAACCCGCCTCCACACGCTCGCGGGAGAATTCCCATAGCTTTTCCGAGTTTGCCGGGTAATCCGAGTAACGCAAACTGAGGAGCAGGCCCTCGTCAGGACGCTTGGGGTCGGGCTGAACGGAGGCGTCGTAGAATCGGAATTCTTCGAAGTTTGTCAGGATGACGAAGTAAACGCTCTTGGTGTTCCAGACGTAACCCTTGGCTTGCAAAATGTGGCGGGGGGTATCCAGCGACTCCGAAGGCGCTTTGGCTTCCACGTAAAATTTGGTTTGCCCGCCAATGCGGAAGTTGTAGTCGGGGCGCCCGGTTGCTTCCATGTCGCCTTTTTCCACCAGTACTTCCTGGTCATGATGCAATAGTCCAGCCTCGTTCTCGACATCCCATCCCAGAGCCTTGAAGAAAGGCGTGATGAAGTGCATGCGCGCCTGGGCCTCAAGATAGTCCTTGGAAGAATAGTGCTGCTGGTCGGCTTCAAACTTTCGGATGAGCTTTTCGAGGTCGGAGTGAAAGGTGACGATGGACGCAGGCAAGTGTCGGCTCCTGGTGATGACCAGATTTAAGCCACGAGTCTAATGCCACACGCCAATGGATTCAAGGGGGGGGATAAGGACAGCGCGGACGAGCTTCTCAAGGTCCGCACCTTCTCTCGTGCGGTCGATTCCGAACCTTTGTCAGACCCGCCTAAATGAGGCTACAGGTTACGCCGCCATTTCCATAAGTGCGATTCAAAGTGACCTATCTGTCCGGGTGACCCATGGTCCAGGGGCGGCCCATTTCCCGGTAAAGGTCCCTCCTGCGGTCAAAGCTGTTGCCACAGGTTGAAGGAAACGCGCAACAGCGAAAAGTACTTCTGCGAGGTCCGAGGAAGTGTCGAGCCGGCTCTTTCGGACGAATCCGCGCCATTGGGCCTTCTTCGTTGGGTCATCCGCGAATTTGGCTGACAGGCCAACTGGTTCGAGAACAATCTTCGTTCCCCGATTCGAGAATGTCTTTGCGATGGCGTTGCCGAGTGTCTGCCCGTCGAAGTCTAACTGCCGAGATAGAGTCCAGATGTCAAAGTAATCCTTCATTCGGCTGTTAAGGATGCCGAGAGTGACCACCGACTCAAATTTCTCGGCGACGATACTCTCTTTGCTGTAGCCGCGCAGTCGCGGCGCTGGAAAATCGAGAATGGTTGGGTATTCGATCTGACGGGGAGCAGGAACGATCACATCTCCGAAACCAATATCGAGCTGGAGAGTCACTCGGGCTGTACCCAAGTTCGCTTGGAATCGAATTCGGACGCCTTCGTAGTTGGCGTCCTCGGCGATTCTTGCGCCCTTGACAGTATTGAGATTGAAAATAAGACCATCGGGCTCGACCGGCTGGGCGCAAACTTCCGATGCGATTGCCACAACCCTGTCGACCTGATTCGAAGTCTTGCCCAGGAGGTCAATATCCATCGTCGGGCGGTAAGACTCCAGTTTCCAGGCTGTGAACATAAGCGCGCCCTTCAAAATGAACTTGCCAGCATGAGGTGACTTCGAGAGGCGATAGAGGAACCTTTCCATCACGTAGTATTGGAGCAGTTCGTTGAACGGGCGATGGGTTTGGCGAGACTTGTCCAGAAGCCGTTGGTGGACCGAGGCGGGAATATTGGTAGGTGTTTGTTTGGTCACACCAGCGCCTCCAGGTAGGGGCGCATCACTTTTGATACGCGGCAGGCCTCGGCGGCTTCAAGCAGGGCGTCGAAGTTCCTCTTTCTTCTCTCAAGATAGAGTTTGAGAGCCTCGCGCGCGGTGTCCAGGCCTATTTTGTTTCGGTATTTGAAGCAGTCGGCGACGGTCTTCTCAGGACTGTATATGCGCACTTGGGTGCCGTCGAGTTTGTGCGCTTCCAGACCGAATTCGAAAACTCTCTTGGTGAACCAGAATAGCCGGATGGGGGGGTGATCAAGGCGCGGTGGCTCCGCTCCACGCGGCAGGGCAAGATAGACCTCATGCGGAATCTGCGTCGTCAGTTCGTGGAAGGCGAGCGCAGAGATAAGGCAGATTACGCCGCTGGGGACCTTCATAGCCACTGTAACGAGATCGGGGTTCCCCAGGGGAGGTAAATCAGAGAGACGGTAAAGGCCTCGGCCCAGGCTCGTCAGCGTCCCAGAATCGCGCATCCTGTACAGCGTTTCGGGGTGAATGCCGAGACGCAGTGCTTCTTTCGTCCTGAGCACACCTCCGTGATGCAGGAAGATGCTCCTGGCACGGGAGGGCCGGTCTCTCGTCTCTCGCTGCGAATGCATGCCAGATAATATTACCAGCAATTGTGAATATGTGGCGGTGAATCCATCGGAGGATCGGCCGACTCACTGTTTGTGGCGGGTTCTTGCGAGTTGTCTATGCCATAGTGTTCCTGCCATCTTTTCAGCTTCTTACCGATTTACGCACGGTATAGGAACGTGCGCCGGTGCCCGCGAGTCTTCCCCCGGTTGCGATCAGACATTCCTCACGAATAGGACGTTGCTCGAACCAGCACTCCAGGATCTCGCGTGCCCCTGCGGCATAGCGGGTCTGCGCGGAGAGCGAGGTTCCGGAGATGTACGGCGTCATGCCGTTGTGGGGTATCGTCCGCCAAAGATGATCAGCGGGAGCCGGCTGCGGAAACCAGACATCCCCGGCCTAGCCTGCGAGCTGGCCGCCATCCAGAACGCGTACGATTGCATCGCGATCACAGGCTGCTTCAGTTGCTTTCATTTCTTATAGCAGGGAGTTTCCCCGCAGTAAAACCTCTCCAACGTTGTCGGGCATAGCCCCGTCCTGTCAGTTCTCAGTCCTGCGGCAGTTCTTAAGCGACGGTCCGCCAGTCCTCTCACAAAACAACCGCGCGCTCAATGTTGCTTATAACCGGTTTGTGGCGCGGAGTCCTCAATTCATTATGAAGGGGTATGGCCGATGACATCTGCATCCGGATTGGGCGGAGATTGCGAAAGCTCCGAAAGCAGCGCGGCTGGACGCAGGTTCAGATGGCAGAGGAATTCGGGCTGGATAGAAGTTATTTGGCGGATGTG
>Ga0326727_10026260_pt1 | contig 10822 bp, 7 predicted proteins | sample MB2enrmetagenome_FD_207643 | JGI IMG/M metagenome (GOLD analysis project Ga0326727, IMG submission 207643) | Lab enriched peat soil microbial communities from McLean, Ithaca, NY, United States - MB29MY | ecosystem: Environmental > Terrestrial > Soil > Wetlands > Peat | place: USA: New York... | reverse complement strand
GGTGTTCAGTGTCTGTGGCGCGGTTGGCAACGCTTGGAGGACATGGTCGTCGGCTGGCAACTGGCGCGCGCTGCACCCAAGCATCAAAGCCCAGTGTCCAGCGACCGAAGATATGGGTAACGATCAGCATTTTGCGAGAGGTCGTTTTAGGAACGTTCCGCCCCCAATCCTGCCTTCCGACCAATGAATCAATCCGTTTGAACTGTCCGCCTGTTTCCTTCACAATGGCGAAGGCTTATGCCAAATCCGACCGGCAATTCTAGTGTCATCATGTCCTCCGACCTGACATTCATCACGAACGAACCGAGCACAAGTCTGCGCGACCGTTTCGGCGTCTTGCTCGGTGACTCGCGACCGCCCATCGGTGCCTCCTTTCCTCCTCCCCGCTGGCGAACCGCTCTCTTTTCCCTCAACCCACCCCTCCCCTCATGACCATTGGAAGATTCTGCCTCGCGCTGATGCTCAGCTGCGGCCTAAGCGCGGGCTACGCGGCTGATGCGAAAGCGTACATCCCCCTCATCAATCCGGCCGCAACCTTCGGCGCGGTTAATCTCTATCATTTCCTTCAGGACATCCAGGGGAAGTACACGCTTGCCGGGCAGCACAACTTCGTCGGCAAGGGCTCCGAATTCACCGTGCAGGTGGAAGCGATGACCGGCAAAACCCCCGTAGTCTGGGGTTCCGATTTCAGCTTTTCGGTCAAGGGGGATGACGCCATGCACTTCCAGCACGCCGGGCCGGCCAACCTGCCCACGATCTCCGTGGACCGGGTCAGGGAGTTGATGGCGGACATGAAGAAGAAGAACCTAGCGTGGCCGCCGCCGCCCGACTCCTATCCCAAGCTCGAGTTCCTGCCCATCACGCTGGCCGAGGCCCGGGCCAAGACGATCGCGGAGATCAAGGTCCGCCATGCGAAGGGACAAATCATCACGTTGATGTGGCACGGATGTTTTCCGACCGACAGCATTCCCTGTCTCGGTGAATCCGTCTGGGCGGAGGGACACTTGCCCACTGCGGAACAATGGAACGAACTGATGACCGACGGCACCAAGCTCAATGATGCCTGGAAAAAGGGGGTCGATGAGATCGCCGGCTATCTGAAAGAACTCCAGGCAGCCGACATTCCGGTGCTATGGCGGCCCTACCACGAGATGAACGGGGAATGGTTCTGGTGGGGCCACCAGAAGGGAGACCAAGGGTTCAAGCGTCTGTGGGTCATGATGCATGATCGCTTCACGAAGTTCCACCATTTGAACAACCTCATTTGGGTCTGGGATGCGAACGCGCCCCGCAGTGTCCCCGGAGACCGGGGCATACCCTATGAAGATTGCTTCCCGGGAATTGAAAACGTCGATGTCCTGGCGTCCGACATCTATCGCAACGATTACAAACCCTCGCATTACGATCAGTTGCTGGCCTTGGCCAAGGGCAAGCCGATCGCGCTCGGCGAAGTGGGCGAACTGCCCTCAGCGGAGATCCTGCAGCAGCAGCCCCAGTGGACTTGGTTCATGTCCTGGGGCTGGATCCTGTTCCTCTCGAATGAACCCGATCACATCAAGGCGATCTACAACTCCGAACGCGTCCTCACTCTCGACAAAATTACGGTGGATAAGAACGGAAAATATTCGGTGAAATGAGCCGCGCGATCCGGGGCCGCCGAAAGGCGGGAACAAACAGAGACGGGTCGTCGGGCGAGGGCTTACAATTCGGGCCGCAAGCCCCGTGGGTTGTGGGTGGCAGAAACTTCGTCACGGAACGAAGTCGTTGATTCGGTTGGATTTGTCCCCAAGCTAATCAGCCATGTTCGCAATTGTCTCGGCGCTCCTGCGCTGCCTGTGGTCCTGCCTTCGTCCGAAACACGAGCTGGCCCTGGAGAATTTAGCCCTCCGGCACCAGATCGCGGTGCTCAATCGGCCGGCGCACAAGCCCAGACTGCAGGGCAAAGACCGGTTGTTCTGGGTGGTCTTGAAAGGATGGTGGCCAAACTGGCGTGCCGCGTTGATAAGTTTTCAACCCGAGACCGTCCTCGGTTGGCAACGAGCCGGGCTCAGGATGTTCTGGCGATGGAAGTCCCGGCAGCGCGGTGGACGACCGCGAAAGGATACCGCGCTGATTCAGCTGATTCGCCGGATGTGGGCAGTCAACCCGACCTGGGGCAGTCCGCGCATCCGCGACGAACTGGCTAAACTGGGGATGGAGGCCTCGACGGCCACGATCCGGAAGTATCGCCCCAAGTCCAGGCGCCAACCTTCACAAAGTTGGCGGACCTTCCTCCAGAACCATGCGGGTGCCATTGCAGCGATGGATTTCTTTGTGGTTCCCACAGCGACCTTTCGTCTTCTCTACGTGTTGGTCGTCATGAACCATGAACGGCGCAAAGTTCTGCATTTCAATATCACCGAGGCGCCGACCGCAGAGTGGACGGCCCAACAGGTCGTCAACGCATTCCCGTACGACACCACACCCAAGTATTTGCTGCGGGATCGGGATTCGATTTACGGCTCGACTTTCGTGCGGCGGGTTGAGGGCATGGGCATCAAGCAGAAGTTGATCTCCCCGAGATCTCCCTGGCAGAACCCCTACGTCGAGCGCCTGGTGGGTTCGATTCGACGTGAATGCCTGGATCGAGTGATCGTGTTCAATAAACGGCAGTTGTCGCAGATTCTCGAATCCTACTTCGAATATTACCATAAAGTCCGCCCGCACCGATCGCTCTCCCACGACAGTCCAATCCCACGGCCGGTTGAGTCACCAGACCGTGGGAAGGTGACCGAGATGACGCTGGTGGGCGGTCTGCATCATCACTACCTCCGGGAGGCTGCCTGAGGCGGCGCCAACTCTTGGCCTGATCGTCGACAGTGGGAGAAGAACCTTGCCCTTGTCCTATCCAAAGCCTAACCGACTCTTGTCTCCTCGACGGATCGCACTGCTCAAGTGGGAATCTTCATCGCTGCCACCCCACCGCGCTTACTCGGGTGACTCCTATTCGGTTGCGACGGATTTTCTGCCACCCACAGGGCGCACGAGCGCGAACGTGATAAGGTGGAGCAAAACAAGCAGGTAAATGCAATGTTGTTCGTGCTCGCAAGACCAACAAGCAGCATTTGTGCGGAATAATGGCGGGTATGGATTCCCAAGAGTAACGGCGGACAGCGTCCGCCCGGGATACCTTGTACCATCACCGAATATGCCTTTGCTGCAAACGAATTTTCATGCCAGACCCACGCAGCCGACAGCGCCAAGAACGCTGCATCACGAGCGTCATCGGTAATTGACTTTGAAGCTTGTTGAGATTACCAATCTCAATCTTACTTGACTTACTGGAATACGCCGTGAACGGGGAGATCCACATGTCAGACACGCCACCACGACCTATGGACAGATTGTATTTTACGGGTTCGTCTTTGGAACTGATAAGAATTTGCTTTTTTGACGCTGGAGTAGTAATCATCCAACGAAAAGGTTGAACCCTGGGTTAGATCCGGCGGCAAATAAAAGCGATGCATGACGTCAAGGAAATTGCAGTCCTGTTTCAGGAACGTCAATTCAACGCAAAACACATTGTCAACTCGGCGCGTCCTATGTCATGTTCCGTCACATTAAACACCTGTTGTTGGTAATCCTGGTTATGCTCGGATGCGCCGCTTGGGAGGCCTCGCATGAAGCGCAAGCCGGGGAGATTCTTTGGAGCAATAAGTTGGATTGCGCCGCCGATCTCGCCTACAGCGATGGTTCGGGCGAGATCGTGCCCGAGTCTGGACGTGGCGGTGTTTTGTTTTTTACCCTGACCAACTCAGCACAATCCTCCGCCCGATCTTTCGCGCTTCCAGTCGAGCGGCTTCGAGGCCGTTTTGTTTTCGTTGGAGCGGATATCAAAGCCGAGTCGATCAGCGCCAAACCCACTCCCTGGAACGGAATCAAAGTCATGGTTCGGATCGATTCGCCTTCCGGATCGCAGTGGCCGCAACCGGAGATTCCGGCGGGTTCGTTCGATTGGCGGCGGTATTCCCGCCGCATCCTTGTTCCCACGAACGCGACGGCTGTGACGCTGGTGCTGGGCATGGAGCATGTGTCCGGCAAAGCGTGGTTTGATGATGTCCGCGTCGTTTTGGCAAAAGAAGCGGGTGACGCGCCTGCGGCTTCCGAGAACGCACCGATTTTTCGGGGACACTCCTTGCCGCGATTGCGCGGCGCGATGATTGCTCCCGATTCGCTTACTGAACAGGATCTGGGCGTCCTGGCGGGCGACTGGAGCGGGAACCTCGTGCGGTGGCAATTGATCCGATACGGTGTGCCACCCACTGAAACCGGGTTTGATGGCTATGGTCGCTGGCTTGAAAGGCAATTGAACCAGTTGGATCGCGGGTTGACCTGGGCCGCAAAGATGGGGGTTAAAGTGGTGGTTGATTTGCATTCACCGCCCGGCGGCACCGCAATTTCAGGCGGATACCAAGCGGCGCTTGGTTCGATCTGGACCGATACGAATGCCCAAAAGAGATTTGTCGAGGTGTGGCGCAAAATTGCCACCCGTTACAAAGGCGACAAGCGGATTTGGGGTTATGATTTGCTCAATGAGCCGGTTGATAATGACGTTGTCGAAGGATGCGACGATTGGCAGAGCCTCGCCTTGCGATCGGGCCAGGTTGTCCGGAGTATTGATCCGGAATGCACCCTGATTGTCGAACCGCCGGATTGGGGTTCCGCCTCGGGGTTCGTTGGATTTCAACCCATTGGACTCTCCAACGTCGTTTACAGTTTCCATATTTACGATCCACACAAGTTCACTCACCAGGGTGTGAATGGTCCAACCCAACCGATCGCGTATCCGGGAAAGATCGATGGCGTGATGTGGGACAAAGAAGCCATCGAACACGCTATTGAGCCCGCAACGACATTTGCCAAACGTTACCGGGTTCATTTGTATGTGGGCGAGTTTAGCGTGATTCGTTGGGCGCCCGGTGGCGAGAAGTATTTGTCCGACCTGATTGATGTGATGGAAAGCCACGGTTGGGACTGGAGTTACCACGCCTTTCGAGAATGGGATGGCTGGAGCGTCGAGCATGGTTCCGACAAGGATGACCACACTCGAACCGCCCAGCCCACAGCCAGAAAGCAGGTGCTGCTGAAATGGATGGGGCAAAACAAAACGGAGGCAGGCCAATAGAATATGAAGCCGGAGTTTTACGACACGCACGCGCATTTGGACGATCCGGATTTTGCGGCGAACAGGGTTCAGGCCATCGCCCGCTGCAGGGTGATCCGGATAGTTGCGCTGGTGCATATCGCGAAAGCGAAGGGCTCTGAGCCCAAATTGATTTTTTGAAAATGTCACTGTCTGGTAAATCAATTTTATCGAGAGGAATCATCGTGCTTGCGAGCGCATCATTGAGCCATGCCGCGGATCTGTCGCCGGCCAGTTGGCCGAAAACCGAAAGGGAACGCGTCGAGAAACTTGAGAGCCAAACCTGGTCGCCGCCAGTGGCGCAATCCGTCGAAGGCAGCGGCGGGATTGTTTCGGCGACAGTTTCGCCCATTGCCACCTACGCCGGTATCCAGACGCTGAAGCGCGGGGGGAATGCCGCGGACGCAGCCGCGACGACAGCGCTGACGCAGGTCACAACGCAGCTAGGCTCGGTTGTGTCGTATGCGGGCGTCTTCACAATGCTCTACTACGACGCCAAGACCCATAAGGTCTACTCCATGGATGCGGGCTACAATTCGTACCTCCAAGAGGCTGATCCGAGGAGCATCCCTGTTTGCGACCTGGGGCCATTGCCGGTGAAGTCCGCACTCAAGCCCACCGAGGGCGGCGCCAAGGGACGCGAGACCCTCGTTCCTGGCTTCATGGCCGGCGTCGAAGCCATGCACAGCCGTTTTGGCCGCTTGCCATGCCGCGATCTGTTCGAGCCGGCGCTCTGGTATGCCGAACGCGGCGTTCGAATTTCGCCCCCGCTCCAAGGTTTTTTCATGCTCCGAGCAAAGGATTTGTCTCGCACGCCGGAGGGCCAACGGTTCCTGCGACAGGCAGGCAACGAGATGCCCATGGCCGGTGACCTCTTCGTCCAGTCTGACCTGACAAAGACCCTGAAAGCGGTCAGCGAGCAAGGATCGCGCTACATGTACACAGGCCAATGGGGGCAAGACTTTGTGAGGATTGTCCAGCGCGAAGGCGCCAAGGTGACCCCTGAAGACATGAAGCGCTACGAGCCGATCTGGAGCGAACCCCGCCGGGAAACGGTGTTCGGCCATACCGTGTATGTCAATGGACCGCCGCATACAGGCGCCTACGCATTGTTTGCCGGGCTGAACCTGGCCGAAGCCATGAGGCTCGAGCAAAAGGGCCCCTATTGGACGGAACCGGAAACGTTCCGAGCTCTCGCCTGGATCGGTCAATTCGTCGCCTTCGCGCCGACCATCAACGAGCGGACCTCCAGTTTTCTCCTGGGCAAAGGCGTCGACATCTCGGCGGACGCGCAGCTTGGAAAGGGTTACGCCCGGGCGGTTGCGCCGCTTCTCGGACAGGTCTATGCGGCGCGGCCTGACAATGGCCCAAAACACTCCGATGCGATTGTCGTGGTCGACAAAGACGGGAACATTGTGGTCATCACCCACACGATCAACACAGTGATTTGGGGTGACACGGGCATCGTTGTGGACGGAATTCCCATTCCTGACGCGGCGGGGTTTCAGCAGCTCAACCTGGCTAGAAACAAGCCGGGCGATCGCGTTCCCCACCAGATTATTGACACCATCGCGTTCGAAGGCGACGTCCCGGTTCTGGCAACGGGCAGCATTGGCTCCTCCCTGACACCCGAAAGCATTCGGGTGCTGTTGGGTGTATTGGGCCAGCACCAGAACCTCGCGACGGTCATGGCAGCGCCGCCACTGCTTGCGACGTTCGACACGAGCGGTGTGGTGTCGATTCCGGAAGGTGCGTATGGCCCAGACTTCATCGCGAAATTGAAGGCGCTAGGCGTGAACTTGACCAAGATGCCCGGCAAGACCGTGGCGGGGCTGCGTGGCACCCTGGCTGCGGTGGTCATCGACGCCAGCACCGGCAAGCGAACCGCGGTAAATCAACCGGGCTTGATGGTCTTCAACGGCGCGGAATGATCGGGGAAACATCGGTCGCGGCGGGTGAATTGGGCGGGGTAGCCGTCGCGAGGCCTGGATTGAGGCGGCAAGTATTTCGCAGTGTCGTCCCTCAGCCGGATACAGAAAGTCGACCGAAACCGTGCTGCCAAGGTAATTGCGAAGGAACGCCTTCCAGTTGTGCGAAGAGGGGGAACGAGCACGCCGGACCATGTAGTTGGCGACAGTTCGTTGAGCGAGGGTGATACCGAGCTTGAGCAACTCGCCGTGAATCCTGGGAGCGCCCCACAACGGATTGGCGTGGTTCATGTCCCGGATCAAGGTGATGATGTCCGGGGCAATGGTTTTCCGGCCGGTTTTGCCAGGACGGCTTTTCCATCGCCAGAAGAGTCGAAATCCTGCTCGATGCCATTGGATGACCGTGCTGGGTTGAACCAGGCACAGCCGGGTTTTCCATCCGTCCCAGGCATGCGAGAGCCGAGCCCAAAGGGCACGGTCCAGTGGCGTTAGACGTGGTCGGTTGGAATCCCGGCTCAGGACCGGCAGTTGCTGGCGCAGAGCAGGTTCTCAAGGAGCAAGTTCTGGCGGGATTTCAGCCCGGCTACAGCAAGACGGAGCACGACAGTCAGCCAACCAATCATGCGGCAGAGGATTCCGGGAAACGTCTTGGAAGCCCAGTGTTTTCAGACTGGATGTGATTTTGCCAACGACAGGGACCGGTTAGCCCTTTCCCTCGTGCGCTGCTTCCATGCAACACAGGGGGGAAGCTCCTCCAACCGTGCGTTCACCCAAACCTCAAATAGATCGCCTTCAAATACTGGGCTTCTGAGAACGTCGCCGGGTGATCCGGTGCGTGGCCGGTCGTTTGCCATTCGGTGAACGGTCGCGCGCTTTCGCGCGCTGCCTGACGCACTGCGCCGAAGAATTCCTCCGTCGAAACATGTGCTGAACATGACGCCGCCACGAGCACGCCACCTGGGGCGAGCCAGCGGAGTCCGTCGGCGTTGAGTCGCCGATAGGCGCCGATGGCGCGTGCGCGCTCGGCTTCGCGTTTGGCGAGAGACGGAGGATCGAGCACGATCAGGTCGAACTTCCGCACCGGTTTTGCCGCCAGCCATTCAAGGGCGTCCACCCGGACACAATCATGGCGACAGGCAGCCACGCCGGGAGCGGCTTGATTCAATGCGAAATTGCGCCGCGCTCCGGCGAGGGCGTGCTCGCTGATATCGAGATCGGTGACCGATGTTGCCCCGCCTCGTGCGGCGTAAAGCGAAAACCCGCCGGAAAAACTGAAGGCGTTCAGCACGTCTCGGCCGCGCGCCAGCGACTCGACGAGCCGACGGTTCTCGCGTTGATCGAGGAAGAAACCGGTTTTCTGTCCCTGCAGCACGTCGGATTCGAAGCGCAGGCCGGATTCGAGAAACGTCACCGGGTCGTCAGGCTTTTCACCGAGAAGAAGCTGGCCGTCGTCGCGGTGACCATGTTCTTTGGCGGGGGATTGAATATTCCGGCTGAGACGGAGAACGAGCCGCTGCGGATGCAGTGATGTCCGAATGCAGCCCACGACTTCATCCAAGCGCGGCAACCACGCGGCGGTGTAAAGCTTCAGCACGAACGTCCGATCGTAACGATCGAGCACGAGACCTGGCCAACCGTCGCTTTCGCCATGGACGCAGCGGTAGCCGTTGGTTTGCGCGTCGAACAATCCCTCCCGGCGCGCCAGCGTTTGCTTCAACCGCCCTTGCCACCAGGCCGTGTCGATCGTTGCCGGGTTGCCCGTGTGCAGCACGCGGACGCGGATGGGTGACTCGGGATCAAATAGACCGATGGCAAGAAACTTGTCGTTGCGATCGAAAATGACCGCAAGTTCGCCGAGTCGGCCGGCGCGGTTTTCCTCGCGGATGCTGTCGGCAAACAGCCACGGATGACCTGAGCGGATAATGGTTTCCGCGGTCGCGGTGACGCGCAGTCGCAATCGGGGAATGGGCACGGTTTCCATCGTTCGCGCAGCTTGTGTCAAGTCCTGTCGGTAGCGAAAACTCCATAATCCTACGAAAACGTTGTTTTTTCAACATCGTCGACCAAAGTTGGCCCTTTCGCTCTGGTTCTTCGAAGATACTTCAAATAACCAGAGATAGTCTTTACGGTTGAGGTCGTGGGAGCTCCCCCGCGCCACGGGACTCAGCTCAGGCGGGAGCGTTTCGCGATCGCACCGGCGCGCCGCAGGTTTTCCTCGGTCGCACCCTGCGGCACGGCGTCGCCACTGCCGAGCATGAACCGCCGGTTTCCGGCCACCGCGTCAACGAGTTCCTGGACTTCATGCTCGAACTGGTCGGGATCCTGCAGGACAAACGTCGTACATCCAATTCCGCCGCCAAGGACCTTGCCGCGTTCACTCAGCGTCCGCGCCGCCACGGGAATGGCGCAGTCTCCTGTCGGGGGTGGAGCCACATCAATGATGCCGTCGAAGCGGGCTGCGGCGAAACGGCCGACCACAAGCCGGATGTGCCCGCACATGTGAACGAGCAGCTTTTTGGCGGCCGCGTGCAGGATGTCGGCGTATTCGTTGAGCCAGGGCAGCTCATATTCCTCGATCCAGCGGATGCCAAACGAATTGGTATTAGTGTTCTCGTAACAGATGTACACCTCCGCCGGCCCTTGCGCCGCCGCTTCGAGGCGCCGGCGGTGCAGCCCCTGCATCGAATCCATCGCCCGCCGGATCCGGGCCGGATCCTCGCTGTGCATGAAGACGAAATTCTCGGTGCCGATGAGCTTAGTCATGAGCGCCGGCAGCGGGGTATCGGTGACCGCTGCGGTGATCATGGCTTCCGGGTACGCCTCGATGAGTTCGCGCAGGCGCCGGTGGTCCGCCTCGACCACCGTGTGCTCCACCAAACAAAGGTAAGCGTCGAGGTCCTCCCACGTCTTGATCAGGTATTCCGTCGGAAACGGGATGTAGGGCGACTCAGGCGTGAACGTATGCACTTCGCGGATGGTGCCCCGCGGCGTTTCGTATGCGTCAACAACAATGCCCTCGCCGCGATCGGTGTGCGAGTGGCGGATGGCCTCGTCGAACCTCTCGCTGCTCGCCCAGCCGCCGCGGTACAGGTCCGAGCCGAAGTAGCGCTGTAGTTCGAAGATGTCCATCTCCTGGAGAGGTTCCGGCAGGCCGGACTGGGTGTAGGGGTCGATGCACGGCACCCACGCGAGGCGCTCGGGCGTTTCGCCACGCAGCACGGCTCGAATGATTTCACTGCCGGTCATTGGATCATTCCCAGTATCGATGCAGGAATCGTGCTGTCCCGTGGGCAGCGGTCAAGCTGATTCTGAAAGGGCTGTGCCTCGACAAAATTCGGTTCGCCATTGAATTGGGATTGACTGATGAGCGCACTGGTTTCACCTGCTGCTTCGTCAAACCAGCCCCGCACGGCATTTGGTGGTCTCAGAGTAATGAAGCACCGAATCGCCCCATCCGGAAGTGGCGCCAAGAGCACCATATTGCCACCTGGTGAGTGCACCGTGCGGACTTTTGCTCTGCGGCCTGAAAGTTGGCTCACGCCGCTTGGCGCCACCCGTACCGGTGCTGTAAACCTCCCACCCTCGGCCTGATCGTTACCCATATCTTCGGTCGCTGGACACTGGGCTTTGATGCTTGGGTGCAGCGCGCGCCAGTTGCCAGCCGACGACCATGTCCTCCAAGCGTTGCCAACCGCGCCACAGACACTGAACA
>Ga0326727_10026259_pt1 | contig 10822 bp, 10 predicted proteins | sample MB2enrmetagenome_FD_207643 | JGI IMG/M metagenome (GOLD analysis project Ga0326727, IMG submission 207643) | Lab enriched peat soil microbial communities from McLean, Ithaca, NY, United States - MB29MY | ecosystem: Environmental > Terrestrial > Soil > Wetlands > Peat | place: USA: New York... | reverse complement strand
TCACCATCATCAATGTTGAAAACGCCGCCGGCGGCTTCGGCGTCACTCCGCCGATCGCCGAAGAGATCTTTGACTGGGGCGCCGACGTGCTCACCACCGGAAACCACGTTTGGGACAAGCGCGAGCTGATCGACTACCTGAACTCTGCCGCGCCAGAGAGCCCCGCCGGGCATGTGGACCGGCCGCGGCGCGTCATTCGGCCCGCAAATTTTCCGGCAGGAACACCGGGCTACGGCGCTTTTGAAGGCACCACCGCGAGCGGCGTGGACTACGCGGTGCTGCAATTGCAGGGACGCGTCTTCATGACGCCGATTGACGATCCCTTTCGCACGGCCGATGCGCTGCTCGCCGGCATCAAGGCCAGGGTGGTTGTGGTCGACTTTCACGCCGAGGCCACCAGCGAGAAGGTCGCCATGGGCTGGTACCTCGACGGCCGCGTCACCGCCGTCCTCGGCACGCACACCCACGTGCCCACCGCCGACGAGCGCATCCTCCTCGGCGGAACGGCCTATCAGTCGGACGTGGGCATGAGCGGCCCCTACGACAGCATCATCGGCGTCGACAAAGATCTTGTCCTGCACAGGTTTTTGACCGGAATGCCGGGGAAATTCGAGGCCGCCAAGGGTAACCCGAAGATGTGCGCAGCGCTGGTTGAGTGCGATCCTGTCACCGGCCGCGCCAGCCGCATCCAGCGCATTATGCTGGGCGAGTAATCAGCGTCAGGCCAGCGCCGCAGGCGCAGCTATAGAGACCGCAAAAAACGCCGGAGAATCGGGCCTTGCGTCAGGGCGCGGCTTCAGCCGTGCCGATTAGGCGCCAAAAATAAGTGCGGGCTTTAGCCCCTGCGGGATGTTCTTTGGGATTTTGCTTTTCTCAACAGGCCCTCTATCAGAACGGTCTCAGCCGATTCAGTTTGAGGTCACCGTTCCCGGAACCGGCTTTTCCACCGGCGGCGAGCCGGCAGGAACCGGCGTTGGCTTGCTGACCACGTCTACCGGGCGTTTCACCTTCAACAGCCGTCCCTTCTTGTTGAACGTCATGGTTATAACCACCGGCCTGGGCTTCGCCGACGCATCCGCCAGATGGATGATCTCGCCCCCGGCACTGACGACCTCAAGCTCGGGCGCATCAGCCGCGGGAAATCCGCCCGGCAGCGATGCATCGCCCATCGGCAGAGCTACCGGATTGGCGCCGGCCAGCGCCGCGTAGCAAAGCGCCGTCCCCACCCAGGAAGGCGAACTCTCAGCCTTCTCCTCGGCGCGGATATGATTGAACGCCGCAATGGTGATCTCATTGATCGGCGCCGGTGAAAAGAGCGAATAGCTGCGCCTCAGAATCGGGATGATGCGGACGTGCCCCTCTCCATTGCGCGGAATGGAAGCTGAAAACACGCTCTGGTCGCCCGCGCCGTTATCCCGCGTAAAGCGCAAAAACAGGTGATTGGGAAAATCCGGGCAAACCAGCTGACGGTAACTCCATTTGCCGGCGTTGAATTCGAGGTCGGCAAACCCGGCCCGCTCGGCAATCGACGATTCGGCATCCGCCTCAAGCAGGCGGTCCTTCTCTGTCATCTGCTCAGGCGTGCGAACCTCGATGGTGAGGCCTTGGGCAAGCGGAACGGAATCGACCGGAAACGGGGCCGGCTCCTTGAGTGCGGGAACCGGCTTTCCATTGGGAGACAGCGATGCGGAGACGCCCTGGTTATCCTGCGCAGGGCAAAGCGAGGAAGCTATCGCTATCGACGCCAAAAGCACCAGGGTGTATCGCGCCATTGTGGCTTTAGACTACCATTTCCCCGGCCCGGGAAATGCGAGGCGGGGATTACCGCGGAGTAAACACCAGTTCCGGGAATCGGCCGATCCTGCCGGGTCAACCGCCCAATCAGCCGCCAGGCAAAAAGAAGGGCGGCCTTTAAGCCGCCCTTCATTTGTCCCAGGAGTTTAAGGATGTTACATTCCGGGATTGTGCGCCGCGCCAAGGCGATGCGCCGGGCTGGGCTTCGCATGCGGAGGAGCCTTCTTCTCAAGCTGCAGGAAGCCGTCGCTGAGCATGATCTGCGCCGACGCGTCTCTGCCGTTTGCCGCAGCAACCTTGGTGAACGTGCTATAAGTTGCATCAAGCTCCGTTGCCGGCTGCAGTCCGAGCGTTGATCCGGCGGCGGGAACGTCCTTGCATGACGCCGGTTCCTTCAAATTCACAATGAAGTCGGCCATCTTGTTGTCCTTGGCGTCCTGTGTCACGGCAACATCGATTGCTGCCACTGCCGGCACTATGTCGATCTTCTTAATCTTCGCCGGCGCCGCGGTGAGCGCATCGATCTCATCGGTATCGGCCTTCACGCCGTTGGCCAGAACGTAAGCCTGAGCGTCCTTCACAGTCGCCGGCGCCGCGGGGACCTTGTTGCAATCGGCCGGCGTCGTGAGCTTCACCACGTAGTCCTTGGCCTTGGGCGAAGCAGCCGTGGTCACGCTCACCTTCAGCACTGTGGCCTGCGCGCCGATCACCACGCCCGGAACCGGGGACTGCTCGCCTTTGAGCAGCGCCCACAAACCGTTGGCGTCGGCGTCTGAACCATTGGCCAGGATGTACTCCTTATCCTCGAGGCTCAATTTCTTGGGATCGCCGCCGGTGTAGGCGTGATGCGCAAGCTCCTCAGGCGTCGGCGCCGGCGCAATGGTAAAGTCCGAGGGCGGGAACAGCGAGGATTGAGCCTTGGCCTTGATGGCATCGATCTGCTGCTTGATGGCGGCGTCGCCGTCGAGCGTGCCGTGGAAGCGCTTGTACCAGTAGTCCAGCTTGGGCTCGATCTGCGGCTTGTAGGGCGCCGGCGCAAAATCAAAGGCGCGGGCATAGAACCACACGGCCTTCACTACGTCCTTCTTCGCGCTGGGCTTGGCCAGCGCCTCGGCCAGGTTCAGCGTGTCAACCAGGCCCGGACCCGACTGGGTCTGCTCCGGGGTATACAACATCAATTCCTTGGTGTACTCGTCCACCGCGGCGGCGAAGTCCTTCTTCGAGAGAACATCATCCAGCCCGATTGCCGAGTGGAAGACCGGGTACCCTGCAGACGTGAAGTTCTTCCACGTTGCATCGTCCATTTCGGCAGGCTTACCTATGGACAGCCCCTTTTGGGCGAGAATACCGGCGTTGTCGCAGGGCTGTGCGTCCTTCAGGTCGCCCGTCTGCGGGTCGACCGCCTTCTTGCAGTCCGCCACATCGAAGTAGACCGAGAAGAGGATCGCCTTCGGGTTCGCCGGATCCACCTGCAGCAGCCGCGTCGCGGCGTCCAGCGCCTTGGGAATATTCTTCGCTTGCTGGTAAGCATCGATCAATTGATCCAGAACGGTCTTCTTGACGGTGGTCTGAGGATATGTCGTCAGGAAGTTTTCCAGCGCCGCGGCCTTTGCCGCGGGATCGCTCTGAGTTGTGGCGTTTTGATAAGCGTTGTACTGGTCGGCCGGCAGGCTGACCTGCCCCCCGTCCTGGGCTGGCACTCGGGGCGCGAGAGCAAGGCAGATAGCTGCCAATGCGACCGCAGATGCAAAGACTAACTTCTTCATTCAGTGCTCCTGGGAATTGCTGAAATGGCGATCAATAATACTCAATCTCTCTTGGAAACTACAACCGCTCTGAGCGGCGGTTAGGCGCCGCGGCAACGGTTACTACAATACCACGGCATCCGAGGCAGTATTGGAAGGATTATAGAAACACGCGCTCCCCCTGACAAGCAAGTACCCCCGGAAAAATGAACCGGCCGCCGCCGCCAGGGGTCTTTCGATTTTTCCGGCGTCACTCTCGGCCGATTTCCCTTTTGCCGGCGGGCATTCAGCCTGCCGTGAAATGCCAATCCGGCTCCCGAGGCTTTCCATTACTGCAGCAGCCGCACCAACTCCGCCTGCTCGGCCAGAAAAGCATCGTGCCCGTGCGAGCTCTCCATCTCCCGGTAATCGGCGTTTGCGCCCGCGGCCCGCACCGCCTCGGCAAACTGCCGCACATCTTCTGCCGGGAACAGCCAGTCGGTGCTGATGCCCACAAAGCTCAGCCTCGCCTTGATCCGCCCGAACGCCTCCCTGGCCGAATCGAAGCCGCGCAGCGGATCCCACGTATCCATCGATCGCATGATCGACAGGTAGGAATTGGCCTCGAATCGCTCTACAAACCGCCTTCCCTGCTCGTCCAGATAGCCGGCCACGTCAAAACGGCCACCGATCAGGCCGCCGCAGCGGTCCTCAAGCCACGGGTCCTCGCCGTTGCGGTTGGGATTGCGCCCGTACCGCTCCTCGAGCAGCGGGGCCGACTTGTAGCTGATCATTCCAATCTGGCGCGCCAGCGAAAGTCCCCTCCGCGGAGGCTTCTGCGGCAGATAGCGCCCACCCTCCCACCCGGGATCCTGCTCGATCGCGGCCCGCTGCAGATGATTCAGCGCTAACCCCATCGCGCCCAACGGAGCCACGCCGATAATCAGCGCCCGCTCCACGCGCTCGGGGAAAAGAATCGACCACTCCAGCGCCTGCATGCCGCCAATGGAGCCGCCCAGCGTGAGCCGCAGCTTGCGAATGCCGAGCGAATCGAGCAGCTGCGCCTGCGCGCGCACGTTGTCGCGGATTGAAACCAGGGGAAAGTCGGGTCCGTACGGCTCGCCCGTCTCGGGATTCACCGAGCCCGGCCCGGTGGATCCGTAACAGGAGCCCAGCAAGTTGATGCAGATCACGAAGTCGTGCTCAAGAGAGAGCACCGCGCCCGGGGCGAAGATCTCAGGCCACCAACTGCCAACCAGCGCCGAACCCGAAAGCGCGTGACAAACAAGTACGGCATTATCCCTTGCTGCATTCAGCCGGCCGTAGACGGCATAATGCAGCGTAGGACAGTCCAACGAGCGCCCGCTCTCAAGCGCCAACGGTTCCTTGAGCACAAAGTCGCCTTCGTAGGTGGGCGCAATCGTCTTTTGTGGCGGCGACGCGCCGCTGCGATTAAATGAGTCGGTCGTCATCTCTTCCCTAAGCTATCAGCTTACAAGCGGAGCTAGCGGTGTCAGCGGTGTTAGCGGAGCTGGCACAAGTCCAGCCCAATGTGGGCTCCCGGCTCCTGACCCCTGATCCCTGATCCCTGATCCCTGTTCCCCGCCTCTATCATTTTGCGCCAACGCCCGCCCCGCAAACGCATGCCCGTTGGCAACCTCGATGGCCTGGTCCAGGTCGGCAACGATGTCGCGAATGTCCTCAATGCCCACCGAGAGCCGCACCAGCCCCGGAGTCACGCCCGTCGACGCCTGCTCCTCAACCGAGAGCTGTTGATGCGTCGTCGAAGCCGGATGAATCACCAGCGACTTGACGTCCCCAATATTCGCCAGCAGCGAGAACAGTTTGAGCGTATCGATGAGCTTCTTGCCGGCGTCGTATCCGCCCTTGATGCCGAAGGTAACCAGCGCGCCCGCGCCGTTGGGCAGATACTTTTTCGCCCGCTCGTGGTAGGGGCTCGACTCAAGGTCTGGGTAGTTGACCCACTCCACGCCTGGATGCACTGCCAGGTGTCTTGCCACGGCCAGCGCGTTCTGCGAGTGCCGCTCCATGCGCAGGTGCAGCGTCTCAATGCCCTGCAACAGCAGGAACGCGTTGAAAGGCGAGAGCGCCGCGCCGGTATCGCGCAGCCCCTGGACGCGCGCCTTCAAAATAAACGCGAGCGGCCCGAATGCCTGCGTGTAGGAGAGCCCGTGATACGAAGGGTCGGGCTCGGTGAACTCGCTGAACCGCCCCGACGCCGTCCAATCGAACTTGCCGGCGTCCACAATCACGCCGCCGATGGCCGTGCCGTGCCCGCCCAGAAACTTCGTTGCCGAGTTCACCACAATGTCCGCGCCCCATTCGATGGGCCGCACCAGCGCCGGCGAGGCCGAAGTGTTGTCGATGACCAGCGGCAGTTTGTGTTCGTGCGCAATCGCAGCCAGCCGCTCAATGTCGGCAATGTCGAGTTTGGGGTTGCCCAGCGTCTCGGTGTAGATCGCGCGTGTTTTGTCGTTGATCAGCGCGCGCAGGCCGTCGAAATCGTCGGCGTCGACGAATTTCACGACGATGCCCAGCCGCGGCAGCGTGTAATGGAACAGGTTGTACGTTCCGCCGTAGAGCGATGTGGTCGAGATGATCTCCTCGCCGGCTTTGGCCAGCGTGATAATCGTCAGCGTCTCGGCCGCCTGGCCCGACGCAGTTGCCAGCGCCGCCACGCCGCCCTCCAGCACCGCCACGCGCTTTTCAAACACGTCGGTGGTGGGATTCATGATGCGCGTGTAGATATTGCCGAACTCGTTGAGGGCAAACAGCCGCGCCGCATGGTCCGCGTCGTGGAACACGTAAGACGTGGTTTGGTAGATGGGCACCGCACGGGAACCGGTGGTGGGGTCGGCCACCTGACCGGCGTGTACCGCGAGAGTGGCAAGCTGCTGCTTCGTTTCAGGCATCGTGATCTCCTTCAGAACTTTGTCGATCGTCAGCTGCAATTGGGAAAATAAAAGTGTGGAGCGCCAGACAAGAACGGCCCGCATCCTTATCCGGGACCGGGCCGCCTGACTTTGAGAATCGGTTGCGCTTAACGCATCTGCCGCTCACGAGTCCCACGGACGGGTCCCCACGCCATACACATACACATGGCCATGGCCCCAGTTCCGTCTTCCCGTGACTTCAACATAGTTGGCAGTATCAAGGCGTGGGTTCGCCCGTGTCAAATGGAATTCCTCAGCCAAAGTAGAAAGTTCCAGTGAAAAGAGCGTGACAAGCCAGAACGAAGAACGCGATCACCCATGCTCCACCGAGCAGCACATCGACGCGTGCCCTGCGATCGCTCTTTTGCTCATCGAGAGAATAGAAGAACGCCACGGCAACCGCAGCCGTGGAAAGCATGAGCCATGCAAAATCTGCCCTGAACCCGTCCAGCCGGTAATTGCCGAACCAATCATCGGCCAGGCCGGGCATGTCTGCGGTACCCGCATATCGCGGCCAGAATGAAAGTGCAAATAAGACAACATCGACGGTGAGGACGATGCGAACGATCAGGGCATGAAACCGAAAGTAATGCTTCTCGGACGACTCAAGCGGATGCGGTTCCAGTCTTTCCATTTCTGTCCCCCACGGAGCCATTCCCTAGTCCCTAGTCCCTGCTTTCTTCCGGCTTCCACACATACGCTCCTGCCTGCTCCAGCCCCACATGTGCCAGCACGCGATAGGCAAACTGTCGCGCCATCTCCTCCGAACCCACCGGCCGGTTGTAGAACGCGGGAATGCACGGGAAGATGGTCGCGCCGGCCTCGGCCGCCAGCGTCATATTGCGCAGATGAATCCGGTTGAACGGCGTCTCGCGCACGCACAGGATCAGCGGCCGCCGCTCCTTCAGCGTCACATCGGCTGCGCGCGCGATCAATGAATCGGCCAGCCCCAGCGCAATCGCCGCCAGCGTGCCCATCGAGCAGGGCAGCACGATCATCCCATTCGATGGATGGCTGCCGCTGGCGATCGCCGCTCCAACGTCGGCGTCCGAGTGCTGCACAATCTTCTTCGGCTTTGCGCCCAGCAGCTTTTCCAGCAGATTCGTGCGGCCACTCACACCCAGTTCTTCGGCGAGGACGCGCAGTGAATTCTCACTCGCCACAAAATGAACGCGCTCCACGCGACTGTCGGCCTCGAGCGCGCGCAGCGCCTCGCGCGCAAGGATCGCCCCCGACGCGCCGGTCATGGCCAGCGTCAGCCGCACTCCGTCCGCCGGCTCGCTGATCTTACTGAATTGTTTCGCTCGCGGCATCGTCCTTCACGCCCTCGTTCCACTCCTGCATCATCCGCGCGTACTCTTCCGAGTGCCCGTACTTCTCAAGCCGCCTCATCTCCTCAAACGCCAGCACATGCTCGCCCGCGCCCCACAGCGCCCTGAACAGCATTACCGACGAGAGCTCTGACTCTGGCTGCAGCCTCACTGCCACCCGTCCGTGCTCAATCGCCTCGCGATCTTTGCCTGCGCGCGACAGAATCCAGCTCATGTAGCTGTGCACCAGCGACGCCTCGGGGAACTCCTCAACCAGGGGCCGGAAAAACGCCTCCGCCTCGTTGTGCTGGCCGTTCGATTCCATCTCGATCGCTTCGCGAATGGCGCCCAAAACCCGCTCTGCCGCTTCCTCAGGAATCTGACTCATGGCTGTATGCTCTCCCGGCCCACGCTGCATTCTCCCGAAGTCCGATGCTACCAAACCAATGGGCTCGCGCGCCTTTCTTGGCCACATTACCAGCGGGCGGATCGGAGGGAGCAGGAGCCTTCAAGCTCCTGAATTACTCGCAATCATCCGGGCCTTCAGGCCCGGGTCTTTGCCGCCGCACCTCACATCGGTCTACACTGCCCGCCGATTCACCATCTAACGGGAACAAACGGCCTATAATTCCCGTACCACCGAATGGAGGGATCGAATGACGGTCAAAAGATCAACCTGGTGGGGCACCGCCGTTGGAACCGCAGTTGGAACCGGCGGCTGGTTACTTGGAATCGGCAGATTCGTCTGGCCCGCCCATCCGCTTTTGGCAATCTTCGCCCTCACCGTCGCCAGCGGCATCATCACCCAGATCACCGTCGATTGGGAAATCCGCCACAACATCGCCCGCGCCCAAAACGCGCAGCCTCCCAGCCCGCCGCAGTCCCCGCAGCGCTGACACGCCGTGTCACCACGCGCGCCATCACCGCTATAAAGAGCGATGCAGAAGTTCTACGGACTCCGCCAAGATGATGCAACTGGCGCCATAAGACGGGTTGATTTCCAAGACGACTAGGTGCTTGCGTGCCTCTTCCAGCTTTGCGACCGCTTTGGCCTCATCGATGAATCCCATAAGGCTGGTCACATCGTGGATCGTGATATCCTCGCCTTTTCGGACAAGAACATCGAAGATAATGTTGCCCTTCTGGAACCCGTCGACCCTGAGAGCGACTACGCCGGAAGCCTCTATGACGAATCGTTCCCTTTCCTGCGTACTCAAATAAAACTGGACAGCATCATCCTCAGTCAGCAATCCATCCAGGAATCCGTCATGGAATTGACCAAACTCCGACATTGAACTCACTTACTTTGCCTGGAACCCTTTTGTGAGCAACCCTTTAGAGTTAGCACTAAAAGACTGACCACTGGCTTCACTCCCCCAGCACGCGCCTGAAGATCGCATCCACATTGCCCAACTGCCGCGTGTAGTCGAAGGTTTCTTCGAGCTTTTCAGGCGAGAGGAGCGCCCTGATGACAGGGTCGCGCGCAACCTCCTCGCGGAAGTTCAAATCTTCTTTCCACGCCCGCATCGCGTGCCCCTGCACCAGCCGGTACGCATCCTCGCGCAGCATTCCCGCCTCGGCCAGATCCAGCAGCAACTGCCCGCTGAAGATGAGCCCGCCCGTCGATTCCAGATTTCGCTTCATCCGCTCGGGATAGACCAGCAGCCGGTCGATCAGATCCGTCGCCTTGGCCAGCAAATAATCAACAAGAATCGTCGAATCGGGAAAAATCACCCGCTCGACCGACGAATGAGAAATGTCGCGCTCGTGCCACAGCGGAATGTCTTCCATCGCCGCCTGCGCGTTGCCGCGCAGCACCCGCGCCAGGCCGCTGATCTGCTCGCTGGTGATCGGATTCTTCTTATGCGGCATCGCCGACGAGCCCTTCTGACCCTCGCTGAAATACTCCTGCGCCTCGCGCACCTCGGTCCGCTGCAGGTGCCGCACCTCAACCGCAATCTTGTCCAGCGTGCTTCCAATAATCGCCAGCGTGGCAATATACGCCGCGTGCCGGTCGCGCTGGATCACCTGCGTCGCCACCGGCGCAGGCTTCAATCCCAGCCGCGCGCAGACTTTTTCTTCTTGTTTTGGACTGAGATGGCCGAAGGTGCCCACAGCGCCCGACAGCTTGCCCACCCGCATGTCCTCGGAGGCCGCGTCAAAGCGCCTGAGGTTGCGCTCCATCTCCGCGTACCAGTTCAGCAATTTGAGCCCGAAGGTCGTCGGCTCCGCGTGGATGCCGTGCGTCCGCCCGATTGTGGGCGTGTGCTTGAACTCGATCGCCCGCCTCTTTAACACCGCCAGCAGCGCGGCGATTCCCGACCTTATGATCCCCGACGCCTCGGCCACCTGCAGCGCCTGCGCGGTGTCCACAATGTCGTTTGAGGTGAGCCCGTAGTGCAGCCATCTCGATTCGGCGTCCAGCCCTTGCGTTTTCAGGCTCTCCGCAACCGCCGTCGTGAAGGCGATCACGTCGTGTTTCACCTCGGCCTCGATCTCGGCCACGCGCGCGGCTGTAACGCTGGCCTTATTCGCGATGGCTTCGGCCGCCGACGCCGGAACAACTCCGTCCTCGGCCAGAACGGCGCTCGCCGCCGCCTCAACCTTCAGCCAGCAGCGGTACCTGTTCTCGTCTATCCAAATGCGGCCCATCTCCGCACGCGTGTAGCGCTCGATCAACGGCAGCTCCTTCAAAGACTCTCTCGTGCATCGCGTTTCGTGGATCGTGATTCGTGATCTGCGTCCGCCGCATCTAAGGCCATCCACGGTTCACGATCCACGGTCCACGACCTCAGCCCCGCCCAATCCCTAGCCGCTTGTTCAGCTCGTCGATCAGCAGTCCGCGCCCCGGCCGGTACGGCTGAAACCACTCCCCGTCAATCACCAGTTGCGGAATGGCCCGCTTGCCCACGCGCCGCATCACCTCGTCCGACGCTGCCGGATTGGCGTCCACGTTGATCTCGGTGTACTCAATTCCGTGCTTATCCAGAAACTGCTTCGCGGCCCTGCAGTCGCGGCACCATGCCGCTGTATAAACCTG
>Ga0326727_10026258_pt1 | contig 10823 bp, 10 predicted proteins | sample MB2enrmetagenome_FD_207643 | JGI IMG/M metagenome (GOLD analysis project Ga0326727, IMG submission 207643) | Lab enriched peat soil microbial communities from McLean, Ithaca, NY, United States - MB29MY | ecosystem: Environmental > Terrestrial > Soil > Wetlands > Peat | place: USA: New York... | reverse complement strand
AGAACGGCACCGCGAGCGGGTCGCCGAAGCGGGCCAGGGCGTCGATCCAGGGGCCTCCGGGATAGCCGAGGCCGAGCAGCTTGGCGACCTTGTCGAAGGCCTCGCCGGCGGCGTCGTCGAGCGTGCGGCCGATGAGAGAGTAGCTCCACGAGTTGTGGGCGGGCTGGGCCAGATACAGGTGGGTGTGCCCGCCGGAGACGACCAGGGCGAGGGCCGGCTCGGGCTCGGGAATTGCCTCGGGGTCGTGGTTTCCCGTCCTTTCCGCATGAAGCCGCGGAAAGGATGGGGCACCCGAAGTTATGGCATAGGCGGTCTCCCGCTCATTCAGCAGCACGGCATGGATATGGCCTTCGAGGTGGTTGACGGCGATGAGGGGCAGATTCTGCGCGAAGGCCAGTGCCTTGGCGTAAGTGATGCCCACCAGCAGCGCTCCGGCCAGGCCCGGACCGCTGGTGACGGCGATGGCGTCGAGATCGGCGAGGGTGACGCCGGCCTGGGCCAGGGCGGCGCGGACGACGGGAACGATGGCGCGGAGATGCTCGCGGCTGGCCAACTCGGGCACGACCCCGCCGTAGCGGGCGTGGGTGGCGATCTGCGAGGAGACGACGGAAGAAAGCGTGCGCGCGCCGCGCTCGACGATGGCCGCGGCGGTCTCGTCGCACGAAGATTCAATGGCGAGGATCAGGCCGCGTCCGCTCATCCTTATAGTTTAGTAGTTGAGGTGGACTGGGGTGGGCTGCCACCAAGGTTAGAGAATTATTGTTACTCTTCCATTCAGATTCACTTCTTTCAGAATTGAGTGGTATTCCTCACCACAGAAACCGAAGCGCACACAAAGCCACTCCGGGAGCGAAGACTCGGGTCTTTCGCTCTGATCGAGTTTGCGATTCAGGAAAAGATCGAACTTGCCGTCGTCTCTCCTCACCACCTCCAGAACTGTGTCCTTCATTCCTTTGCAGTCTTTTCGGGTCCTGCTCATTTAGCACCTTAAGGGAATTATGCGCTCTTTGGTCGAAAGTTAAGAACGGAATTCCGGATTTGGAGGGGTGACAATAGATGCAGAAGCCATGTTTCCCAGTACCCGCCAATTCGATGCGGCCTTGAAGGTGCTGGGAGAGCTGCGGGCGGCGGGGCATGAGGCCTATCTGGCCGGCGGCTGCGTGCGCGACTTGCTGCTGGGCCGCGAGCCGACGGACTTCGATGTGGCGACCTCGGCCACGCCGGATGTGGTGCTGGGGCTCTTCAAGCGCACCTTTGCCGTGGGAGCGCACTTTGGCGTGGTGCTTGTTGCGGATGGCGATGACGACGGCTACGTGACCACCGAGGTGGCGACCTTCCGGTCGGACGGGGCGTATTCGGATGGGCGGCATCCGGATGCGGTGCGCTACACGGCCAGCGCCGGAGAAGATGTGCGGCGGAGGGACTTCACCGTCAATGGACTGCTGCTCGACGCCGACCGGCTTTTCCCTCAGGGGCTAAAGCCCGGTTCATTTGCGGAGCTGAATGTACGGGCTGAAGCCCGTACCCTTCAAGGCGGGGCTGCGAGCAACCATCCAGGCGAGGCTGCGGGCAATTTGGGGAGCGCGGGCGATCTGCGCTCGGCTGTAATCGATTATGTCGGCGGGCTGGCGGACCTCGATGCGGGAGTGGTGCGGGCGATCGGGAGGCCGGAGGCGCGATTCGAGGAGGATCGCCTGCGGATGCTCAGGGGAGTGCGGTTTGCCGCGCGATTCGGCTTTGAGCTGGAAGCGGGGACGGCTGCCGCCATGCGCCGCCTGGCCGCGAAGATCAAGGCGGTGAGCCGCGAGCGGGTGCGCGACGAGCTGACCAAGATGCTGACGGAGGGGCGGGCGCGGCGGGCCTTTGAGCTGCTGGACCAGACCGGCCTGCTGGCCGAGGCGCTTCCCGAGATTGCGCGGATGAAGGGCGTGGAGCAGCCCGCGCAGTTTCATCCCGAGGGCGATGTGTGGGTGCACACGCTGGGGCTGCTCGATCAACTGGAGGCCGGCTGCGCGCTGACCCTGGCGTGGGGCGCGCTGCTGCACGATGTGGGCAAGCCGCCTACCTTCCGGCGGGCGCCGGACCGGATCCGGTTCGACGGGCACGTGGAGGTGGGCGTGGCCATTGGCGCCGAGATTTGCCGGCGCTTCCGGTTTTCGAACGATGAGACGCGGCAGATTCTCTCGCTCGTCGAAAACCACATGCGCTTTGCCGATGCGGCGCGGATGAAGGCTTCGACCCTGAAGCGGTTCTTCCGGCTGGAGGGCTTCGAGGAGCATTTTGCCCTACACCGCATGGATTGCCTTGCCGGGAGCGGAAATCTGGAGCACTGGGAGTTTGTGCGCGAGCGGTGGGAGTCGATGCCGGAGGAGGCGGTGCGCCCGCTGCCGCTGATTACCGGCCGGGAGCTGATTGCGGCAGGCTACCAGCCGGGAGCGGGCTTCAAGCAGATGCTGCGGGCAGTCGAAGACGCACAACTCGAAGGGGTGATCGAGACCGCGGATGAGGCGCTGAGCCTGGTGCGGGAGCGGTTTCCGTTGGCGTGACTTGGTTCGTCACGCGGCCCACGGCTCTCCGGCGGTCACTCTCCGCGCGCGGTGGCCACGATTGCGATTCCCGCTTCGTCGGCGCGCTTCACAAGCGCCTCGCGATCAAAGAGCAGCGTGCGGCCGGCTTCGACCGAGAGGCAACTTGCGTCGGCGCGGATCATGGTCTCGACCGTGCGCGTGCCGATGACAGGCACGTCGAAGCGTATATCCTGCTGGGGTTTGGCCACCTTGACCACAGTCAGTCGGCGCTCGAGCGTCGAAGCGTCGTCTTCAAGCGTGCTCATCAGCGCGGCGGCGCGCTCGATGGCCGCGTCCGTGCCCTCCATGGCCTCGACGGCCACACAGGCCTGCGCGGCCACCACCACCGTCTGGCCAATATCGAAGCCGGCGACGGCGCGCGCCACTCCCAGGCCGTACTCGATGTTCTTGCGCTCCTCGTCGTCCGGCGCGCGTGCGGTGAGAACACCCTCCTGCGCCAGCAGCGGCTCAAGGAATGCGGTAGAACCGATCAGCTCAATGCCCTCGTCCCCCAGCACCTTGGCCACCGCGCCCAGCAGCATATCCGTATTGCGCGAGCGCAGGTTCAGCAGCAGCTTGGCCAGCCGCCAGTCGGGGCGGATGCTGGAGAAGATCTGCTTGTGCTTCACCTGGCCGGCCATCACGGCCTTGGAGACGCCCTCCTTGCGGAAAAGCTCGATGAGCCGCGACAGCTCGCCCAGCGAGAGCCACTCGACGGTGATTCGATCGTCCGCGACCGCGCGCCGGTCGATCTCCGGGTCGGTCTCCTCGCGAATGGCCGCGACCACCACGGCCAGCCCCTGCGCCCGCGCCGCGTCCAGCAGCAGAAACGGAAATCGGCCGTTACCGGCAATGAGGCCGAGCTTCATGGCTTTCCCCTTTTCTTGAAAAGCTGATTCAGTTGGAGAATCCGGCCTTCGTCGGGTAGGGGATCTATCTGCTTCAGGGCTTCTAGGGATGAAAGTGAAACAGACCATTCAAGACGCTTAGAAACCTTCTTTGACTCAAGAAAACTCGAAGGAAAATTGCCGTTGAAGAACTCTTTGAATCCCTCTTTCCGATCAAGTCGCAAAACAACCAGGTGATTGGGAACAACTTTGGTCTTTGAAATCTGAATGCTCGCGCCCTGAGTGAGTTTGATTTGGATGGACCGCTCGGGATCCCCCTTCGTCCAAGCATCAACTGCCTCAGTGGATTGGTCGGCAAGCCTCAGATTGTAAAAATGGGCAGCCACCATCTCGCCAATGCTGCCAACGAGATGTCCATCGAGCGTAAATTCTCTCGTGAAAAGAGATTCAAGCCTGTCGACTATGCGATAAAGGTCTGCGATCAGACCCGGAAGCTCTTCAGTAGCCATTGGACACCTACTTGATCACCCCGCGCTCGCTGCGTTCCAGGAAGGCGGCCAGCAGCGCCACGTCCTCGCCTTCGAGCTGCCTGATCTTTTCGAGGGCCTGCGTGGTGTTCATCTTGGCGGCCAGCAGCAGGCGGAAGGCCTTCTGAAGCCGTTGCAGCCGCTCCGCCGAGAAGCCGCGCCGTGCCAGTCCGATCTTGTTGATGCCGAAGGCCTTGTTCTCGCGCCGCGACGAGGTGAGCGAAAAGGGCAGCACGTCCTGGGTGACGATGGTGCCGCCGCCGATGAAGGCGTATGTGCCCACCGTGCAGTGCTGGTGGACCGGGCTGAATGCGCCGACCGTGGCGTAGTCCTCGATGACGACGTGGCCGGCGAGGGTGGCGGCGTTGGCCAGGATGCAATGGCTGCCCACTTGGCTATCGTGGCCGATATGCGCGCTGGCCATCAGCAGGCAGTTGGAGCCGATGCGCGTAACGCCGCCGCCGCCCGCCGTGCCGCGGCTTACGGTCACGCACTCGCGGATGGTGTTGTCGTCGCCGAGAACGGTCTCAGTGGCTTCGCCGCGATACTTCAGATCCTGCGGCGGCACGCCGACCGCGCAAAAGGGATAGAAGGTGTTGCGCGCACCGATGTGGGTGCGGCCGTCGAGCACGACGTGGGAGATGAGGTTGCAATCCTCGCCCAGCGCCACCTCGGGGCCGATGGTGCAAAAAGGGCCGACGTTGCAGGAATCCGGAACCACGGCTCCGGCGGCAACCACGGCGCTGGGATGGATGCTCACTCCGCGGCCTCTGGCTGTGCCTCGGCGGCGGGCGCGGCTTCACGTGATTTGGGGACGATTTGGCAGGTCAGCGTGGCCTGGCAGGCCAATTTGCCGTCAACCAGAGCCTTGGCTTCCATGCGGCCCATGCGGCTTTTGAAGGCCAGCACGTCTACTTCGATGCGCAACTGGTCGCCGGGCGTTACCGGGCGGCGGAACTTGGCCCGCTCAATGCCGGTAAAGACCGCCAGCTTTTTCTCGCGGTCGGGGATCTCGGAGAGCATGATGATGGCGCCGGCCTGGGCCATAGCCTCAATCACCAGCACGCCGGGCATGATGGGATAGCCGGGGAAGTGGCCCTGAAAGAAGGGCTCGTTCATGGTTACGTTCTTGATAGCTACCAGGCGCTTGGCGCGCTCAAACTCCACAACTCTGTCGATCAGCAGAAACGGGTAGCGGTGGGGAAGGAAATCCATGATCTCCTGGATGTCAAACGTCATTCTCTGGCTCCAAACGGCGGGTGGGCGTAGCGGCGTCGCGCTCTTCTGGATTATAAACAAGCCTATGCCGGCAACGTCCGGAGCCGGCTCTTACCCGACTGCAAAGAGCCGATGGGGCGTGAATCGGAAAGCGCCTTCCGCGAAGCCGAATTCCTGCATCCGATCCGGCCAACTGCGCAGGAAGGCCGTGAACTCGTCTCCCGGAATCGGCCGCTGAAAGAGATAGCCCTGCCCAGCTTCGCAGCCGATCTGGCGAAGAGCCTCAAGCTCGCCGGGTTCCTCGATTCCCTCAGCCACGGTGCGCAGCTTCAGTTGCCGGCCCATGGCCACGATGGTCCGGCACAGCGCCAGCATATCCTGGGAGAGGTCGATGCCGCGGACGAAGCATTGATCGATCTTGATAGTGTCAAGGCGCAACTTCTTGAGCACGTTGAATCCGGTGTAGCCAGTGCCAAAATCGTCGATGGCGACGCGCACGCCGATGGACTTCAACTGCCGTATCCGCGCTCTGAAAACTAGTTCGTCCTCGAAGGCCAGGGATTCGGTCATCTCCAGTTCCAGTTTCGCGGGCGCGATGGGAATCTCTTCCATAATGGTACGCACGGTACGGGCAAAGTCGTCCTCGCGCACGTTGGCCGCGGAGACATTCACCGCGATGATCGGCAATCCAAGACCAAGAGCGCACCAGCGCCGGGCCTGCTCCAGCGCCGTCCGCAGATTGAAGTCGAAGACGCTGTGGATCAGGTTGGAGCGTTCAGCCACGGGAATGAACTCGCTGGGCGCGACCGCACCCAGTTCGGGGTGATGCCAACGCATCAGCGCCTCAGCCGCGACTACCTCCCCGGTCGTCAGATTTACCTTCGGCTGGTAGAACATTCGAAACTGATTCCGTTCCAGGCCCTTGCCCATCTCCACTTCCAGCAGATGGTCGCGCATGATCTGCCTGTTCATCCTGGTGTGGAAGGCGACCACATTCCGGCTCCTGACATAGCCGGCGCGATCCGCGGCCAGGACGGCAAACCGCACCAGTTCGTCGGCTGACCGGGTGTCGGAGGGGAAGTAGGCCACGCCTGCCGCAACCTCCAGCCTCGCCTCTGAACCGCCGCGCCGCTGCGGGGTGAGCGCGTCAGCAATCGCCTGAATGCGCTGGCGGCTGATCTTGTTGAATTTGGATGCTCCCATGGCCACCATGAAACTGCTGCTGCCAACACGGCCCAACAGCGCATCGGCATCCACGACGGAGCGCAGCGTTCCCGCAATGCGGTTGGCCAGCGCCTCCGCGCCTCTCCATCCCCACAGAGAATACTCCCTGCGCAGGCTTACCAGGTCGATCCAGATCAGTGCCACCTCTTGCTCTGCCGGAGTGCTCCTCAACAGCGCCGCAAGAGCATCCTGGAATGCCTGCTGGCTCAACAGGCCGGTCTGAGGGGCGTGACGATGACTGCGCGACTGGCTCTCGCGGTTCAGATCCTCCTCGGCGCGGGGACGCAAGAGACCTTCCAGCCTATCTTCACCGTCCGCCTCTCGAAGAGGGTATTTCCCGTTATCCGTCACCGGTTCTCCCGCAATACTGACAAAATTGGACCGAAGGTAATCGCACCCAGGTGACTTATGAGCCGAAAGAAAGAAGCCGGGTGCAGACCTTATGGCGCCGAGAAGCTTCCCGGAATTTCTTCGCGGGAGCCAAAAGGCGCCACATTGTTTCTACACGCACGAAACTACTGTACGCAAGAGAACAATCGAGATTAAGCTACAACTTATGTGCAAGCAAGGCCGCTGCTTTAGTGCAGTTACCTTTGCGCGCTGGGTACTTTGCGGCCTGAAAGATAGTACCCAATGGGATGCCGCTCTCCGACATTTACGATCTATGCGCGACTTACACCGGGAATAACTTTCAAGCCCTACTTCTTGATGCGTCGCTCGGCCGCGTCCACGCTCCAGAAATCGGGCGGCAACTGCTGGTTATAGCTCACGTGGTCCAGGAAGAACTGCCGGACGATTTCGCCGTTCTTGAAGCGGGTGATGGTAAACGGGGTGGGAAGTCCGTCGAAGGTGTGATAGTCGTCGTACTCCTCGGCGTCCAGGTTCTTGTCTTTGAAGACCGGGTCGCGCCACTCGAAGGTGCGGCGCAGCGGCAGGTGGGTCTGCGCGTCCATCTGGATGGTCACTGCCTCGTTCTCGGCGGAGATGAGAGTCACCTGATCGGCCAGATGCCGCTCGGCCAGGCGCTGGCCGTCGAAGACGAGAATAGTGCGGGGATCGTTGAGCCAGGACTTGACCACCGTCTCAATGGAGTGGTCGCGGCGGCGCAGGGAGTCGTCCACCATTTCCTGGGGCAGCGCCTTCTTGCCGCGATAGGTCACCTCCCAGCCTTCGCGCCCCACCAGAAACTCCACCACATCGCGGTGCTTGGTGAACTCGATGCGGTCCCGATCCGGCCAGGCGTTATACTCCCAGCACTCGGTGGTGCCTTCGCCGGGGTCGCCATGGTCGAAGCCGGCGATGTGCCCGTGGCGCATCCTGTTCTTCATATTGAGCCAGGCCTGGCCGCCCAGTGCCTGCACCATGGCGTCCAAGGCCGCGCGCGCCTTTTGCGCGTTCTTCGCGCCGGCGTCGTCCGCGGCCTGCGACTGGGTTGTGGGCGGCGTGGCCAGCATCAGCGCCGCAAGGACCACCGGCAAAACTCCGCGCATTGATCTTCCCCCTCCAACCATTGGACGCTATTCAGCGGCCAAAGCCGCAGCCCTACGGCTGACGCTATCGCAGGGAGCCGGTTTGCCGCAAGCGATCAGAAAGGGATCAGTACCTCAGAGAGGCCATCGGCAAAGCTGCGTGCCCGGCGGACGAGAACCGTGTCTTGGCCGCGCCCCTGCCTTTTGCGTAGACGACGAAGATTCCGGGCGCGTCCTCGACCGTGGCATAGCCGCAGCGATCGGGCGTGCTCAGGCCGTCACGGCGAATCCGCTCGATGCTGTATGTGGCCGCGTGAGAATCGGCCTGGCAGAGATGCTTCCTCGCCAGCCGGATCTGGAGCAAGGGAAGATTCGCCAGCGCGTCCGGCAGCCGCGCCTTTCCGTCGAGCCCGGTGACAGCTTCCTCATGCCACATCTTGAGCTGGAGGTCACGCCGGTCGTAGCCCGCCGCGAGAAGCAGACGGGCGTGAACCATCGGCTGCCCGGTCTTGCCGCTGACAACGCGAATCGCGATGGGTTCGCTGTGGACCACCGGGAAGGTTTCACCCGCGCCGCTTGCAGGAACGGCCAGCAGAAACATTCCAGCTCCGAAAGAGAGTGCGACAGATCGGATCATGAGTTTCGCCTTGGAGAAGTTATCGGCGAAACGCACAAATCGAAGAGGTTTCTGGAGCCCGTCAGATGGCGCGGAGAACCCGCACCGGAAGAAGAATGACTGCACTCACCAGCTCCAACACGCCGCCCACGGCGATTCCAACCAGGCGAAACGGCAACAGAAGCAGCCACACCAGCGGATACAGAATTAGGGCGAGCAGCGCCAGCGGCCAGCACAGCACCAGAAGAATGCACCACAAAAGGAACTTCACCATGACTTCAGCGCCTCAGCGCGCGGGCTTGCGCCCGCCGCGTCACTTCCCATGATACGGCGGCCGGGCCTGCGCGGTTCCCGGCTGCGCGATGCCGGCGAGCAGAAAACCCTCATCCGTTGCTCCGCTGGCCGTCACGGCTTGGGCATTACCAGCACTTCAACGCCGCTGGCCGCGTCCTTCTGGCGAAATACCTGCTCCGTGGCCTTCTGGAACTCCTCCGGCCTGGCGTTGGGAATATCGGTGAAGGTCTGCGGATTGCGGTCGGTGAGCGGGAACCAGGAACTTTGCACCTGAATCATAATCCGGTGGCCGCGGCGGACGGTGTGGAAGAGGTCGGGCATGGTGAAGTCGATCTCCGCTTCCTTGCCCGGCACGAGCGGCTCGGGCTTCTCCCAGCTCGAGCGGAACTTGGCGCGGAAGGGTTCTCCGCGCAGCAACTGCTGGTAGCCGCCCATGTGCAGCGGCGGCGCGTCGAGGATGTGCTTGTCGCCGCGCGAGCTGTTGTCCGGGTCGGGATAGTCGTCCGGGTAGACGTCGATGAGCTTCACGTCGAAGTCGGAATCCGTGCCGGAGCTGGCGACCTTCAGCTTGGGTGAGATGGGGCCGGCGATGGTCACGTCCTCCTCAAGCGGCTCGGTCTGGTAGACGAGCACGTCGGGCCGGGTGCTGGCGAAGCGCTGGTCGTCCACCATGTAGCGCTGGGGCACAGTATCGGTGGTGTAGCCGACAAAGGGCACGGGGTGAGCCGGGTCGCTCAGGTACTCGTCCACGCCCGTCGTCTCAGCTGGCGGGTCGAAGCTGAGCTTGCCGCCGCCATGGAAGTAGAGCATCTTGGGCTGAGCGGCCTTGGGCGGCCAGGCATCGAAGCTGCGCCAGAGGTTGGTTCCGGTCTCAAAGACCACCGCCTTGGGCTGCGCCGCACCCTTGCCCTTGAGGCAATGCTCGAAAAACGGGAATTGCACGTTGGCGCGGAAGTACTCGCTGGTCTTCGAGTTGAACTGCACATCGCCCAGGTGGGCGCCGTCGCCGCGCGCCCAGCCGCCGTGCACCCACGGGCCTTCGACCAGCGTGATAGGCGTCTCCGGGTTGAATTTGCCGATGGCGTTGAAGGTCTTGAACGGGCCGCTCAGGTCTTCGGCGTCGAACCAGCCGCCCACCACCAGAACCGCGCAGTGGACGTTCTTCATATGCCGCGAAAGGTCGCGCGCCTGCCAGGAGGCGTCGTAGGTCCAGTGCTTGGCCTGGTCGTTGAAGAGCCAGTTGGAGCCTTTCAGGTAGAGCTTGTCCAGGTTGGCGATGCTGCCGGCCTGGAGATAGAACTTGTAGCTGTCCGGGGTGCCGAAGTCGAATTCGGCCGTGGGTTTGGGCGTCTGCGGCTGCTTCTGCGGGTAGAAGGAGACGTAGAAGCCGAAGTTGGCCGAGAGCATGAAGGCTCCGCCATGATAGCTGTCGTCGCCCAGGAAGAGGTCGGTCATGGGCGCCTGGGGGCTGGCGGCGACGAGCGCCGGGTGGGTGTCGATGATCGAGGCCGAGGTGTAGAAGCCTGGGTAGGAGATGCCCCAGATGCCCACTTTGCCGTTGTTGTTGGCGACGTGCTTGAGCAGGAACTCGATGGTGTCGTAGGTGTCGGACGCATCGTCCACGTCCTGCGGCGACTTCTTCTCGTCGATGTGGGGGCGCATCTCCACAAAATCGCCCTCGCTCATCCATCGTCCGCGCACATCCTGGTAGACAAAGATGTAGCCGCTCTTCTCGAACTCGTCGGAGGGGCCGAGGTGCCTAGGATACTGATCCTCGCCGTAGGGCCCGACGTTATAGGGAGTGCGGTTCATCAGGAACGGATAGGGTCCGCCGGCGGCGTCCTTGGGCACGTAGACCGCGGTGAAGAGCCGTTTGCCGTCGCGCATGGGAATGCGGAACTCGTACTTGGTGTAGTGGGCGCGAACGTAATCTTCCGGCGGAGGAGTGGGCGCGGGTTGCTGTGCCGGGAGGGCGATACCGGCCAGAAGGCAGATGGCCAGAAAGCCGACGGGGAAGCGATGCGATTTAGGGAACCTCTGCACAAGTCTGCAATCCGCAT
>Ga0326727_10026257_pt1 | contig 10823 bp, 7 predicted proteins | sample MB2enrmetagenome_FD_207643 | JGI IMG/M metagenome (GOLD analysis project Ga0326727, IMG submission 207643) | Lab enriched peat soil microbial communities from McLean, Ithaca, NY, United States - MB29MY | ecosystem: Environmental > Terrestrial > Soil > Wetlands > Peat | place: USA: New York... | reverse complement strand
CCGGTGCAGGACCATTCGTCGGCCTTGCCTTCATACGCCGTGCAGGCCGAGCCGCCGAGATCGAACGCGCCGAAATCGCCGGTGTCGCTGGCGAAGTCCATGATGGTGAAGCTGTCCCCGGACGCGGGCGTGAACCCGTTGACCAGAGTCACATCGAGTGTGCCGCCGAGACTGGCCGCACCGCCGATCGTCAACTGGCCGAACTGCCCGGCCGCGGTGCCGGCCAGCCCGACTGAGAAAATGCCCGACGAAGTCTGCGTGTAACTGCCGCTGACCGACAGGGTTCCGGGCAAGCTGTCTCCCGGCCGGACCGTGCCGTTGTTCCACAGATTGCCGGCGACCAGGCCGGTGCCCTGGAGCACCCCGGCGCTGATCTGCGCAATCGTTGCCTGCAGCGTGCCGTCCACCTGGGTGGTTCCGCCGCTCTGGGTGTAGCTGCTGGCGCCGCCGTTGACGCTGAAGCTGCTGCCGCTGCCGATCGTGACCGCCCCGGCATTGGCGAAACCCGACGGCGTGTTGATGCTGCGTCCGTCGCGGATGGTGAAGCTGCCGCCCGTCGCGTTGGCGGCGAAGTTCGACAAGGCGTCCTTGCCCGCGCCGTCCACCAGGTTGGAGGTGACGCCGTCCAGCAGGATGGTGGCGGCGTTGGTGACGATTTCGCCGCCGGTGGTGCCGAGCGGGTCGATCTGCAGCGTGCCGGCGCTGCCCGCCGTGCCGAACACCTGATAGGTGCCGCCGGTCAGCGTGGTGCCGGCAAAGTTGGTGAACGTGCCGCCGCCGCCGGCCACATGCAGGGTGGACCCGGCCAGCGCCTGGAAGGTGCCGTCATTGGTGATCGTGCCGCCGCCGCCGCCGAGTTGCAGCGTCTGGCCCGGGGCGTTGGCGCTGATCGTGCCGGCCGTTTCGTTGATCACGTTCAGTTGGCCGGAATCGCCGATATAGCCGGCGCCCTGGATCAGGTTGTCCCGATTGATCAGGATGTTGCCGTTGGCGGAAGTGCGCAGGTAAGCGGCGCCGCCGCCGCTGGTGTTCAGCGTAATGGTGCCGCCGCCCTGCAAGGTGGTGGTGGGCGTGTTGGCATACAGGAAGCTGTTGTAGCCCCCGGTGCCGTTCACCTGGAACGTGCCGTTATTGGTGATGCTGTTGTTGAGATAGGTGCTGGCATTCTCGCTGGTCGTGAAGGTGCTGCCGGTGGACAGGGTAACGCCGTCGAGCGTGACGCTGTATCCGCTGGCAGTCTGCACCGTGCCGCCCGAGGCTGTGCTCAGCGTGCCGCCGCTGACCGTCCCATACAGCAGGTTCACCGTGCCGCCGGTCGTGGCGGCGATGCTGCCGCCGCCATTGGCAACGCCGTACCACAGGTTCAGCGTGCCGCCATTGGTCGCTTCCAGCAGACCGCTATTGGTGACCCCGCCATTGCCGCCGTTGATGGACAGCACCCCGCCGAAGACATTGGCGTCGATCGTTGCCGCCGCCTGGTTGACCACCGCGAGCGATCCGGAATCGCCGATATAGCCGGCGCCCTGGATGGTGTTGTTCACGTTGGTCAGGATATCGCCGTTGGCGAGGGTGCGCAGATAAGCGGCGCCGCCGCTGCTGGTGTTCAGCGTAACGCTGCCGCCACCCTGTAAATTGGTGGTGCCGACATAAAGCTGGCTGTTGTAGCCCCCGGTGCCGTTCACCTGGATCTGGCCGGCATTGGCGATCGTCGGGCCATACACATACAGAATATTGTTCGGCGCGATGCTCAGCGTGTTGCCGCCAGCCAGCTGTAGGCTGCCGATGGACGGGTTGACATTCTCGGTGACGGTGCTGACGCCGTCGATGATGCAGACATCGGTGGAACTGCTATTGGGCACGCCCGCCGGGTTCCAGGCCGCGCCGTTATCCCAGTTGCCGCTGCCGCCCGCGCTCCAGACCGAGGGCGTGCCAGCGAACAGGCAGGCGGCCTTGGCGGGCAGTGCAAGCCAGGGCGCCACCGCGAGCATCGCCAGCCCGGAAGCGCTCGCGCGTAGCCACGGCCGCCGCCGCGTGGCGGCGGGAAGTTGTAAGATGGGCAGCCGGCGTTGGGTCATGGAACCTGCTCCTTGAAAAATACGCACGCGTCGCTTTTTTAGAAGCAATATTTATGCCATTATAAATTTTATTGTTTATCAATAAGTTGTAACCGCTGCGTCCGGGGTGATGTAAAGTTTTCCGACAGATTCTCTTGGGCGTTCGGCCGAGTCTGGCGGCTGCCCACAAGTTGCAACCACACACAAATGTATTTTGAACACATGTGAGATAATTGTTAGCCGACCGCATCAAAATAAGAGTCTTATAACTATAAAAAGACAACAATGTTTCATATAATCCTACAATAAAAACGGCTGCCATTGCAGGCCGCATAAAAGCAGATTCTTTGTAATTACTATCGCAAAGGGTTCTCGGTTTCCGCCGATGCAAGCGTGCCGCAATGAATCCCCGTCCGACCGGCCGCGGATAAAGGGCTGGCACTATGTAAGATTTTCCGACAGGTTCCCCGCAACGCCCGGTGAAGCGGCGCAAGTGGCGCCAACCGCCACGCCTGCGGTATGCAGCACCCGACCGCTCCGCAAGGACCCGACATGACCGCCCCCGAGCCGCGCGCCAACCCGCATCTGGCCGGTCACGCCGCCGCCGAGGCGGCCCTGCTGGAGGCCATGCGCGGCGGGCGTCTGCACCATGCCTGGCTGCTGGCCGGCCCGCCCGGCATCGGCAAGGCCACGCTCGCCTTTCGCTTCGCCCGCCGCCTGCTCGCCGGTGGCCCCGGCGAAAGGCTTTTTCTCTCCGAATCTCATCCGGTGTTCCGCCGGGTGGCCGCCGGAACCCATGCCGACCTGCTGACCGTCGAGCGCGAATGGGATCCGAAAAGAAAGAAAATGCGCGCCGAAATCGTCGTGGACGATGCCCGCGCCATCCCGGAATTTCTCCACCTTACCCCGGCCGAGGGCGGCTGGCGGGTGGTGGTGGTCGACGGCGCTGAGGACCTGAACCACCAGGCCGCCAATGCGGTGCTGAAAGTGCTGGAGGAGCCGCCGCCGCGCGCGATGCTGCTGCTGGTCTGCGCCGCTCCGGGCCGGCTGCTGCCCACCCTTCGCAGCCGCTGCCGCCGGCTGCGCCTGTCGCCGCTGACCGGGCCGGAGGTGGCCGGCCTGCTCGACCGCTACCGGCCCGGCCTCGACCCCGCCGAGCGCGACCGACTCGCTGGCATGGCCGAGGGCTCGCCCGGGCGGGCGCTTTCCCTTGCGGCGGCCGACGGTCTCACCCTGGCCGAGCTGGTATCGCAGGTGCTGGAAAACCCGCTCGGGATCACCACCGGCCGGGCGCATGACGTGGCCGACGCGCTGGGGCGCGACGACGCCGCTTTCGGCACCTTCATGGATCTGCTGCGCACCGCGCTTGCGGCGGCCGTGCGCGATGCCGCGCGCGGCCGCGCCGAGCCCGGCCAGCTCCGGCTGCTCGGCTCCCGGCCTCTTGATGCCTGGGTGGACGTGTGGCAGGGGCTCTGCCGGCTTCAGGACGACGCCGAGGCGTTCTATCTGGATAAGCGGCAGGCGATCGTGAGCGGCCTTGCCCTGCTGGCGGGCACTGCTTAGAGAGTTCAATGAAAACAAAGTTTTATGTCACGACCCCGATCTACTACGTGAACGACGTGCCGCATATCGGGCATGCCTACACCACGCTCGCCTGCGACGTGCTGGCCCGCTGGAAGCGGCTTGACGGGTTCGACGTGTTTTTTCTCACCGGCACCGACGAGCACGGCCAGAAAGTGGAAAAAGCCGCTTCCGCCGCCGGGCTCGATCCGCTCGCCTTCACCGACCGGGTCAGCATCGCTTTCCGCGAGATGGCCGGGATCATGGGCGTCTCCAACGACGATTTCATCCGCACCACCGAGCCGCGGCACCAGCTGGCCACCGCCGAGCTCTGGCGCCGTCTTCAGCAGGCCGGTGAGATCTATCTGGGCGGCTACGAGGGCTGGTACGCGGTCCGCGACGAGGCGTTCTACGACGAGCCGGAACTCACCACGGGGCCGGACGGCACCCGCGTGGCACCGTCGGGCGCGCCGGTGGAATGGGTGGTGGAGCCCAGCTACTTCTTCCGGCTGTCCGCCTGGCAGGACAGGCTGCTGGAATTCTACGAGAACCACCCCGACTTCATCGCGCCCGCCAGCCGCCGCAACGAGGTGCTGAGTTTCGTGCGCGGCGGGCTGAAGGATCTGTCGGTCAGCCGTACCAGCTTCCGCTGGGGCATTCCGGTGCCGGGCGACCCGGCGCATGTCATGTATGTCTGGCTGGACGCGCTGAACAACTACGTCACCGCCACCGGCTGGCCCGACCCCGCCGCGTCGCGCGCCGGGTTCTGGCCGGCCGACTTGCACATGGTCGGCAAGGATATCCTGCGATTCCATGCGGTTTACTGGCCGGCCTTTCTGATGGCTGCCGGCCTGGCGCCGCCGAAGCGCGTGTTCGCCCATGGCTGGTGGACCATCGAGGGCGAAAAGATGAGCAAGTCGCTCGGCAACGTCATCGCGCCCGCCGAGCTGGTGGCCGCCTACGGGCTCGACCCGGTGCGGTTTTTCCTGCTGCGGGAGGTGCCGTTCGGCAGCGACGGCGATTTCAGCCGGCGTGCCTTGGTCTCGCGCATGAATGTCGAGCTGGCCAATGATCTGGGTAACCTGGCCCAGCGCTCGCTCAGCCTGGTGGCGCGCAACTGCGGCGGCGCCCTGCCGACGCGCGGGCCGCTCACCGCGGACGATGCCGCGATCCTGGCCGCCGCCGAGGCGCTTCCGGCACTGCTGCGGTCCCATATCGACCGGCAGGGCTTTCACGAAGCGCTGGAGGATGTGTGGAAACTGGTGCGGTCGGGCAATGGGTATATCGACCGCCAGGCCCCGTGGGCGCTGCGCAAGACCGACCCGGCCCGTATGGAAACGGTGCTGCGCGTGCTGGCCGACGTGCTGCGCATCGTAGCCACCCTGCTGCAGCCCTTCATGCCGGGCAGCATGACAAAAATGCTGGACCAGCTCGGCGTGCCGGACGACCTGCGCGACATCGCCGCCCTGGCCGTGGCATTGACGGACGGGACGGCGCTGCCGCCGCCGCAGGGCGTATTTCCTCGCCATACTGATGATGTCGTATAATAATTATTGGCGCGGATGCGGACCCGTCACGCAAGCTTGGGGCGCTGCCCCGGACCCCGCCCCGCGCGGAGCGCGCCTTCGGCACGACGGGCTTTGCCCCCTGGACCCTTTTTTAAGGAATGGAGGGTCAATGCTCCGTTACGCCGAAGGCGCGCTCCGCAGTCACCCTCGGCATATGTTGGTATAATAATCCGATGCTGATCGATACTCATTGCCACCTCGACTACTTCACGCCCGACGAGACCAGCGCGATTCTGGCGCGTGCGGCCGAGGCAGGGGTGGGGGAAATGGTCACCATCGGCACCCGCCTGACCCGGTCGGCGGACCTGTTCGCCATCGCCGAAGCGCATCCGAATGTATGGTGTACGGTCGGGGTGCATCCGCACAACGCCGCCGAATACCCTGTTCCTGAACCTAAAACCATCGCCGCGCTGACCGCGCACCCGCGCTGCATCGGCATCGGCGAGGCCGGACTCGACTATTTCTACGACAAGGCCCCGCGCGACGTGCAGCAAGCCTGTTTCCGCGCCCATGTGCGAGCTGCCGGGCTGACCGGTCTTCCCCTGGTGATCCACGCCCGCGACGCCGACCAGGACATCATGGATATTCTGCAGGATGAATGGCGTTGGGGCAGCAAGTTCACTTTCCTGCTGCACTGTTTCAGCTCCGGCCGGGCGCTGGCGGAGGCGGCGCTGGCGCTGGGCGGCTATGTCAGCTTCTCCGGCATTCTGACCTTTCCGAAATCCGAGGAAATCAGGGAAATTGCGCGCGACGTTCCGATCGATCGTCTGCTCGTGGAAACCGATTCCCCGTATCTCGCGCCGGTGCCGTTCCGCGGCAAGCGCAACGAGCCGGCCTGGGTGGCGCACACCGCCCGCGTGCTGGCCCAGGTGAAGGGCATCACGCCGGAGGCGCTGGCCGGCCAGACCACGGAAAACTTCCGGCGCCTGTTCGGCAAGGCGCAGGGCGCCGGCGCGGCGTGAGCGCCGTTCGGGCGATCCTGCTGGGCACCGGCGGCTCCGCCGGCGTGCCGCATATCGGCGGGCCGGACGGGCACGGCGACTGGGGCGCCTGCGACCCGGGCGAAAGACGCAACCGGCGTACCCGCAGCAGCGTCGTGCTGCAAGCACGCGGTAGTAGTGTGCTGCAAGCACACCATGCTGGCGCGCTGCAAGCGCGCGATGCTGGCGGGCCGCCGGCGCGCAACGACGGCGGGCACACGGCCGGGACACTGCTGGTGGATACCTCGCCGGACATGCGCGCGCAGCTGCTGGACTGTGGCATCGCGCAGGTGGATGCGCTGCTGTTCACGCATGCGCATGCCGACCATATTCTCGGCCTCGACGATGTGCGCCTGCTCAACCGCATCGCCGGCCGGCCGCTGGAGGCGTTCGGCACCGAGGCGACACTGCGCGAGATTGCGGACCGGTTCAGCTATGCGTTCCGGCCCTGGCAGCCGCCTGGCTTCTACCGTCCGGTGCTCGTGCCGCACGCCATCGTGCCCGGCGAGACGATCGAGGTCGGGGATTTGCGGGCGGTCACCTTTGAACAGGACCACGGGTTCAGCCGCTCGCTCGGCCTGCGTGCCGGGCCGCTGGCCTATTCGACCGATGCGGTCTCGCTCGACGAGGCGGCTTTCGCCATCCTGGAGGGGGTGGACACCTGGGTGGTGGGCTGTTTCCAGCGCGGCGAGCACCGTACCCATGCCTGTCTCGACCGGGTGCTGGAATGGCTGGTCCGGGTGCGGCCGCGGCGTGCGGTGCTCACCCATATGGGCTACGATATGGACTGGGCGTGGCTGTCGGCCCGCCTGCCCGACTGGGTGGAACCCGGCTATGACGGCATGGTGATCGACGCGCCGGGGTAATGCACGGCGCAGGTGCGCACGCTGGCGACGGGCGCAGCTTGCCGTTCGTATCGGGCAAGCGTAGTTTCAGTCTGCTCCGATGGCCATTTTCGGATGTCGGGGCTGACAGTGAGGCAGGTTGCCATGACCGGCGTCATCCTCGCTCTGGCCGAACATCCCGACTCGGTGCCCCGGACCTTGTCCGCCGCCCGAACCCTGGCCGGTCTGATGGGCGGCGCGCGGATCAATGTGCTTGCCGTCCGCCTGCCCCCCGAGGCGACGATTATGCCGACCGAGGAAATCCTTTCCAGGCACCGGGCGACCGAGATCCGCGACCGGGAGCAGGCGCGCGTGGCGCGATTGCATGCCGCCTTCGAGGCATGGGTGCCGTCGGCGCGTACGCCCGGCGTGGCCATCGACTGGGCCGACATCGAGGGGCTGGCGGACTCGCTTGTCGGCGAATGGGGCCGCCGGTCGGACTACATCGTGCTCAACCGGCCGGGATCGCATGACGGTGCCGCCGAACGGCTGGAGCTTCATGCGGCGCTGTTCGACACCGACCGGCCGGTGCTGGTGGTGCCGCCCGGCCGGAGCTCCGCCGCTGCAGCGGTTTCGTTCGGGGAATGCGTCGCGATCGCCTGGCGCGACGACAGGCGCACCATCCGGTCGGTGCTCGCCGCCATGCGTCTGCTGGCGCGTGCCAGGGAGGTCCATGTCCTGGCAGGCGTCCGGGAAGGGGCGCCGGCGCCCGCTCTGCCCGACATCCTCGCCGAGCATGGCATCGCTGCCAGGCTGCATGTGCTGCCGGTCGGCAATGGCGTGTTCGGCGAGACGGTGCTGGCCCAGGCGCATGCCCTGGGCGCGGACCTGCTGGCGATGGGCGCCTACACACATAATCCCTGGCGCGAATTGCTGCTCGGCGGTGTGACGCGCCACATGCTGGCCCATGCCGATCTGCCGTTGCTGATGCGTCACTGACGGGGGGCGATTGCCATGTCGGAGGTGATCCTGGTGGTATCTGGCCGTCGGGAGCGGCAGGATGGCCTGCTGGCGGCGGCAAACCGCCTTGGTGCGCTGACGGGAGAGGGGCGGGTACGGATGCTCGGGCTCGGGTCCGCCGTCCTGCCTGGGGCGGGTGTCGCGGCCGAGTTGTTGCCCGCCGGGGCGGATGTCGTCGCCGAAGTCGAGACGCGGGGGAGCCGGGCCGATTTCGTCGTGGTCGCCCAGCCCGCTTCGGACGACGACCGCGCCACGCGGGACGCTTTCCGGGCGGCGCTGCTCAGGACCGAGCGGCCCGTGCTGATGGTGCCTTCCAGCGGCGGCTCCGGCGCTTTCGGCCGGCGGGTCGCGATCGCCTGGCGGGACGACGCCCGCACCCTGAAGGCGCTGGTTCCGGCCTTGCGGCTGCTGTCCAGCGCGGAGCAGGTGCATCTGCTCGCCGGTGTGCGCGCCGGGATGCCGACCCCTGCTATTCCCCCGGTGTTGATCGAGCACGGGGTAGCCGTGACGCTGCATGTGCTCGCCATCGATTCGAGTTCGTTCGGCGAGTTGCTGCTGGCCCGGGCGCGGGAACTCGGCGCCGATCTTCTGGTCATCGGCGCCTATGCGCATGGTCCGTTGCCGGATCTGTTGCTGGGCGGGGTGACCCGCACTGTCCTGGCAAAGGCCGATCTGCCGGTACTGATGCGCTACTGAGCCGGGCCCCCGCTCCCTTGAGTCCAAGGCAACTCGTTTAAGGAATGGGGTCAAGGGGTCCACTGACCCCTTGCGGGTCCAGGGCAGCGCCCTGGCCTTGCTTACTTTCCTGGCGCTTCCCGTTGCGCCGAACGCCGACTTTCCCTATCTTGCCACTGCCTTACGGGGATGGGGTTCCCCAAAACCGCCCTTTCGGAGGGCTGATGACCCCTACCGCTTCGGCATGCGGTGGGGTCTGTCGATTGCTTCCTCAATGCGACCGCGGGGTAGTCCTCGCGGCGTTGTGGCATGGAGGAGGCCGTTATGGATAATGTCTGGCTGGCGTCCGCGCTATGGATCGGTCTGGCGCTGGTCGCCTCGGTCGTTTCGGTCTGGGTGACTATTTCGGTGGCGCTGATCGAAATCATGGTGGGAGCGGTGGCCGGCAACATCGTCGGGCTGCCGCTGGCTCCCTGGGTGAATTTCCTCGCCGGGTTCGGTGCCATCCTGCTGACTTTCCTGGCCGGCGCGGAAATCGACCCGCAGGTGGTCCGCCGCAATTTCTGGTCGAGCATGACCATCGGCATCGTCGGCTTCCTTGCACCTTATCTCGGCGTGTTCTGCTTCGCCCGCTACATCGTTGGCTGGCCGTGGGACCAGGCGCAGATCGCCGGCATTTCGCTGTCCACCACCTCGGTCGCGGTGATCTATGCCGTCATGATCGAGACCGGCTTCAACCGCACGGAACTGGGCAAGATCATCCTGGCAGCCTGTTTCGTGAACGATCTGGGCACGGTGCTGGCGCTCGGGCTGGTGTTCGCGCATTACGATATGTGGCTGGCCGGCTTCGTGGCCGTTACCGTGGTTTCGTTGTGGCTGCTGGCGAAGTTCGCCCCCCTGGTGCTGGCGCTGCTGGGCGAGCGGATGAGCGAGCCGCAGACCAAGTTCCTCTCCCTGGTGCTGTTGTTCCTGGGCGGGCTTGCGAGTGTCGCCGGCAGCGAAGCGGTGCTGCCGGCTTATCTGGTCGGCATGGTGCTGGCGCCGACCTTCCTGCGCGACCGGGAACTGCCCAAGCGGATGCGCGTTGTCGCTTTCACGCTGCTGACGCCGTTCTATTTCCTCAAGGCCGGCTCGCTGGTGGAGGCTAGGGCGGTGATGGCCGCGGGGGGACTGATCCTGGCCTTCCTGGCGATCAAGATGGTCACCAAGTTCGTCGGCATCCTGCCGCTGACGCGGCTGTTCAGCTTCGTGCCGCGCGAGGGGATGTACACCACGCTGCTGATGTCCACCGGCCTGACCTTCGGCTCGATTTCGGCCTTGTTCGGCCTGACCAACCACATCATCGACCAGCAGCAGTATACTATTCTGGTGACCGCAGTGATCGGCAGCGCCGTGGTGCCGACGCTGATCGCCCAGCGCTGGTTCCAGCCGCCGTTGCCGGAACCGGAGGCGCCCGCCTTCGCCGTCCCGGCGGGGGGCGAGGAAAACATGGTGCCGGTGCCCGTGCGCAGCACGTAGCGGCCTGCCGTCGGCCGGCTCATGGGCCGGGCGCGCCGCCCAGCCGCCACACGGTCAGGCGGGCGGCGCCATGGGCCCGGTCGGCCAGCGCGGCGCCCGGGGGGGCGATGTCGTCGTCGCGCGCGGTTTCCACCACCGCGACTGCGCCGGGCGCGATCCAGCCTGCCCGCCCGAGTGCGGCCAGCGCCATGGGCGCCAGCCCCAGCCGGTAGGGCGGGTCCAGGAAGATGAGCGAGCAGGGGCGGCCCGGCGGCGGGCGCGTGGCGTCGGCGGCCAGAATGGCGGCACGGTCGCCGGCACGGCAGGCGTCGATATTGGCGCGCAGCGCCGCCAGCGCGGCGCGGTCGTGCTCGATGAAGTTGGCCCGCGCGGCGCCGCGCGACAACGCCTCCAGCCCCAGTGCGCCGGTGCCGGCGAAAGCATCGAGAACCTGCGCGTCTTCCAGCAGGGTCCGTCCGCCCCAGGGCGCGTGCAGCAGCATGTCGAACAGCGCCTGCCGCACCCGGTCCGCGGTTGGCCGCGTCGCGGCGCCGGGCGGGGCGGTGAGGGCGCGGCCCCGCCAAGTGCCGGAGATTATGCGCATTACAAAAGCAGGGCCAGGGCGCTGGCCCGGACCCGCAGCGC
>Ga0326727_10026256_pt1 | contig 10823 bp, 8 predicted proteins | sample MB2enrmetagenome_FD_207643 | JGI IMG/M metagenome (GOLD analysis project Ga0326727, IMG submission 207643) | Lab enriched peat soil microbial communities from McLean, Ithaca, NY, United States - MB29MY | ecosystem: Environmental > Terrestrial > Soil > Wetlands > Peat | place: USA: New York... | reverse complement strand
CTACCACATGCTCAACGACGCCTACCTGATGAAGCACCAGCAGGGCGTGGATGTGGTGATCGGCCTGGTGGAGCCTCATGGCCGCAAGGAAACAGAGGACCAGATTCGCGATCTGGAGGTGGTGCCGCAGCGCGTGATTCCCTACCGCGGGGTCCATCTGAAAGAGATGGACGTGGACGCCATCCTGGCCCGCCATCCGCATACGGTCATCGTGGACGAATTGGCCCACACCAACGTCCCCGGCAGCAAGAACCGCAAGCGTTACGAGGACGTGCTGGAGCTGCTGGACGCGGGCATTAACGTGATGGCCGCAGTCAACATTCAGCACCTGGAAACCCTCAACGACGCCGTCAACCGCTCGGCCAACACCGTCATTCGCGAAACCGTCCCGGATAACTTCCTCAAGCGCGCCAACGAAGTGGTGAACGTGGACGTGACCGTGGACGAGTTGCGCACGCGCCTGCGCCAGGGGAAGATTTACGCGGCGGAAAAGGTCGAGCAGTCGCTGGCCAACTTCTTCCGCAAGGGCAATCTGAATATGCTGCGCGAGCTGTCGCTGCGCACCACCGCCGAGCAGGTAGGCAACCAAGCCTCCGAGTACCGCCGCGTCCAGGGCCTGGAGCAGGCGCCGATTCCCGAAAAGGTGATGGTCTGCCTGAGCACCCGCCCCGGCACCGAGCGGCTTTTGCGCGTGGGCGCCCGCATCGCCGGCCGCCTGGCCACCAACTGGTACGCCGTCTATGTCCGCCGTCCCGACGAGGACAAAGGCCACGGCGACCCCGAGGCCTTCCATCGCCTCGAAGAGTACCAGCGCATGGCCCGCGATCTGGGCGCGCAGGTGATCACGCTCTCAGACCGCAGCGTCGCCGATGCGCTGATCCGCTTTGCCCAGCAGGAGAGTATTTCTCACGTGGTTTTTGGCCAGTCGGTCCGTTCGCGGTGGGAGATTTTTTTGCGCGGCTCGGTCATCAACCGCTTCCTCGCCGAGATTCGCGACGTAACCGTGCAGGTGGTGCCCGTGCACCTGCAAAAGCCGCATCGCCGGGCTTGACGCAGATTTAATCCTGAAAATGCTCTACCGCAGCCTTCGGCGGATCAGGTCGAGGGCCTGCTGAGTAGCCAGCAGGCGGATGCGGTCGCGGTCACCGGGGAAGACGCGCTCGATGGACTCGGTCTTCTGGGCATCGGAGAGGGCGATGTAGACCAAGCCGACGGGTTTGGCCTCGCTGCCGCCGGTGGGGCCGGCGATGCCGGTCACTCCCAGTCCGAAGGTTGAGCCGGCGCGCTGGCGAATGCCCGCGGCCAAGGCCTCGGCCACCTCCCGGGAGACGGCGCCGTGCTGGGCGATCAGCTCCGGTGGAACGCCCGCGAGGGTGGTCTTCATTTCATTCGAATAAACGACGGCGCCGCCCAGAAAAGAGCGCGAGCTACCGGGAACCTGGGTGATGCGCCCGGCGATCATGCCGCCGGTGCAGCTTTCGGCCACGGCGAGGGTGGCGTTGCGCAGGCCGAGATAGTAGAGGACGATCTGCTCCAGAGACTCGGAGGATTCGCCGCCGGAGGAGTAGAGCCAGTCTTCGAGAATTTCTTCCAGGCGGCCGGCCAGCTCGTCGACGCGCTGCTGGGCGGCGTCGAGGTCCGGTTTCGCGCAGAGCAAGGTGAGCTGAATTTCGCCAGGTTTGGCCAGAATGGTGGTTTCCACGTCGGTATAGGTGGCGTAGACGGGGGCGAGGAGCGAATCGGCCTCGGCCTCCAGGATCATGGCGGCGTGGAGGGTGCGCTTGGCGATGTGGCGCGTCGGCAGGACGGCCCGCAGGCGGGGCAGGCACTCGGCGTCGAAGAGAGGGCGGCACTCGCTGGGCGGTCCGGGGACCAGAAAAACCAGCTTGCGGTGACCGGCGAAGGTGGTGTCGAGCCACTGGCCGGGCGCGCTGCCGTTCAAATTCGGCAGGATGGTGGCGCTCTCGATGACGTCGGCCTGCTTGACGAAGTTGGAGGGCATTATGGTCCGGTACAAGGCCTCGGCGCGGGCTTTGAGAGTGGCCAGCAGGGCGGCGTCGCGGCTGAGGGGCAGCGAAAGGGCTTCGGCTACGGCCTCGCGGGTGAGATCGTCCTTGGTGGGGCCCAGGCCGCCCATGATGACCACGATGTCGGTGCGGCCCAGGGCAAAGCGGATGGCGTCGACGAGATCCTTCCGGCGGTCGCCGACGATGGTCTTGAAGGCTACAGTGACGCCGATCTCATTGAGCTTTTCGGTGAGATAGAGCGAGTTGGTGTCCTGGCGAAAGGGGGTGAGCATCTCAGAGCCAACGGCAATGATTTCGGCTTTCATAAAGGCAGCTCCTGGCTTCTAACTCTTAGCTTTCAGCTTCTATCTCGATGGTGCTTCTTCGGGCAGCCTTGCTTCTGGCCTGGGTGCGGCAGCGTGCGCCGGACTTATCACGGAACAAGCTAGGTCTATGACCGCGTAAATTTACACCTTCCCACCCTTGCGGCAAGAACAAATACGCCGCAAGAATGGGGCACTCACAATGGGTACAATAACAAGCGGTCAGAGACCTAGGAGCTAGAAGCCTCTCCGGAGGCTGGCAGCTAGAACAGATTCAGCCCCTCGACTCCCAGGTCCACATCATAAACGGCATCGCCAGTGGCGAGAATGGTGGTTCCGAGCGGGGAAAAAGCCAGTCCGGCGAGGTTGGCGCCAGCCACCACCAGGGTTGCCTCGCCCTGGGGGGTGACGCGCACCAGTCCGCGGCGCCCCTGTAGGCAGGCGGCCAGGAAGATGTTGCCCTCCCGGTCCAGCGCCAGTCCCTGCGGACGGCCCAGGCCACGGTACCAGACGCGGGCGTCGCCGTGGGTGTCGATGGCCCAGATGGCGTCGTTCGAGGAGAGCGTGGGGCCGGTGACGTACAGCGTCCCCTCGGCGCCCACGGCCAGATGGTAAGCCGCGACACTGGGCTCCAGCGTGGCGTAGACGAAGATCTGGCGCTCGGGGTTGATCTTGAAGATGGTGCCGCTGCGGTCGCCGACGAAGAGGTTGCCCTCGGCATCGAAGGCGAGGCCGGTGGCCACGCCCATGCCCTCGGCGTAGACCGTGGACTCGCCGGCGGCATCGACGCGGTAGACGTTGCCCTCGGCGCGCGAGGTGACGAAGAGGTCGCCGCCGGGATTGAAGGCCAGGCCGGTGGCGTTGAGAATGTCGGTGACCAGGGGGGTCCCGCGGCCGTCGGGGCTAACGCGCACCACGGAAACCGGGGTCTGCTTCCCGCGCGGGCCGGAGATGGTGGCGTAGATCATCCCCGAGCGGCTGACGGCCGGGTTGGTGACCGAGTGCAGCCCGTCGGAGAGCCTGTGGGCTATGCGCAAAGGGACGGCATTGCTGGCGCCGGAGGGGTTGCTGACCTCGACGAGGCCGGTCATGGCCTCATCGGGAACGCGGAAGACGAGCCGCAAAGGGCGGCTCATCAGCACTTGGGCGGGCAGGCCATCCACCAGCACGGAGGGCAGGGTCGAGTTGACCGGCCCCAGATTTACGCCGCTCAGCTCGATTTCGCCTCCGGGAAGGGCGGCGGCCGGATCCAGGTCGTCGATGAGCGGCTGGAGAGGAGGTTCGGCGGCGGATTGCGGCTTGGCGCGTAGCATAAATTGACCTAAACCCAACGATACAACAGTGATGCTACACCCAAAGCATATAATCCGGCAGCCACGTCGTCGAAGACGATGCCCCAGCCCTCGGGGAGGCGTTCGAGCTGGCGGACGGGAAAGGGCTTGGTGATGTCGAAGAGGCGAAAGAGGATCAGGGCGATGAGGGCGTGGCGCCAGTCGGCCCGGCAGCCGATGAGGGCGATCCACTGGCCGGCGGCCTCGTCGACGACCACGAAGCTGGGGTCGTCGAGGCCGCTTTCGCGGGCGACGATGGTGGAGGCGGGAATGCCGAAGATGAGCGTCAGGGCAATGCCGGCCAAGAGCACAAGAAACAGCGTCAGCGGCGCGGGATGCAGTCCCCAGGCCACCGCGGCCCACAGCAGAAGGGCCGCCACCGAGCCCCAGGTGCCAGGTCCGGGCTTGCCCAGCCCCGCGCCGAAGAAGGTGGCCACCGTCCAGGCCCAGCGGGTTTTGTGGGTGGAGGCGGTTAGGGCCGGGCCTGTTGCGGCCAGGGTTGGGGTGGCCGGAACTGGTGCGGGAGCTGAACTGGTGGCGTTGGTCGCGGGGTCAGTCGTCATTGGAATCTCCGTTGCCGCCGCGGCCCTGGCCGCCGCGCAGGCTGCCCAAGTCTTCGAGGACTTCAGGGTCGAGGATAGGCGAGCTGATCTTGTAGACGCCCATCGCCCACTTGCCGAGGTCGATCTTGCGGCAACGGTCCGAGCAGAAGGGAAAGTCCTCGTCCGTGGGACGGACCAGCATTCCGCAGGTGGGGCAGCGAAGCAGTTTTACGGATTTTTTCTTGGTGGCCATGAGGTTCTATTCCACTTTACAGCGGTTTTTACAGAGGTTCGGAGACGATGCGAGCCACGACATCGTATTCGTGGGCCTCGGTGATTTCCACGTTGTAGAAGCGGCCGGGTTCCAGGGCGGCTAACTCGCCGAAGTCGTTGATGTAGACCTTGCCGTCGATCTCGGGGGCGTGGAACTGGGTGCGGCCCTCCCAGAGGAGCGGCGTCTCCTCGCTTTCGCCCTCGGCCAGGAGGGTCAGCTCGCGGCCCACCCACTGCTGCTTGGCCCGCTTGGAGATGGATTGCTGCAGCTTCATCAGCTTGCGCCGGCGGGCCTCGATGGTGCGCCGGGGCAGCTTTCCATCGAGCAGAAACGCGCTGGAGCCCTCTTCGTCGGAATAGGAGAAGACGCCCAGCCAGTCGAATTTGGCCTCCTTGACGAACTCCTCTAAAACTTCGAAGTCGCGCGGCGACTCGCCGGGAAAGCCGGTGATGAAGGCGGTGCGCAGTACGAGGCCGGGAATGATGGAGCGCGCCTTTTCCAGGGTTTTGAGGAAAATCTCCGCGCTGCCGCCGCGTTTCATGCGCTTCAAGACCGAGGGGGCCGCGTGCTGCAAGGGCAGGTCAAGGTAGTTGCAGATGTTGTCGTGGCGGGCGATGGTCTCCAGAAGCTTGCCGGTGACGCGATTGGGGTAGGCGTAGAGGAAGCGCAGCCAGCGGAGGCCGTCGATGCGGGCCACGGCGTCGAGCAGTTGCGCGAGGCCGTCCCGCAGGCCGAGGTCTTCGCCGTAGCAGGTGGTGTCCTGGCCGATGAGGGTGATCTCGCGGACGCCCTGGGCGACAAGCTGCCGCGCCTCGGCGACCACCGAATCAAATCTACGAGACCGGAATCTGCCGCGCAGCTGGGGAATGACGCAGAAGGAGCAGGGGTGGTCGCAGCCCTCGGCGATCTTGATGTAGGCCGAGGATTTGGGGGTGGCGAGCAGGCGCGGGGTCTGGTCGTCGTAGAGGTAGGTGGGCAGCTCGTGCGCCGCGCCCTGCCAGCTCTCGCGGCCGAAGCGGCCTTGGCGCTCATGCAATTCGCCTTCGGGGCGGGAGTGGGGCGCGCCCGGAGAACTTGCCTCAGGGGCGGAAGCGGCCATCGATTCCATTGCGCTACTGTACGGGCTAAAGCCCGTACCCTCCCTAAAGCCCGTACCCTCCCTAAAGCCCGTACCCTCCACCGAAACGGATTCTTTTGCAGCCGTTTTATGCGTGCCGGAGCGGGATTCCTGGCCGGGACGGGCGTCAGCTTCGCCGTGGCTGCTGAGAATGTTGAAGGAGGAGGGCGAGTCCGGGCTGGCAGCAGGAGGGGCGGCTTGGAGGCCGGCGGCTTGCTCCCGTTCCGCTGCCGGTTCCAGTCCCGCTGCTTTGAGAATGGACTCGATCTCGCCGGTGCCAATGACGGCGTCCACCTCGGGGATGTTCTTCCGAATCTCGTCGCGGTAGCGCTCGACCAGGCAGCCGGCGACGATCAGCTTTTTAGCCGAGCCGGAGGTCTTGTAGCGGGCCATTTCAAGAATCGTATCGACCGACTCCTGCTTGGCCGAGTCGATGAAGCCGCAGGTGTTGACGATAAGGATTTCAGCCTCTTCGGGATGGGAGGTCAGGCGCGCGCCGGCACGCGCCAGCAGGCCCATCATCACCTCGGAATCAACGAGGTTTTTGGGACAGCCCAAGGAGATAAAGCCCACGGAAGGGGCCGCGGGTGGGGATATTTTGCTCACATCTTCATTGTACCGGGAGTGGAATTGAAGGCGAGCTCTGGGGAGCGGCAAAAGCCCGGGCCTGAAGGCCCTCCGCTCATTCGCTCTCTTTCAGGGGGCTGAAGCCCCCTGCTCCCTCCGGAATCTTCGATCTGCAGCTGTAGTACGAAGAGCCTGCGGTGAAAGTCAAAAACGAATCGAAGCCAAGCTGGCGTCCCGCTCTTGTTGCGACACGGCCGCCGCTACTGCTTCAGCGTGACGGTAATCTTGCGCGCATCGCCGCCGGTCGAGCTGATAGCAATCTCGCCGGTGGCCTTTTTGCGCAGGCTCTTGAATTTTTCGCCCCACTCGACCAGCACCAGCGCGTCGGGAGTCAGCAGCTCGTCCAGGCCGAGGGTCTCCAGTTGGCGCTCGCCTTCCAGCCGGTACACGTCCAAGTGAAAGAGCTTCACTGGCTGGCCGTCTTGCGTGCCGTCGTACTCGTGCAGCAGGGTGAAGGTGGGACTGGTCACCTCGTCGGCCTCGGCGGCCTCCAGAGCCTCGGCAATGCCCTTGACCAGCGTGGTCTTGCCGGTGCCCAGGTCGCCGCGCAGCAGCAGCAGTTGCGGCGGCTTGAGCAGGCGGGCCAGCTTGCGGCCTACCTCGATGGTGCCCGCTCCGCTCCTGGTGGTGAATTCGTGCGTCCGGCCTTCAGCGGGAGGTGCGACGTTGATCATTCTGCTGCCTCGTGGCAGGTCGCTGCCGGCAACAACTCCGCTGGCGGCAGCCCCTGCAACCAAAGATAACGGTTGGGACCACTGGCGCGAAAGCGAAAACCCTGGAAGTGGAAGGCCCGCGCCAACTGACGAAGACTGTCGGTCGCCAGCAAGGTGTGCTCGTCGGCCTGATGCACGGCCAGATCGGCGACCAGCCCGTGCAGGTAAACCGCTGCTTCGACCGCCCGCGCCTGCTCTCCTGGGTGCTGCGCGAGGAGGCCGGCCATCATCCCGGTGAGCAGATCGCCGGTGCCGCCCTTGGCCAGGCCGGGATTGCCGGTGGTGTTCACGGCTACGCGGCCATCGGGATGGGCAATGAGTGTCCGCGCGCCCTTCAGCACCAGGGTGAAGCCGGTCTGTTGCGCAAAGTTGCGCGCCACATCGAGCCGGTTGGCCTGCACCTCGGCGACGGTGAGACTAGTGAGCCGCGCCATCTCGCCGGGGTGCGGCGTGAGCACAAATGTGCGTCCAGCTTTGGCCGTTTTGCTCAATTCTTCCAGCAATTCCGGCCGGGCCGCCAGAATATTCAGCGCGTCGGCGTCGAGGACGGCGGGGATTTTGGTCGCCAGAAGAATTCCAGCGGTGAATTCGGCCGTCTCCGCGCCCTGGCCCAGGCCGGGGCCAATCACCAGGACGGTTTTTCCGGCGGTGAGCGTGGAAAGAAACTCCGGGGAAAGATTTTTCGCCGAAATCTGGCCTTCGGCGGTCGCGGCTAGGGGCCAGGTCATCAACTCTGGCGCAATGGCGGCCACCAGCGGCAGCGCCGGAGCGGGAACAGCCGCCGTCACCAGGCCCGCCCCGGCCCGCAGCGCGCCCAGGGCGGCGATGGCCGGTGCGCCGGACTTGCCCCCCGCCGTTCCCAGCGTTCCGCCCATCACCAGCACGTGGCCGAAACTGCCTTTGTTGGCCGCTGCCGGACGCCTCGCCTGGGTGAGCGAGAGCGCTGAACCGGCCCAATGCAGCGCCTGCGTCGAGAGCATCGCCTCATCGGGCGATCCGATCGGCGCCACTACGATGGGCTGCTCCCAGTGCCGGGTCAACTGGCCAAAGACGTGCGCCGGCTTGGGCGCAGTGAAGGTGATGACCGCGTCGGCGGGGAAGACCGGACCGGATGCGGTGGCGGCAGTCTGGTCGGCTGGCCAGCCGGAGGGCAGGTCAACTGCGAGAATTTTGGGGGCAAGAATCGGGGGCGCGGAAATCGATGGTGCGAGAGTCGGGAGTTCAAGAACAGCGGGCGCGGGAGCCGGAGCGGGGGCGGCTTTTACCCACTCCAGCGCCGCCAGCGCCAGCCCTTTCAGCGGCGGCTTGAAGCCGGTGCCGACCACTGCATCCAGAATCAGATCAGTTTCTAGGGCCTTCGTGTGCCGCGCCAGCTCTTCGGTCGTCTCGATGACGTGGACGAGACTGCGGCCGCATTTTGGCGGACATCCCAGGCTCTTCAGCTCGCGCCAAGCCTCGGCCGCGTCGCCGGTGAGGCCGTCGGGCGCGCCCAACAGCAGCGTGGTCACTTCCAGGCCGGCCAGGGCCAGCAGCCGGGCCGCCATCAGGCCGTCGCCGCCATTGTTGCCGCGACCGCAGAGAACCGTAACCCGCCTTGCTGTTGGAAACTGCTCTTGCGCAAAGGCGGCCACCGCTGCCGAGGCCGCCCGCATCAGATCAAGCGATGGAACCGCGAACCGCTCGGTCGTCAAGCGGTCGCAGGCCTGCATCTCGGCTGCGGAAAGAACGTGCATGGAAGCTATGGTACGACAGTTGACAGTGACCGGTAGCCGTGGCCGCGGTCAATGGCTGCGGTCTTTTCACTAACAACTGAAAACTGAAAGCTGAGAACTGAAAACTAACTATTGCATCGCCGCTACAGTTTTTATGTGCATGGAAAACCGCCCGTGGCGAAAATTGCCGCTCAGCCCGGTCAAACCGTTTCGACGGCGTCGATCTTCCGGGTGATCTCCTGGGCCAGGGGTTCAATCTCGGTATGAAAGAGCCGGCGCTCGCGCGCGGGCAGTTCTTCCAGCAGATCGGGGAAGGGCGTGGCCTCGCAGCCGGGAAAGGCTGGAAAGCCGGCCGTGTCGGCCATGCGGCAGCTTACGTTGATCAGATCGGCCATGTTCCAGGAACTGTCCGGCTGCCGTGGCGCATGATGCTCTGCGACGATGGCCTCGAATTCGGCGGGCAGCTTCCAGTCGAGGATCAGTTGACGGCCGGCCCCGCAATGATCCCAGCCGAAGAGCTCCCGCTCAGCGGTGAGGATGCTCGCTGGCGGGCCGCCGTGCGTCAGCAGCAGCAGGCTGTACTCCTTGGGGCGGATGACGGCCAGCGCCAGCCGCCCGATGTCGTGCATGACGCCCGAGGTGTAGGCAATGTCCCTGTCCATGAAGCCCACCGAAGCCAGTTGATCGGCGATCAGAGCACAGGCCAGATTGTGGCGCCAGATGGCCCGCATGGCGGGCTGTTGCAGCGTCCTGCCCATATACGCGCGTACGCCCACCGTAAGGCACAGGCCCTGGAGGTTGTTGGCGCCCAGCACCGCGATGGCCTGCAGAACGCTGCTGGCGGGATAGCGCGGAGCGTACAAAAGCGAGTTGGCGATAGTGAGAACTTCGCTGGCAAAGGCCGGATCGGAAGAGATCAGATTGCTCAACTGGTGCAGTTGCACATTATCGTTATTGGCCATTTGCAGCAGCTGAAGCGCGACTTGAGGAAAGGGCGGAAGGCGGAAGTAGACCCAGGATAGAGCAGGCGTCTCGTTTTCCAGTTTTTTATCCAGCAACATCGGCGTCGCCCTTTCGTCCCGATAATCTCTTCAAACTGGCGGCATTCCGCCGGTCGAGCTGACAGGGTTCATCCGGTCAGGGATAGCCGTATAGGCCGCTCCCCAACGCGAATAACGCATTGCGAGTGACCAGGAAAATGCCTGCTAATAGCTTTTTCGGCAACGGACGGCATTCCTTCAGCGGCCTGCCTTGAATGAGCGGAATTTAACAATGAGTGGGGTTTGGATGAGCTGGCCATAGTGCTCGCCTGGCCGCCGCATCCTGTTTCTGAATACTGCGCCGGTTACGGGTCTTTCTTGCCCCTGTTAAACTCTGTAACGTGCCCGAACAAGCCAAGCCGCCCGTATTCCTGCTCGACACCATGTCGTTCATTTTTCGCGCCTACCATGCGATGCAGCGTTCGCGCCCCATGAGCACGCGCGCGGGGCTGCCCACGGCGGCCGTCTACGTTTTTGTGAACATGATCAAAAAGCTGCGCCAGGACTTTGATCCGCGCTACTTTGCCGCCGTCTTCGACGTCAGCGGCGAGGTCTTCCGCGACGGGCGGGCGCGCGAGCTGACCACGCTGCGCAAGTGGAACGCGAAGACGCAGAGCTTTGAAGATGCCGGCTACGAGGGCTACAAGGCCAATCGAGGCACGATGCCCGAGGATCTGCGCCGCCAGATTCCCTACATTCGCCGCGCCCTCGAAGCCCTGCGCATTCCCATTCTCGAAGCCGAGGGCTTCGAGGCTGACGACGTGATCGGCACCCTGGCCCGCGAGGCCGCCGAGCGGAGGCATGAGGTCTTCATCGTCAGCGGCGACAAGGACATGATGCAGTTGGTCACGCCCACGGTGAAGATGCTGAACCCGCAGAAGGACAACCTGATTCTCGATCCCGCCAAGGTCGTCGAGGTCCTGGGAGTCCCGCCGGAGAAGGTGGTCGACGTGATGGCCCTGCGCGGCGACGCGATCGATAACATTCCCGGCGCGCCGGGCATCGGCGACAAGGGCAGCGTGGATTTGATCCGGGAATTCGGCTCCGTGGAGGCGGTGCTCGACCACGTCAGCGAGGTCAAGCGCAAGAGCTATCGCGAGTCGCTCGAACAGAACCGGGACGTTGTTCTGCTTTCGAA
>Ga0326727_10026255_pt1 | contig 10823 bp, 10 predicted proteins | sample MB2enrmetagenome_FD_207643 | JGI IMG/M metagenome (GOLD analysis project Ga0326727, IMG submission 207643) | Lab enriched peat soil microbial communities from McLean, Ithaca, NY, United States - MB29MY | ecosystem: Environmental > Terrestrial > Soil > Wetlands > Peat | place: USA: New York... | reverse complement strand
GTCTGGGCTTGGCTATCTCGACCCGACTGGTAAACCTGATGGAAGGCCGAATTTGGGTGGAGAGCGAGCCGAATCAAGGAAGCAGGTTCCATTTCACGGCGAAGTTTGGCTTTGTGAAAGCGCCGCAGCCACAGCCCGCGCCCCTGGCAGAGGTCAACCTGCAAGGTACGCCGGTGCTCGTCATTGACGATAATGCCACCAACCGGCGTATCTTGGAGGCCATGCTCAAGGGCTGGTCGATGCAGCCCACCTTGGTGGAGAGGGGGCAGGAGGGTCTGGTCGCGATGCGGCGCGCAAAGGAAATAGGCAAGACTTTTCCTTTGATTCTGCTGGATGCCCAAATGCCGGGCATGGACGGCTTCATGGTTGTGGAGAAGCTCAAGGAAGATCCAGCCCTTGCCGGAAGCGCGATCTTGATGTTAACCTCTGCTGGACAGCGCGGTGACGCCGCCCGCTGCCGTGAGCTTGGCATCTCGGCGTATCTCGTCAAACCGATCCGGCGGTCAGAGCTCCTCGAGGCCATCCTGCTCGTTCTTGGCCAGCCCTCCCAGGGGAAGGAACACAAAGACCTTGTCACCCGTCACACGATTCGAGCAGCGCGTCGCAAGGTCCGCATCCTTGTGGCGGAGGACAACGCGATCAACCGAGAGATCGTGACGCGCCTGCTCCAGAAGCACGGACACACCGTCATGGCAGTCACGACCGGTCGAGAAGCTGTCGAGCTATTGGATAAGGATGCGGCGAATTGTGACATCGTGCTGATGGATGTGGAAATGCCGGACATGGATGGCTTTCAGGCCACAGCTATCATCCGTGAGAAGGAAAAGGTCAGCGGTAACCACATCCCGATCATTGCCTTGACCGCAGACGCTATGAAAGGCGATCGTGAACGTTGCTTGGCGGCAGGCATGGACGGCTACGTGCCCAAGCCCATCCAACACCAAGACCTGTTTGAAGCAATCCAAGCACTCGTCCTGGACGTGCCCAACATTCCTATCCATGCGCCTCCTGAAAAAACTCCAGTGGGCGTTCTGGATGAAGCGCTGCTGGTGTCTCGTGTGGACAACGATCCTCAATTGCTAAGGGACCTCGTGGACCTGTTTCTGGAGGACTGTCCGCGTACTGTGGATGAAATTAGGGCCGCGCTGGACAGGAAAGACGCCAAAGCCCTGGAAAGAGGCGCGCATAGTCTAAAAGGCTGCACAAGTAACCTTGCTGCGCAGATGGCCTCGGAAGCTGCGTTCAAGCTCGAAAGACTCGCTCGCGCTGGGGACTTGGTGGACGCCGAAAGTGCGCTTAAGGAGTTGGAGTATCAACTGGAGCGCTTGAAGCCAGCTTTACTCGCCGTTCAGGCGGAGACAGAGAAAAGACCGTTCTGATTCCGCGGAAACAGTTCAGAACACTGGCGGCGGCTGATTTGTTCATTCCCGACAATGGCAACACCAAAGCCCGGGGGTCGTAGCACAAACCCTCCAAAGAACGTAGCGCGGTAACCAGGAAAATGTCCACGACGAGAATCGTGATCGCCGAACATGAGATCACGTTCCGGTAAATGCTCAAGACCTTCGTTACCAGGTGGGGTTCCGAGGTGGTGGTCAGGAACGATGTGCTAAAAGCTTAGAAGATGCTTCAGGAGCAGAATGGACCGCGGCTTGCCGTTCTCGAATGGATGATGTCGAACATGGATGGCATGGAGATTTGCTGTAATCTCAAGTCCGGGCCGATTTGGCCATTTGGCCCCCCGAAGCATCACGATGATCCGCGATCACTTCTTCCAATTGTTACTAATCCTGCTGTGCGCGGGACAGCGGTAGGTGCAGTCGAAGACTTCGAGCGGAAAGTGGCAGCGGAAACAGCGCTGAAGTTGTTCGAAACGGGAATCCGACACGCTTGTGCCGCTATGGTCAGAGGCGCTCAAGCCGACGAGCTCGGGCAGATCCGGCCCGGCGACAAGCGCATTAGCGGCGCAGTGGTGGCTGTCAAAGTCTGTCCTCTTCCTGACGAAGTGAGTTTCAGATCGAAAGGCGCAATCGCCGCAGGGACGGCAAGCTAATCCGGGTGCGCAACAAAGCCTGCCTGGTACCGGGCAGGAAGGAGGTCTCGCGGCTTATCATGGCGAGCACGGCGGGCATCACGGAGCGCAAGCGGGCGCAAGCGGCGCTGGAACAGGCTACAAATCGCCTCGAACTGTTGACCCTGGCAACGCAAGATGCTGTCTTCGATTGGGACCTTGTTGCCCATGAGGTCTGGTGCAATGAGAATTACCATCGGCTGTTTGGAGCGCCAGAAATGAGCCCTGAGAGCGCCAACTCGTGGGTTGAGCGTCTTCACCCGGAAGATTTGGAGCGTATCGCTAAGGCACGGAATGCTGCGATGGGGCCCGAGGGCAAGCCTTTCTTATCAGAGTACCGACTGCGCCGCCCCGATGGGTCGTATGCGGACGTCGTCGAGCGTTCCTTCATCGTCCGCGATGCTCAAGGTCAACCGTTGCGGATGATCGGGGCGCTTACCGACGTCACCGAACTGAGGGGGGCGGAAAAGGCGCTGAAGGCTAGCGAACAACGCTACCGGGATCTTTTTGAAAACGCCATCAACATCGTGTTTACCTCCAACCTGCAAGGTTATATCACCTCGGTTAACGAGTCCGGTGAGCAGAGCAGTGGGTATACCCGCGCCGAACTTACACGCATGAACGTCCTCCAGCTCCTGGCGCCTGAATACGTGGAAGAGGGACGACGCGTGATGGAAGGTCTTGCGGCCGGCATGGAGCCCGGAATTGGCGAGTGGGAGGTCGTCACGAAGGACGGACACCAGCTCTGGCTGGAAGTGAGCCTGCGGCTGGTCCGCCGGAGCGGGGAGCTCGTGGAGGTGCAAGGTATCGCCCGCGATATTACTAAGCGCAAGCGGGCGGAAGAAGCGCTAAGGCAAAGCGAGGCGCGTTTCCGGGTGGTCTTCGAGAATGCCGCCATCGGGATCGCTCTGGTAGACACACACGGCCATCCCATGGATAGTAACCCCGCCCTCCAGAAAATGCTGGGCTACAGTAAGTCTGAATTGGCGCAGATGGCCCTGCCCGAGTACACGCATCCCGACGATGCCCAGGCAAGTTGGGACCTGTTTACAGGGTTGGCAGAAGGAAAGCGCGACCAATACGAGCTCCAAGAGCACTACCGCCGGAAGGATCGCCAAATCGTATGGGGGCAATTGACCGTATCTCTCGTCCGGAACCAGAACGGCGAACCGCAATACGCCATCGAAATGGTGGAGGACATAACCACACGGAAGCGGGCGGTGGAAGCCCTGCGCGAGTTGTCAGGGCGCCTCCTTCGCTTGCAGGACCAAGAGCGGCGTCGAATTGCTCGCGAACTGCACGACAGCACTGCCCAACGCCTGGCAGCCTTGGCGATGAACCTGAGTGTGGTGATGAAGTCGGCCCAGGACTTGAGCCCCCGCGCACGCACCTGCCTTTCGGGGAGCCTCGAGTTGGCCGAGGAATGCTCGCGCGAGATCCGCACTCTCTCTTATCTGCTGCACCCGCCTCTACTTGATGAGGTTGGATTGGGCTCAGCCTTGCGGTGGTTTGTAGACGGGTATACACAAAGGACCGGAATAGATGTCGATCTGGAAATGCCGCCCCAGTTCGCCCGTTTACCCGAGGATATCGAGTTGGCGCTGTATCGGGTGGTGCAGGAAGGGTTGACGAACATCCACCTCCACTCGGGGAGTAATAAGGCCCATATCTGCCTGAAGTGCCGCGCGGATCAGGCCGTCCTCACCGTGGCGGATGAAGGACATGGGTTGCCTCCGGGTCTGGTGGACAGAGGGGGCCGGCGTGTCGCCAAGCTTGGAGTAGGAATATCAGGAATGCGGGAACGCATCAGGCAACTGGGAGGGCAATTCGAGATTGATACCGGGAGCAAGGGAACGACGTTGAGGGCGATCGTGCCGTTGGGAGAGCATCAAACATGAGCTGGCTTCAAATCCTCATCGTGGATGATCACGAAGTGGTTCGCCGCGGCTTGCGGGTCCTGATTGAACCGCACCCTGGGTGGGAAGTGTGCGCGGAGGCAAAAGATGGCCGCGAGGCGGTGGAGAAAGCAAGGGAGTTGAAGCCGGATGTGGTCGTCATGGACATCGGCATGCCGGAGTTGAATGGTTTGGAGGCAACCCGCCAAATCCTGAAAGCGGCTCGGCGAACCGAAGTGTTGATTCTCACAGCGCACGAGTCCGAGCAGTTGGTCCGAGAAGTTCTAGAGGCGGGCGCGCATGGTTATGTATTGAAATCCGCTGCGGGCCCCGATTTGGTGAATGCGATTGAAGCTTTGAGCAAGCACGAGGCGTTTTTCACCAGCAGCGTGGCGAGAATAGTGCTCAACAGCTATCGGAAGAAGGGTTCGCCGGAGGAGTCCTCCGAGGAGCTACCTCCGCTGCTCTCTCCACGGGAGCGGGAAATCATTCAATTGCTGGCCGAGGGCAAAAGCAACAACGAGGTTGCGGGGATACTCTGCATCAGCGCCAAGACCGTGGAAACCCACCGGGCGCACATCATGGAGAAGCTCAACCTGCATTCCATCGCCGAGTTGGTACATTACGCGATCCGAAACCAGATTGTTGAACCCTAGCAAAGGTCTCGGGACGACGCTCTTGAGTGGAAGGATTAAGTATTAGCCCTGCCGACGATTCCGAAGAAGAGTACTCTCCCGCTGTGATCGGGCTGCCTTTGCGACGGGGTTAAACCCCAGCCCTTCTGGCCGCCTGACTCGAAACGGCAAAGCACACTGAATTATCCGGACGCGCTGTCCTCGGACCGGCCCGCAGCTGACAATTTGACTACCGGAAACCTCCCCCGCAGAATACAGCAAATGCCTGATTTCTAATTAGATTTTCATGGTGTAAGGTCTTCTTGCATATGTCGGTGCCTAGCTCACCGTCGAAATGACCATTACCTAGGAATGCACGTGGGTTTGCCTCCGTGGAGAGAGCATGCCTGTGTTCGCGTCTTAAGCCGACCGAGCTGAGAACCCCAGTGAAGAGTAATGAGAGCCGGCAGGCGCGAGGTGACAATAGTGGTGGAAAAGCCGCCAGCCTAATGTGGAGATACAATGGGCATTCTTGTGGTCGAGGATGAGGGGCCGGTCGCCAGCTTTTTAAAGCAACGTCTGGAGTCGGACCAATATGCCGTGAATGTGGCGTACGACGGCGAGCAGGCTCAGTCGCTCGTTGATGAGGCTGACTTTGACTTGGTGATCCTGGATTTGCTCCTTCCCAAGGTTGCCGGGTACGAAGTGCTGCATCACATACACACCCAAAAGCCGTCTCTCCCTGTCCTGGTCATGTCCGGTTGGGCAGATGTGGAGGACCCGGTGAAAGGGCTGGACCTGGGGGCCAGCGATTACCTGGCGAAGCCGTTCTCATTTAGCGAGCTGTCCGCACGCGTCCGGGCTTTGTTGAGGCGATCTCCTGATTCGCCGGATACCGTCTTGGAATTGGAGGAGTACCGGGAACGGTTCGAGCAGATGAAGCAGATCCTGGGTCTGCCCCCCACCTTCGGTTTCTTAGTTGAAGCCGACGGCCCTTATCCAAGGGGTCATTCACAGGCAGTTTCCTGGCTGGCAATTCAAATCGCGAGGCAGGTGGGATTATCCCAGGAAGAAACCGAGGAAATCCGTCTGGCGGGCCTCCTTCACGATATCGGCAAGGTCCACGTGCCTTTGCACATACTCGACAAGCCCGAATCCCTGACGGCGGAAGAGTCCGCGATCATGAAGAGCCATGCGACCGACGGTGAGAGGATGCTCCGGCCTTTCAAAATGAAAGCTCTAGGGCGCATCGTACGTCACCACCACGAGCGCTACGACGGCAAGGGTTACCCGGACGGGCTGGCTGGGGACAAGATTCCGCTGGGGGCTCGAATCGTGGCAGTGGCAGAGTCTTTCGAAGATATGCTTTCCGAGTTGCCTTACAAGAGTGCCCGTGCTTTCGAGGATGCCCTTGCCGAATTACGGCGTTGCTCCGCGACGCAGTTCGACCCCGAGGTCGTAAAGGTCTTCCTCGACTGGCTCCAGATCTTTGGTGATCCCCGCGAGCAACAGTGACACCGGGATCGTGCCGTTTTCGGTGAAATCGACGAGGCTTGTCTCCCACGACGGGGCCGAGTTGAGTCGGGTGAGCTGAATCAACCCTGGTTCGGAAGAAAGCAGCCGGAAATGTTCATTGTCAAATTGAACGACCTGGAGGCCCGTTGGTAATTACACCGTAGCGCGCTTGACGCCCGCCTCGAATTAGCGCGGCACGGAATCTAGTGCGCCTTTTGGCCCAGCTCATGTCGAGATAAGCCGGAAAGCCGGCTCAGGAAGGAGTCAGGATGCTGAATGCAAGTTTTGGCACATCTGCTAGAAGAAGCGAAAGGGTGTTGCTGAGAATCCCCATACGGGTCGTGGGCAACGATACCCATGGCAATGCATTCGACGAGACTACCTATACGCTGGTAGTGAATCGGTCCGGAGCGCTAATCGTCGTCGAGCACCTACTACAGCTTGGCGCCGTGATCAAAATTACAAACATCAAAAGCCGAATCTCTTGTTCCTTCGTAGTCGTTATGCGAGCCGCGGGGTCACTGAGCGGTACTCCCGAATGGGGCGTGAAGTGCCTGGAGCCGGAGATGGAAATCTGGGGTGTTCACTTTCCAGACAGATCCGAAGAACCTGCAGAAGCGAATCTCACTCATGTCTTGCTGGAGTGCCGGGAGTGCTCTTCCCGGGAGATGGCGGCGCTGACGGTGGAACACTATCGCAGGTTAGAGGCGCAGTCGCGCTTACCGCGCCTCTGTCCAAAATGTAGGGTCATCAGGGATTGGAAATTCGTGGTCACCGAAGTTGGACTTGGGGGAATCTCACCCAGCCTTCCGGTCCCCTCAGCTTCTGGGTTGACTTCACAGGACGAAGCCGACAGACGGCGAGATCAAACCTTAGCGGTAAAGCTACCGCTGGAAATCAGGCGTCCGAATGGATCCGAGGAGACCACCAAGACAGAGAATATTTCCGAATCCAGTCTCTGCTTCGCGTGCGACCTCGAAATGCAAATTGGAGACAGGGTGTATGTGACTGTGGGATTGGATCCCCCTGGAGAACAACGCGATATTCCTGCTCGCATCATGTGGCGAAGTCCCGCCCAGGGTAAGGGAAGGGCGTTCTATGGGGCAATGCTGGATAAGACGAATGGCGCCGCGGCGGCCAGTTATCGGTCATCGGTTTTCGCTGAAGCCCGGCGGATGCAACTCTGAATTTCTATCGTACTCTTCTCCGTACTCCCTGCTGCCAACTGGCTTCTGTCTGTTAATTGCTGCCTGTTACTCGTTAGTCGCAAATCCGCAAGGGGATGCCGGCGCGACGCGGGCTCGGATGTTGGCTTCTTTTGAGACTCCCGCTCGGGACGCCTGACTCGTCACAGTTCTTCGGGCGCCGTGCTTTCGCAGGCCTCCGCGGAGAGGAGGGTATCCATCTCTGGAGTACGCTCCGTCAACGGGATGGCTCCCGGTTGGCGGCTACCAGCATGCTGGCAGAAATGCCCTTTGACGTGAGACCCCTGCTTACCAACAGGGTTGTGACGCTCCGGCAGCTTTTTGCGAGTGGCTACGTAGATGTCAGCACCGGGATAAAAGGGAGCTAATTCCATCAGCGTACAGGGAACCGGGATTTGACCACCTCATCGCCGCGGACACGGCAGAAACTCTATGTCAGCTTCGATAACAGGGGTCTTGATTGTTTTTGCCGAGGCGGTGCCTGGGCACGGGCCGTCACGGCCACGGTGATAGCGAGTAAGACTAATATTGGGATCCGGCGCTCGGAAGTTGTAGCCATGCCTAATGGGGTCGCCCTACGAAGCGGAATATAAAGCACGCTAAACTTGCGGAAACGATCAGTCCTCTGTCTCAAACACGCGTAACTCGTCGATCTCCTGTTGAAGCTTCCGCTTACGTCGCTTCCTCAAGGGAAGAAATACTGCGAGCCATACGGCAAGAAGCACGAAAACCGGCACCATGTTCACCAGGAGCCTGGGGTCGTCGAGCGATTTGATCAGTGCTGGCACCACAACCATCGCCAGGCCCAATGAACAATACGTCAAGCCCGCCTTGCGCCAGACGTGCCGGCCATAGTCGCGCCGATTCTCAAGTTCGGTTCGGTAAGACTGGAGCGTGGTGTTCAGTGTCGCATCCGGCGCTAGCCGCCCCTGCTGAATCCATTTGTATGCCTGATAGGCAACATAGATGGACCAGAGAGTTAGCAAGCCCATCCCCATGCGCGGAACCACCTCGTGGACCCTGGCGAAGGTCCGTGCGAAGAATCCGAAAAGGATGAGTCCGATGAACACCGAGTAAACCGCCTCAAAGCGGAATTTCGTTTGACGCTCTTGCGCCTTACGGCGTAGTTCAACTGCTGACATTTTTAATGCCTCCGTCGGTTGGTTTATCCAGATATTTTGTGGGTCGTTCATGGGGAACTCATTTGGCATGAAGCGCTCCTTCGTCGAACCAGCGCCTCATGATGTTCTTAATCCGGTGAACTTTCATCGCGATGTCCGCCGGCGATAACCCGGTGATTTCACTAATCGAGCTGGCATCCATCCCCTCGAGATAGGAAACGATGATCTGACGATCGATCGGTTTCAGGCGCTGGATCAGCATCGAGAGACGCTCGAGCGCTTGGGTCTGGTTGGCCGCGAGTTCAACCTGTTCACTGCCAGGCATGGTCTCGATGTTTTCGAGGCTCACCAGTCTGTTCCTGAACCGGCGCTGCCGAATCACGTACCGGGTAGCTACGTTGGGAGCGATACGGTACACCCAAGTTCTCAGCGAACATCGTAGGTCGAAATACGCGAAGCTGCGCCAGAGATGTGGATGAATATTCTGAAGCAGGTCACGGCGGGCCTCGGGATCAAGCTCATAAGCTCGCGCGAGCCGGTCGCGTGAAGAACCGTAGGTGTCCGCTGCCCGTTCGTACAGAGAATCCTGGCTCACGTCTCCTCCCGATTTGGGTTCAGGCACTCTCACAGCTAGCCATGCCTGCCTCGCAGCAAAGAAGGCTTATTTGCTGAATGAGTCGAGGAGACTCTCGGGGCTTTCCGGGGGGGATTCGGGGGCGCCTACGAGCTTGGTACGACGCGGCTTTTGCATACGGCTGGCGTCGAAGCGATTCGCCGCCATGATGTGTGAGGAGGGAGGGCACACCCGGGAAGGTCCGGCCCCGGTGTGCCCTGTGGAGGGTTGAACTAAGGGTTCACGAGGTAGCTGACCGCCGTCGAGTGCCTGAACCCTACCGTGTTTACGCGCTGGCCGATAACATTAGCAAAGTATTCCAGAACCGAAGTCATTCTCAGGATTGCCTTCTTCTCGCCCACTTTCAGCAAAAGTCGCACAGCCAACGAAAGCAACTGACACCGGAAATACAGGATCAAGAGCCGTTCTTCGTTTGAATAGCGCCGGCTCACGTTCGCGGTATTCTTAAGGAGGTGGGCCAGGGCGAGAAAGTCGCATTTGAGCATCGTGTGCAGCCTGGGGTAGTCGACGGACGCGTTGGATTCTGCCATCGTCCGGCGCACTGCAGGGAACTCCAGGCTGACGGCTTTGGCAATGGCTAGGAAGTACTCTCGCTCGAATTGTTGGCGCAGGATCCGTTGGCAAGTGGCCTGAAAATAGAAAAAGAAGAATGCGGTCGAGAGGATCAGGATCAGGCCAGCCAGAACCATCGTTTGCCTCGCTTAAGTTTCCACTCTTGCCGGAATCACGATCGCGCCCGGAACCATCTGGGCCGCGGCCGATGCTGTTGCAGCCTCCAGCATCTTGTGTAGGTTAAGGGGAAGTTACATGATCAGCGATAGTACGCGAGTACCGGTTTCGAGGCCTTGGGAGCGGGGGCGGCGATTTCAATCCCGAGACATTCTCGGCCGTTGAGGTCATCCAGCGGCTCGCACTCCGGCAGCGGCCAGCCAAAGGGTTGAAAGCGAGCGAAGCTCGGTTCAGGGCGCCGCCAGTACCCTTACGCAGCCGTGCCGAAAGCACACCAAAAACTCGCCCACCCTACCAATGTAGGCCGCCGTCACTCTACATGCACTCCCTTGGGTAGGGGATTCAAGGAGTTCGTGTCATTTGCTGTCTCCTTGCGACGAAACTCGGAGGAGGCGAATCTCCACACAGACCGCGCCAGCGAACCTTGGCGGAACCTCTCCTTAGCCTTGCGCTTCACGATGGGTTCCGGGCTACAGGTTTGTCGAGGGTCAGTTCGATGATGGTGTCAATCGGATCGCGGTACTCCATGGGCACCTGGATCTCGATAGCGTCATCCGTCTGCGTCACCGCTGACTCTCCTCCTGTGAGGATCTTGCTGGCGGTAACTCTCTGGGCAATGGGAGGCAACCGAAGAACCTTCTCTATGCTCCATGCCTCCCGGCCTCCCCCTTTTTCTCGAACGCCGCTCCAGCGCAGCAGATGGATGTAAATCTTGTTCCCCCGCCACGTGGCGCCGCCCCAGTCCGCAGAGATAAAGGGCCCACCGCGAGTGCCGTAGATCGCCTCGCCGTACTTCCTGAGCCATTCACCTATTTCCTTTACCCGCTCGACCTGGCGAGGGTCAAGCTGCCCGTCCGGCATAGGACCGAGACCTAAAAGCGCGTTACCTCCTCGTACGACACACTCGACGAAAATGTCGAGACTCTCCTCTAGCGACTTGATTTGGTCATTGGGTTTCCAGGCCCACTGCGCAGACACTGGAAAATCGTGTTCCCACGGGCGGTTGATCTGAAACTCGCTGACGTAATCCTCCGGGGTG
>Ga0326727_10026254_pt1 | contig 10823 bp, 3 predicted proteins | sample MB2enrmetagenome_FD_207643 | JGI IMG/M metagenome (GOLD analysis project Ga0326727, IMG submission 207643) | Lab enriched peat soil microbial communities from McLean, Ithaca, NY, United States - MB29MY | ecosystem: Environmental > Terrestrial > Soil > Wetlands > Peat | place: USA: New York... | reverse complement strand
GCGCCTGACGGCAGAAATCTTCAATGTTTGCCGGGGCGCCGTAGGCTGCAATGGCGTCTGCCGTTTCCCGGCAACCGTTATAGCCGCTCTGCCAATCGTGCAGTCCCCACATTTCATTGACCGGCCAGAGGCTTTTAAAAGGCATCATGCGACGCATGGTCTCCACGGCCGGAATTGTGGCCGAACCGAGCTCCGGACGGAAACCGCGGGCGAAGTCATTGAAGTAGAAAGTTGCCGGTTTCGTCTCGTATGGGCCATCGCCGTCGGTGGGCGGAATCTGCGTGGAGAATTGAAGGAAGATCCGCGTTCCATCCAGCTCCTCGGCCAGCCTGGGCATTTCCGTCAGGATGGGATCCTGGGGCGCCGTCTCATTGGCCGCGCACCACAGCGCAACACAGGCATGGTTTCTGCGCCGCAGAATGCGGTCGCGCGCGCTGCGCAGCCACATAGAGGGATCGTCGGGCATGAGGCCGTTGGAGATGCCGAACTCCTCCCAAACCATGATGCCCAGCTCATCGCAGACCTCGTAAAACTCCGTCTTGTCGAGGTCGCCGGACCAGTTGCGGATCAGGTTGAAGTTCATCTCCTTCTCCATGCGCACGCGACACCGAAAGCCTTCGCGGTCGCAGCGAAGCATTCCCTCATCCATGCCCCAATTCACTCCCCGGACAAAGATGCGCTTTCCGTTGCAGGAGATCGAGAGAGGCTCCTTTGCATGCAACGCCGCTTGACTAGGCACATTCATCCCGTTTTGGATCGCGCCCGGATCCCACCTGGTATGTAACGGCGGGGAATACGAAAACTCTCGTATGCCGATGCGGGATCTGCTCACGTCAAGCACCTGGCCATTTGTGCGGAATTCGAGAACGAGATCGTAAAGATTCTGCTCGCCGTGCCCGCTTGGCCACCAGAGCCTGGGATCGATTAAAGAAAGCTGCTTGTATTTCGACTGATCGAGCTTGATGAAAACTTCGCCGTTTTCCGGGAGAGAAACGAAGTGACTGAATTCCATGGCGCCCAGGCGGACATGGAGTTCGCCTTTGCAGGGATTTCCTGAGTAGTTCCTCAAATCGAGGCAAAGGGTGAGATCGGCATGCGTGAGATTCTGCGGGTCGGGAAAATGCGTGGTGGTGAAGACGTTTTCGATGGTTACATCGCCGGTGGTAGTGAGTGTAACGTGGTTCCAAATGCCGGTGTTGCGGTCCCGGATGGTGGGCAGCCAATCCCAGCTTCCGCTGGGTAGAATCGTAGGCTCGTTTTCGGGAAATTCAACAGGCCAATCATAGCCGCTCAGCCGCTTAGACATCACCTTATCCGGCTTGGGTACCGGCATGATAAGGACGGCAATGCAGTTCTTTTTGCCGGGCGTAACCAGGCTGGTCACGTCGAACCGCCCGCGCATGAATGCGCCGTCGATGTCTCCGACAGGCGTGCCGTTCAAGTAGACAAAAGCTCGATAGTTGACGCCGTCGAAGTTCAGCCAGATCCTTTTTCCCGAGTAGCTCTCGGGTATTTCGAGCTCATTGCGATACCACCAGTTTGTGTGCGAGAAGAAATCAGAGATCTGCAAAAGATAATCGCCATAGAAGGGATCCGGGATCGCACCAAGGTTGAGATAGGTGGTAAGTACGGTGCCGGGGACGGTGGCGATGAGCCAGCCGCTGTCGTCGTATCCAGGGATGGACACGACCGCGGCGCTTTCTTTGACGTTCGCCTGGTTGATGAGCCGCCAGCCGCCTTCAATGCGTAAAGTACCGTCGTCTTCGAGTGGAGGGAGCGGCACGGGGACAGCTTCAAACCCTCCGGCGCCGTAGACTTCGAAAGAGGAAAGCTCATAGCCGCCGGGCTTCGCTTTACTGCTTAGCGCGAGCCGAACATAGCGGGCGCGGGTTTCGGGGAACGTGATTTGCTCCGCGCCGCCCCTACCGCCGACGGTTTTATGAATGTCAGCCCAGTTCTCGACCAACCCTGTTTCGGGCGACGGGCCGGAATCGGAGGAGACTTGAATTTTGTAGTCGAGCGGATAGTTACTCCCCCAGCGCAGAACCGCGGAATGGACAGTGCAGCCGGCGCCGAGATCGACGTAGATCCATTGTTCTTCCGCATCGGCGCTTTTCCACATTGTCGTCGTCAAACCGTCGGTTGACATGTGCCCGGTGTTGATAAAGTCAGCCGAGCTCGAGGCCCATGCCGCGCGATTCAGAGCGACATTTCGACTGCCGCTGGCACTGGCCCATTTCGGCGCGAATGCCGCGGCCGAAGCGAAGGCCCCATACTTCAATACTTCACGCCTGTTCATCTCCACCATGATTCAATTCTCCTTTTCGCCGCGAAACGCGCTAATGCGGAATCCGAATAGATTTACCCCGAGCATGCCGCTTCTGTGGCTCTTTCCTTCAGAAAGATCCACTTTGCCCGTACGCCGCGTGGGCACTGTTGCCCGGATTCCGCCGCAGAAATGCAGAACGATCTTGACCCGCCTCATTTCGTGTCCAATTAATTTTCTGAAATCATAACTCGATTTCCCCTGTTTGTTTCGGCCCGCACTCTTTCCAAGACAAGATTTGCCTGAAGAGCGGAGTTGATGCCAGCACTGGATGAGTTTGAAGGATCAGCCATGCTGGAGATTGAACATCAGCGCGCGCGAAGCAGGGAAGTTGAACCTGGAAGCAATTGGCCGATTCGTCGAGGGCAGCGAGGAAATCCGGTTTGATAGCGCAAATCGCCAGCTGGTCTATGGCTGGGTGGAAGCTACCGGAAATATGACGCAATCAAAGTAGGGCGTTCTGGAGTATTTCCTAATACCTTCACATGAAGAACAAATTGGAAATCCCGTTTTTCCCAATCCTTGGGGGCCCCATGCAGCGCCATGGCGAGAAGATCCTGATTTGTGACGAAGTTCCCGGCGGCCTGAGTGCCGAAGATCGTAAGGCCCGCAATGGCAATCACGGGTTGTCCACTTGCGGGGTTGGTGAATCGCGAGACAATGGCGTAGTCTTCGTTGACCTTCCAGTCTTGAGGTGTCACCACCGCCCATTTGACCTGGGGGTTGAACCGGTCATAAATCACATCATTTTTGGCGTCAAAGAAAAATCGCTGGTTCTCGGCCATCCCCCGGCTCCACCTGTTGGAGCGGTTGCCAATCACAATGACCGGTCCGGCAAGCAGGGAATCGGAGGGCGTCGAGCTGTCGGTGAGTAGCTGCCACTCCTTTCGGTGCGCGCTCAGGACTTTGACTGTATCGGCCAATGCATAAGCGTCTCCGATACCGATAAACGCATAAGACATCTGCGCGGGCTTTCTGCTCATCGCCATCGGAACTGCCACATCGCGAGGGTCGGCATAATCGGCAGTCGTACCGTAGACGAATGGCACCGGGACGCAAATTAAAGCCGGCTTCGGACTTTGGAGTATAGGCGCCCATACCCGCTCAACCAAATCTGTAGTGCGCCAGCTTCTATAAACAACGACCGCAACAAGAGAACCGATCACCAGCAGAGAGGCCACGGCGACCCGCCAATCGATCCGATAGCGATGAGCCGCCTGAACAGGACGCGTCTCGGATGGAGCCGTTGCCGGTCCAGTTGGGTCAGATTGCGGCAACTGCGGCGCAGAATCGTCCTTCGCCCATTGAAAACTGACGGCATACGACCCAGGTGACAGGTGAAGAATGGGATTTGCCGTGCCACGGTTGACTTCGTAGAACAGGGCAAGGCGCTTCCGGACTTCATTTGCGGTGACCCGAACAATATTGTCCTGGGAGGTATCGTAGTCGGCCGGTCTTTGAAATACCTCTGTGCCGATGACGCGCTCTTTCAGCTCTTCAATTGGTTTCCCATCGAGGACGTAATGGACGGAGAACTCAAGAAAACGGGAGCATCGATGGCTGGCGCGGAAGTGCTCGCTTTGAAGGACGCGGGCTAGTTGCCCCAGCATCTCCGCTTTCTGCACGTCACTCAACATCATCGCAGTATCGTGGCCCTGCATCGTACGCCACTCCCACGGCTGAAACGGATCTGGCTTATAAACGGATGTGTCTTAACAGTATAGCACTGGCACATTCTGCGGTTTGTTATCAGTAATTTACAGCCAGCGAAAGGTGCGGAACCGTATCGGACTGGGAGGCTTTTGAAATAGGTCATAGAATCCGCGTGCATCAAAATGCAATGTTTGACGCGCACGAAATCTACCAGGAAGGCTGGTTACCTCCCGGACGATCAAAGGCCGACAGGCCCGTCCGATGGCGCTTGCCCATCTGGAATCGGTCCCGATTCCAAAGTCGACCGATACGCTGCCGCTGTGCCAGGCCCGGCAAGCAGGCCAAGCCAAGATAAAAAAAGGCCTGTTTTATTCTGTTGACTGATCTACTCATCTTATAGTATAGACATTATACGAACAAACTTTGATTCTGTGTCGGCCACAAATCCGCTCTTTGTCCGGCCGGCAACAAGATGGGCTCGATGACCGAATTGCAAATGTCCGGGCCTAGCGGGTTCTTTGGTTTCGCCGGGTACAAGGAACGGAAAGAGACCCGGGGCCTGCTGACTGTGTAGATGTGCGGAGCTTTCGTGTTCGACACTCCGCCTGCAAGAGCAATCCAATTCCGATGGGGGCAACCAATCAATTACGGGAAGGAGCAATCGAATGACCAGGCATTACCAATTCCTCAGGTGGGGCTTCAGGAACGAAAATCTTGGATCGAAATTAGCAGAGGCGACGCTGAATAATCATCGCAATGCTGAAAGATCCGTCGCTGGGCGTGGCAAGGGAGTTGCAATCGGGCTCGTTGTCAGTTGTGTCCTGTTGATGTTATTCGCGCTGCCTCTCGCGGCGCAGAACGCTGACATCTCCGGCACGGTGCGCGATCACACCGGATCTGTCATTCCAAACGCAACATTGAAGTTGACGAATGAGGCTACCGGGGTCGTCCTTACCAGAACAACCGACGGCCAGGGAATCTATTCATTTCCCAGTATCCAGCCAGGCCTTTACGATATCCAGGTCACTGCGCAGGGGTTCGGGTCCCAAATCAGAACCGGAATCGACCTCCACGTTGCGGACAACATTGCGGTCAACTTTAACCTTAAGGTGGGCTCCGTAAGCACAACCCTCACCGTAAGGTCTGAATCAGCGCAAATGCTTGAGACCGCCGATGCGGCCACAGGGCAGGTCATCGATCGCGCCTTTGTGGATAGCATGCCGCTCCTTTCGCGCTCGGCCTCGGACCTGGTGCTTCTGGCGCCAGGCGTTACCCAGCCGCAAAACTCGACCTACGGAAGCTTCGGCGGTAACTCCAACACCAGCGCCAACAACTTTATTTCCGATGGCAGCCGCGCCGGCGCGTCGGACATTTTGATCGACGGCATTACGACCCAGCAACAGAACACCGGCGGGCAAACCATAACGATTGCCTACACTCCGTCGGTCGACGCGGTGCAGGAATTCAAGGTACAGCAGACAAACTTCAGCGCCGAGTACGGGCGGACGGGCGCGACTATCACCAACCTGATTACTCGCTCGGGCACGAATCAATTTCACGGCAGCGGGTACGATTACATACGCAATAAAATCTTCGATGCCAACAACTTCTTCGCGAAGCAGGCCCACCAGCCATTGCCGACGGTACACCAGAATACTTTCGGCGGCACAGTCGGCGGCCCGGTCTTCAAGAACCGGACCTTCTTCTTTTTCGACTTCGATGGGATGCGGTCAAAAAATCCGTCCTTTTACCAGTATGGCGTTGCGAGCGATGCAGAGAAAAAAGGCGATTTCGGAGAGCTCTGCACAGAAGCTAATGGACCGGGGGCCGGCGCAACGTTCGATGCCAACGGCAAGTGCTCCAATCCTGCTGGCCAGCTCTGGGATCCGTTTTACAACACGTCGTTGGACTCCGGAGGAAACCCTGTCCGGACCGCCATTATTCCATTCAACAACATGAGCACGTATGTAAGCCCGGGCGTTACAAACCCTCCCGCAGGCTACCCGTATACGCTGCCGTTAGGTGCGGGCAACCTGATGGATCCTGTGTCCCTGAAGATAATGCAGGGCTTTCCAGAGCCAAACATTGGTACGCCGGGGCAACCAAACTATAACCCGTACATAAACTATGGCCACTCCGGCGCCGATACGAGCAACAACAATCAATGGGACCTGAAGATCGATCATCACTTCAGCGATACGAACAATATCAGCGCGCGGTACTCCCACAGAAGCAGCCCAACGGTGATTGCGCCTTGTTGGAATAACGCGTTCGATCCGTGTACCCAGGGGCCAACCGCTAATACGGCGCATCTTTTCTCTTTCAACTACAACCATGTATTCAGCAATGCAACGGTAATCTCTTTGAACTATGGTGTAACCCGCACCAGCTACGGGGCGCCCGGCATCTCGGGCGATTACCCAAGCATGGATTCGGCCAAGGATCTGGGAATGCCCAGCTACATGGATGATTCGGGGATCAAGGGTTACCCTGCAATCAACTTCGGCGCCGGGGGGGCATATGCGGCTCCGGATCCGGGCGGAAACAACGTGTCCATCGGAAGCACGCCATGGAACGTTTATAAGCAAGGACAGGATTCGCAGCTCGCCAGCGTGTCGTTGAGCCACTTGCAGGGCCGTCACGACCTGAGATTCGGCGCCGACTATCGCTTCCACCACTTCAATTTCGGACAGGAAGCCGAATCGAACGGCTATTTCTCCTACTCTTATTCAGGCACGTCCCAGAATGGCTGGAACGGCGGCGGGGGCGGCGATCCCATGGCAAGCTTCATGACTGGGTTTGGGGGGGCGAACTGGGGTTTCTACAACATACCTGCATATCTCGCAACCTCAAATTCCGACTGGGCTGCCTTTGCGCAGGATAACTACCGCGTCACCTCGAAGCTGACTGTGAACGCCGGGCTCCGCTATGACCTGACCGTACCGATGACCGAACGATACAACAAGATCAATAACCTCGATCTGACGGCGCCTAGCCCATTCGCAGGGGGCGGCTTTAAGGGCGGTCTCACGTTCCCAGGCGGCAAAAACGCGTCGGACCCGAAGAGCCGTGGGCTTTACGATACCAAGCGCACGAACTTCTCACCGCGGCTCGGTGTTGCGTACCAGCTGAACGATAAAACCGTGGTGAGATCCGGCTATGGCATTTATTTCACGGTTTCGCCGGCTTCGGCATCCGCGGATACGAACAACGTGCAGGGATTCGCGTCCTACACCAGCTGGGTTGGTTACTGGAACGACGGCCATACGCCATCTGGAATGCTGCGCAATCCATTCCCGAACGGCATTATTCAACCGATTGGAAGTTCGCAGGGATTGTTAACCAATATTGGCGGCCAGGCGATCGGACCGGTCAGGTCGTTCAATTCTGTTCCGTATGAGCAGTCCTGGAGTTTCGAGGTCCAGCGGTCGTTGCCGTGGGGCCTCCTGACGGATGCTTCCTATATCGGCAAGAAAGGGACGCGCCTGCTTTACGGCATATCGGGCCTCTACAACTACAACCATCTGAGTGACTCGATCGTAGGCTCGACTGCGGACCAGGTCGCCGCCCTGGTTGCACTGGTACCCAATCCCAACGGTCCGGCGATATCGGCGTTAAATCCCACCAGCTCCATCGCCGTTAGCATGCCGGCCTATCAGTCTCAGTTACCGTATCAGCAGTTCACGTCCGTCAATGTAGTGGCTCCGCCATGGGCAGATGCGACCTATAATGCTCTCCAATTGCGGGCCCAGAAAAGTATGAGCGATGGACTGACATTCCTGGTTACCTACGTATGGTCCAAGTCCATTGACGACACCAGTGAAGGAGGCAATGGCAACGGCACCTCATCCATCGTGGATCCTAACCGCATAAGCTTTCTGGAGCGCTCTCTGTCGCAATTCAATATTCCGCAGGTCTTCCAGTTCACCTATACCTACGAATTGCCGTTCGGCCGCGGAAAGCGCTTTGCATCACACGTGAACCCGGTTGTAGACGAATTTGTCGGCGGCTGGCAGACCAACGGAATATGGCGATTCGACAATGGCCAACCGCTACAGCCAAGTCTTTATGGTGGAACTCTGGCGCTGCCCACATTCGGCCAGAGACCTTACGAGACTGCTCCTTTGAAGCGCGCTTCAAAGAGTGTCTGGAAGCCGTTAAACCCAGGGGCACTTGGCAGTTATTACGCCAACCCCGGCGCCATCCAGCAGCCTGCGAACTACACGTTTGGAAACGTGCCAAAGGCCATACCTTTGACCGCTCCCGGCACGGCGAATGCATCTCTGAGCATGTTCAAGAGCTTCGGGTTGGGCTGGATCCGTGAAGGCTCGTCGCTGGAGTTCCGCCTGGAAGCATTCAACGCATTTAACCATACTCAGTTTGCAGCTCCCAACATGGCAGTGGGTAACACTGTGCAAGCGGACGGCACTGTAGTGGAGGCAAACTCGAGCTTCGGGCAGGTCACCTCACAGGCGAATGAACCGCGCCAGGCCCAGGTAGCATTAAAGTTCTACTACTGAGCCTTGTGTAGTGTCTTGGTTTCGGGGGGTGCCGGTCCGGCACCCCCAAGTTTTAGCCGCTTAGGCTTTGTCGATTTGCAGGGCTGCGTCTGGCTGCTACCTTATTGCATGGGCAATTATCAAAGAAGTCTGCATCCGTAGATTTACGCTCTCCGTGGCGCTGTGGAGGTTGTTGAACGTGTGCTGTTTAGTTCGTCCTGAAGCGTTGTTATGGCAGATTGTTGCAAGAAGGACGGCGACGGCGTTCTGTATCGGTTCACTTATAGGCTTGGGCAGTATCGCTGCCAGCCAGGCCGCACAGTCCAGTTCCGCTTACGAAGAAGCCTTACAGGATTTTCAGAATGGGCGCGCTGCAGAGGCCGAGAATTCTCTCAGGTCCGTCCTGCAATCTCATCCTCAAGATCTCCAGGCGCTAAGTCTGGTTGCCGTAATCCTCGATTCGGAGCAGCGTTTTCCCGAAGCCGAAGAGTTTTACACCCGCGCCCTCAAAATCTCTCCGCGATCCGCGGCAGTCCTGAACAACCTGGGCAATCACTACCTCGCGGCAGGCAACCCGCAAAAAGCCCGGCAAAGCTTCCAGTTCGTGGTGGCCATCGATTCGCATCATGGCAATGCCAACCTCCAGTTGGCGCAGATGAGCGTGCGAGCCGGGCGCGGCGCAGCAGCGCTTGGATATCTTGCGCATCTTGAAGCCGCTGACCAGGCTGAACCGGTTGCGCAGCTATTGATGGCACAGGCATTGGTGCTGACAGGCAAATGCGATGCGGCTGGCAAGAAGCTGGAGGAATTAAAGCAGAAGACCGGCCAGGACTCAGCCTACAGCTTTTCGATTGGGATGGTCTACGCCCAGTGCAAGCAATATGCTTCCGCGGAAAGCTCATTCAGCGAGGCTTTGAAATCAGATCCCACAAACTTCGACGTTCTCTATAACCTGGGAGTAGCTGCCAAGAGTGCGGGCGATTTCGAGCGGGCACAACAGGTCTTGGATGCAGCGCTCGGGATGAAACCCAATGACCCAGACGCTCTCTATGCGTATGGCGAACTGTTAATAGCGAACAAAGACTTTGTGGCGGCAGCCGGCCTCCTGTACCGTGCAGCACACTCAGCTCCGGATCGCGCAGACGTGCTGCTGCTTCTGGCTCGGGCTACGGACGAGCTTGAATTTTACGACGAGACGGCAGACACCTACGAAAGATATCTGAAATTACGACCGGCAGATGACGTTGCCCGTCGTGAACATGGGTTCTGCCTGGTGCGTGCGGGCCAGCTTACAGAGGGGATGCCCGAGCTCGAGCACTACGTGCTAAAACACCCTAACGATCCACAAGGCCAATATGAACTGGCGATCGGAGAAGCCTCCAGCAGCCCGGAAAAGGCTCTAGCCCGCCTGGACAAAATACTGGCGCTTAATCCAGGACTCGTACAGGCACGGTATACCCGTGCGGTGCTCAATTTTCAGCAAAACAAGCTCGATCTCTCACTCGAGGACCTCCTTCGACTTTCGACAACCGACCCCAGGAATCCGCGGCTATTGGACTGGGAAGGCCAGATCTACTTAAGGCAAGACCGCGCCCAGGATGCTGCCCTGGTGTTGAAAGAAGCAACCGATCTGGCGCCGCACGATTCCACACTATTGTGGCATTACAGCAAGGCTCTGCAAAAACTTGGCCGCAGCGATGAGCTCAACGCCGTCGTGGCCGATCTAAAGGGGGTCGCCATTAATGGCGGGCATCGCCCTCGGAAGGGACTGTTTGATTTTCTCGACCTTTCCCCGGAGCAACAGAATGCCAGGTATCTCGAATCGATTCGTTCGGCAGTTGCTTCAAACCCCAACGATGTCGTCCTCAAGGCTCGGCTGGCAAAGACCCTGCTCGATTATGGAAATACGAATGAAGCCACCAAAGTATTTCAATCAATTCTTGCGGAGGGGGCCTATAGCGAGGTCTGGCGCGATTGTGGCAAGGCGTTAGTGCAACACGAACAGTATCAGCTGGCGGTTGAGTTTCTTCAGAAGGCCCCGGATGCGGGACTCGACTTGGTCATTGCGCTGTTCCATTCCGTCAGCGCCGAAGTCGGGCTGGAAAAACTGGACGAGATCCCTGCCGGCAAGCGCGACGGGGACTATTTCCTACTTCGCGCTCAAATTCTGGATTCGATGGGCAAGACGACAGAGGCCGCCGACTCGCTGAATCGCGGCATTCGCTCTTCCCCTACGCGCGCCGACATGTACTTCCAGGCTGCGGAGTTTCTAATCAAACATCATGACCGCGAACAAGCCGTGGATCTGCTGGCGCAGGCCACCCGCCTGGTGCCGGATGCCGCGG
>Ga0326727_10026252_pt1 | contig 10824 bp, 4 predicted proteins | sample MB2enrmetagenome_FD_207643 | JGI IMG/M metagenome (GOLD analysis project Ga0326727, IMG submission 207643) | Lab enriched peat soil microbial communities from McLean, Ithaca, NY, United States - MB29MY | ecosystem: Environmental > Terrestrial > Soil > Wetlands > Peat | place: USA: New York... | reverse complement strand
AGTCCGCATGATACAGAATGGAACTGTCGCCGCGGAGGTAGGGCTCCATCTGGAGCGGCATCCAGAAATCGGGCGGGCTGTCTGTAACGCGATCTCCAAAAAAGCCAGGTGGGCCAATACCGATGACCGTAAAGGGCTTGGTCTGAATGAAGATCGTAGAACCCACAATCGCCGGATCGGCGGCAAACTCGCCCTGCCACGTCTTGTAGCTCAGCACCGTAGCCGGTGTGGCGCTGGGCGTGTCGTCGTTGATGTCGAGCGCGCGTCCGGCGTAGGGCCTTATGCCCAGCGTGGAGAAGTAGTTGCCGGAAACGAATTCCCCGTTCAGCGACTTGGCCAAGGCATTGCCGCGGCGCACGCTCCAGGACCAGTGCTCGCCGGCCTGCACGGCGGCCAGTTGCTCGAACTCTGGAGCTGAGTTCCTGACGTGCTGGTAGAGCTCGTAAGAAAAGATGGAAAAGTCGCCCGTGTCTCCCGCGTCCCCCGGAAAGCCGCCCTCGACGCAGCAATCGTCGGTGTCGCCGATGCGGTAGAGTTGCGCGGGATCGGTCACCGGCAGCGAGCGCAGCATGATCCCCTGTACCAGCGTGAAGATGGCCGTGTTTGCCCCGATGCCCAGCGCCAACGTAACAATAACGGTAACCGTGAACCCCGGCGATTTGCGCAACTGGCGCATTGTGTAGCGAATGTCCTGGAGCAGCGTGTTCATCATTCTCTCTCCTCGATAGCGGATTATTCGGCGCGCAATGCCTGCATCGGTTCAATAGAAGCCGCGCGGCGGGCGGGTAGAGCTGCGGCCAGGACGACCATGGCCGCGGTCAGAATCACTGCGCCCGCCAGAGTAATGGGGTCGAAGGCGGTGACGCCGTAGAGCTGGCTGCTGAAAAGGCGTGCCAGGGCGACGATAGACGGCAACGCGGCGATGGTGGCGATGGCCGCGATGATCGCCATCTCGCGCACCACCAGTAGAACCACGCTCGAACGCTGCGCGCCCAGCGCCAGCCGCACGCCGATCTCGCGGGTGCGCTGCTCGGTGGAGTAGGCCAGCACGCCGTAGAGACCGACGGCGGCGAGAATCATGGCCAGCAGCGAGAAGCCAATGGCCAGAAAAGCCAAAGCGCGCACGTCCGCGGTGCGGCGATCGACCTCGGCTTTCATGGTGCGCAATCCATCGACGACCAGTGTGGGGTCGAGTTGATGTATCGCTTGCCGGATTGATGTTGCAATTAGCTCCGGTGGCTGCGCGGTTCGCACATACACCTGTACGCCAAACGGATGTTTCATTTGCATATAAGGCCTGTAGACGGCCGGTCCAATATCGGTGCGCAGATTCTGGTGCTTCACGTCGCCCACCACTCCTACGATGGTGGTATCGGGATGCACGTCGTCGCCGCGCCCTTCAGCCAGCGCGCGGCCTAGCGCGTTTTGTGCCGAACCGTAGTAGCGCTTGGCCAAAGCCAGATTGACTATGGCCACCAACGGCTGCCCCTTGGCATCAGAGGAGGCGAACTCCCTGCCCGCCAGCAAAGGCTGGCGTAGCGTGGTGGAGTAGCCAGGCGTGATCCACCCAGCCTCGAAGTGCAGGATTTCGTCCTCGGCCGTTTTGTAACCCTGCAGGGTAAAGGAGGAATGCGAGCTGTCTCCGGCAAGTTCCGGATCGGTGGTGGCGGCGGCATTGGTAACGCCGGGAATGCGGCGCAGCGCATCGAGGGCATCGGCGACGATCTGCGGCGTGCGGTCTTCGCCGTAACCGGAGTTGGTGGGATCGAGCGAGAAGGTCGCCAGGTTTTCGGTCTCGAAACCGACCGGCTGATGGCGGAGATTGTCGAGCGTGCGCACAAAGAGGCCCGCGCCTCCAAGCAGAATGACGCTGAGCGCAATCTGCGCCCCTACGGCCAGTTTGCGAAAATGCTGCGATCCCTTGGATGCCGTGCCCGCATTCTGGCGTAGCGCGTTGGCCAGATCGGGACGCAGGAAGTGGAACACGGGCGCGATGCTGAACAGCAGGCTCACAACCAGCGCAACTCCGAGGGTGAACAACAGCACGTGCGCATCGATGCTCGTTGAATACGGCTCTTCGCCGGGATCGGAGTTGGTCATCAGCCGCACCAAGGTGGTGGCTACGACCGGCGCCAGTGCAAGGCCCGCGGCCGCTCCTGCCGCGCCCAGCAAACCGCCTTCGACCAGTAATTGTGAGACGATGCGGCTGCGCTTTGCTCCCAGAGCATAGCGCATGGACATTTCGCGCACCCGGCCGGCGGCGCGCAACAGCAGCAGCGTGGCCACGTTGATGGCGCACAAGGCGATCAGCACGCCGGCCATGCTCATGAGAATGATGAGCGGCGTCTTCAACTCCATGCGGTCGGGCGAGAAGCCAGTCGAATCGTCCTTGACCTGGATGCGTGAATTGTCGAGAAATCCCTTCTTGAATTTATCCGTGCGCGCTTTGTAGAGTGTCAGTTCATAAGCCCGCAGCGAGTGCCATAGCGGCCCAAGGCTGGCCTCGGCCCGGGAGATGGACACGCCGGGATTGCGCCGCGCCACCAGCGTCAGCCAGAGGGACTGATGATTGTTCAGATCGTCGCGCGGGGCCATCCACGGCATGGCGATCTCCACCATGCTGATGGGGATGAAGACGCAGGGCTTATAGCCGCCAATGGCCGAGTCGAAGTTTTTCGGCGCCACGCCGAGAATGGTGAAGGAATGGCCGTTGATGAGCACTGTCTGGCCTGCCACGTCGCGCGATGCGGCGAAACGCGTGCGCCAATAGTCGTAACTGAGGACCACCACGGGATTGGCATTCTTGGCGGTGTCGTCCTGCGGAGTCAGCAAGCGGCCCAGTGCCGGCTTGAGGCCGAGCAGTTGAAAGTAATTACCGGTGACTACTTCAGCGTCTTTGTTCTCTGCCTGGTTGTGCCAACTGACGCCCACGTAGGCCTTGTCAGCCGCCAGCATCCCTTGAAAGACCTGGTTCTGGTTGCGCAGGTCTTTGTACATGGGATAGGAGAAGTAGTTATGCAAATCGCCGCCAAAGCTGCTGGCCGAGCCGGAAAAATCTCCTGTCCACTCGAAGCGCACCAATTCTTTGGGCCGCTCAACGGGCAACATGCGCAACAGCACCTGGTCGAAGAGGGTGAAGACGGCAGTGTTGGCGCCGATGCCCAGCGCCAGCGTAACGATTACGGTGAGCGTAAACCCCGGCGACTTGCGCAACTGGCGTAGCGCGTAGCGAAGGTCGTGAAGCAGCGTGTTCATAGAACTTCCTCCTCGATGGCGGGTTATTCGGCGCGCAGAGCTTGCATGGGTTCAATGGACGCGGCACGGCGGGCGGGTATAAGAGCCGAGCAACAGGAGACTATGATCATCGCTATAACGGCAAGCGTGAAGCTGATCGGGTCCAGTGGCGACATCTGGTAAAGCATGGACTTGAGCGGACGCGCGGCCAGGAATGTGAGCGGAAGGCCCACGGCGAGACCGGCCACCAGTACCCAAAGGCTTTCGCGCATCACCATGGCGAGCACCTGAGTGCGGCTTGCGCCCAGAGCCATGCGCACGCCGATCTCGGTGGTGCGGCGGTTCACCCGAAACGAATGCGTGCCATAGAGTCCGGTGGCAACCAGCAGAGCGGCCAGCACACCGAAGAATCCGCCCATAGCCGCAAACATGCGCTGCTGTGCGTAGGATTTATCGAACTGCTCCTGCTGCGTCATAGGCTGTTCGAGCGGCACATTCGGATAGAGGCTGGCTACGGCCTTGCGCAGCTCCGGCAGAATGGCCATCGCTTCGCCGCGGGTACTCACCTCAATATGCATGGTGCCCAGAGAGCGCGATTGCATCTCGGCGTAGTAAGCCATGGGCATCGGCTTCTCGTCCACCGCGCGGTATTTGCTGTCGCTTGCCACGCCGACAATTGTCGAGGGATACTTACCCCCGTCAATCTGATGGCCCAAAGGGTTAGTGTTGGAGAGAAACTTCTTCACGAAGGTCTCGTTGACCAGCGCGACCTTCTGCGTGCCCTGCACGTCGGACTCGGCGATGTCGCGGCCGGCAAGAATGGGGACGCCGATGGTGTGAAAGAATCCGGGGCCGACGCCGTTCGAGCGTAGGTTAACTCCCTGCTTCTCGACACCGTCGAGTATCAGATCGTCGTTATTGGACCATCCCGAGCCGGGGCGATTCTGTGCCATGGAAACGGACTCCACGCCGGGGAGCTGGCCTAGACGATTAAGCAGGTTGCGATAAAAGACATGGGTATCCGCTTGCCCCTGCGGCGTAACGCCGAAGACCAACAGTCCTTCGGTTTGCATACCCAGATTCTGGGTCGCGTAGTTGCGCAGTGTGCGCAGCAGCAGCATCGCGGCCATTAACAATACAAGGCAAATCGCCATCTGCGCAGCTAGCACGATGCGCCCGCCCAGAACGCGGCTCCGGCTCGTGGTCGTGTTGGCGGAGGTGGCACGCAGCACACCGGCAACCGGTGCGCGCAAGGCGCTCCACAAAGGAACGAGGCCGAAGGCCAGCGCGGCCAGTGCCGAGACGAGCAGAGTAAAGAGCAGTACGCTGCGATCCGGGTTGAGGCCGGTTTCGATCTCCGACCATGACGACAGCATACGCGTGGCCGAGTGCGCGAAGAGCCAGCCCAGCGCCGCGCCGGCCGCAACCAGCAGCAAACTCTCCGAGAGCAACTGGCGGAAGATTGTAACCCGGCCCGCGCCCATCGCCAGACGCAAACTGAACTCCCGCTGCCGCGCCGTATTGCGCGCCTGTATCATCATGGCCACATTGGTGCAGGCAATCAGCAGCACCATGGCAACCAGCGCCATCAGAATCAGCACCGGCTCGCGGTAGTCTTCGTTATACCCGGCGATGCCGCGGGCGGGAACGAATTCCATGAGCGGCTTCCACTCCTTGGGATCGATCGAACCGACAGACTGCTTGGCAGCCTCGTTAAAAGTGCCGCTGAGCGCCTGTTGCGCCTGCATTGGCGTGACGCTGGGGCGCAGCCGCGCCATCATGCGGAGAAACCACCATTTTGGCGAACCATAGAAAGTATCGCTGCCAGCGGGCCTGCCCCATGGATTCAGCTCCGCGCGATTTTGGAAGGGAATCCAGAAATCAGTTGCGGTAGCCGGTTCGATGCCTTTGAAACCGCGCGCCGTCACGCCCACCACCGTCATCGGAATACCTTTGACATAAATAGTCTGTCCTATAACAGAAGGATCGCGCGCATAACTCCGCGTCCAGTAGTCGTAACTGAGCACCACAATCGGAGCGTGGTTCTGTTCATCTTGCGTCGCGAATCCGCGGCCGCGCTCCATACTCACGCCCACGCCGGAGAAGAAATTGTCGCTTACCTCTTCGCCCTCGGCCTCCTCCGGCAACTCACCGTGACGCACCGCGACACTGCCGTTCAGACTGAGCGGCACATAGGCTACCAATTCCTCGAATACATCCGTGCGCTGACGCAAAGCCTCGAAGGCCGCCTCGGAAAAAGAGGTGTTCGAATCTCCGGTGCTTTCGGCTCCCGTCGGCTGCGATTCACCATTGGCCATGTGCACATAGGAGAGTCCTTCCGCGCGGCTGACGGGCAGCAATTGCATCAGGATCGCGTTCATCACGCTGAAGACGGCTGTGTTCGCGCCGATGCCCAGCGCCAGCATCAGCACCACGGTCAGCGTAAAGCCGGGAGACTTGCGCAGCTGGCGCAGCGCGTAGCGAAGGTCGTGAAGAAGCGTGTTCATCTTTGTCCTCGTTGGCGCGCTACTCGGCGCGCAGGGCCTGCATGGGTTCGATAGAAGAGGCGCGGCGCGCAGGTAGCCAACTAGCCAGCAAGGCCGCACCCAGCAGAACAATGGCGACAGCAAAGACGGCACCAAAGTCGATGGAGGCAATACCGAAGAAGAGGCTGTGCATTGCATGGCCCACAAAATAGGCTCCAATGAGGCCCAAGCCGAGCCCCAGAAACGCCAGAGTCATGGCCTCCTTGAGAACCAGGCTCACGATATTGCCTCGGCTTGCGCCAAGTGCCATGCGCAGGCCGATCTCGTTTTCGCGTTGGGCAACTGTGAAGGCCACGACGCCGTAGATGCCAACAGCCGCTAGAATCAGAGCGATGCAAGCGAATGCACCCATGAGGGTCATGATGAAGCGGTCGCCGCCGAGATTACGGTTCTTGATTTCCGTGAGAGTGTGCGGCTCGGCGAGAGCAATCTGCGGATCTACGGAATGAACGGCGGCGGCGATACTGTGGAAGAGGGCTGCCGGATCGCCTGCGGTGTGAACGCCGATGTTGGCGCCAGGCCAGGGGCTCTGCGCAAAGGGAACGGCGATCACCGGAAAGTCATTGCGAAAACCGCCCGCGCGAACGTTGTTGAAGACACCGACGACCTGCCAGGAGATATAGGGTCCAAGCTTGGTGACGCCGGGAATCAGCTCTTCAACATTGATACGCTGCTGAAGGGGGTCTTTGCCGGCGAAGAATTTGTCGGCGAACTTCTTGTTGACCATGGCTACTCGCACGGTGGCGGCGGTGTCTTGATCGGTAAAGGCGCGCCCGCGCAGGATCGGAATGCTGTAAGTCTTGAAGTAGTCTGGGCTGATCATGTCGAATCCCGCGCCGGGCCGTTGCGACGGATCAGCAAAATCCGGCTGGCCCGCGATGGTAAACGGCATGCCAAAGTTGGTTCCTTCGAGAGGAAGACCCACGGAGACAGCAGCGTCCAACACACCGGGCACTACCTTGATGCTCGAAATCATCTCCTGGAAGTAGGCGTTGATGCGCGCCGGGTCTTTCGGGCGCGCGTCGGGGATGGGCAGCGAGAAGGTCTGGATGTTGATGGTGTTGGTTCCGAGATCGACCTGGGTGAGGTTCCAGAAGCTGTGAATGGCGAGTCCGGCTCCGGTGAGCAGGGCAAGCGCTAAAGCGAATTCACCCATGACGAGCAGGCGGCGAAGGCGGTGACGGCCGGCCCCGGTGCCGGAGCGGCCGCCTTCCTTCAGGGTTTCAGCCGGATCAACCCTTGTGGCTGACCAAGCGGGAGCACATCCAAAGAGCAAACCGGAGAGCGTGGACGCCGCCAGCGTGAAAAGCAGAACAGGGAGATTGAGTTGAAGATCGGCCTCGGTGGGAAGCGTCCCCGGCGGCATGATGGCTACAATTCCGCGCAAGAGGGCCCATCCGAGGACAACTCCAAGACTGCCGCCGATCAGAGCGAGGGCCAGATTCTCGGTGAGGAACTGCGTGAAGATCGCTCTGCGCGAGGCGCCAAGAGCGGTGCGGACGGCCACTTCCTTTTGGCGTGTAGTGCCTTTGGCCAGCAGCAAATTCGCCACGTTGACGCAGGCTATGAGCAGCACAAAACCAACCGCGCCGAGAAGTATCCACAATGTTTGAATGCGCTCTTTGGGAAGAAAGTCATTGTGCAGCGGCTCGACGATCGCGCCCCAGCCTTTGTTGCTTTTTGGATTGGCCTGGGCAATGTTGGCTGTCACGGTGTCCATATTTGCCTGCGCCTGCTTGATGGTGACGCCTGGCTTAAGGCGGCCCATGGCAAGCAGCCAGTGGAAATCGTGATTGAGTTGCTCAGGCTTGAATGCAAGCGGCACAATGAGCCAATTATCGAGGCGGTCGGGCTGGCCCGGTCCGAGTACACCGACAACGGTGTAGGCGGTGCCATCGAGCTGAATGCTCTTGTCGACGATGTTGGGATCGGAGCCGAGGCGCTTCCAGAGCTTGTTAAGCAGGATCACCTCATGCTCCTTGCCGATGATTCCCTCCTCGGGAAGAAAGTCGCGGCCGTAGAGAAAAGGGGTTCCCAACATCCGATACATGCCCGGCGAACTGACCCCGCCATTGATGTACTCGGGCTGCTCTTTGGTGGCCAGGTTGAAGCTTTGACCGGTGAAGGCAGTGAGGTCTTGGAAGACGGTGCTCTGGTTCTTCCAATCGACGAAGTCCTGCGCGGCGATGCTGTTGCGGCCGCCCTGAATCTTGGACCACACCATAACCAGTTGGTCCGGCTGTGGATAGGGCATGGGCGCGAGCAGCGTGGCATAGACTACGGTGAAGATGGCTGTGGTGGCGCCAATACCCAAGGCCAGCGTCAGCACGGCGGTCAGCGTAAATCCAGGCGACTTGTGCAACTGGCGCAGCGCGTAGCGAAGATCGTGAAGCAGCGTGTTCATCTTCGTTTCTCCTCAACAAAGGACTATTCGGAGCGCAATGCTTGCATGGGTTCGATGGAAGCCGCGCGGCGGGCTGGGGCAAGGCCGGCCACAAATACCGTGAGCAGCAAGCAGGCCGCAGCGGCGCAGTAGCTGATCGGATCGAATGGAGCCACCCCAAACAGCATGGCGCGCAGCAGCCGCACGGCGGCGATGGAACCCAGTCCGCCGATTAGCAACCCCAGTCCGGCGACCAAGGCGCTGCTGCTCAACACCAGGCGGAAGATTCCTACGCGCGTTGAGCCCAGCGCCATGCGCAAAGCAAATTCCCGGTAGCGTTCGACAACGGAATACGCCAGAACCGCGTAGAGGCCCATCATGGCCACAAGCACGCTGCATACCGAGTAAACGCCCAGCAGTTCCGCCGGAACGCGCGATCCCTGATACTGCTCATCCGTGACCTCGTCAAGACTGCGAACATTCTCCAGCGGGACCGAACCGTCGAGGCTCGCGACCGCCATGCGCAGTTGCGCGGCCACGGCGCCGGCGGTCGTGTGCGAGCGCACCGCTGCGATCGCATAGCCGTACCCAGGCTTGCCCTGGAACATCGGCAGATAAACCACCGGGCTGGGATCGGTATCGTCCGGGGAATGGTACGCGTATTCGCCGGAAACGCCCACGATCGTGCGTTGCAGCTTGTCGATCACGATGCTGCTGCCCAGCGCATTGCCCTTCGGCCAGTAGCGGCGCGCCATGGCTTGGTTGATGATCGCTACGTTCGGAGATGTGCTGGTGTCGTCCCTGGTAAAGTCACGACCCTGCTGCATTTGGATGCGCATGGCACGGAAGAAGTCCGGACCGTCGAAGTCGGTTACGACCTCCATGTCCTCGCCTTTCGCGGGGACGTAGCCGGGAATGCTGAAATCGCGCGTGTTGCCCGATCCCCAATCGCCCATCGGCAAATGGGTGGTCAGCGTGGCGGACTCCACGCCCGGCGCGTTCCGCAGCAGGTCCAACAAGGATGTTTCGTAGACGCGCGCGCGGTCCTCGCTGTATCCGGAACGCGATAGGTCCATGATCGCGGTCAATGTGTTCGCGCGATCGAACCCGATGTCGCGGTGAAAGATCTTCAGCGCGCTTCGCGTCAGCAATCCGCAGCACACCAGCACCACAAAGCAGATGCCCAGCTGCAGTCCGAGCAGAATCCGCCGACCGACCGCTTTGTGCGACCTCCCCGCGAGCGCCACGCCGCCCTCATGCAGAGCCTCCTGTTGCGATACGCGCAGCGACTGGCGCACCGGAAACAGCCCGCAGAAGAGTGTGGTCAACGCGGCAAGCGCCGCGACAAAAAGCAGAATACGGGCATCGCTGTGGAGGTTGAAGGCAAGCGGAAAGCCGAAGTTCGGCAGCAGCATATACAGCGTCTGCGATAGCACGGTGCTCACCGACCAGCCGGCCAGCCCGCCGGCAATCGCCAGTAATCCGGTCTCGACGAGCACCTGCGCCGCAATGCGCATCGGAGCGGCTCCCAGCGCGGTCCTGATCGCCACTTCCCGCCTGTGTTTGGCCGCGCGCTGGCCGAGCAGCGAAGCGATGTTGATGACGACCAGCACCATCAGCAGACCCGACGCACCCAGCAGCATCGGCAATTGTTCGCCTATGCCGGAAAACAGTCCGCGCTCAAAGTGCGCCGAATCGCGCAGGTTCAGGTCCCATCCGTTATACCTGTCGCCGTGCTGGCTTGCGGCGAACGATCGCGCCAGCGTGTGCAATTCCGCCGCCGCGGTTTGGCCGCTCACTCCGGGACGAAGCCGCACCACCTCCTGCAAGCCGGTGTGGGCCAGCGGATCGGGCGGCGCATCCGCGGAAAGATCGCGCAGAGCCGAGAGCGGAACCCATGCGGCCTCGGCAAACCCGCCGTAAATTCCCGAGAAGCCGGCCGGGCCTATGCCGATCACGCTGAAGGGATGGCGATTGATCGAGACCGTGCGGCCCACGATATTGCGGTTCGCGCCGAAGCGGTCGCGCCACAGTCCGTCGGAAAGCACGATCTCGTCCTGCGAGCCGTAGGCGCGGTCGTTGGCATCGGCCTGGAAGAACCGGCCGGTCTGCGGCTTGATGCCGAGAAGCTGGAAGTAGTTTGCGGACACCTCACCCGCCAGGATGGCCTGGGACTGCGCATGGGGAAGGTCCAGATTCAGCGTGGCCACGGCGAGCGCGGCCGCGCCGCTAAAGGAGCGCCCCTGCTGGCGAAGGAATTCTAGCTGATCATAGTGCACAGAGTAGCCCTGATTCCCCAGCACCGTCGCGTCAATAAAGCGGAGCATCCGCGCATCGCTCACCTGCGGCCAGGGATTGAAGACCACCGCGTTGGTCCACGTGGCAACTGTTGTCAGCGCGCCGATGCCCAGCGCCAGCGTCAGCACCGCGGTCAGCGTGAAACCGGGCGACTTGCGCAACTGGCGCAGCGCGTAGCGAAGATCCTGAAGCAGCGGGTTCATCTTCGTTTCTCCTTGACAAAGAATCACTCGGCGCGTAGCGCCTGCATGGGTTCAATGGAAGCGGCGCGGCGGGCCGGAATCAACGCCGCAATCAGACCCGCGACCACCAGTAGCAAGGCAAGAAGCAGAAAGCCTCCGGCCTCCCTTTGCGGTTCGAAGT
>Ga0326727_10026250_pt1 | contig 10825 bp, 18 predicted proteins | sample MB2enrmetagenome_FD_207643 | JGI IMG/M metagenome (GOLD analysis project Ga0326727, IMG submission 207643) | Lab enriched peat soil microbial communities from McLean, Ithaca, NY, United States - MB29MY | ecosystem: Environmental > Terrestrial > Soil > Wetlands > Peat | place: USA: New York... | reverse complement strand
GACTGCACCTCTGCGAAGTTTCAATCTTAAAATAGAAGGCGAGACGATTTTCGTGGAAGTCTGATAGGAAGTCTCAAAGTTCTTGCCCCAAGCTGAAACGCTCGATGTCGGAAGAATCAGGCAAGACTTCCCAATTCTCCAAAGAAGGGTCCACGGCCGGAGGCTGGTCTACCTTGACAACGCGGCAACGAGCCAGAAGCCCAAGCAGGTAATCGACGCCCTCGTGGACTACTACTCGCACTACAACTCCAACGTCCACCGCACTGTCTACACTTTGGGAGAGGAGGCCACCGAAGCGTACGAATCCGCGAGGGAGAGGGTGGCTCGGTTCGTGGGCGTCGCTCCCAGGGAACTCGTCTTCGTCAGAGGGACGACTGAGGCATCCAACCTCGTTAGGTTCGCCTGGGGTGAGAAGTTCGTGAAATCCGGAGACACCATCGTGACGACGATAATGGAGCATCACAGCAACATCGTCCCATGGCAGCTCTTGGCAAAGCAAAAGGGCGCCAAGCTCAAGTTCGTCGGCCTGCTGCCTGACGGGACCCTCGACATGGTACAATTCGAGAAGACTCTGAAGGAATCGCCGCGTCTCGTCGCGGTTACTCATTGCTCTAACGTCCTCGGCACCATTAACGATGTGGCAGGAATCTGCTCAAAGGCGAAAAAGGCCGGAGCGACCACCTTTGTAGACGGGGCCCAGGCGGTCCCTCACATGCCGGTCGATGTTTCCGCGATCGGCTGCGACTTCTACGCCTTCTCAGGGCACAAGATGCTGGGGCCGACAGGGATAGGCGCGTTGGCAGGCCGGAAGGAGCTTCTTTCAGAGATGGAGCCCTTTCAGGGAGGGGGGGAGATGATCCACGAAGTCTTCTTGGATCACTCGACTTGGAACGACATCCCGCATAGGTTCGAGGCAGGCACTGTCAACATCGCTGATACTATAGGACTGGGGACTGCGGTGGACTACCTTACAGCTCTGGGGATGGCGCGCGTGAGGAATCACGAGCTCGGACTCTTGGAGTATGCCATGGACACGCTCTCGAAGGTCGAGGGGTTCCACTCCTACGGGCCGCAGGATGTGTCCCTCAAGGGTGGAGTGGTCTCCTTCAACCTTGCCGACATCCATCCACACGACCTCGCGACAATCCTCGACGAGGAGGGCGTGGCGATTCGTTCGGGCCACCAGTGTGCGCAGCCCCTGATGAGCTGGCTGGACGTGGCGGCCACGAGCAGGGCAAGCTTCTACATCTACAACTCCTACGACGACATCGACGCCCTCCGCGCTGGTCTTCAGAAGGCAAGGAGTGTCTTCAAGATATGAGTGTCAGTGACATCTACAGGGAACTGATTCTCGACTACTACAGGAACCCGAGGAACTTCGGCAAGCTGGACCAGTTCGACATCAGCGCCCACGATACAAACCCACTGTGTGGAGATGAAATAGACATACAGATCAAGGTGGGAGACGGGAACAAGATCGAACAGATCAAGTTCTTTGGCAAGGGCTGTGCGATTAGCCAGGCCTCGGCGTCGATGCTGACCGAGCTGGCGAAGGGCAAGGAGCTTGCCTGGACAAAGCAGCTCACGAAAGAGGACATACTGAAAATGCTTGGAAACCCCGACCTCGGTCCCTCCAGGATAAAGTGCGCGCTCCTGGGGATGAAGGTTCTGAAGACGGGTGTATACGGGTATCTGGGCACGAAGCTCGAGGACCAAGGAGACTAGACTAGACCTTCTTCGTCCTGCGGTCTTCGCGTTTCCTTCTCTGTGGTTTTGCCGACTCCACGTCGAGCCTGATTAAGCACGCTGAGACTGAAGGATTCCTAACAGGTCAGGAGGATGCCGTAAATCCTCCTCCACTTCACCCTTCGCCATGGTCGAGGCCATAGACCACGATGTCATCATTGTGGGGAGCGGTCTCGCTGGCCTGAGGGCGGCGGCAGAGGTATTGTCGCTGTCTAAGGATTCAGGTCTAACCCTCGCCGTTATCTCCAAACTCGCCCTCATGCGTAGTCACTCCGTCGGAGCAGAAGGGGGGACAGCCGCCGTCCTTTATCCCGAAGAAGGCGACAGCTTAGAGCTGCATGCCTGGGACACCATCAAGGGTAGCGACTTCTTGGCCGACCAGGATTCGGTCTGGAAGTTCGTCTCACACTGCCCGGAAGAAATGAGGCAGTTGGAAAGGTGGGGGATGCCCTGGTCGAGGAGAGATGACGGGCGGATAGCCCAGAGACCATTCGGGGGTCATAGCTACGACAGAGCGACCTTCGCTCAGGACAAGGTGGGCTTCTTTGAAATGAGGACTCTCTATGACAAACTCCAGGAGTACGACAATTGGTCCAGGTACGATGAGACCTTCGTGACCTCCGTCGTCGTGGAAGACGGGACCTTCAAGGGCTGCACCGCGATTGAGTTGAAGACGAGGAGGTTCGTGTTTCTCAGGGCGAAGGCTGCCGTAATAGCCACCGGAGGGGCAGGGCAACTCTGGAAGTTCACAGCGACCTCAGCAAGTGTCACCGGGGACGGAATCGGGCTGGCCTACCGTGCGGGCCTTCCCATTGAAGACATGGAGTTCATGCAGTTCCATCCAACAGGGTTGATTCCAAGAGGCATCCTAATCACTGAGGGAGCAAGGGGAGAGGGAGGGTATCTCGTAAATTCCAAAGGCGAAAGGTTCCTGCAGCGTTACGCCCCCTCGAAGATGGAGCTGGCTCCGAGGGACGTTGTCTCCAGATCAATCATAAAAGAGATAAGCGAAGGTAGGGGGTTCAAGGACGAGGACTCGGGTCTCTCCTTCGTACACCTCGACCTGAGGCATCTCGGGAGGGAGAAGATAGACGCCAAGCTCCCATTCATCAAAGAGCTGTCCATGAAATTCACGGGAATTGACCCAGTTGAGGAGCCGATTCCGATAAAGCCCACAGCTCACTACACCATGGGCGGAATCCGTGTCGACGACAACGGGAGGGTCCTCGACGAGCGGTCCCAGGCCGTGAGGGGGTTATGGGCGGCCGGCGAAGCAGCGTGTGTAAGTATCCATGGCGCCAACAGGCTGGGCGCGAATTCCACCGCGGAGTGCTTGGTGTTTGGGAGAATAGTGGGCGAGGATATAGTGAGGTACTTAGCTTCGGACAATGCCCACCCTCTGGGGAACAACGGCCCTCTCGTCACCAGCGAAGAAGACAGAGTCTTCAAGGGTCTCTTCAGAAACGAAACCTCTACAGAGGATGTCTACGCCTTGAAAGCTCGACTGAGAGAGGTAATGGACGAATCGGTCTACGTGTTCAGGGATGAGGCTGGGCTGACTGACGCCGTGCGAGAGGTCAGGGAACTGAAGGAGAAATATCGGAGGGTGCGAGTGACTGATGGTGGCGGTGTGTTCAACTACAATCTTCTCGACACGCTCGAGGTAGGGGTGATGCTCGAACTGGCGGAGGTCGTGGCGCAGGGAGCGCTCAACAGAAGGGAGTCACGTGGCGGGCACGCCCGTCTCGACTATCCTCAGAGGGATGATGCCAACTGGTTGAAGCACACGCTAGCCCGACGAACGGAGAGTGGTCCGTCTTTCAGCTTCGCACCTGTCCGCATCACCATGTGGAAGCCCGTGGAGAGGAAGTACTGAGGTGAGAGTCTGGAGAAGGTAACCCTGGAAGTCACGAGAACCGGTGGCAGGCTTGACAGGTACGAGCTCAAGTACAGGAAGGGGATGACCGTCCTTGACGCTCTGATCGAAGTCAGAGAGAAGCGAGACAGCAGCCTCGGGTACAGGCACAGCTGCGGGATGGGAATCTGCGGTTCCTGCGGAGTGACCATCGAGGGAGTCCCCAGGCTCGCCTGTCAGACTCAGGTTTCAATCCTGAAGACCGATGTCATCAGGGTCGAGCCGCTGCACAGCATGAGCGTGATGAAGGACTTGGTCGTCGATATCACTCCATTCATGGCTATGCACAAGTCAGTGAAACCCTACATCATGCGAAAAGATGTTGACGAGAGGGACCATTCGGACAGGGAATACAGGGTCCTCTCGGAAGAAGTCCGCAGGTTCCTGCAGTTCGATTACTGCATCATGTGCGGTCTCTGCTACTCAGCCTGCCCCACCGTCGCGCTAGACCCGGCATACATAGGGCCCCAGGCCATCGCACAATCGTACAGGTACATGGCAGACCCGAGAGACGAGGGCTGGGACCAGAGAATAGACCTGTTGGACACGTCTCACGGCGTCTGGAGATGTCACGTGGCCGGTGCTTGCAGCTTCGTCTGCCCGAAGGATGTCGACCCAGCAAAGGCTATACAGATGGCAAGGAAGGAGATCCTGAAAAAACGTCTCCTCAGAAGAAAAGCCAGGATTGGCGCGCCGCCGGTTCCCCCCATGGTCTCCAAAGCGGTCAAGCAGGGTGTAATGCCTCCCCCATTTGATTTCGGGGAAGGGAGCGTTAGCAGGAAATGAAAAAGGACCCAAGGTACAAGTCCGGGCTGATCTCCAGCCTGAATCCGTTTGGGTACAACATTGAAAGGTGGAGCTACGCACTACACAGGGTTACGGGAGTCGTGCTGATCGGTTACCTGATGGCCCACATCTTTGAGACATTCCAATTGAGTGTGGGCACCACGGGCACCGCATGGAACAACACCATGAATGTGCTCCACTCTTTGGGTCCTCTCGAATTGGTCGGCCTATGGATCGTGGCAGGGTCAGCACTCTATCATGGAGCGAACGGGATAAGACTCATTCTCAACGAGATGTTCGGGAAGCTCGTGGGTAAGCCAATCCTCCCTGTCTACCCCTACTCCCCCACATCTCTGGGAAGAAATCAAAAGATAGTCATCTGGACAATCACGGGCGTAGTGCTCGTGCTCTGGGTTTGGGCAGGCCTCTACCTTCTAGCAGGCCTGGGGGTCGTCCAATGAAAGAGTCCTGGAGCATGATTTTGACGTACATCACCGCCATGGTCCTCATCTTCGTGCTGACCTTTCACTTTCTCCTCCAGGGTCCTCTTGCCGGCAAGTCCTTCGAAGATACACTCGCTTTCTCCTATTCCAGGGGAAACCTCGTCAGCTTCGAGGTCATCTTCGGCCTGCTTCTCTACACTGCGATTCTTCACGGCCTAAACGGTCTTCGCGTGATTGCACTCGAGTGGTTCCACCCTGAAAAGAAAGCCTGGCTCTTGAACCTAATCGTTGTGGCGCTGATGGCCTTCTTCCTTGCACTGGGCTCCTATACACTCATAATGGTTGGCTGATCTCGTCTTAGCGGCGATTCCATCGACTCCCGAGCCACGCGATTACGTCCCCTTTGCTCGAACCTGGAAGCATGCGCGTCCATTCCATGCCAGACTAACCGGCGGAGGCGCGGGCAGACCTCCACGAGAAACGAACTCCTGCCATTCGCCAGAGACTTCCTGCGGGCAGAATCGTAGCGGCTAATGCGGGTGCTCCCAGAGTCAGAGGTCGTTTACACGACTCTGATTGGGTTTTCGGCTCCTTTCAACATGGACACGTTTATAACCGCACCGCCAGTCGCTGGAGAGCTACGAGAGGGGTAAAGTGCCTCACTACGGCTACAGTTTCGAGGGTTTCGACCCAGCGGTACACGTCAGGGCTAGCGGCAGAGAGGTCAACGTCTCTCCAAAGGCAGCCCGCGAAATTGCAGTCACGATAAAGGGCATGACGGTTGCGAAGGCGATCGACCTTCTTGAGAGGGTCGAACAGATGAAGATGCCAATCGCCTTCAGGCGCCACAAGCTTAAGGTCGGGCACAGGAGCGAACTCCAGGGTTTCCCCACCGGCTCCTACCCAGTCAAGGCCGCCCGGGCTTACCTCCAAGTCTTACAGAACCTCCAAGGTAATGCAGAGTTCAAGGGGTTAGACCCTGAAAGAGTCGAGATAGTGCACGCTGCCGGATATGCAGGCAGGACGATCAAGGACTATGTTCCGAGGGCGATGGGGCGGAGTTCGCCGAACTTTCACCAGCTCGTTCATATCGAGCTCGTAGGCAAGGAAGTCTAAGGCATGTCTGTTCAGCAGCAAACATCGGTCAAGTCTATCTTGACTACCAGCAGGTCGTTCGCTGAGCTGGACGAGTTCTTCGAGAAGGAGCTGAAGGACGCAGGGTATGGAGGCTTGGAGATCCAGAAGTCCCCAGTCGGAATCACTTTGAAGGTGTATGTGGCGAGGCCGGGCCTGGCAATCGGCAGGCGCGGGACAGGGATCAAGGACCTGACGGATAAGGTTGCGGCCAGGTTCAAGCTCGCCAATCCACAGATCGCGGTGACGGAGGTTGAAAACCCAGAGCTCAATGCGAGGATAATGGCTGCGAGAATCGCTCAGATTGCTTCCAGAGGCACTGCTTTCAGGAGGGCTGCGATGTGGTCGGTCAATAACATAATGAATGCTGGCGCAGCCGGAGTGGAAATCTCGGTGGCTGGAAAGCTCCGCAGCGATAGGTCTCACGGCGAGAAATACAGGGCCGGAATCGTCCCAAAGAGCGGTGAGACCGCGGCGAGGTCGGTCACAGAAGCAACCACGGACGTGCTCCTAAAGCTCGGGCTCTACGGTATCAAAGTGAAGATCGCGCTCAAGGACGCCCTCCCACCGGACTTCCAGTTCAAGGAGGACGTGAAGGAAGAGGAGAAAAGAGAGAATGACCCAACTCAAAGCGAAGGAACTCAGGAATCAAGACGCTAAGAAGCTGAGGGAGACGCTCTTCGACCTCAGGTCGGAGTTCTCGAAGCTGAAAGGCGAAGCCGAAAGGGGGATCGTCAAGAAGGATGTAGGCAACATCCGGAGGATAAGGAGGAGCATTGCGACGATCCTCACTGTAATGCACGAAAAGGGAATAGCAGAATGAACGTCATCGGTGAGAGGCTGACGGTACTGAGTTCCACGGACCCTTCGAAGGTGGGGAGGACCGGCATCGTGCTGCTAGACACGGCGAAGACGCTTGTTCTCGATTCCAACGGGATAGCATTGAGAGTCGAGAAAACTGGAAACGTTTTCCGGGTGCCCGGTTCTAACAAGGTCATCACCGGAGCCGAGATCACTGGCAGGCTCGAGGACAGGTGGAGGCTTCGTTCGAGATGAGTGCTGCAGGCCTCGAAGTGGCAATCCCCAAGAAACAATGTCAGGATGAAAGGTGCCCCTTTCACGGTAGCCTCAAGGTGAGGGGGAGGCTCCTCTCTGGCAGGGCGGTTTCCACTGCTGGCAAGGGCTTCGTAGTCGTCCAAATGGAGTACCTCCACAAGATCAGCAAGTACAACAGAAGCGAGCGGCGGAAGAGCAGAATCTCAGCACACATACCGCAGTGCCTGGAGGTCAAGGACGGCGACATCGTCACGATTGGCGAATGTCGACCTCTGTCGAAGACGATCTCATTTGTAGTCGTTGAATCAAGGAGGAGTTCCTGATGTCGACGAAATCTCGTGCAGTCTCTGCCAAGGGAGTAGAGGAGTTCAAGAACTACATCACCAGAGCGATACCTTTGAACGCAGTCATCACCTGCGCAGACAACACCGGGGCGAAGACTCTCAGAGTCGTGATGGTGACGAAGGCCAAGACTAGGCTCGCTAGGTATCCCGCAGCTTCGGTGGGAGACAGCGTCGTCTGCGTTGTCAAGAAAGGCCCTCTGGAACTCAGGAAGCAGGTCTTCGGCGCTGTCATCATCAGGCAAAAGTACCCGGTCAGGAGGCTGAGCGGTCAGAGAGTGATGTTTGAGGACAACGCGGCAGTGATAGTAACACCAGAGGGAGACCTGAAAGGGACTGACATCAAGGGGCCGGTCGCGAGTGAGGCCGCAGAAAAGTGGCCGAGGATAGCTAACCTGGCTTCCATTATAATCTGAGGTGGATAGGTTGAAGTTCGGTTCGTCGCTCTCAACGGAACTGCAGGAGAAATACAATAGAAGAGCCGTCAGACCTCGTGAGGGCGACTCTGTCAAGATTGTGAGAGGAGAGTTCAAAGGCATCGAAGGGAAAGTCACGAAAGTCTTGCCTCGAGAAGGAGTGCTCAACGTGGAAGGTGTCACTAGGGAGAAGCAGAAGGGCGGAACCTCCCCTGTGCCCATTCATTCGTCGAACGTCGTGGTGACGGCTGTCCTGCTCGACGACAAGACGCGGAAGAACAGGCTGGAGGGAGCAGCGTAGTTGGGGAAGAAGGGAGGACGTAACAAGCTGAAAAGCATCGCAGCCCCCCGCAGTTGGGACATCTCGCGAAAGGGCGACAGGTTCGTCTACAAGCCTACTCCGGGCCCTTACCCGATTGCCGCATCCTATCCTCTCGGAGTTGTCATCAGAGATCTCGCCACGATGGCGACCCGTTCGAAGGAGGTCAAGTTCATTTTGAAGTCCGGCAAGGTCTTGATTGACGGAACAGAGAGACACATGCCCAGCTTCCCGATCGGACTGTTTAACATCGTCAGTATACCAATTGAAGGACTCGATTTCAGACTGGTTCCTTCACCAAAGGGACTCGTGCTTGCGAAACTTGGAGCCGATGAGACCAACAAGAAGCTCTGCAGAGTGAGCACGAGGATAAAGGTCAGGGGTGGGCACATTCAGTATGGGTTGCACGATGGCAGGTCAATCCTCTCAGATTCGTTGACCCTCACTCCAGGAGACGCAGTGCTCCTCGAGGTTCCGTCTCAGAAGGTCCTAGGCCAGGTCAAGCTGGCGAAGGGGTCGGTCGGGTTGATCCTCTCTGGCGTCAGGGCGGGTCAGACGGGGACGATTGCCGAGGTCAAGGAGGGGACAATCTCAAGAGAGCGAATGGTCAGGATATCGTTGCCGGGAGGCGATGCAGAAATCCCGTCGCGCCTAGTCTTCCCGGTGGGGACGGACGGACCGTTGATAACGATAGGAGTTGCTGCCTAATGAGCCAGACTACCGCCCACGAGAACCCGATGAGAGTCATTAAGGTCGGGAAGGTTGTGGTCAACATAGGCCTCGGAAAGTCCGGTGAGGCCATCGAGAGGGGCAAGCAGGTCCTCGAACAGGTGACGGGTCAGAAGCCGAGCCAGAGGCGCGCCAAGAAGTCGATTAGGGATTTCGGCGTCCACAAGGGAGAGCCGATAGGCGTCTCAGTCACGGTTAGGGGAGAGAACGTCACAGGTCTGATCGAGAAGCTCCTCGCGGCCAGAGAGAAGAAGCTGGCAGCGTCCTCGTTCGACCCGAGGGGATCTGTCTCCTTCGGGATCAAGGAGCACATTGAAATCCCTGGGATTAAGTACGACCCCGTTATCGGCATCCTCGGGATGAACGTGTCTGTCTTGCTTGAGAGGCCCGGCTACAGCGTCGCTAGGAGGTCCAGGCGAACTGCCCGGATCGGTAGGGCCCACCTCGTGTCAAAGGAAGAATCGATGCAGTACTTCAAGGAGAAGTTCGGAGTGGTGATAGTTTGAAAGAAAGGCACACTAAACAGCGGAAGTACGGGAAGTCTACTCACTACTGTAGAAGGTGTGGGCAGTACGGGGCAGTGATCAGGTCCTACGACTTAGTGCTCTGCAGACAGTGCTTCCGCGAAGTAGCTGAGAAGCTGGGCTTCAGGAAGTACGACTAGGTGATCTGAATGGCCGCTACCAATGTCCTCTCGAACCTTTTCGCGAGCCTACAGAACGCCGAGATGAGGAACAAGAAGGAGTGTATCGTCATCCCTGCTTCGAGTTTGGCGAGCGAGGTTCTGAAGGTCCTCCAGAAGAAGCGGTACATAGGCGAGTTCGAGCACATCGACGACGGCGTCGGCGGGAAGCTTAGGGTCCAGCTACTGGGAAGAATCAACAAGTGCTGTGTCATATCGCCGAGGTTCCCGGTTAAGTCTTCGAAGCTGGTCGACTGGGAGCACAGGTATCTTCCGGCGGTAGGCGTCGGGACTCTGATTGTCTCCACGCCCCAGGGAGTCATGTCCCACTTGGAGGCGCAGGAGAAGAAGATCGGCGGGAGATTGATCGGTTTTGTCTACTGAGCAGGTGCAGCAACAGCTCGTGGAGCTGCCCCCGGGCGTGACTGCAACCCTGGCAGGCAGGACCCTTTCAGTGAAGGGCAAGCTGGGCGAAGCGAAGAAGCACTTCGACAAGGTCAACGTGAATCTCTCGGTTGAAGGGAACAAAGTCAGCATCTCTCCCTTCTCTCTGAAGAAGAAGGACAACGTGATAATGAACACGGTCGTGAGCCTCGTGAACAACATGATTACTGGTGTTTCGAAGGGTTACACATACAGGCTCAAGGTCGTCTACGCCCACTTCCCGATCTCGGTGAAGACTAAGGGGGATGAGATTCACGTCGAGAATTTCGTGGGAGAAAGGTCGCCGAGAATCGCTAAGATTGTCGGGACATGCAAGGTCGCGATCGAGGGCGACGATGTCATAGTCAAGGGCGTCTCGGTCGAGGACGTCGGCCAGACCGCGGCCAATGTGGAGCTCGCGACGAAGATAAAACGGAAGGACCAGAGAATCTTCTTGGACGGCGTCTATATCTACCAGAAGGAGGAGGGCTTCTAACTTTGCCGAAGGCGAAGGTCTCGGAGGAGAACAGGCTAAAGACGCTCGTAGCGAAGCGGAAGGAGTTAGCGGAGCATAGGCCAAAGTTCGTGAGACAAGAGAGCTGGAGATACGTTAGGATTCACCCGGAGTGGAGGAAGCCCAAAGGCGTCGATAACAAGGTGAGGCGCCAGGACAAGGGCTGGCCAGCCCTTGTCAGAGTCGGCTATAGAGGACCAGTGGAATCCAGAGGGCTGCATCCGAGCGGCCACTTCGAGGTCCTCGTGCACAGGCCAGCTGACCTGGACAGCCTCGTGCCCGGTAGGGACGTGGCCAGAATCGGAGGTACAGTCGGTGCCA
>Ga0326727_10026249_pt1 | contig 10825 bp, 5 predicted proteins | sample MB2enrmetagenome_FD_207643 | JGI IMG/M metagenome (GOLD analysis project Ga0326727, IMG submission 207643) | Lab enriched peat soil microbial communities from McLean, Ithaca, NY, United States - MB29MY | ecosystem: Environmental > Terrestrial > Soil > Wetlands > Peat | place: USA: New York... | reverse complement strand
AATGGAATGCTTGACATGGCTTGAGGTGCGGGAGATGCACAAGGCTGGCATCCAGTTCGGCTCCCATACTGTCAGCCATCCGCTCCTGCACCAATTGCCGCGCGTCGAGTTGATGCGGGAATTGGCCGTCTCCAAAGCCGAAATCGAGCGGCAACTGGGCGAGCCGGCGGCGACCCTTTCCTATCCCTATGAATTCCCTCGAGGCAACACCGCCTTCGCCGCGGACTTCCGCGATCTTGTGGTCAAGGCGGGATACGTTTGCTGTGTGACCTCCGAACTGGGGCGCGTCAAAAGCAACGATGACCCCTACCGCCTCAAACGGCTGCCCGTCAACGCCCTGGACGACCCGGCGCTGTTCCGGGCCAAACTCGAAGGAGGTTACGACTGGCAGGCCTGGGCGCAACGGGTGTTTCATCGGTTCGGTTCCCGCGGGCGACCTGCTCCCGATAACACCCCATCCTCGCAAGCCAGGTAACCAATGCCGCGGGAGGCCGTGGCCCAAGGGTCAAACCCATCCGCTGTTGAATTCAATATCGCGTGGTTTCATTCCTGGCTTCGCCGTCAATTAAGGGTTGGTCTTTACCAAATTCGGGTCGGATATGGTCGGAAATTGCCCTTGACACAAAGTCGGTCGATACTCAAGGGTACTGCTCCACGAACACATAACCAATGAAAGGAGCACCAATAATATGAACTCACAAATAACTGGTCTGCGGGTGGCTGGCACGATATTCGGCTTGGTTTGCCTTGGCCACCTGCTGCGTATTCTCACGGGCTTTCGAGTGCTGTTGGGTGATTTCCGGTTTCGTATTCGGTGGAGCGCGCTTGTCGCGTTGCTGGCCGCTGCTCTCTGCCTCTGGCTCTGGAGATTGTCCTTCCCATCTGGTCAGTGTGCCGACGCTCAAGCTCCGCAGCCCAAATCAGGCGCCCCGACGCCATAGTCCAATAGCCGCGCCGCAGGCGTCGGGCGCTGTTTCGCTGTTTTGGGCGTGTTTTTGGGCGTTGACAGCGGGGGGCGATGATTGCATCCTAGCCGGCTGTCAATAGCGGCGGCCATGAAGGCCGCTGGCTCAACAGAGAGGATGTGAGTTTTTTTTGACCGAGATCAGATTGAAAAAAGGCGAACCCGTCGATAAGGCCTTGCGACGCCTCAAGAAGAAGATCGACCGCGAAGGCACACTGAAGGAAGTGCGCAATCATCGGCATTTCGAGAAGCCCAGCGAGCGCCGCCGCCGCAAAATGAAGGCGGCGCGCTTTTCCGCCATGTTGAGCGCCCGTTACGCCGACATGTGAGCCTGTGGCCTATCCTCACCGCCGAGCGTGGTCCGATACTGGACCGCCCTCGGCTTTTTCTTAAATGTACTCGTTCTCAACCTGCTGGAATTCTCACCGGCACACCGATGGTCGCGCCATGCTGCGCGAAATCCGGTCGCTGGGCTTTGACCGCGCCGAATTGAGCCACGGCATCCGCATCAGTTTGCTGCCGGGGATTTTCGACGCCGTGGAGGCGGGCGAGATGTCCGTCTCCTCCTTGCATAATTTTTGCCCGCTGCCAATGGGGGTCAACCACGCGGCCCCAAATATTTTTTTGTTTTCCTCACCCGACCCGCGCGAGCGGGAAAGCGCCTTCCGCCACAGCCTCAAGACCATTGAAACGGCGGCGCGCCTCAAGGCCTCGGTGGTCGTCCTGCATCTGGGGCGCATCGAGATGAAGGATTACACCGACCGCCTGCTGGAGATGATCCAGCGCGGCCAGAAGGAAAGCTCCAAGTACAGCTCCTTGTTCGAAGAGGCGCTCGAAAAGCGCGAGAAAAAGAAGGAACAACACATGGAACAGACCACCCAGATGTTGGAACGGCTGGCCGACGCCGCCGAGAAGCAGGGGGTGCGCCTTGGCATCGAGAACCGCCAGGCCCTCGAGGAAATTCCGCTGGACAGTGATTTGGATCTCCTTCTCATGCAGTTTAACCGCCCGGCAGTGGGCTATTGGCATGATTGCGGTCACGCGCAAATCAAGGAGAATCTGGGTTTGATCAGCCACCGCCTTCATCTCCAGGCACTGGCGCCCCGCCTGCTCGGCTTCCATGTCCATGATGTCCAATACCCGGGCCGGGACCACTGCGCCCCCGGCAGCGGCATGCTCGATTTCGCGGCGCTCAAATCCATGGTGAAACCGGAGCACATCAAAGTCTTTGAACTCAGCCCCCGGCTCTCCGCCGAAGAGGCGGGTGCGGGAGTGGCGCACATCAAGCAGCTTTGGGGTGAGGAATGAAAAGCCTCAGGGCATGCTGGAGCGCGGCATGGCGGCTCGGTGTGTGCCTGCTGCTGCTGCTGTGGATTTTCAACTCGATTTTCCTCAGCGAGGGGAGACTGGCCGCGGCCGCCGAGGGGATGAAATGGGACCAACTGGCCCGCTCCCAGCAATGGCGGCTGGCCTGGTCCCGCGGGCCGCGGGACTTGTTGCATCGGCTCCTTTTCATTCATCCCTGGGCTTTGATCGCCTCCACCCTCCTGGTCGGATTGGCCTTGTGGATTGGAGTGGTCCGCTGGCGCATTGTCCTGGCCGCGCAGGGGCTGGAATTGCCGATGGGGCGGGCAACGCGCATTTCCTTTGTCGCTCAGTTTTTCAATTCGTTTTTACTCGGATCCACCGGCGGGGATTTGATCAAGGCCTATTATGCGGCCCGGGAGACACACCACAAAAAAACCGAAGCGGTGACGACGGTTTTTGTGGACCGGCTGGTGGGGTTGTGGGCGATGCTTTTGTTTGCGGGCCTGATGATGGCGCCCAATCTCAGGCTGCTGGCGGCCTCACGTGATCTCGGCCTGCCCGCTCTGTTCATCCTGGCCATGTTCGCAATGTTGAGTGTCGTTCTGGGTCTGGCCTTTTGGGGCGGGGTCTCCAAACGCTTTCCCCGCGCCCGCCACCAACTGCGGCGGCTGCCCAAGGGCGAATTGCTGGAACGGTCGCTGGATTCCTGCCGCCTGTTCGGGCGCCAGCGCCGATTCCTTGTCAAGACCATTGCCATTTCCCTCTTTGTCAACGTTCTCTGGGTCCTTCAAGTCATGACCCTGGGCGCGGGGCTGGACTTGACCATTTCCGCCGTCGCGCTGTTTGTGATCGTGCCGGTTGTCTTTTGCATCTCGGCGCTGCCGATCACCCCCAATGGACTGGGAGTGCGGGAGAACCTCTTCGTCCTCATGCTCGCGGTCATCGGCGTGCCCCGCAGCGGGGCGCTCTCCCTCTCGCTGGTGGCCTCGGCGGAGGGCCTCTTTTGGAGCCTGGTCGGCGGGGTCATTTACGCGGGGCTGCGCGACAAGGAACACCTCTCGGATGTCACCCGCCCAATGGGCCCCGAAGAGGAGACAAAGGAGAATTGAGTCGGCGCTCCATCAGTGGTAAAGAGAAGGAAACGATGCTATGGATAAACTGCTCTTAATTGATGACGAGGCGGATGTCCAGTACTCCTTTCGTCGCATTTTTGACCAGCCGGATATCGAGTTGACCACCGCCAACAGCGGCGAGGAGGGACTCAAACTGATGGCCCGCCTCAAGCCCGACCTCGTGATCATGGACGTGCGCATGAGCGGAATAGGCGGCCTGGAGACCTTGCGCCGCCTGCGCCAAATCGATGCCAGACAAATGGTCATCATGATGACCGCCTACGGAACCACCCAGACCGCCATCGAAGCCATGAAGCTGGGCGCGTACGATTATTTGCTCAAGCCCTTCGACGTGCCCCGCCTCAAACAGATCGTCCTCAACGCCCTCAAAGCCGCCCGCGACATGCGCCAGGTCGTTTCCTACCAGCCCTTGCTGGAGTCGGAGGATTACGACGTCGGCATCATCGGCCGCAGCCAGGCGATGCAGGAAGTCTTCAAGGTCATCGGTCAACTGGCCGGCAGCAACGCCACCGCCCTGATTTCCGGCGAAAGCGGCACGGGCAAGGAATTGGTCGCCCGCGCCATCTACCATCACAGCAAACGCAGCGACCAGCCGTTTCTGGCCATCAATTGTGCCGCCATTCCAGAAAACCTCCTGGAAAGCGAATTATTCGGCCATGAAAAGGGAGCCTTCACGGGCGCCACCGCCCAACGCATCGGCAAATTCGAGCAGTGTGACGGGGGAACGATTTTTCTCGACGAGATCGGCGATATGACACTCGCAACGCAGGCTAAGATTCTGCGTGTCCTCCAATCCGGCTCCTTTGAAAGAGTCGGCGGCAACCAGCCGATCAAGGTGGACGCGCGCGTCGTGGCCGCAACACACAAGCCGCTCGAACAAGCCGTCGCCGCCCGCGAGTTTCGGGAGGACTTGTTTTACCGGCTCAACGTGGTGCGGATTCACATTCCGCCCCTGCGCGATCGGCGGGAGGACATCCCGCTGCTGGTCAACTATTTTTTGAAAAAATTCGGCCAGCTCCAGCGGCGCCCGCCCAAATCCATCGCCGCGGCGGCCGTCGAAATGCTGGAGCGCTACCATTGGCCGGGCAACGTGCGCGAGCTGGAGAACGTCATGCAGCGGGCCGAGGTCATGGCCAAGGGTGACGTGATCCTGCCGGGCGACCTCCCGGCGTTGATTTCCAACGTTGCCGCGCCGACGGTGGACAAGTCGGCCGTGACGGCCGCCGGGGCGGCGGAGGAAAGCAAACCTCCGGATATGGCGGCCGTTGCGCGCACGCTTTTTCTCTGGGCCAGGGACAACCCGAAGCTGAAAATCCTGCCGGCCGTCGAGAGGGAACTCATCATTCAGGCCCTATTGGAAACCAAAGGCAACCAGATGCGCGCGGCCAAGCTGCTGGGAATCACCCGCGCCACCTTGCGCAAGCGCGTCGAAAAATTCCAGATCAAACAGGAACTGGCCATCCAATAGCCCCCCTTGGCCTCTTAATCCTATTCTTAATCTTAATCGTAATCCCAACGATCAAGATTAGGCCCCGGAATCCCCATTCACTGCACCAGCGCCCGATAGAACTTCGCGCCAGACGCGGAATTGGTGTCGGTCCATTGCAGCGTCTGCCCGTTGCCAATGAGATTGGTGATTGTCGTCCACCCGGCGGACATCGAGGGGGACGACTGCAGCGAATAAGATTTATTGACAACCGACGGCCATTGCAACGTGAATGCGCCGCCGCTAACCGGCGTCGCGGGCTGGAATTTAAATACCGACGTCGCATCCAGCGGATTGGTCCCCGCCACGTACTCCTCCCAGTTCGAGGCCCCGTCGCCATCCGGGTCCGCGTTGGCGGCCGATAGGGCGTTGGATACCGTCCCGAAGTAAAGCAGCCGCCAGGTGTCCGGAATGCCATCGTTCCAACTGGAGCCGGTGCGATCACCGACGGTAATCAACCCGTCCTGAATGGTGGTGTGGAAAAGCGCGATCCCGTTGGGGGACGCCGAAAAGTGGTTGAAGTGGACCCGGTACGCCGAATTGCCCGTCACATTGGAGGGCAAAGTGACCGAGAGCGTTCCAATGATGTTTGTTCCGGTGACGCCGGCAACGGTCGAGTCAAGCCAGGCAGCGCCATAATCGTTGGCTCCTATTGAGGCGGTGAGAGTCGGCGCGCCCAAATTGGTCACAGGCGAGAAGGTGGCGGTGCCTGTAAAAGCAGGCGAGCCGTCCAGCGGTTGGATAGCGACGTCGAGCATCAACACTCGCACGGGCAAGGTGTCTGCCGCTAGGACACGAATCGGCACCCGCGCGGTTAGGTAGTCACCCAGTTGCACTTGATCCGCCGCGACAGCAATGTAACGCGGACCGCCGAGAGCAAGCTTGGAGGGCGCCGGCTGGGTGGCGGAAGATTTGGCGCTCGATTGGACCGAATTTGGGTAAACGGTAGGCACCCAGTTGGACCCGTTCCAATAGCGCGTGTAATTGACCAGACTTGAATCCAAGGAACGGCGAAGCGTGACATAGACATCATCCACCTTGATGTAACCATCGCCATTGGTGATGGTGTCAATTGTCTTGTCGGTGGCCGTGTAAAAGGTATTGACAGTGCCGTTGCCTGAATCCATCGCATCGTAGTACGGGTTGTTGGTCGGATACGGCGATCCCCCGAATTGAAGGGCGTATTCCATCGTTTCAATAACATCGTCATTGAGCAGCAAGCCATCGCCGAAATCCCCGATATTATACCAACTGAACGGAAAGACGTCACCGACCAAATGCGCGCTGGCGGGAGAATTATTGGTCAGGACGGTAATCGCCTTGATACTGTTAAGGTCCGGGCCGTTGGTAGGGCCGTTGGTGGGAGCCTGGACAAAGACATCGATTGGCGGCCCGCAGCAGAAGGGATCGTTGTAAGAACTGGCCGATGGATGACTGATCTGGAGTGTATAAGGTGTGCCGGGCGTGGCGTTGGAAGGGATTAAACAATCCAACTCTCCGAGAAGCGTCCCGTTGTTCTCGAGGGTGAAAAGGGTTTCGTTGAGGCCGGAGTACTCCAGAAGGTTGGGGCTGGTGTACATATTCGTAACCGGCGGGGTCACAATCCAGACCACCCCTAAAGTGTCAGGCTGCGTGGCGGTTATCCCCACGTTGGTGACGTCGGTCATCGGATCGAATATGCCCGGAGGAAGCAACTTAAAGTCTGGCGGCGCTGGGTCGGGTTGCAGCAGATGGACGACGAAGTTTTTGGATGTCAACGCGGGAGGCACGTTGGTGCCGTTGTTAGTCAACGTCAAGTCCAACTGCATTGTGTAAATCAGAAGGCTGTCAGGCAATTCCGTAAACGTCACCGGCGCGGAGAACGACATGTTAAGTCCGGTGATGAAGTGGGTCGAAGCAAGACCGGTGGCAAATCCCCAAGTCAACTGGTTCCCAAACACATTGGAGATCGACAGTTGGTTGCTGACAATCTGACTGGCGGCAAGTCCGTCCGCAAACGCGCGCACCTGCAGGTTGACATTGCTGGTAATGACAAGCGACAAGATTGTTCCGCTGCTCACGCCGGCCCCGCTGCTCCCGTCATTGGTCGGGGATGACCCATCGATCGTGTAATACAGGGTCGCGTCCTCGGTGACATCGCTGAGAAGAAGGTCGGCGGCGTTATCACCGCTGATCATCGGATTGCCAGTCACAAACTGGAATCGAGCGCTGGCCACCGCGCTGGACCTGCGCCCCGAAGCTTCACCAATTGCATACACAGTAACGTCATTCGTCCCCGGATTTCGGTTAAAGGCGGGAAGGACCTGGGTTCGGGTTGAACCGTCGCCAGGATATACCGGAGGCGTGACGCTGCCCGGACCGGGTAAAGGAATGGAGGTGGATGTGGGCCCGAAGGTAATGTATGTCAGCGTGCCTGGCTCGCCGACAACGATGATATTTGTGAGATTGTTGAAGGTCGCACCGGTCGATGGAACGAAGACCGACGTGTAAGCAGGATTGGCTGTTGCCGGAAACGTGACATAGCCGATCTGCGGCGTCGAAACGGGAGGCTGTGGCGCACTGGGCTGCAATACCCGCAGCGAGTTGTTCCCAAAATCCGCGATGTAATACCCGGAATCCACAATGTCAATGCAGATGCCAGCCGGAAAACCGAATCTCGCGACATCGGGCAACCCATCCACATTCCCCGTTTGACCGAGACTGCCTGCGATGGTCTGGACCGCGTAAGACGAGTTCGTCAAGGAAAGGCTCCGGATGGCGCTGTTGCCGGAATCGCTAATTAGCAACCGGTTGCCCACGCTGTCCCAGAACACGCCACTGGGGGCATCAAATTGCCCGCTGGTTATGTTCGTGACGAGCCCATTGCTGAGGACGATCATGCAAATGACGTTGTTGCCGGTATCGGCGACCCAGAGGTCCCCTTCGTTGTCCAATGTGACTGCAGTCGGACCGTTGAACTGGTAACCGGGGGTCTGAATGGTGGAAACGTTGTTACTGACATCGACTTCGCGGATGAGATTATTGCCCCAGTCGGCGACGTAGAGATTGCCCGCGTTGTCCCCAGTGATGCCGACCGGGTAGCTGAAAGTGGCGTTGGTACCCGCTCCGTCATTGGCGCCCGGCGATTGGGCCACGCCGGCCACGAGAGTGACGGTTCCGGTGAAACTCACCTGGCGTATGAGTTGGTTGTTCTGATCGACCACAACCAGCCCCCCGCGGGCCGCGGCAATACCCAGTGGCTGAGAGAATACGCCGCTGGCCAGGACGCTGGTTGCGCCGGAACCAGGCGAGTACTCGACAATGCGATTGTTGGCGGAATCCGTCACAAAGACATTTCCAAGGGGGTCGGCCGCGACGCCCCACGGCTGGCTCAGGTTGGTCGAGATCAGCGTGTTGACGTATTGAGCCGGAAGCGGAATGGCAATCAGAACCGCGGCCAGAACGCCCCACATCGCCTTGGGCTTCGTCTTCTCAATCGGGGTATGAATTGTTTTTTTCATGGCTGCAGGCGGATTTGATAAAAGCGGGCGTTGCCGCTGTAGTTGGTGATAAGCAATTGGTAGTAATTGCCATCGCCGCTGTTGGTGTTGACGGGTTTCCAGCCCGCCTCTCCCAAAGCTGGCTGTGATTCCACGATGTAGGTCTTGCCGGGGGCCGTCAGCCAATTCAGAGCCACGCCGGGCAGCCCGCTCGTCGTGTTGAAGGTGGCGCTGCTGAACTGGAAGCACGAAAGGGCGTTGGTCGGGTCGGTCCCCGCCAGGTACTCCTGCCAGTTGGGCGCCCCGTCGCCGTCCGCATCCACATCATCCGCCGCCAGCGCGTTGGTGACGCTGCCAAAAAAGGCCACCTTCCAGTCGTCCGAGGTGATCGATGGTGCCTGGAGCGCCCCGGACAAGACCCAGGCGGTTCCAGGGAAGCTCTCCATCTGGTACAACGTGTTCACGTCGGGTGCGCCCCCGGTCCCGATGAAATGCAAAGAGTAGGATTGCCCCTGCCGCGCGCCCGCCGGGACTTGGAAGGTGATGGAGCCGATGTAATTGCTGTTCTGCAACGGCGGCTCAAATGCCTGCAAGGACCAGGCACAAATTATGTCGTTGGAAGACAGGCCCGGAAGGACTTCCGGCGAGGGCATCCCGGGGGCGGGATTGAACTGAATCTGTCCCACCGGCGGCGCGTCGCCATCGGGCGTGACGATGGCGCGAAAGTCCATGCCGGAAAGACTATAGCCCGGCAGGACATTGGCGGAGATGGGAACGGTACAGGTGTTGCCCGGAACCTGATAGACCGCGCTCCCCGCGTTAATCGAGGCCTGGCAGAACCAGACCAACCCGGGAGGCGTGGAAGTCTGAGCCAGCTTCTCTGGCGCCATTGCGGTGGAATCGTCCGACAGCACGACCGGGGTTCCTCCGGGCGTCCAAATGAAATCGTCCGAGTGGGACCGTGCGCCGTTCCTCCAGAAACGAATCCAATTGTTGGTATTCAAGCCTACGCCGCGATAGACGGTGATTTGCCAGTCCAAATAGACCAGGAAACCTTCCCCAAACTTGGCCAGGCCGTTGGTTTCCGGATACACGTCCATCGCGTTGAACGCATCGCTGTCGGTATAAGGCTTGCGGATGCCGACGATGGCGTAGAGAATATTGTTGGCATCGCTGTCATCCAGCGATCCGTTGCCAAACTCGCTGGCGTTGTAGCCGTTGGCCGGCGCGGTGTCGCCCTCCAGGTAAACCGGGTCCGTTATCGTCAAGAACTGCTGCGGCATGTTCGTCATTCCCACCTCGGCCGCCACGCCGTCGGACGTGCCGGATGGATAGATCACGCTCATACTGTAGCTTTGGCCAACGGCGGCGGTTTTGGGAACCGGCACCCGCAGCAAAACAGGCACGCCGAAACCTTGAATGTTCAAACCCGAACCCGACTCGGTCGCAATGACGAGGCCAAAGGCGTTATTGACACTGTTGGTGTAAGCGTAGGTTTGAAAAGTGACCGGCGTGTTGCCTGGAGCCGGGCCGATAAACTGAACAAAGTCGTTTGCGGTGACCGGCTGCAATGTCACGTTGGAAATCATCGGGGCGCCCGCAACCGGGGCGATTTCCACGCGGAATTGCAGCGACTCAAGCACTCCGCCGCTCTGCAGGTCAATTACGACGGGAACGTAAGCCGTTGCGCCGGAGCCACTCTGCGTGCCGCGCGGGAATCCGATGAGATTGGTCGTTGCCGGAGTGCCCTGGACCGCGGCGCTGGAGTTGGTGCCGAAGACCGCGATCATCTGCAACGAGGTCAGATCGCGCTGCGAATTGCACCATTCGATGCTGTTGGTGTAATTGGTGGATGTCAACGGCGACAGCATCAACAACGCGCTGTTGGTGGTCGGGATGCTTCCGTCGGTCGTGTAATATACCGTCTGCACCGAACTGGTCACCATTATGGTGACACACTCCGGAAAATAGCCCGACGACGGGCCAAAGGTCACTGTCGGCACCACCGGTGTGGTGAAGGATTCGTCGCCCCCGTAATTGGTCCCCGCGCTGTAGATCGCGACCGCCTGGAAATGGTACGTGGCGCCCTGGAACAAATTAGTCAGCGTCGCGACCATCGGCTGTGTGCTCGTCAGGTTTGTGAAAATTGCAACGGGCGCGGTGAAGTTCCCGTAATTGGTTGTCAGGCCCCACTCGAAATAGTTGGTGATCACCGCGCCGCCGGGGTTGACCTCCGCATTCAATATCGCGCTGGATGCCGTCAGGCCGCTGGCCGGAAATGTCTGCACCGACGCCGGGAGCGACTCTGTGCTGAAGGCCAGGATGGTGCCGTAGGTATCTCCAGCGCTGTTGAATGCCGCAACTTGGAAGTAATAAATCGTGCCCGGCAGCAAGTCCTGTAGAAATGCCGTCACCGATTGGCCGGCGCCCAGGTTATTGGTCAGGACGGTCGCTG
>Ga0326727_10026248_pt1 | contig 10825 bp, 12 predicted proteins | sample MB2enrmetagenome_FD_207643 | JGI IMG/M metagenome (GOLD analysis project Ga0326727, IMG submission 207643) | Lab enriched peat soil microbial communities from McLean, Ithaca, NY, United States - MB29MY | ecosystem: Environmental > Terrestrial > Soil > Wetlands > Peat | place: USA: New York... | reverse complement strand
AGGTTGGTACGCCCGGAGAGATTCGAACTCCCGACCCCTTGCTTCGTAGGAGTGCGGCTGCAACTCACTCAATCCATTATCCCTTTACCTTCCATCGTCTTACATATTTTCGGGGATTCTGCTTTCGCTCGAAGCGTATCCCTTTCAGGGTCAATAAATAGGGTTTTGGTACAGTTCTGTTACAGTGCCCGTCCGGCGGGTCTGCAAAACTGCGCCTGTTCCCTTTGTTTCCGTTCTCTAAGGCCTCGCACACCATGATGAGATGCAGACTGACTTCCGAAAGGGACTGAATAGCACCGCTCAACTTTCACCCTCATTTGCTTCCGTCGGATCAATCCTGCCGACTATCGGCGTTACAACCAGGCGGCTAAACCAACTGAACTCCGTTGTACTCATTCGCGAACAACGCGAACAGCGCAGGCAGGAAGTCGCGTTCAACGCCAGGCCCTTTGTGTTATGCGGGCTTCCTCTACGCCCCCTCCCCAAAAACCAACTCGTTTACAAGCGCCGAAACGGGAGCTTCTCCCTTCAAATTGTCGCCCACCCCGACTTTGGCCTGCCGACGGTCAGAGCAGACTGCACTTGTGCACAGTTCGGCTTGGGGATGGGCAGAGATCTCCCATCCCTTCCACCCGCTGCGAGGTCGGCGGTTTGAAGTTCTCAAGAAACGGCGTATAGCGGGCGTCGACACGCTCATTCTCCGCGAGCTGGAGCGTGGTACCCTCAGCATTCCGCGCGAGTGGACCGACTGGGCTGATCCTACTCCGTATGACGCGTTAACCCTGTCGCCGCACCGCCTCGCGGCCGACTGCCTTTTCGAACTCGTCGCCTTATTGGATGCCCTAGCCACGTCCAGTCCCTCCTCCCCGGGAAAAGACACGACAAAAAGGAATTGACAAAGGAGATTCCTGATGCTAATTTCAGACCAGTTGTTAACGTGGTCCGATGAAAACAGAGAAGCAGACCACCGCCGCCTTGCGCAAGCGCCGCCAAGCGCTCCTGCGCCAATTGCCCCCACTCAAAGCGGTCCTGCGGGGTTCCCTCATCGAGCGCTACAAGCGCTGTGGCAAGCCCGGCTGCAAATGCGCCGACGGCCCCGGTCATGGCCCCAAGTACTATCTGTCGGTCAGCTTTCCCGGCCGGCGCCCGCAAATGGACTACGTCCCGCAAGAGTCTTACGCGCAGGCGAGCGAGTTGCTGGCCAATTACCACCACGCCCGCCAGATCCTGGAGGAGATCTGCGAGATCAACCGCGAGCTCCTGCGACGTCGCGAGAAGCTTTAAGAAACCGCCATGAGCGAAGTGCTGCCAGCCCTCCATGCACCGATCGATCCGGGACGGGGCGGCGTGCTCCTCGCCAATATGCTCGCCAGCTGGCTCGACCACGATCGCCGCTTGACCGCCATTGCGGAGGCCAGGGATGAATCCCAAGATCCAAGAACAGCACCGCCGCAAGCCCGCCTACATTTACCTGCGCCAGTCGACGCCGGGCCAAGTTCTCCACCATCGGGAGAGCACCGAGCGCCAGTATGCCCTGCGCGAGAAGGCGCGGGAACTGGGCTGGAGCGAATCCCTGATTCGCACCCTCGACCAGGATTTGGGCAAGACGGGAACGGAGATGACGCGGCGGGAGGACTTCAAGATTTTAGTGGCGGATGTCTCGATGGGCCAGGTGGGGGCGGTGTTTGCCCTGGAAGTCTCGCGCCTGGCGCGCTCGAATCTCGACTGGCAGCGCCTGCTGGAACTCTGCGCGCTCACCTCCACTCTCGTCATCGACGAGGATGGCTGCTACGACCCGGCGGATTTCAACGACGGCCTGCTTTTAGGATTAAAGGGCGTCATGGCCTCGGCCGAACTGCATTTCTTGCGCGCCCGCCTCCAGGGCGGTAAGCTCCACAAAGCCCAGAAAGGCGAGTTGCGTTTCCCTCTTCCGGTGGGCTTTTGCTACGATGCGGAAAGCCGTATCATTCAGGATCCGGACGAAGAAGTGCGGGGCGCGGTGAGCCTGGTGTTCCGGCTGTTTCGCGAAACCGGCAGCGCCTTCGCGGTGATGCAACGCTTCGCCGCCCGCACGCTGCGTTTTCCCAAGCGGTCCTATGGGGGAGCCTGGGATGGGAAGCTGATCTGGGGGCGCCTGACGCACGGCCGGGTGCTGGGCCTGCTCAAGAACCCGTCCTATGCCGGCCGGTACGTTTTCGGCCGTTATCAGTATCGGCGGGAGATCAGCCCGGAGGGTAAGGTCCATCCCCGGAAGTACGCGGTGGCGATACCCGACTGGCGCGTCAGCCTGCAAGACCACCACGCGGGATACATCAGTTGGGAAGAGTTCCTGCACAATCAGGAGCGCTTGGAGAAGAATCGCACCAACGGTGAGGAGACGGTCCTGGCGGGCCCGGCGCGCGAAGGCCTGGGGCTGCTCCAGGGATTGCTGCTGTGTGGGCAGTGTGGCCGGCGGCTGACGGTACGCTACACGGGGAACGGCGGCATTTATCCCCGCTATCAATGCACCTGGTTACGCCGGGAAAATCTGGGGGCGAGGAAGGAGTGCCTGAACCTGCGCTGCGATCTGCTTGATGCCGCCGTCGCGGAGGAGGTGTTGAAGGCCTTGCAACCCGCCGAACTGGAGCTCGCCTTGGCGGCGCTGGCGGAGTTAGAGTCGCGCGATCAGGCGCTCGGGCGGCAGTGGCAGATGCGGATCGAACGCGCCGAGTACGAAGCGGCGCTGGCCGAGCGACGCTATCTGGAGGTCGATCCCTCGCAGCGCCTGGTGGCGAGCACGCTGGAGCGGCGCTGGAACGATGCCCTGCTGCAGTTGGAAGACCTCAAAAAGCAAGCCGCCGAATTTCAACGGCAGGAAGCCCGTGTGGCCACACCTGAGCAGAAAGCGAAAGTTTTGGCGCTGGCCCAGGACTTACCGCGGGTGTGGCATGCCCCCACCACCCAGGCCAAGGACCGCAAGCGAATGTTGCGGCTGCTCCTCAAGGATATTACCGTCGAGAAACCTTCCCCTTCCAGGCAGCTCTTGCTTCACCTTCGCTGGCAGGGCGGGGCCTCGACCGACCTCACGGTGCAACTCCCGCTCCCCATCGCCGACCGCGTGCGGTATCCGGCCGCAGTGGTCGACCAAGTCCGGGAGTTGGCGCACGGCTTAACCGATGCGGAGATCGCCAACCAGCTCCGTCGTGAAGGGCACGCCAGTCCCAAAGGTAAGCCGTATTCCACACGAATCGTGCGGTGGATCCGTTGGCGCTATCAGATTCCTCCGGTGACGCTCCAGAGGCCGGAGGAGCTGACCGTGCCACAGGTGGCCCAACGCTTTGGAGTCAACAAGTACGTCGTCTACTATTGGATCAAGCGTCGCCGGATCCAGGCGCGGCGGATCCATTATCGAAGCCCCTACTGGATTACCCTGGACGCATCGGACGAACAGAAACTCCAAGAGCGGGTGCGCAACTCGACTAAACTGCAAAAACGCAAAATATCCCCAAACGCTACTGCGGAGAGTGCATTATGAAACGCCCGTCCCCTTCGGCCAGGATCGCCTCGTTCCGATCTGGGTGGCGACGCTTGCCCTACGCCAGAAGAGTCGCACAGTCCACTTCGACAGCGCCGCACAAATGCTGGAGTTCTTCCGGCTCGCAAAGGACGGTCGCTATTACCGGCGCATGGTACAGGGCTTTCAACGCATCTTTGCTTCGACAATCTTCTTCGGCACGCAGGACCAGCCTGCCGGCAGTCATGTCATCGACTGGGCCCGCTTTCATTTCTTTGATCAGGTTCATCTGTGGTTCACCGAAGACGCCACATCCTCTTCCACTTCCACGTCCGCGGGCGATCACTCCAACACCATTACTCTGAGTGAGGCCTTCTACACTGAGATCGACGAGCACCGCATTCCAATGGAGCGGGAGATCGTGATTGCCCTGGCAAACTCACCTGGTGTCCTTGATTTCTATATTTGGATTGCTTGGAAAAGCTGGGTACTCAAGACAGCAAAAGCTCACGTTCCGCTCTTTTCCCCTGGTGGTCTGAAAGAACAATTGGGCTGCCAGGTTCATGCAGAGGGCCGGTTCCTTCGCCGAAAGATCAATCAATGGTTGCGTGTGATCCGGGCCCACTGGCCTCAATGCCCTGCGGAGATCTCCGCCAACGGCCAGAGTCTCGTGGTTTCCTCTTCAAGAGCATTTCCCGCTCTTCATCCAGCGCGCTGCAAAACCCACGAAAGTTGCGACCTGCCATGAGACTGCATTGACTATCGCAATCTTCCCTTAAACTCGACGTGCACGACCGCAGCGACTGGCGCCGCGAACGGGCTAATCTGGCTTCCCCTTCTTCGGTGTATCGGATTCCAAAGGCAGCTTAGCTCCTTCTTGTACGTAATGGTCGCCGACGGGTCCCGCCATTCCAAGCTTTTTCTGTATGTTCCCTCCCGCTTCTGTCTCGGCCGGCGAGTCCAACGGCTGGTTGTCCCATAGTCGCGTCCGCTCGTGCTCAACAGCCTTCCTAATCACCTCCTTGCCTTTTCGCGTATTCGAATTGATTCACGTGATTCAGCGTCCGGCCTCGATTCGCGGCATACCAACGACTTCCCTGGTTATCCACGTGTTTCAGCGTCCGCGCCCTACGTGAATTAGAGTCCGGATTCCCGTGATTCAGCGTCCGCTTTCTTGGATATCTCCTGCTGTATCAATACGATACGGGAACGCTATTAGTCCCTGTAGCTTTCTTCTTCCTATAGGAGGCCACCGGTAGTAGCAAGGGTAATCTGTTGAAAACCCGATAAGTCATTAACGTGAAGACCTGAGGTAGGGCGCGAATTCCATCGAAGACGATGGACCGCGAACACAGTGCGCGCGCTGCGCTGAGAAAATCTCGAATTCCAGGGGGGGGGGAATGGTGAATCCGCGGGGCTTACCATCTGGGACTCCTAGTGCAAGCGATAATCTTCAGTGCTTCTTGACCACCTCTGCCTGTTCAGGTGCAGCGTCATGTTCAGAAAAAATGTTGTCAATCGCATCCTTACCAAATCGATCCTCCAGTAGTTTTCGGAATTTTTCATCTTTGAATGTTTGGTAAGTCACATCCTTGTAGGCATGAAAGATCTGTGGGTCGAAATCTGTATTGACCCGCTTGACTTCAGCCTCTACGTCCTCTCTGAACAACTTTTTGACGTCGGCATCTGTGGGGGTCTTGCCCATAAAGCGGGAGCGCCAGTGGTCTGGGGGATTCGCCTTTAAGGTTTCAGCCATTGCAGCGAGAAGTTGCTCGACGATTTCTTCTGTTCGCCGTCTGATCTCACCCTTGAGGGCCTTCTTGTACTCTTCAATCTTCGCTTTGAGAACAGCGATCTCTTTCTCAAAACTGGCAACATCTCTTCTCCTGATGATCAATCCGAAATCGCCGGCCTCTATGATGTATTTTTTCTTAATTCGCTTGCGCTCCTCGTCAATGCTGCTCGGTCCGAATTTGATCTTCGGCTTGGCCTCCTGGGGCTTCCCATCCTCGCCAATGAATGGGATTTCCGTCATTAGTGAATCTGTTTCGGCAAAAAGGCGGTATCGATTAGTCAGCCGGCGCACAACATCGGCGTTGGTCACCCCAAAAAGCTGCGGGTCCAACGATAGGGACCGGCTGGCTAGTTTATAATCCGTAATGCGGAGCTCCACACAGTGAAGCATTGAACTGAACACTCGCTCGACGCGTGCGACGTTGAATTCTTTAGGCGGGCGTTCCTCTAGGTCTCGTTTGACTTCCTGGACTTTCAATGGATCAATGGGCTCTTTACCGACCTCCAGCGTGAATTGTCCGAGTTCGGCGATCCCGCACGCATTCGCCAATTGTGGCGGCAGTCCGGACTGAAGCAAAATCGCGTTTGGTTTGTCGGCGTGCTCGGAACCCGCTTCGATCAGCATCGGTGTCGGACTGTAGATCAAAGTCGTGTCATCCGCAATCAGCAATCCGATACGAATGCCGGGATGGTGATTGACGGTGACGCCACACTTCTCGGCCGCTACCTGTAGGATTTCCATGCCCTTGAAGTCTTTGTCGCCGTACCCGAGGCGGCAGACTTCTGCGTCCACATCCAACACCAGGTGCATGTCCCCCGCCGGCACAGCTTCCATAGCTCGCGCCAACGCATTGGCCACCGGCGGGCGTATGCCAGGAGAAATAAATACGAGCTTTTCTCGGGCTAGGCTTATCTGATTGATCAGTACATCATCATTAACAACGGTAAAGGTCCGGTCCATTGAACAGGCCCTTTCACCGCGCCGATGTGTGTATCGCAACCGACGCGGCTGTGCACCAAGAATCTTATCAATTTATCGAAGTACGATCCGCCATTTTATGTCGCGTTCGCTTGGAAATCTAATCGCGTCATGCGCCCTCGACGGTGGCGATTTCTTCCTTGGTTAGGCCATATAGGGCATACACATGCCTGTCGATATCGGCCTCCAATGCGGCCGTGTTCGCCTCGGGATCGTTTTTCTTGCGCTCCAGAATTTGAGATGCGAGGCCGATAAAGCAACCTTGGTCAGTTTTCGAAATGTGTTTGATCGGGATCTCTGAGATAGGAACTTGGAACAGTTCCAGCATTTTTCCCTTTCGCTTTCCCCTATGATAAAGCCACTGAAAATAAAGTTTGCTATTTAGCAAAGCTAGAAAATACCGAAGGTCGTAAGCTGGACTCTTCTTTGTTAGTACGTAACAGTCGGACCTGCAAAACCACTCCGCAGAATTATAGGCAAATGAATTTGTTTCCGCGCGATATGGCACAACGATCTTTTCATCGGTAAAAATGTGTTCGGATCTTGGCCATTGAAGCTGGAAGTATCGGATGCGACCGTTCGCCACCTCGCGGCGCCCTGATAGAATCGATCTGAACCTCTGGAGATGTGCTGCAATGTGCGGCAGACCTTCGAGTGAATTCATACTCCGGCCGATATATAGCAACCGCTTTGTCGCACGGCTCGCTGATCAGTAGTGGCGAATATCAGAGTTCTTGTAGAACTTCTTTAGGATTGCGCGCTCCCTTTCAGTAAATTGTGAAACCACGTCCTTGTCGCGTGGATTGTCGTAATCAAAAACGAAAATCCCATCTCCTGTGGTAACCTCTGAATTCCCCGGCAATTTCTCAATGTTTCGATTGGAAATATAATCACAACCGCTGACAACGCCTTGGTCAATATTCGCAATCGTCCCCAAGCGACCGCTTCCATCGGCCATCTTATCAAGGATCGCATTGATGTTTCCGCGAGGGCCTGTAGCGACTTCGCGTTCTCTATTAAGTCGGATGTAATTCTCGGGTCCATCGTAGAGATCCTCAGGACATACCTCATAGTATTCGGTTTCCTGATCGTTCCAGGATAGAATTTGCGTCAAAATATCCGGTGTTGCAACGCCGACGGAAGGGGCCGAATACCAACCCGCCGCGATTCCCGAATGGAACGAGCAGACCGCACTTGCCGCGCTGAAAATCGAGCGAATCCCCTTTGAGGACTTGGATGGCAACGCCCAGGGTTACGCCAAGCGTAGCCGGAAGATCGCCATCAGCCCGATTGCCGTGCAGCCATGCAAAACCCTTTTCCATGAGTTGGCTCACGTTGCCCTTGGCCATTGCGATGAGGGCGACCTTTCCGACACCGAAGCCACGCCCCGAAATATTCGCGAGGTTGAAGCCGAAGCCGTGGCGCTGCTTTGCTGCGAATCGCTTGGGCTGCCAGGCGAGGAATATAGCCGGGGCTATATCCAGTCGTGGGGCCTAGGCCAAGCCATCAGCGAGCGTTCCGCCCAACGCATTTTCCATGCCGCCGACCAGATTCTTCGCGCGGGCCGGAACACTGCACCAACCGACGCCGGTCAATGACGACCGGCTTTTATTGACCGCAACCACGGAAGGAGTCCGCCTATGGAAGCCCTATTTCCTCTCGGTCAGATTGTTGCGACGCCCGGCGCTCTGGACGCTTTGACCCGCGCCGAGCAGACGCCTGCCGAGTTTTTGTGCCGTCACGCTGCGGGCGATTGATAATTATGTGGAATATCCTTGTCAAGCTTGTGTTCGTTTCTTGTGTCCGTTTCTGCTGAAACCGGCGTCTGGATGGAGGTGGGCAGCGGTTTTGTTTGTGTTTTGTTTTGGTCTTTTGCGGCTTCGTGGGCGTGCCCGAAGCGAAGCCCTGCGGAGCCGAGGGCGGAGCGCTTAGGGCGAAGCGAAGGGGAGGCCCACGAAACCGCCGAGGCGGGGCCGGTCGCCTATGGTATCGGTTTCACCGTCGATGGCGTTTCGGTAGCGGGCAGCCGCCTGGGAGATGCTTCGTTAAATGTATCGATCTCGGCCATTGTACAGTTAAAGGTTGCGCAGGGATTTATCCTGCCCTCCATGGGTTCGATCCGGGCATCGTGAATGTCGTGGCGAAGTCCGGCACCAACGGTCTGCACGGCGAAACGTTCGAGTTCCTGCGGAACAAAAATCTGGACGCACGCAATTTCTTTGAGGCGCAACCCCATCCTGGTGCCTTTCGGCGCAATCAATTCGGCAGCGCAGGGGCGGGGGCGATCCGGCCGAAGATGACCGCAAGCTGGGAACAAGCCGGTCCTGTGGGATGAAGAAGCGGATGTTGTTGACGACTTGCTTCAAGCGGCTAAAGGCCTCGCGAAAGTCCCAACCGATCCAGGCATCGCGCGCGACACACTTGAGGGCGGAGGCAGAAAAGCTCAGCGGGGCTACCTATTCCTCATGCCCGCTCGCAAAATCACACGGGGTTTCGCCGATCTTCTACAATGAACCTAGGTAGCGATGCAGTTGCATCAAGTCCTGGTAACGAGGCTATTCAAAGGAACGAACCGGTCGGACAAATACCTCGCATAGGTCTAGCGTGCTACTAGAGCCGGGTGATTATTGCGTTTCCTCCCTGGATGCCGTACGTTGTATAAGTGGCGGTATAGGCCTTGATAGGGTGGCCCATCGAGGCCGCTTTTGCAAGGGCGGAATCCAAGTAGAACGAGAGCCTCGATGACTGAGGTAAATCGCTAATGAAACGCTCTTCGTGCAGTACAGTGGCGTATCCCTGGTTTTTGATCCCAATCGTTGTGGTATCGTTTGCCGCTCTTGTCTACCCGATCTATGTGATTCGCCCATTCCGCCTCCAGCGGCCGCGCGAGCTGGCGGCAGCTCTGGCGATCATTCAGATTCGGCCGCCCATCGAGCTTGCCTGTGCGGCTTGTGCTCTTGGCGGGTTGCTGTGGTATTGGCGGGCGCAGCCCCTGCTTTCACGGCGGAGGCTGGCGGCCGCCGGTGCCTTCCTCGTTTGCACCCTCGCGGTCTTATCGAGGGTGAACGTCTTTGAGCTGATGTTCCATCCGGACACCCATCCGCTTTTTGTTCCAATTCAGCAAGCCAAGGTGGACCCGGATGACATGGTCCTGGCCGTCAAACTGGACGGCATGGCCCGTGCCTATCCCATCCGCAGCATGGGCTACCATCATGTGATCAACGATGTGGTGGGCCAGGAGCCGATCGTCGCGACCTATTGAACGCTCTGCCACACCGGTCTGGTGTGGACTCGCGAAAGTGGCGGCCTGGTCTTGACTTTTCATCTGGCCGGAATCAACAACCAGAACTTTCTGATGCGGGACGATCAAACGGGGTCTTATTGGCAGCAGATTACCGGCGAAGCCGTCTCCGGTCCGCTGCGAGGCCGGCGGCTGACCCTGGTGGCATCCGATGAATTGTCATTTGGCCTCTGGGCAGCGGAGGAGCCGGGCGGTACTGTCCTGAAGAGTGTCCCCAAGTACGCTTCGGATTATGAGAAGAAGGACTGGGAAGTGAAGATGAAGAAGGAGCGCACAGTGCTCAGCTTTGCCGACCCCGCTCGGGGCCTTGAGCCGCGCACGCTCCTGCTGGGAATCCAGGCCCTCGGGGCAAGCCGGGCTTTCCCATACGACGCGGTGATTCAGGAGAAGTTGGTGCTTGACCGCGTGGGGGCGGAGCCGGTTCTGCTGGTGGTGGGTCCCGATGGAGAATCAGTGCGCGTCTTTCGAGATCGTATACCAGGCATCGACGGCCACCCTTCCTTCTACCGCATGCTCGATGACAAGCAGTCTCATCCGCATGATGCCGGTTGGCTCAAACAGGCCTCGGCAGCGCCCTTGCTGATGGATGAAGCCACGGGAAGCGAATGGAATTTTCAGGGTTGTGCGGTTTCAGGCAAGGCCTCGGGACTCTGCCTCGAATCTGTGGCGGCGGTCAAAGACTACTGGTTCGACTGGCGAAACTACAACCCGAAGACAACGGTATATATCCGGAGACCTTAGCAGGAGCCGGCGGGCGGACTCTTTCGATCTGTTCAATCGCGCGATTTGCCGCGGCATGCGCGTTCGGAGAGGGTTCATTTCGGAGGGCCCTCCACGAATTCGTTGAACATCATTATCGCGAGCACAACCACCAAGGGCTGGGCAATCGGCTGATAATAGAAGATGAGCCATGCATCGATAGAGGGCAAACAAAATCCGAGGTGTGACGATCCGCAGGGGCATCGACCCTCTTCTCAGTGCCGTGCGTAAGCATCCGGTGAAACCATCTTTTCTATTTGAATGCCGCAATCGATACTCCGGTGCAGATGATTGTCACACGCGCGCTCGCGCGCACGTGTGTTGGAAGCCGGAAGAACCCATGATAAGAGTGTGAGCGCTGCTCTCCAGGCGTTGATGCGTGAAGAGCCTGACCCTCAATTGCTGAATGATCCCAACCAATCGTTCCATGGTGTTGACAAGGCATTCCAATGGCTCATCACTGAAAGGGGCAGGTGCCGTTTCGTTCCAACAATTTCAG
>Ga0326727_10026247_pt1 | contig 10825 bp, 3 predicted proteins | sample MB2enrmetagenome_FD_207643 | JGI IMG/M metagenome (GOLD analysis project Ga0326727, IMG submission 207643) | Lab enriched peat soil microbial communities from McLean, Ithaca, NY, United States - MB29MY | ecosystem: Environmental > Terrestrial > Soil > Wetlands > Peat | place: USA: New York... | reverse complement strand
GGTCGATCGAGGGTACTGTAACAGATGCCTCGGGTGCCGTCATTCCTCACGCCACTGTCACCATCACGAACAACGCTACCGGAGTAAAAACCGTCACTGACGCTTCTTCGGCGGGCTTTTTCAGCATTGCTCCCGTGCTGCCCGGCACCTATACGGTGCAGATCGTGGCCAAGGGCTTCAAGACGCTGGTGCAGGACAACGTGGTGGTCGACGCCCTGCAGTTGAGAACCATCAGCCCCAAACTCGAAGTGGGCGCCGAAACCACGACGGTCACCGTCACCGCGGCGCCGCCGGTATTAGATACGGGCGATGCCACGATCGGCCTTACCATTGAAAATCAAACCTACTCCAATCTGCCCATTCAGATGAATGGCCTGCAGCGCGATCCCACGGCATTCGCCGTGTACACGCCTGGCGCGCAGGGCGGCACCCGCCTGCCCGTCATTGGCGGAACCGGGAACTATCTCGGACAGCTCTACGTGGACGGCATGCCCGCCGAAACCGTGAGCCAGCAGGGTGACAACCGCCTGGTGTCGGAGACCATGGATCTCGACGCCGTGGATCAGTTCCAGGTGGTCACCAGCACGCCGCCCGCCGAGTACATGGGCGCGGGTGCGGAAAACTTCACCATGAAGTCGGGCGGCCTGCAGTATCACGGATCCGTCGCGGACTTCGAGCGCAACACGGAATTCGACTCCTGGGGCTTCACGGCTCCGCACGCTACCACCCATCTTGTGAGCGGCGCAACCGTTCAGGCCCCCAAGCCCGTCGAGCATCAGCATGAATGGTCGGGAACTTTCGGCGGCGTGGTTCCCAAGACCGGGAAGAAGCTCTTCTTCTTCCTTGCCTACGACTATTACTACGACCGTAAAGGCGCCTCCTACTCTCTGTACAACGTTCCCAGCAATCTCATGACGCAGGGCAACTTTACCGAGCTGAATGGCGGAGTGGGAACGGGGTTGACAGGGACAGGGTCCAACAACCCTCCGATCATCTACGATCCGGCGTCGACGACAACCAACACCGCAAACTGCCCCACCGGCTACACCATCTGCCGTCAGCCCTTCGAGTACAACGGAACCTACAATGTGATTCCGCCCGGCGAGATCTCTTCCATCGCCAAGGCCATGGAGTCTTTTTTCCCCACCTCCAGCTCCAGCAGCCCCTATTACGGCAACTGGAACCCCAGCAGTCTCTCCAACAACTACCTTGGCGGCTGGCCCAGCGGTTACAACAACCATGTGGTCGATTGGCGCGTGGACTATAACCTGAGCGCGAAACAGCGCATCTCCTCGGTGGGAACCATGGGATCGGTGACCTATCTGAACAATTATGGGGCCAGTGGGACGACCTACGGATTTCTTCCGCCTCCGTACATCGGCGGCGACCTGGCGGCCATCTTCCCCAAGAATTACATCGTGGAAGACGCCTACACCATCACACCGAGCCTTGTGAACCAGTTGAAATTCAGTTTCACGCGCTTCTACCAGAACATTCACGACGCCACGCAGGGTGTGTCGGCGTGGGAACCCGGTACCCTGGGCATCACCAACCTTCCTGCCGGTCAGGCGGGGCAGGAGTTCCCCGGAGCATCCTTCGGAACCACGACGTACTTCGGCACCGCATTGACCGGCTGGACGCAAAACAGCAACTCGGCCGCGACTCAGTTGACCACGCCGAACAACTACGCGCTCACCGACAACGTGCTCTGGGTGAAGGGCAAGCACGCGTTGACCATGGGTCTGACCTTCCAGTGGCAGGAGATCAACAACGCCAATCCGGCCACCTTCACCGGTGTTCTCGACCTGGCGTTCAATGCCTACTCGACAGCGAACTTTGGTTCCGGTTCGAACGCGCTCAGCACCGGCGGGTCCGGCGCTCCGGGCACCGCGACAGGCCCCTCGGGATTCTCCTACGCCAGCTTCCTGCTGGGCGCGGTCGGCGGGTCGACCTCCAACGACAGTTCGGCGCCTTCGCTGGGCCTCGACTATGTGAGCGAATTGGCCGGGCGGTACAAGACAGTTTCGCCGTATATCCGCGACAGCTACAAAATCACGAACAAGTTAACGCTCGACCTGGGACTGCGCTGGGATTACCTGCCGCCGTACCACGAGTTGCGTAATCGCTGGACCTTCCTCAATCCCACCATGACCAACCCGCTCACCAACTCACCCGGTCTGCTGCAATTTGCCGGCAACTACGGCGGCGCAGGCGTAAGCTGCGGTTGCACCACCCCGGTGCAGACGTATTGGAAGAACTGGGGACCACGCGTCGGCCTGGCCTATTCCATCAACAGTAAGACCGTCGTTCGTGCAGGATTTGCGCAGGTCTTCTCGCAAGGCGGCGGCGTGGGCGGCCGCGGCGGCGCCTACCAAGGCACCGGCCAGACCGGCTTTAATACCACCGCAACTGGCCCCACCGAGACCGGATCGGGCGCTTCGGCAGGGCCGTCCTACTGGCTCAATTCCAACAGCGCCTACCTGGGATCAGCCAACGCCAACACCGGCCTCTTCGGCCCCGGCTTCACCTATCCCTCGCAACCCACTCCGGGCCTCGCCGCTCAGGAGATTAACACCGGTAACTACTGGAATGGCACCGCCTTTGTGAGTGCCCCGTCCGGTGGCGTCAGTTATGCTGATCCGTACCTCTCCGGCCGCGCTCCGGAACTCGAGCTTTTCAACTTCGGCATCGAGCGCGGCATCACGTCGAATTTGACGTTGGCCGTGAACTACGTGGGCAACCAGAGCCACTTCATCATCAACTCCGGAACCACGGGCGGCAATGCACGCGGCCTATGGACCAACGAAATCAACCCCTACTATCTGGCCCTCCTCGGTCCGGTGGCCGGTGACAAAGGCTCGCCTCTGCTCGACTCGCAAGCCGATGCGGCCAACGTGGCTACGTTGCTCAAATATGCTCCCAATGCTCCCACGCCTGCGTTTTTCACGACTGCCGGCGCTAACAGCAGCAAGGCACTCATCTCGCAGATGCTGACCGCGTTTCCGCAGTATGGCGCCGTGGCCGATACCTGGGGCAACGTGGGCAACTTCAACTACAACTCCCTGCAGATTGCTTTGGAGCAGCGCACCAGCCGTGGGCTCACCTTCACCGTCAACTACACGTACGCCAAGAACCTCGGCGACGATGGCACCTACCGTTCCGGCTGGGCGCTTCCGGCCTCGGCGATCTCGCGCTCCACCAGCGGGGCCACCCTGGCGCAGAATCGCATCGACCGGTCGTGGACGGCGATCTCCAGTCCTCAGACCGTCAACGCCTTCGGCGTGTACCAACTGCCATTCGGCAAGGGGCATATCGGCGGCGACAACACCGCTGTACGTTGGCTCGCCGGCGGATGGCAGCTCTCGGGCGTCTACACCTATAACGCCGGTAGCCCGGTCGCGGCCACGTTGTCGGGAACCACCGGCGGCACGGCCAGCGGCAGCAACATTGTGGGACAAGGCACTGCCATGCCCGACATGAACCCCGCCTATTTGAGTTCCAGCGCCCGCCAGAACGGAAGCTACGGCAGCTCATCGGGCGGGACCAACGCCTGCAACATCGGCATTGGCGCCGGCTGCCATGCGATCCAGTACATCAACCCCAACGCGTTCGCCACTCCAATCAACGTCTCCAAGGTCAGCGCAGCGCAGTATCTGATTGGAAATGCGCCTCGCACCGCTCCCTACGCCCTCAGGAACCCGGGCACGGAGAACCTCAACGCCGGCCTGCGCCGCAGCATCCCGATCTGGGGAGAAGGCAGGACCTTCGTCTTCGAGGCGGATTGCTTGAACGTGTGGAACAAGAACACCTTCGGCAGCCCCAATGCAAGCTGGTCTTCGGGTTCGACCTCGTTCGGCACCATCAGCAGTGCCAGCGGCGCTCGCGACTGGCAGTTTGCCGGCCACATCAACTTCTAACTAGAAGCCCGCCGTTGCCCCATCCTTTCCGCGCTCTTTGCGGAAAGGGTGGGAGCAGCGCCCATGCAAAACAGCCGTTTCTTCCTATGCGCGTAACACTTGCGCCCAGGGCGGAACGGCCGCATTTTTTATGCCGGCAGTTTGCAGATAATTTCCTGCTTCGGGCGCACAATCGTTCTATGAGCTGCTTCCCAGGCAAGGCAATCCGTTCGCGCTCCCCGCTTTCCAACTCCGAACTGTCTACCCCCTCCCCCCTCCCCCTCCCCCCCTCCTACCCCTACCCCCCTATGCCGGGACAAAAAGTGGGCTGTGAAACTGTGAAGCTTATAACTTATGCATAATCATGAAGTTGCAGCAAAAACCACGCGGTCACACAGAAACTGTGAAACTGTGATAGCCAAAAGCTGAAAGCTGACAGCTAGTGCGCTGCGCCTGCTCGCGCCGCGAACGCGTCGGCCTCGCGGTTCAGTTCCTCCGCCGTCGTCGCATGCGTGTAAAACATGATGCGATAACGGAAGGTCGTCGACTGGCCTTTCTCAAGCGTGTAGTTGAGCGGAGGCTGCTTGGCATCGAACGCGTGCCGACCCAGCGGATTGACGGCAAAAAGTCCGTAGCCGCGCGCGTGCCAATACGTCGGATAGCCGATATTGCCGGGATGATCGAAGATCGCAATCGTCGCAACGTGTCCTTCGCCGTCGTGTCCAGTCAGCGCGCACCAGCGGCCGCGCGTTGACCAAACAGCTTCGCCTGTCACGCCCTCACTGCTCCGGTATTCGCCTGTCGGCGGCGCAACGCCGGGCATGTTCGCTGCGGCGGTCACTGTTGTTGCCACTCCGTTGGCGTCGGTGAAGGTTCCACCTTTTTCCTCCGGCGATTCCAGCCAGCGCGCAACGCGCAAGCCCAGCAGTCCATCCTTGTCGTCGTTGAAGACGACATGGTCGAGCGCCGTGAGCGTTACCGTCAGGTCGATCGTGCGCGTCGCGCCCTGGCGCGCGAACACATAATGAGTAGTCTCGGCGAGAATGGAATGATTCTGCCCGTCGATCCACGTGGAATTGCTGACCAGTTCGCCGCGATTCGCGCCGCTCTTTGTGGACACGATTTTGTCGAGGACGATCGTGCCCATTTTCGGCGCGCGCGCAACCGGAATGGCCGTCGAGTTGTTCCAGAAGTCGAAGCCGTTCACGTTGCTGTAGTTGAACCAGAGCCCATCGTGATGGGGATGATCGGTGCGCTCGCCCGCGCGCGGCGCGAGTGGCCAGCCGCGCGTTACGGTCACGCCGTCCGCATCCACAATCGGATAAAGCACAGGCTTCTTCAGCGTCGTGGGCCAGATGTACGACGTGAACGGCTTGCCGTCGATGGTGATATCGACGCGCCGGTTCGCCTCGTCGGGCGTCACTTGGACGCCCTTCGATGCTGCAAACGCGCTTGCCGCACTCAACAATCCCGCGGCCAGACAGGTGAGCGTTGCCGTTCCACAAACGACTCGAAGAAGGAGGGGTTTGGCGAATGCAGATTGTCTCATCGTCCTTGTTCCCTGTCCTTACGCATACACCTTGCCTCCGGCCAGCACCTGCTGCGTCTTGTCGTCGAAGGTCACCTTCATGCCAGTCTGGATCGCGGCCACGTTCATGCACAGCGCGATGGAGTGGCTGTAGCCGGCTTCGATCGGCGCATTGGGAGTCTCGCGTGAGCGCACGCACTCCATCCAGTTGCGCATGTTGGCTGCAGTCTGCGGATCGCCGTGCGTGTTGGCTTCGGTCTCCACGGTCTCGGCTTTCTCGACGAGCGAAAAGCTAGGCAGCAGGTTCGGCTTCATGTTCATCTCGGCGGCGGAGCGCGCGGTGAGACCACCGGTGGGGGAAACCGTCTGCTTGTCCATGTCGATCATGCCGCCATTCGAGTAGTAGAGCTCCTTGACGCCGCCCGCGGAGTTCGTGAACCGCGACGAGTATTGCACCTGAAAACCCTTGGTGAGATCGTCGAGCGGACCGTAGTCGAAAACGGCCGTCATGGTGTCCCAATTCTTGCGCCCGTCCTTCCACAAATAAATGCCGCCGTTGGCTACGCACGAGCGCGGGTGCGGCAGGCCGGTGAACCAGTGCACGGTGTCGATTTGATGCACTAGCCACTGGTCGGGAATGCCCGAAGAGAACGGCCAGAACAGGCGGAACTCAAGATACTTGCGCGCGTCAAATGGCCCCAGATTCCTGCCCAGCGAATAGCGCTTCCAGTCCGTGTCCTCTTCCTTGAGCAGCGGCACCACGTCGGGACGGCGCCAGCGGCCGGGCTGGTTCACGTTCCACGTCATCTCCACCATCACAATGTCGCCAAACTGGCCCGATTTGATGTATTCGGCGGCCTTTTGATACGCGGGAGTGGAACGGCGTTGCGTGCCCACCTGCACGATCTTTCCGCTCTTCTTCACCGCGGCCAGAATGCGGCGCGCATCAGCCATGGTGTGCGCGATGGGCTTTTCCACATAGGCGTCGCGGCCCGCTTCCACGGCTTCAGCGCCGTGGTAGGCGTGCTGGAAATCGGCCGTGGCAATGATGACGGCGTCCACGTCCTTGCGCGCATACAGCTCGTCGTTATTGCGCACTTGATCGGGGCGATTTCCGGTGAGCTTCTCGATAAAATCGACGCCTTGTTCGCGGCGCATCTTCCAGATGTCCGACACGGCCACGATCTGGAAGTTCATGTCCTTGGCGTTTTGTTGGAAAGCAGGTAAATCGCCGCCCTTCATGCGGTCGCCGCAGCCCACAATTCCCACGCGCACGCGGTCGTTGGCGCCCATCACCTGCGCATAGCTTTTGGCGTTTAACGCGACTGCGGTTGCGGCCAGCGCCGCGCTGCCTGTCTTCAAAAACTCTCTGCGATTGTTTTCTGTCGTTGCCATGTTGGATGAGCTCCTCGGTGGGTCTGGTGGGTTGGCGTGCGCAGGGCAAATAAAGATACCGTCTTCCGGCGTCTTGAGCGTTTTCGTGCGCGGGAAAACGCTGCGTAGCCGGAAGGATCATGGTCAGACCACGACGCGCTCGTCGTCAAGAACAGAGTTCGGCATAGAATTCGAGGTTTCGGGTTATGAGACTATGGCCTTGAAATCCGACCAATTCGGTCGTAGATTAAATAAGGACTAAATCAGTCGGATATTGGGGCCGATGCAGAGAAGCCATCCTTCGGCCTTCGAAAGAGTGATTTCAATCACTGAAATAATCGGACTATTTTGGTCGCATATAGGCAGTGTTTGCAAGATTGGGTCACTTTCCCCGGAGGTTGTTCTTTTGAAGGGCCGGATTCATATCGTTTTCATTCTATATCTGGCGATTTTCCCGCTCGGATTGCGGGCGCAGGCGGGGGCCGGCTATCGCGTCACCGGTGTGGTGCACGATGCCACGGGCGGCGTCATACCCGGTGCCGAGGTCACGTTGCGCCCATCCAACCAATCCAATTCCGCCGTACCGCTGACGCAGCAAACCGATGGGCAGGGAAGCTTTCAGTTCCTGGTTCAGACCGCAGGCGCTTACGCGGTTGAAGTGAAAGCGGCAAATTTTGCGATCTACCACGGCCAGGCAACGGTGAGCGCCGAAGCGCCCAGCGCAAATCTGGACGTGACGCTGGCAGTGAATGGCAGTGCAGAAACGGTGGAGGTGACGGCAAATGCTTTGGCGGCTGAGACGACGAGCACGCAACTGGGAGAGACGCTGGAGTCGAAGAAGATGGAGAGCGTACCGCTGAACGGGCGCAACTTCACCGACCTGATGGCGGTGCAGGCGGGAATCGTACCAGTGAACACGGCGCAACCCGGCGCTGTGATCATGACGGGGGTGGCGAGCACGCCGCCTTCCGGCGACGCGAATCCTGGGAATCTTTCGATCAGCGGGCAACGCGAGGACTCCAACGGCTTCCGCGTGAACGGCGCAGACGTGGAAGAAGACGTGAATATGGGCACGTCGATTGTGCCTAACCTCGACGCCATCGACAGCTTTCGCGTGCTGACGTCGAACTTCGACGCGGAGTACGGCAACTCGAGCGGCGGCCAGGTGCTGGTGACGACGAAGGCGGGCACGGCGCAATGGCACGGCAGCGCCTTCGAGTTCCTGCGCAACACCGCGCTCGATGCGCGCAACTACTTCTCGTCGAGCCGCGCGGCTTATCGGCAGAACCAATATGGCGGAACGTTGGGCGGCGAGCCATTCCACAAGGGAGTTGCGTTGTTTGGGGACTATCAGGGGACGCGGCTAACCGAAGGCATCGACACGGGTGACATCGCGGTGCCGTCCATCGCCGAGCGCGGCGGAGACTTCAGCCAGATTCCGCTCACGGGCAGCGTCAACGGCAATGCGTGGGCGGCGCAGCTGTCGTCGGCGCTGGGTCAGACGGTAACGCCCGGCGAGCCCTATGCGCAGGTCTTTCCCACAGGGCAGATTCCGCAGGCCATCTGGTCGGCCCCGGCCAAATACCTGCTGGCCTCGATTCCGCAGCCCAACGCGGGCACTGCGGTGTTTGAAACCGCGACCGCGGCCGAAACCCTCAGCGACAACAAGGGAGGACTGCGCGCGGATTGGTCCCGCGGGAAGCAAGCCTTCACGGGCTATTACTTTTTGGACCAATACTCGCTTGACAATCCCTACCCCACTGGAACGGGCGGCGCGAATGTGCCGGGCTTTGACGCGACCTCCGATGGGCGCGCGCAACTGGTGAGCCTGGAGCACACGATGACCTTCGGCGCTGCAATGCTCAACGAGGCGCACCTGGGCTACATGCGCAACGCGAATGCCGTGGGCCAGCCGCGCGGAGGCGTAGGGCCCACGCTGGCGGCGCAGGGATTCAGCAACATCGTGCCCCTCAAGCCCTCCACCGAAGGCATTGAGAACCTCGCATTCAACGACTTCACCACCGGCGTGGACACCACAGCCCTCGTGCAGACCGAAAATACCTACGAGGGCATGGACGCATTCTCGCGCATCGTCGGCAAGCACGGCCTGAAATTCGGCGGCGAGATTCACAAGGACCAGATCAACACCCATCCCGACGTGGTCTTTAACGGCAGCTTCAGCTTCAACGGCTCCGAGACCGGCGTCGATTTTGCCGATTTCCTGCTGGGCGTGGCGTCGAGCTACACGCAGGGCCAGGCCGAGAGCTTTTATAACCGCAACCTCTACCTGGCGGCCTTTGCCCAGGACAGTTGGAAGGCGACCAGCCGGCTCACAGTGAATTACGGCGTGCGCTGGGATCGCATCCGGCCCTGGCTCGAAAAATACAACCAGCTGCAGACGCTGGTTCAAGGTGAGCAATCGCAGGTGTTTCCCGGCGCACCGCAGGGACTGGTCTTTCCCGGCGATCCCGGCGTTCCCGACTCGCTCGCCCCACCGCGCAACAACTTTTCGCCTCGCGCGGGAATTGCATATTCGCCGGGCCCCGCGGGCAGCAGCCTCTTGGACAAAATCGTCGGTCCGGCCGGAACCACCAGCATTCGTCTCGGCTATGGCATGTATTACACGGCCTATGAAGGCCTGTCGGCGGGCATCATGAGCGCGAATCCGCCCTACGGATACACTTATACGTCGTCCGCACCGCCGCTGTTCGCGTCGCCATTTACCGTGGCTGCTACGGGCGCCAACGCGGGCCAACGCTTCCCCTTGCAGAAAGTAGCCTACGGAGCCAGCCGGGCGAATCCGAACACGAGTGTGAACTGGAGCCAGTTTGAGCCGCTGGTCGGCATTCCGGCCGTGGATCCCAGCGACGTGACGCCTTACGCGCAGCACTGGATGGCGAGCGTGGAGCGCCAGTTGGGCGCGGGCACACTGGCCACAGTCAGCTACGTGGGCACCTCTTCCCATCACTTATTGGTGCTTGAGGAGGCCAACCCGGCCAATCCCGCGCTGTGCCTGAGCCTGGGCTCGGCTTGCGGGCCCTTCAACGAGCAGGCCGCGCGCACTATCTTCGGCCCCGCGTTCGGCAGCGTGGAACTGCAGCGGACCATTGCCAACGCAAACTACAACGCATTCGAGGCCACGCTCAACCACCGCGCGCACGGGCTCGATCTGCTGGCCAGCTACACTTATGCGAAATCGATCGATCAATCCGCGGGGCTTCCTGAGCCGGTTAATCCGGTCGATCCATCGCTTAGCCGCGGACTTTCGGCGTTCGACATGCGACACAATTTTGTGGCGTCGTTCCACTACGAAGTTCCGAAACTCAAGAGTGCGGATCACTTGCTCCAGCAGGTCGAGGGAGGTTGGGCTGTGGCGGGGATCGCACGCTTCACCACCGGTCTGCCGGTTACGCTGCTCAACAACAACGACACCTCGCTGCTGGGCACCATTCCCAACGGCATCAACAACAACGGCGTGGACACGCCGCAGTGGAGCGGGAATTCGCTGCATCTCAACACCAATCCTCGCAACGGGGCAGCAGTCTTTGACGCCAGCCAATTCAGTCTGCCCGAGCTTGGCGCCATGGGCAACGCGCGGCGGCGGTTCTTCTCAGGTCCGGGCATGGAGAATCTCGATACCACGGTTTCGCGCGAATTCTCGCTGCGCGAGGGACGCGCCATCGAGTTCCGCGCCGAGGCTTTCAACGTGTTCAATCACGCGCAGCTCTTCGGGCCGGCAACGGTGGAAGGCAACCTGTCCAGCGGAACCTTTGGACAGGCGGTGAGCGCCATGCCGCCGCGGTTAATGCAGGTCGCGATGCGGGTGCGGTTTTAGGCTACTGATCGCTTGTAGAGGAACCTACCCGTGCCCCATCCTTTCGCGGTTTCTCGCGAAAGGGTGGGATAGCACGCATTTGCACGGGCCTCAGAATCGATTTATCGTGGTTTGTCTCAAGAAATCGCGAGGAACGTGCAATGCAAACCAGGCTGCTTCTTCCCGCTCTCGTTGCTGTGGCCGCGTTGTCCG
>Ga0326727_10026246_pt1 | contig 10827 bp, 11 predicted proteins | sample MB2enrmetagenome_FD_207643 | JGI IMG/M metagenome (GOLD analysis project Ga0326727, IMG submission 207643) | Lab enriched peat soil microbial communities from McLean, Ithaca, NY, United States - MB29MY | ecosystem: Environmental > Terrestrial > Soil > Wetlands > Peat | place: USA: New York... | reverse complement strand
GCTGGCGGCCAACGACCGGCTGAACGTGGCCCTGCTGCCGCTGATGCGGATGCAGGAGAACTATCCGCAACTGAAGAGCAACGACCAGTTCATGCGGCTGGAGGACGAGCTGGCAGGGACGGAGAATCGGATCGCGGTGTCTCGGCTGCGCTATAACGCGGCGATCAAGGACTACAACGTGTTCATCCAGCAGTTTCCCAACAACGTGTGGGCGGGGATGGCGGGCTTCCATGCGAAGACGGAGTACTACTCGGCGGATGCGGGGTCGAAGGAGGCTCCGAAGGTGGACTTCTCGAAGTAGAGGGTGGGAACGAAGAAAAAAAGGCCGTCGCGCGTACGACGGCCTTTTTCGTTTAAGAGAGATAAGCCGTTCTCCTGGGGGTGAATTGCCGGTGCGAGAGACTTTTCCCCCACCTATAGATCGGGCTTTCAGCCCTTTGTGGTTATTGGCTGTGTCTCTCACATGGTGCTGCGCCCCAAGCTGATATAGAGCCGCCGTTGGCGCTCAAGTATAGAGCGCGCCAGTGGCGTTCATGCGATCTTGCCGGAGTAGTCGTTCAGGCGAAGGCGGTGACGGCGGAAGCCTCGTTGTCCCAGATGTCAAAGACGGTGTATAGCTTGGTGATCTGGAGCAGGTCGTGGACCTTCTGGGTGAGGTTGAGCAGCTTGAGCTCGCCACCGGCGTTTTTGACGGAGGTGAAGGCGCTGACCAGTTCTCCGATGCCGGAGCTGTCGATATAGCTGATCTGGGCAAGGTTGAGCAGGATTTTTTTGGATCCCTTAGCAAGGACATCATGGACGCTGTCGCGCAGGGTGACGCTGCCTTCGCCAAGGGTGATACGGCCACTGAGGTCGAGGATGGTGATTCCGTCTACCTGGCGGATTGCGACTTTCATACTCATGCGATGTTTCTCCTTAAGGCTTAGGCGACCGGATTGGCCGGTGCGCGATGTTTGATGAGGGTGAGTTCCGTTCCCGGATGCAACTGGCGAAAGTGTACCTCATCCATGAAGGCCCTGATAAGAAAGATGCCACGGCCGGAGCCGCGCAGGAGGTTCTCCGGGGCGAGCGGGTCAGGGAGCGAGGAGAAATCGAACCCCACGCCCTGGTCGCAGATGCGGACGGTGAGACCGTCGGAGTTGGTTTCGAAGGAGACGGTGATGTGCTTTTCTGGGTTGTAGGCATTACCGTGGAGGACGGCGTTGATCGCTGCCTCACGCACCGCCATGACGATGTTGGGCACGGTGTCTGGATCGAAGCCGGCCCTCTGGGCGAAACTCTCCGCTGTGCGCTCCACTGCATCGACACTCTCAATCGAGGAACCGAGTGTGAGCGAGACGCGGCTTGTGGTGGAATCGGGCAATTCGTTCCTTGTCGCCATTGCCGGAAGAGAGGTGGGAGTGGGCAGCGGCGATGATGGAAGTTTGCTTGTGGATTTTTCGAATGTCAAGGTTGGAGGGCGGACGCGGCCCTAGGATGGTTGTGAATGTGTATGTAAGGTTTGGTGCAAATCGGTTGCGGGCCAGCCGTAGTACCTCAGGCTGGGGTAGGATGCGGGTAAGGGGTTTTGCGCGAGCGACCCGGGTCTAAGTGTGTCTATGACGAAACATATGAGCCAGAGAACGAGCGTCTCCGCGTTGATGGGAGCGCCGGTAGCGGATGCCAGCGGGCGGACGGTGGGGCATGTGCGCGAATTTGCCGTGTCTCCGCCGCTGGATACGAACCATGTGCAAGGATTGGTGCTGCGGTTGGCGGGCGCGGCACGCGGGGAGCCGATGTCGATGGTTGCGGTGGGCGACCTGGAGCTGACAGCGGCGGGCGGACTGCGGATGCGCGGGCAGGCGGAGGCGACGCCGATGCCGAAAGAGGAGTCGTATCTGATGCTGGAGCGCGACCTGCTGGACCAGCAGATTATCGACATGCATGGACACAAGGTGGTGCGGGTGAACGACGTGGACCTGGTGTGGGAGCCGGTGGGGGAGACGGTACCGGGTGGATTGGAAGAAAGGCTGCAAGGACGCGAGCTGAAGTTGCGCATTGCGGAGGTAGAGGTAGGGACGCGGGGCGCGGTGCGGCGGCTGCTGAAGGGGCTCTCCGCAGCGACTGTGGAGCGGGTATCGGGACACTTCCGGACGAGTGCAATTCCGTGGGACTTTGTGGATTTGATCGATCGCGATCCGTCGCGGCGGGTGCGGCTGAAGATCGAACAGGAGAAGCTGTCGAGGATGCATCCGTCGGACCTGGCGGACATTCTGGAGGACCTTGCTCCGGCGGAACGGCAGGCGTTGTTCACATCTCTGGAGGAGGACGTGGCGGCGGAGGCGCTGGAAGAGATCGAGCCGAAGATGCAGAAGTCTCTGACCGAGGCGCTGGGCTCGGAGCAGGTGGCTGGGATTGTGGAGGAGATGGATCCGGCGGCGGCGGCGGACTTCCTGGCGGAGCTGCCGGAGGAGCGGTCGGAGGCGATCCTGGAGGAGATGGACCCGGAGGAACGCCAGGAGGTGGAGGAGCTGCTGGAGTTCTCCGGCGATACGGCCGCTGGGCAGATGACGACGGACTACATCTCGCTGCCGCAGGGGGCCTATGCGGTGGACGCGGTGACGGCGCTGCGCGAGTTTGGCGACGACATGGAGACGCTGACGCACATCTTTTTGGTGGATGAACATGAAGTACTGCGCGGCGTGGTTCCTCTATTGAAGGTGCTGCTGGCGCCCGGGGGAAGCACGCTGGCCAGCCTGGCGGACGACCACATCGTCTCCTGCGACATTCATACGAGCTGGAAGAAGGTTGCTGAGCTGTTTGACAAGTACAACCTGCGCGCGTTGCCGGTGGTGGACGCGGAGAAGAAGATAGCGGGCGTGATCTACGCGGAACAGGTGATTGCGCAGTTGCGGACGATTATTTAATCAGAAGATCGGCGAAACCCCAGCATGGTGGGAAAGAATCGGTTGGTCACGAACCCGTTTAGCGAAGGACTGGGCGCAGAGCTTGGGTTTGCGCCGGGACGCATGCCGGAGACGAGCGCCGGGGCGGGGTGGCCATGAAGCTCTGGTGGAGGCATTGGCGACTGCGCGTTCTGCTGTTCCTGGCGGTGCTGGGACCGGGAATCATAACGGCCAATGTGGACAACGATACGGGGGGAATCCTTACCTATTCGCAGGCGGGAGCGCAGTACGGACTGTTGCTGCTGTGGACGATTCTGCCGGTGACGCTGGCTCTGATTGTGGTGCAGGAGATGAGCGCGCGGATGGGGGTGGTGACGGGGAAGGGGCTGAGCGACCTGGTCCGCGAAGAGTTCGGCCTGCGCATGACGTTTGTGATGATGATCCTGCTGGTCGTGGTGAACTACGGGAATGTGGTCTCGGAGTTCAGCGGGGTTGCGGCCTCGATGCAACTGTTTCACGTCAGTAAGTACCTGAGCGTGCCGATCTGTGCGGCGGCTGTGTGGGCGCTGGTGGTGAAGGGCGACTACAAGAGCGTGGAGAAGGTATTTCTGGTGGCCAGCGTCTTCTACCTTGCCTACATTGCGGCGGGCGTGGTGAGCCATCCCGACTGGCATGAGGCGCTGAAGGCGACCATCACGCTGCCGCCGCGCTCGGTGTGGCAGGACAAGAGCTACATCTATCTGACGATCGGTTTGATTGGAACGACCATTGCCCCGTGGATGCAGTTCTATCTTCAGTCTTCCGTGGTGGACAAGGGGATCACGATCCGGCAGTACAAGGCTTCGCGGCTGGATGTGATTGTGGGCTGTATCTTCACCGATGTGGTGGCATGGTTCATCATTGTAGCGTGCGCGGCGACCCTGTACGTGCATGGGATGCGCGATATCAAGGTGGCGTCCGACGCGGCAGGCGCAATGAAGCCGCTGGCGGGGGACTTTGCCTTCATCCTATTTGCGGCCGGACTGTTCAATGCGTCGGTGTTCTCGGCGTCGATCCTTCCGCTGTCGACGGCGTATACGGTGTGCGAGGGGATGGGCTTCGAGAGCGGGCTGGACAAGGGCCTGAAGGAGGCGCCGTTCTTCTACTGGTTCTACACGGCGCTGATCGTGCTGGGCGCAGGCGTGGTACTGTGGCCAGACTTTCCGCTGGTGAAGGTGATCATTCTGTCGCAGGTGATGAATGGCGTGCTGCTGCCGGTGGTGATGATCTTCATGCTGCGGTTGATCAACAAGACGGAGTTGATGGGAGAACACACCAACTCGACCTGGTTCAACTGGGTGGCATGGATCACGGCGGTGATTGTGATTGGGCTGTCGCTGGTGATGTTGTGGAACCAGATTACGGGCGGGTAGGACCGGGGAAGAGGTGAGCGAGATGAGCGAACTGGTACTGGAGACGAAGCGGACGGCGGTGGTGGTGATCGATCTGCAGAAGGGGATTGTTGGGGTGGAGGGCGCGCCGCATCCCACGGTGACGGTGATTGCGAATTGCGTGCGGCTGCTGGCGGCGGCACGCGGCAAGGGGGCGCTGGCCGTACTGGTGCATGTGGGCGGGGCGGCGGATGGAGCGGACCGGCTGCACCAGACGGTGGACGCGCCGATGCGGGGAGCAACGCCTCCGGCGGCGGACTGGAGCCAGTTCATTGCAGAGTTGGACCGGCAGCCCGGAGATATTGCGATCCTGAAACGGCAGTGGGGCGCGTTCTACGGGACGGACCTTGACCTGCAACTGAGGCGGCGGGGGATGACGACGCTTGTGCTTTGCGGCATTGCGACCGAGTTTGGCGTGGAGAGCACGGCGCGCGATGCATATGAGCGCGGCTATGAGATTGTGTTTGCGGAGGACGCCATGACGGGACGCAGCGCAGCGAGCCATGGCAATGCGGTGGAGAGGATATTTCCGCGGATTGGGCGGGTGCGGCGGACGGAGGAGATTGTGGCGGCGCTGTAGGGGATTACTCAAGGAATTGATCGTGGCGCTGTGAGCATAATACGGGGATTCTTCGCAACGCTCAGAATGACAACTTCAATGGGTCTGCGCCAGAATGCCGGCCTTTGTGGGGCTGCGCTCGGAACGACGACGAGTGCGCTTAAAGGAGCTTGCCTTCGGCGAGGTCGCGGATGAGGTTGTGGTCAGCGGCGAGGAAGTCGTAGGTGGGCAGAGCGCCGAGGGGAGACCACTGCAGGGCGTTGAAGATGTGGTTGTCTAACTCGCCGGAGAAGTGGTTTACCACAAAGAACTGAAGGTCGATGGTGGCGCCGTTGCGATAGCGGTGACGAATCTGCGCGATGCGGCGTCCGATGATGGCCTGGATGCCGAGCTCCTCCTCGAGTTCACGGACGAGGGCCTGCTCGGCGGTCTCACCGTGCTCGATTTTGCCACCGGGAAACTCCCATTTGAGGCTCATGGGCTGGTCTGGGCGGCGCTGGCAGACGAGGACTTCGGTGCCGCCGGGCCGATCGGCGGCTTGGCGCAGGATCAGGGCCGCTGCCACCAGCCGAACAGGTTTGCGGCTCGCGTCGCCGCGTCCGTCCAGTTTGCGAATGCGCTCTTTCACGTGGGGGCCTATCTCTCCAGCCTGGGATCTACAGCATTAGCATTGCAGCAACTCAACCTTACTAGCTTAGACGCAATTATTGGATGTTCCAAGGAAAGTGCAAGAACCGGCAAAGGCGCAATGCGGGGATGCTTCCCCTTCGACAAGCTCAGGGTCAGAATGACAAACAAGAAGCAGATTCCCTACGGGAATGACAAACAAAAACGATGCGGAGGCGTTACTGGGCTGAGCGGCGAGGGATGATGGGGACACCCATACCGTTGAGCTTGGCGCGAGCCTGGTTGGCCTCCGGGGAGTTGGGGAAGCGGGTGATGAGAGCGCGCAGTTGGGTGATGCCAGCCTCGCGCTTGCCGGTCTCGAGGAGGGCCTGGGCCTTGTGCAGGTAGGAGACGGGGACTTTGGGATTGTTGGGGAACTGGGTGAGGACTCGGTCGTAGTCCTTGATGGCGGCGGCATACTTGCCGCTGCGGAAGTCGATCTCTCCGAGGTAGTAGAGGGAGTTGCCGGCGGAGGGGTCTGTGGGATAGGAGCGGACGATCTCGGCGAACTCGGAGGAGGCCAACTGGTAGCTGGCTGCCATGTAATCGCTGAGCGCGGTTTTGTAGAGGGTTGCGGTGGAGGGCGCTCCGGGCGCGGCCAGCAGTGCGCGAGAGGCTGGCGAAGCCGGTGAATTGGAGTTAGCTCCCTGTGCAACGGGGGAGGGAGTGTTGACGGACATGGGATAGCCGCTATTGGATAAGGGAGCGGCCCCGGTGGGCTGCGTGGGCGGAACGGAATTGTCTGTGGGCTGGGTTGCAGCGCCGGGCGCGGCTGGGTTGGGCGGAGCGAGATTCTGCAGGGCGGCATCGATGGACTGCTGCTGGTCCTGCACGGATTTCATGCCCTTTTCCAGGTTGTTGAGGCGCGCCTTGACCTCGTCGAGCGAGTCGCTGAGGGTCTGCATCTGGGTGGAGAACTGGTCGATCTTGGCATTGGTGGAATCGTGCTGGGCGGCCAACTGTTGCTGTAGCGTGCTTATGGAGAGAGACATTTTATTGACCGAGTCGGCGGTCTGCTGCACCAGGTCCTTGAGGACACCCATGCGCTCGTCGTTGGACTGCTGGAGACGAGCTACGGCGGATTGCAGCTCCTGGACCTGGGTCTGGAGCTGGACCATGTCCTTGTTGGCGGCGTGGGCTGGCGGCGCGGCGAGGGCCAGAACGATGAGAGCGCAGGCGAATCGGGGGGTGAGGGATCGGTGAGTCATAGGACTATTATCTCAGGTGGAGATTTGGAGACGCGAAAAGAAGGGACAACGAATGTGCATTAGATATTTCAGCGATAGCTAGCGATGTAGTCATGAACAAAGACATGCCCCAGGGGCTAAAGCCCCGTCACAAATTCGCTGCTAGAGAGGGGCCAAGGCTAAAGACCTGGCGTACCTAGAAGCAACGACGTAATACTTGGCGCACCTATGTGCAACGTTGCGATTTCTCCTTGCAAAGGCGCAATCGACCAAAAACTCGAAAACTCACGACAACGCAGCCATCGTTAGCGGTCGAGCGAGAATTGAGCGCGGCGGTTCTGCTGCCAGCAGGACTCGGTCTCGTCGGTGCAGAACTGCTTCTCCTTGCCGTAGCTGACGACGCGGATGCGCGCGGGAGCTACGCCAGCATTGACCAGCGCGGTTTTGGCGGAGTTGGCACGATTCTCGCCCAGGGCCAGGTTGTACTCCGCGGAGCCGCGGTCGTCGCAGTATCCGCCGATGACGATGCGGATGTCGGGGTGGGCGACGAGATAGGAAGCGGCCTTGACGGTGGAGGCCTGCGCATCGGGGCGGAGGTCGGAGCTGTCATAGTCGAAGAAGATGTCCGCGACATTTTCGTGGAAGGCGGTCTCGGATCCCATGTCTGCGGTTGCGGTGTTATCGGCGGGGACGGTGGGCGGGACGGGCACGCGGACGGTGACTCGAACGCTGGCTTCGACAGAGCCACCATCACCCTTGGCGGTGAGATGGAAGTTGGTGGAGGTGGTGGGCGAGACGGTCTGGGTGCCGTTGGGATTGACCGAACCAATACTGTCGATGGTGACGGCGCTGGCATCGGTGGTGCGCCAGTTGAGGACGACCGACTGACCGACGTCGATGGCCGCCGGATCAGCGGTGAGGGTAGCCGTGGGCATAGGAGGCAGCGGCGCGGGCGTGGGCGGGAGAATGTCTGGATTCACGCTGTTGCTGGCGTTTTTGTGGCAGCCGGAGAGAGATGCGAGCACGACCGTCAGCAAAAGGGCGTAACGGAGTGGCCGGGTAAGGAATGACTTCGGCTGAAACGAGTGCATGTGGGTCATCGGGTTCTCCTGCGTTGCCTATGCTACATCCAACGGCGATTCCTAGGGTGTATTTAACAGCGGAGCCAACGGCATGTCCATTCTATGTTACTGAATAACAAGAATTCCGTCACAGAAGTAAAGTGGAATTGCAAGAAATTTCAAGCGGGGGCCTATTTCCAGCTCCAGTTGGGCATATCGGCTCCGTTGTCTGTGAGGGGGCGACGCTGGGTGCCGTCGGCGAGCATGGTCCAGACGCGCCAGTGATCGGAGCGGCCGTCGGCGGAGTTGGAATAGACGATGTGGCGGCCGTCGGGCGACCAGGAGGGGAAGTCGCAACGGCCTCCGTCATGGGTGAGTTGGGTCCATTTTTTTGTGGCGACATCCATGATGTAGATGTCCTGTCCTCCGGGCGCGCCGGGGCCGTACTTGCGGTCCCAGGCGAAGGCTATGGTCTGACCGTTGGGCGACCAGGAGGGCGAGGAGACATATCCTCCGTCGGTCATCTGCTGCACATTGGAGCCGTCGGAATCCATGATGTAGAGCTGAGGCAGGCCAGTGCGCCCGCTGATGAAGGCAATCTGCGCACCGGTCTTAGGGTTATAAGAGGGGGACGAAGTGGCTCCGCGGAAGCTGGTGATGCGGCGGGCGAGGTTTCCGTTGTAGTCCGCGATCCAAATCTCGAAGGAGCCGTTGGGCGCGGCGGCGTAGGCCAGTTCGTTGCCGCTGGGCGCCCAGGCGGGCGACTCGGAACTGACGTTGCCACTGGGAAAGGCGATGTAGCGGTTAAGTAGCAGCGAGTACATCTTGAGCTGGGGGCCGTATTTGCCGAAGGAGACGAAGGCGAGGCGGGTGTTGTCCGGCGAGATGCGTGGGGAGATGGAGATGGCGCCGAGGTGGGTGATGGCGTGCTGGTTGGCGCCGTCGTAGTCCATGGCCCAGATCTCCTTGACGCCTCCACCGATCTTGACGTAGTAGATTTTGGTTTCGGCGATGCCTGGGACTCCTCCTCCGAGGCGATAGATGATCTCGTCGGCGAAGCGGTGGGCGACCTGGCGGGCGGAATCGTCGGTGGGGTCTTCACTGTATTGCTTGGCGAGCACCTGGGGGTACTGGAGGTTCTTGGTGTCGAAGAGGAATCCGTTAACGACCAGCTTGCCCGCGGTGATGCCGAGCGAGCCGAAGGCGACCATGGCTGCACTGGAGGGGACGCTGGAATAGCTCTGCAACTGGACCTCGGAGGGTGTGCCAGGCGAGCCGGGCGGCATGAGGCTCTTGGAGACGATGTCGAAGATGCCGGCCGAGGCCAGGTCGGAGTAGAGAGTTGAGTCGAAGGTCTGCTTGAAGGCTGTGGTCTGGGGGTCGGATGCGCCGGGCTTGAAGTCGGCGACGGCGATGCGGATGGAGGCGACTCCGGAGCTGGTTCCGGTGAGGACGTTGTCCTGGCCCGTGGCGGGCGGTACGAACAGAGCGAGAGACGCAGCCAGCGCCAGGAACAGAAGCGCCACAAGGAATGGGACGGAAGGCCGGCGGGATGTGCGAGGCATACTATCCATACTCTCTATGGTAGACGGTCACGATGAATCTTTGGTTGTAGACGGGGGGCGGAGAACATTCCGAGTGAAGGGGGATGGGTTGCGGCAAACAAAATGCGGGGATTCTGGCAGCGCCAGAATGACGGCATAAAGGGGTTGCGCCAGAATGACGAGCGAACAGAATAAATGCAGATTCCTCCGCTGCGCCGCGGAATGACAAACGAAGGGCGCTGCGGAATGACAAAACAACATTGGGAATGACAAAACGGATTAGTGGCGGGGCGGGGGATCGAAGTAGTAGGTGACGTTGATGTGGCTGCCGGTGTAGGCGTCGGGCAGGGGGCCGAAGGTGTCGATGTGGCGGACGGCGTTGAGCGCGGTGCTGTCGAGGGTGGGATCACGGCTGGGCTGGGCGAGCACGATGTGAGTGAGCGAGCCGTCGCGCTCCACCTGAAAGGTGATATAGACGCGGTGTCCGGCGGCCTGGGGGTCGAGCATACCGGTGTACCACTGGGCGGCGACCTTCTGGGTGATCTGCTGAACGTACCAGGGGAATTTGCTGCCGAAGGCGGCGTCGGAGGTCTGAACCATGTTGGTTCCGGCGCGGGTCTGGATGCTGCTCATGGTGAGGTTGGAGCCGGTGGCTTCGCCGGTCTGCACCTGGTTGGGATTGACCTGGATGGGTTGGGGATGGAGCGGCGGAGCTGGAGAGGACTTGTCGGCGGTCTTGAGCGGCTTGGTGGACTTGGTGGGGACGGGGATGGCGTTGGGCTGGGGAATTTCCGCAGTGTGCGTCTTGGAGGTGATGGGCGCGGGCGAGGGCGCTTCGGTGGCCAGTACGTTGTCCGGGTTGATGGGCTGCTTGGGCGGCAGGGGAATGTCGGCGACCATGGTGGCCTGGATGGCGCCTGCGGCGACGCCGGGTTCGCCCCAGTTCTGGCCGGCGTGGAGGAGCCAGGCCCAGCACAGGAGCAAGGCTGCGATGGCGATGTGGAGCAGGAGCGAGCCGGCGAACCCGCTGCCCAGCCGGTCGTCGCCGTGGACGATGTCGAGGGCCCGAGTTGCGATCTGGGTTTCCATGGGATGCGAAGAAAATCCGGTTTGGAAAGATTCCCTCAGGGGCTAAAGCTCAATCGTACCTATGGTACTTACGGAGGGACTACTAAAGTCCCTCCCTATCAAAAGTCTACTTGGTTGCTGTGTCAGAGGCTGGGGTGGATTCCAGCGGCTGAGTGACGATGCTGATATTGGCAATGCCTGCCCGTTTGACGGCGTCCATGACTGAAGCGAAGGCTTCGAAGGGGACGCGGCCATCCGCGCGGACATAGATGGTGCGCTTGGCGGGATCGCCGCGGCCGACGCTGCGCAGTTGGGCGGTGAGGGCGGTGAGGTTGACGGGTTGGTCGGGCCCCGTGGTCTGGAGAAAGACGTTCTGGTCTTTATCGATGGTGACGACGGTGCGCTGTTCGGTGAGCTGGTTGACGGT
>Ga0326727_10026245_pt1 | contig 10827 bp, 11 predicted proteins | sample MB2enrmetagenome_FD_207643 | JGI IMG/M metagenome (GOLD analysis project Ga0326727, IMG submission 207643) | Lab enriched peat soil microbial communities from McLean, Ithaca, NY, United States - MB29MY | ecosystem: Environmental > Terrestrial > Soil > Wetlands > Peat | place: USA: New York... | reverse complement strand
ACCTGACACCTGAAACCTGACACCTGTTTCATTCACATTTCGTCCGCACTCGGCCCGTACGTGCCCGGCACCTTCGCGTTCAGCAGCCGCAGATACACGCTCAACTGTCCGCGGTGGTGAATCATGTGGTTCAGTACGGAATCGCGAAACACCTGGTGCTTGGGCGCGTCGATCCAGGCTTTGCCCTGCCATACCAATTGCCAATTCCGGTCCCACGTGTCTCCGGTCGTCGCCACCAGCGCCGCGCGCGTTCCCACAAGTTCCTTGTCAAACTTCTCCAGCGCCTCCGTCTTGCTCGTAGGCACAAATGGCTTCCAATTGCTGTCCGCGCCAAACTCGATCTTGTCCTTGGTCAGCGTCGAGAGCGCCCATTCGCCGGAGAAATCCGTCAGGTGCCCGGCCAGCCGGCCCAGGCTCATGGATTTGGGATGGGGTTTGAAGTCGAAATCGGCGTCTGCTGGAATCGCATCCAGCATTTTGCGGGTGTTTGCGGCCTCGCGGTCGAACTCGGCGATCAGTTCTTTTTGAGCGTCCATGCAGGCAACCTCCTCGTTGCCCACACAGCATAGCCGATTTCACTGCAAAAAGGCGAAGAAAAAGCGATAATTTTTATAGCCCTGTCTCCAAGACCAATGTGATGCTACAATGTATCACATGAAGACCGTCTCCGTTCGCGACCTCCGCTACGACTTCCCAAAAGTCGAGCGAATCCTGCGCTCCGGCGAGGTGGTGCAGATTACAAAGCGGCGCAAACCTATTGCCCGGCTCACGCCCGAGCCCGCCAGCCGTCCGCCTCTACCGGATTTCCTGGCACGCATGCGCGCCAATTACGGCGACAAAATCTTCGAGGTGTCAGGCGCCGACCTGATTTCTGCTGACCGGGAAGACAGGTTCTAAGCGTCACAGATGATCTATCTCGATTCGAGCGTCTTAGTGTCGATGCACATTCACGACGCTAATACGCCCGCCGCTCTCGCTCTGGTGCACAGCACAGATGAACCGCTGCTCATGAGTTCATTGGTCGAATTCGAAACCGTCAGCGCATTCGGCCTACGCGTATTCCGCAATGAAATGCTACCGATCAACCGGGATAATGCAGTTCGGGATCTGGACGACGATGCAGAGTATGGAGTATTGACTCTCGTCCCGGTTCCAGACGGCGCATTCGCCCGCGCCAAGGCCCTTGCGCTTACACTCACGCCAACCATCAGGGTTCGCGCCGTCGATTTGCTGCATGTGGCCGCGGCTCTGGAACTCGGCGTCAACGCTCTCTACACCTTCGACCAGAAACAGCATCGAACCGCCCAGGCCGCCGGCCTCAGAGTCAACCCGTTACCCTGACGGGTGCCCGCCTACGCTGGCTGCTTCTCCGCCTCTGCCCGCGCCGCCAGAAACCGCTCCATAAAACCGGTATCGAACTCCCCAGCCCGGAACGCCTCATTCTGGAAGATCTCCTGGTGCAGCGAAATCGAGGTATCGACTCCGCGCACGATAAACTGGCTCAGCGCCCGCTCCATCTTTGCGATTGCCTCCGCGCGGTCCACACCGTGCGTAATCAGCTTGGCAATCAGCGAGTCGTAGTATGGCGGAATCACGCCCTCGGCATACTGCGCTGTTTCCACGCGCACCCCGTTTCCGCCCGGTACGTTGAACGCCGTAATCTGTCCCGCCGACGGCGTAAACCGCTGCGGATGCTCGGCGTTGATGCGGCACTCGATGGCATGGCCGCGCATCTCCAGCTTCGGTGGCAGAATCGCGTTCAGCCGCTCGCCGGCGGCAATGCGCAATTGCGCTTTCACAATGTCCACGCCGGTAATCGCCTCCGTCACCGGGTGCTCCACCTGGATGCGCGTGTTCATCTCGATGAAGTAGAGCTGGCGGTTCGCGTCCATCAGAAACTCCACCGTCCCCGCATTCTGGTAGCCAATCTCGCTCAGGCAGCGGCACAGAGTCTTGCCGATCTCCTCGCGCATCCTCGGCGTCACCTGCAGGCTCGGCGCCTCCTCGATCAGCTTCTGATGCCGGCGCTGGATGGAGCACTCGCGTTCGAAGAGCGAAACCACGTTGCCGTGCTCGTCGGCCAGCATCTGGAATTCGATATGGCGCGGATTCTCGATGAACTTCTCCATGTAGAGTTCGCCGTTGCCGAAGGCGTTGGCCGCCTCGGTAAACGCCGCATGGAACAGGTTGGGCAGCTCCTCGGAATCGCGCACGATGCGCATGCCGCGCCCGCCGCCGCCGGCCTTGGCCTTCAATATGACCGGGTAGCCCACCTTTTCGGCCCACTTCTGCGCCTCTTCTGTCGTGTTCAAAATGCCATCCGACCCCGGCAGAATGGGCACCCGGGCCTTCTTCATGACCTGGCGCGCCTTCTCTTTTTCGCCCATCAGCCGTGTCACTTCCGGCGGCGGACCAATGAACTTGATATTCGACGCGCGGCACACCTCGGCGAAGTTCGCGTTCTCGCTCAGCAGCCCGTAGCCGGGATGGATCGCCTCCACGTCGGCAATCTCCGCCGCCGAAATCACCGCCGGTACATTCAAATAGCTGTCCGACGCGCGCGGCGGCCCGATGCAGATCGCCTCATCGGCAAAGCGCACGTGCAGCGAGTTGCGGTCCGCTTCGCTGTACACGGCAACCGTGCGAATACCCAGTTCCCGGCACGCGTTCAGCACGCGCAATGCGATTTCGCCACGATTGGCAACCAGTATCTTCCTAAACATTCGAAGGAGCCTTTAAAGGTCCGATGGAACTTTGTGGGCCAGCGATTAATCTTCGCGGATCGCAAACAGCGGTTGTCCGAATTCCACCGGCTGACCGTTGCTGACGAGGCACTTGACGATCGTGCCCGCGACATCCGAATCCACCTCGTTCATCAGCTTCATGGCCTCGATGATGCAAACCACCTGATTCTTATCCACGTGATCGCCGATGTTCAAGTACGGCGGGGCACCGGGAGACGGCGAGCCGAAGAAGGTGCCGACGAGGGGCGACTTCAGGATGTGAAGTCCAGCTTGAGGATCAGCGAAACCGGCTGCCGTGGAGGCAGCATCCTCATTTTGCAGGGCGGGCGCGTCAGCAGCAACAGAGCCCGCCGGTGCCGCCCGCAGCAGCCGCGCCAGTTCGCTCAATGAGGCCGGCCCGCTCTCCGCAGGATTGAATTTGAGCCGAATCTTCAGGTCGCCGCGGTCGATGTCGAACTCGGCCACCTGATGCTGTTTCAAGAACTCAATCAGTTGTCGCAAATCTTCAATGTCTTGTTGTTTCATTCGTCCCTTTGACTCTCCACGCACCCGTATCAACTTTCCCAAACTGCGAGTTTCAAAGCCCCGCGTTTCATAATTCGATCAGCGCCTTCGGCGCCGGGGTCAGCACCTGGCTCCCGCTGCGCGTCACTGCCACCATATCCTCAATGCGGATGCCGAACTGGCCCGCGAGATAAACGCCGGGCTCAATCGTCACCACCATGCCCGGCACCAGGCGCGTTGTCTGTCCCACGCCCACTCGCGGCGGTTCGTGAATCTCCAATCCGACACCGTGGCCGGTGGAGTGGGAAAACGCCTCGCCTAAACCTTCCCTTCGCAAAACGCTGCGCGCCGCCTCATCTACTTCCGCGCAACTTGCGCCCGGAGCTACCGCGTTCACCGCGTTCTCCTGGGCCTCCAGAACAGCGTGGTATGCTTTCCGTTCTCCGAGCCGCGGCTTGCCCAGAAAGACGGTGCGCGTCATATCTGAACAGTAACCCCTCAGGATTATACCGAAGTCGAGCGTCACAAACCCCCGCCGCGGCAGCAGTGCCGCCGTGGCGCGCCCGTGCGGCATGGCCGAGCGCACACCTGACGCCACGATGGTCTCAAACGACATGCCCTCGGCGCCCAGCATTCGCGCCTGGTGTTCCAGCTCCGCAGCCACGTCAATCTCCGCGACGCCCGGCCGCATAAACTTGAGGATTCCCTCGAACAACCGGCAACCCGCGAGCGCCGCCTCGGCCATCACGGCAAGTTCGTCCTCGTCCTTCACCATGCGCAGTTGCTCGACAAACGGCGCCTGAATGGCTTCAAGAAAACTGCGCCGCAAATGGCTCGGCAGTTCCGACTTCCATCGCGTCAGCTCTGCCACCGTGGTACGCGCAGGGTCGAACCCCGCCATCGTCACGCCTGGCTGCGCGGCCAGCCACTGCGCCGCAGCCACCGGCGGCGAACTCGACACAATCTGCACCTGCGCGGCCTGCACCTCTTCCGCGGCCTGCGTCGTGTAGCGGCCGTCGGTAAACAGTCGTGCCGTCCGCCGCGTCACCGCCAGCGCGGCGCTGGAGCCGGTGAATCCGGAGAGATAGCGAAGATCGGGAAGATACGTGACGAGAAGTCCGGGCAGCCCGGCGCGAGTCAGCTTGCGGCGCAGTGCGCCCATGCGGCGGTAGTGGTCCATCCGCTTAGTTTTATCACGGCCAGGGGCGCGGCGCAGCTTGTAGCCGGTAGCTCGTAGCTTGTAACCTTCAGCTCTTTCACCCACTCCCGAAACGTGCCGCCACCCAGGACCATGGCGGTTTTCCTGTTTACCAGAGTGTTATTTCCGGGTGGGCAACAACTCTCTAAATATGAAGTCGGCGGCTATGTCTGAATTGCTATCGCGGTCAGTTGGGCGTCGGCGGGTCGATGTGGTCGATGATGACGACGGGCAACGGCGCTTTCTTTGAGACAAATTTGAAGCCGGCATGTTCCGCCGCCGCGATGTAGTCGGTGCCGACCTCTTCCTCAGCGCCTCCATCTCCGATTCCCTGTAGCGCAGCGGGAGGCAGGCGCAGCGTGATGTCGTAGGTGCCTGTCAGGCCGGTCTCGTCGACGATCTGCTTGTCGCGGTACCTGTCCATAAGGTCTTTGAGGAAGTCCTGCATGGTGACACCGGAGAGATGGAGCTGGATCTCGCCGCCCTCCTGCCGGAAGACCATTCCGCCGTGGATGTTGAAGTCAGGGTTGCTGGGGACCGGGCGCGGACCTTTGGGATCGAGCGTCATGACGAGCGCAGGAAAGTCCTGCGTTCCGGTATGGCAGACCAGGTGGAACCGCTCGGTAAGAAGCTTGCGGATCATGATTCGGGTCTGGTCGTCGGTGGGCACTCCGGGAGTGTCGGGCTTGGCGGTGATGTCAAATTTGCGGTCTTCCACCCAGGACGGCGCGTTCATAATCTGGCGGCCGCGGATCTTGTAGACCATCTTGATGAGCTCTGCGGCGTTGGTGCCGGTGGCGTGGAACTCCGGAGTGTGCATGTTCCAGATGGGGTGTTGCTCCTCGGGCAGGGCAGGCTTAATGACTGCGACCTCGTAGGAGGGATCCGCGTCGGATGCCATTGGCGGCGGGCCTGCCGGCTTCCAAAGACTGGCTGGAGTGGCAAGCGTGAGGGTCAAGGGCAAAGTTCGGTCACCCTGGGACCATGTACCGATGATGGACTGGCCATCGGCGCTGATCTTGCCGTGGTAGGCCATGCTGGTCATCGACTGCGTTACCGCCAGGTCCGGAGCCGAGAAGGTGACCGAAGTGAAGACGAGCCCGGCGTTGCTGTCGACAAACCGGATGCCGCCATGGAGCGAACCGTCAGGGTTCTTCGCGATGGAGAAGGCGACGCGGACCGAGTTGCCGTTGGGCAGCGCGAGTGCGCCCTGCCAGGTGCCCGCGATGCTCGGGGTGCTCGACTGGGCGTGAAGCGCGACGGTCGCGGCCTGAAAAAATGAGACGAAGACAAATGAGATGAAGGCAAATGCGGCGCAGCCGAGAAGAGCTCGCTTCATGGGACCTCCAGCGCTAATACATTATGCTACCGTCAGACGGACGCGCCGGAGGAGGCTACAAGCTGCCGGCCGCCTCTCGCTGCACCGGCTTCTTCTTGCTCACGTCCACCTCGCCGCCCGCGCGCAGTTCGCTCTGCCGGTCCATCCACTCGTCCAGCCGCGACCGTTTGAAGCGCCAGCGATTGCCCAGCTTGAACGCCGGAACAAAACCTTCGGAGGCGTATTTGTACAGGGTGTCGGGCGAGATGCCAAGGTAATTCGAGGCCTGGCGGATATCCATCACCTCGCGAACTTCGGCGACCAACAGGTTCGAGCGGGCTGCGGCGTTGCGCATGATTGCCTCCCGGAAATGGTCAATTGCTCAAGAGCGAATTCCGGCAAACCTACCGGTAATTCTGTATTGAACACGACTTCATCGGGATATTCAAGGAATTTCCGGAAGTTATAGGAAATTCATGGGCTTTCGCCCCGCGCGGCCTTTCGGCAGCCCTGTGGAAAAACCCCATTCCCTTGTGCCGCAGCCCTGCACCCACCCCAAGAACTAGCGCTCTTAGTGCAGATGGTCCGCGATTTCTGACCCCTGATCCCTGAAACCTGATCCCTGCCTTTACATCGCCTTCCGCCACCATGCCGTCGGCTCATCGCGCAAATAGCGGGTCTTTTCGCCGCGCGAAAGATAGAAGTCCATTACGTCGTCCTTCTGAAATTTCGAACACGGTGGCCAACTGTCGTCTTTATCGAGGTGGGTTTCGGCCTGATGGTTATCGACCAGCGTAATCTCCGTCGGAGAACAGTCCACCACTTGCTGGGCGTAGAGCCAGAAGGCGTAGCCGGCGGGCGGCGGCGGCGGAATTTGGTTCGCAATCTTCGCCAGCAGCAGAATGAAGACAAAAAGCGCCGCGACAATCAGAATCTTCTTCATGGCAAGCAGGGTTCCCGCCGGCGCCGTTCACACGCGTTCACAACCCAGGCCGGCCACCGCGGCAAAAAAAACATCACATCCGTGGCTATCAGTATAGCGGGGTTAGCGGAGCCAGCGCGGTTGGCGGAGCTATAGCGGTTCTCCAATTGGTGTAGGGCGGAGTGAAATTGCCAAGGTGGCTTTTTCCTCAAAAAAAGCCACCTTGAAAAGCACCCAAAATGCCTCATAGTAATTGGAGAACCGCTCTAGCGAAGCCAGACAGGCTGCGCACAGCGCAGCCAGACGCCGCCCAGTTCCATTTGCGGAAGGGCACACGCCAAGACAGAGGCATCCGCTCCCTGAAACCTTACACCTGTAACCTGATCCCTGTTTCTCAGTTCTGGTTGTCGTCTCGGCGATGCAGCGTTGGCGGTCCATCGCTCGAGTTCGTGGAGCCGTCGCCGGCCTGGGTGCTCGAACCCGATCCCGATCCGGTCCCATCCGAACCCGTGCTCGTCCTGCGCAGCGACGGTCTGGTCACGCCCTTGGTATCTGTCAGCCGGCGCTTGTTCTCAATGCGCGCCAGCCGCGCCTTCACGTCGTCGAACTCCGACGTCGTCACCAGGTAATCCGACTTCGCCGGCAGGATGCGCGCGATCTCCTCCTGCGAGTGCAGGATGCGATCCGGCGTCTGGGGGTGGTCGCTGAACGCCTTGGCCACCAGTCCCGGCTTACGCTTCTCCAGCGCCTGAATCTTCTCAAAGAACGTAATGAACGCCTGCGGATCGTACCCCGCGCGATACATGTACTGAATGCCCAGGTAATCGGCCTGCGCCTCGAAATCGCGCGAGAACTGCAGGAACGTAATCGGAATCGCCAGTTGCGCCGCCTCGTAGATTCCGTAGCCGGTCCAGTCGTAGGGCAGCATGATCATCAGCGGCACCATGCCGATTTGCGCGTAGTTCAGCCGCGTCATCTCGCGCGCCGCGTGGTGCGCGCAAACATGCGCCGTCTCATGCGACATCACACCCGCCAGTTCCGCTTCCTCGTCCGCGGCCAGAATCAGTCCCGAGTTCACATAGAAAAATCCGCCCGGCAGCGCAAAAGCGTTGATCTCGTCGGAGTCGATCACCTTGATTGTGAACGGCACCTTGCAGTCGGAGTTCTTCACAATGTTCTGGCCGATGCGGTTGATATATTCCACGACCACCGGGTCGGTGATAAACCGCGTGCTCTTCTCGATCTCGTCGGCATACTGCTTGCCCATCTTGATCTCGGAATCGGTGGAGTACCAGTTGCCCATGCCGCGGCCGCCGATATTGCGGTTCCCCACCGCGCTCACATCCTCAATGCTGCCCGGCTTCACCTTCTGCATTTCGCTGCCCGGATCGACCACCTTGTCAGGATCGACTTGCACCGTGCAGTCGCCGCCCACGGCGGAACCCGGCGCGGGATTCTTGTCTTTGCTCTTCTTGTTCTTATCTGTGGAGTTGTCCGCGGATGTCGGGCAGGGAGCGGTCTGGCTGTTGTCCGTCGATGCCGTGCTGCGATCGGCCGGCTTGGCAGGCAAAGGCGCATCTCCGCCTACAGGCGTACTGCCTGGAGCCGGCTGCGCCGCGGGCGTGGTCTGTTGAGTTCCGCTGCCGGAATTCGTGCTTGAAGGAGTCTGCGCGGCAGGTGTGTTCGCCGGGGTCGGGCTCGCTGCCGTTCCGCTCGACTGTGCCCAGACTCCCGCAGCCAGCGCCAGCGCCAATCCTGACAGAACCGCCAACCTCACGCCCGTGCGATCCGTTGCCTTCATGACCTCACCTCCGCCGCGGTGGGTGTCCCGCGCACACTTGCCCCGCTTCGCTCTATCTCTTAGACGCAAGTATCTGCTCTTTTGGCAACAATTGGAAGGCCGGTTTCTGCCTCCGGCGCACGGCCGCTCCCGTTTTTCTGACCGGAATCGCCGCTCTCTTCTCTTGAGAATCAACTTTTTGCAGTTTTCTTTGAGCTCCCAACGTCTTGGCTGTAAAGTGAAAAACACGGGATCGGGAGGCGCTTTGCGGCTCAGGGTTTTAGCAGCAATGTGGTTTGCCGTGGGCGGAGCAATGCCGTTGTTTGCCCAGGCGCCGCCGCCCACGCCTCCTGCCGCCGCGCCTGCCCGGCCCCACGCCCGCGCCAACGCGGCTCCATCTGCGCCCTCGGCTCCTCAGGCCATTTTCGACGCCACCGGCCTCGGCTCCCCGCTCCAGCTCCAAAGCGACTGGCGCGTCGGCATCACCTCCGATTCCGCCGCATCCTCACCCAACTTCGACGATTCCACCTGGGCCATCCGTAATGCCCAGACCTTCATAAACGATGTTCCAGATCAAGAGGAAAAGGCTCCCGCCCCCCCTGCGAAGAGCGGCTCAAGTGCAACCGCGAATCCCGTCACAAAAACGACTGCGCAGCGTTACGCCTGGTTCCGTCTTCACATCAAGCTCGCGCCCAACCACGGACCTGTTGCGCTGCTCATCGAGCTGCCCGTCTCTACCAACACCTCCTTCGGTCTCGGCTCCACGGGTCCCAGCCCCGATATCTATGCCAACGGCCGCCACATTCAGCCCCAAGGCCCGCACGGCGACGCGCCGCAGCGCTATCAGCTCATCTCGCGCATCTATGACCTCAACGTGCCTGCCGATGAAACCTCGCTCACCCTCGTGGTGCGCATCTACTACACCGCCTTCGGCTACGGCGCGTATACCAGCTTCTTTGCCAATCGCACCTTCTATCTCGGCAACCCCGGCGACCTGGCGCGCGAGCTCAACCTCTGGTCGAATCGCTCGCTCTTCGAGCGCCTGCCTCGCCTCATCTATTCCGTTCTGCTTGCCATCCTCGCCATCTTTCTGTTCGCGCTCTATCTCGCGCAAAAGGGCCGCACCGAGTATCTCTGGCTGGCTCTGCATGAGCTGGCCCAGGCTCCACTTGGCTTCATCGAGCTGGCCGGTAGTTCCGCACGCCTCGACACGCTCTGGTACGCCGCGCTTGTTCTCGAGCTGATCCTCGTCTCGGCTTATCTGTTCTTCGAGTTTCTCGTTGTCTTTCTTTCCCTTCCTCGCCCCTGGTACACGCGCTGGCTTCGTTACACCGCGCCGGCCCTGGCCGCGGTCGGTCCCGCTCTGCTGTTCGTCGGCCACAGCACCACCATCGCCATCCTTCTCGTCAGCGTCCTCATGATGAGCGGCGTGTGGATGCTGAGCTGGGCCATCTTCGTCTTCATCACCCTCTTCGCCGCAGCCGTCCGTCGCAACCTTGAGGCCGGCCTCTGGCTCATTCCCCTCATCCTTAGCGTCATCGGATTCATCGAGCCGATCGTCACCTCCGTCATCAGCGACGAAACCGGCGTCTCCTACCGTTCGCCGCTCACCATCGATGCCGGCCCCATTCCCATTCACATGTCTTCGGTCGGCGACTTCGCTGGAATCCTCGTCATTCTCCTCATCATCTATTTCCGTTTCATGCGCATTTATCGCGACCGAGAGCGCGCCAGTAGCGAACTGGCCGCAGCGCGCAGTGTGCAGGAGCTCCTGATTCCACGCGAAAAGGTCGTCACACCCGGCTTCGAGGTCGACTCCGTCTACAGCCCGGCCAATGAAGTGGGCGGAGATTTCTTTCATATGCAATCCGCGGGCCTCGACGGCTTGCTGGTGGTCATTGGCGACGTCGCCGGCAAAGGCCTGAAGGCCGCCATGAACGTCTCCCTCCTCATGGGCGCACTGCGCCGCACCCGCGAGCGCAGCCCCGCCAAAATCCTGGAATCCCTGAACGGCGTCCTGACCGGAACCGAAAGCTTCACTACCTGCCAGGCCGTCTGGTTTGCCTCCAATGGCGAGATGGTCATCGCCAGCGCCGGCCATCTTTCGCCTTATCTCAACAGCCAGGAGATCAACCTGCCCGGGAACTTGCCGCTCGGCGTCATTCCGAAAGTGAGCTACGAAGAGGAGCGCTTCTACCTCCATCCCGGCGATCGTATTTTGCTGCTTTCCGACGGCGTTGTGGAAGCTCGCCGTCCCTCCGGCGAGCTCTTCGGCTTCGATCGCGTACGTTTTCTCAGCAATCAGTCGGCGTTTTATCTTGCCGATGCCGCCAAGTCCTTCGGCCAGGAAGACGACATCAC
>Ga0326727_10026243_pt1 | contig 10828 bp, 8 predicted proteins | sample MB2enrmetagenome_FD_207643 | JGI IMG/M metagenome (GOLD analysis project Ga0326727, IMG submission 207643) | Lab enriched peat soil microbial communities from McLean, Ithaca, NY, United States - MB29MY | ecosystem: Environmental > Terrestrial > Soil > Wetlands > Peat | place: USA: New York... | reverse complement strand
CAAAGGGGGACCAATGGGACGCGTTTTCATAACCGGAGGATCCGGGTTTATCGGCACGAATCTCGTTGAGAACTTTCTTCAGGATGGCTGGGAGATAGCGAATTTCGATCGAGAGCCGCCTCGGAACCCGAAGCATGACCTGCTATTCCTGGAGGGGGACATTCGGAACCGGGAGGCTCTGATTGCCGCCGTTCGCGATTTCCGGCCAGGACTGGTTGTTCATCTGGCCGCCAGAACGGACCTAGATGGCTCCACGTTGGCGGACTACGACGCCAACACGATTGGCGTGCAAAACATGATCGATGCCATTCGTGCCGTGGGCTGCGTGAGTCGAGTTGTCTTTTCATCCACCAGGTACGTGCATAAGACGGAGGTCTTTCCCCTGCGGGACGACGACTATTCTCCTTTTACTCGTTACGGCGAAAGCAAGGTGGAAACGGAACGGATTGTCCGCTCCAGCGGGCTCGAAATCCCATGGGTGCTGATCCGGCCAACATCGATCTGGGGCCCGTGGTTTCGCATTCCCTACCGGATGTTTTTCGATACGGTGCGGAGGGGGGTATATGTTCACCCCACAGGCAGGCGGATCAGTAAGTCCTATGGATATGTAGGCAACGTGGTCTATCAGATACGACAGTTTCTCTCCGTGGACCAAGCCAAGATCGACAAGCGCACCTTTTATGTTTCCGATGACCAGAACATGGATGTGCTGGAATTCGCCCAAGTGATCCAGCAGGCATTCGGGGCGCCCCCGGTTCGGCAGGTTCCAATGGCCGTGCTCCAGGTGCTGGCTTATAGCGGAGACCTTCTCAAAAAGCTTGGCGTCTCCAACCCGCCGCTCACATCATTCCGCCTGAGGAATCTACTTACACCGATGAACTATGATATGTCGGCGACCCGCGAGGTTACCGGTCCCGCGCCGTATACTCTGAAAGAAGGCGTTCGCGCCACGGTTGATTGGATACTGCAACATGGATGAAGCGCGCCAATATCAGGACTTGAGCCGTTTTCGTATCCCAGAGGGGTTTAGAGGACGCTCTTCTGCGCTTGTTCAGATTTGGTGGATTATTCAAGACACTCTCTTTCGCTTGTCGCCTCAGGTTTTTTATGGTTGGCGCAACTTTTTACTCAGGTTATTTGGGGCAAAGATCGGGAAAAAGGTTCAGATTCGATCCACTACACGCATTACCTATCCGTGGAAGCTTACTATCGGCGATTACGTCTGGGTTGGCGACGATTGCGTCTTCTATAGCCTTGGTGAAATCTCCGTAGGTTCTCACGTGGCTATTGCGCATGATGTCTACTTCTGTACCGGGCTGCATGATTATACGAAAATCGATTTTCCTATTGGGCAGAAGCCGATAAGGATTGAGGATGAAGTATGGATACCGAACGATGTATTCATCGGTCCCGGGGTAACGATCGGCACGGGATCGATAGTCGGGGCGCGCAGTACCGTACTGGATGATCTTCCCCCAGGCATGATCTGCTATGGCAACCCTGCAAAGGCAATAAAGCCGCGCACGAAATCCTCGCCGATCACGAGTCAATAAGCAGTCACAACTTCGTCCTGATTGCTTTGGTGGAGTACTGTTTCTCATGCGCATTCTTGTAAACGAATTTTGCGGGCATGCATTTCAGGCCGAGTTGAGCCGCGAGCTGGCGCGCCGCGGCCATCAGGTTCTGCACTTGTATTTTGCAGACAACCTTTCCACTCCTAAGGGCGACGTGGAGCCCGGAGACCAGAACTTTGCGAACTTTACAGTTGAAGGCTTGCATGTTTCGATGAAGTTTTCAAAGCACTCTGTACGGACCAGAAGGAAGGCCGATATCGCTTATGGAAAGGCGGTGGCCGCAAAGGTTCTTGCCTTCCGGCCGGATGTCGTGATTTCAGCAAATATGCCGCTGGATGCGCAGAATATCCTGCAAGGGGCGGCCAGGCGGCAAAAAGCAAAGTTTGTCTTCTGGCTACAGGATGTGTACAGCTTCGCGGTTCGATTTGTGCTGAAGAGAAAGCTGGGGACGCTGGCAGGCATAGCCGCCGCATTCTATGAACGCCTGGAGAAGAGACTGCTCAGGAATTCGGACGCCGTGGTTTGTATTGCTCCCGGATTTGCAAAACTGGCGGCTGAGTGGGGCGTCGATCCTTCGCGCGTCTTCGTTATCGAAAACTGGGCGCCGCTCAACGAGGTTCTACCTACGTACAAGGACAACGCCTGGTCGCGCGATCACGGAATGGCCGGAAAATTCTGCTTTATGTACAGCGGCACATTGGGCATGAAGCATCGCCCTGAGTTGCTGCTGGCGCTGGCCCGTTATCTTGAAACTCGAAAAGATGCGCAGTTGATCGTTATTGCGGGCGGAGCCGGCGCCGACTGGCTGCGCGAGAACGCGCAGGCGATGGGGAAGGATGTGCTGACGCTTTTACCCTTCCAGCCTTATGAGAGGCTCTCCGAAGTACTGGGGGCATCCGATGTGCTCATTGCGCTGCTCGATTCCGATGCCGGCAGTTTCTCCGTGCCCTCAAAGATACTCTCCTACCTGTGTGCAGGCCGCGCTTTATTGCTGGCCGCTCCGCGAGAGAACCACGCAGCCGAGGTCGTCGAGCGGGCCGATGCCGGCGTCGTTATTTCCCCGGATTGCGAAGGCGATATCGTGAATGCCGCAAGGAGCCTGATGGAGAACGCGGAATTGCGCGCCCGGTATGCCGCCAACGGGCGCGCCTACGCCGAGCGATCGTTCGATATCGGGCGCATTGCGGATATGTTTCTCGAGGTGTTTTCAAAGAGCTGACCTTTGACGAGTGCGGAATACGAAGGCCCGCGCCGTACCGGCGATGCGCGGCCGATTGAACGAGACCGGCCCCCAAGCGCTCGAATCCGAGCGAATCGATGCCGGGAAGGGAACTGCTGACCGGAAAATCACCTCTCAATACGCGCACGCAAAGCCCAAAGGCCTGCCGGGAACTGCCCCTGGCAAATACCAGTCAGCAGGCGAAGGCTCATAGGACCGGGAAAAACGCGCGCCTTATCATTGCAAAAGCTCCTTCAGGAAAAATCCAATCCTCAACGTTGAAAAAAGAATAGTAAACTCGTTTCGATAGGGAATACAATTCTGTCCGGGAACCGGCCGCTTCGGGTATGATTGCCGGGGCGGCCTAAGGTGAGCCCCTTCCGCTATGTTCAGGCGCACGCTTAAACCGCGGATGAGAGGGCGTCTGGATGCTCAGAAAGAGTAGTGCTGTACAAAACCGAAAGGACACCAATGCGTATTTGTTTTCTGCTGAAGATCCGCCAGGAAATGGTGGAAGAGTACAAGAAACACCATACCCAGGTATGGCCTGAGATGCAGGACGCGCTCCGGGCGACCGGCTGGCGCAATTACTCGCTGTTCCTGAAGCCGGATGGCCTGCTGGTCGGCTATCTGGAGACGGACGACTTCGCAAAGTCCTGCGCCGACATGAAGAACTATCCGGTCAACGAGCGATGGCAGGCGCACATGACCCCATTCTTCGAGGCGCTTACGCATGGCGGGGCGGATGACAATATGGTCCCGCTGGAAGAGGTCTTTCATCTCGATTGACATGAGCTTAGGCCAGCACATCAGGTGCGATAGGACAAAGCGGCGCCACACCCGGTTTTCGCGCCGGGCCTCAAACCGTTCTTGAGAAAGGTCAACCACCTACTATTTCGTTCCGGGAGGATATTCCAATGAAGAACTTCAATTCCATGCGGCGCGATTTTCTTCGCACCGGCAGCATCGGCATGGCGGCTGCCGCCTTGCCCGTTGTTTCGTTTGCGGCCACGGCTCAGGACGGCGCGAAAGAAACCGTTGCGTCCATGGGCCTATTTGACGTGCGCAAGTACGGCGCAACAGGGGACGGCAAGACGTTGGATACCGTGGCCGTTAACCAGGCCATCGAAGCGGCCTCGGCAGCGGGCGGCGGTGTGGTTGTCTTCCCGGCGGGAATGTACCTTTGCTTTTCCATCCGCCTGAAGAGCCAGGTCCATCTATATCTGGAGCAGGGCAGCGCCATCGTGGCCGCCGACTCGCCCAAGCCCGGCGAGCAGACCGGTTACAACGGCGGCGTGTACGATGCCGCCGAGCCCAAGACCGATTGGGACGCCTACCAGGATTACGGCCACAACCACTGGCATAACTCGCTGCTGTGGGGCGAAGACATCCACGATATCAGCATTACCGGGCCTGGACTCATCTTCGGCAAGGGGCTCAGCTTCGGCGTAGGTCCCGGCCGGGGACAGCAATCCGGACTCCGCGGCTTCGGTCCCGAACGGCCCGCCGGCGCGCCCGCGCTCTCCAACTCCGCGCAACCCGCCGCGCCGCCAAATCCCGCGCGCATGGCCCGTGGCGACTACCCCATGTTCCAGGCCGAGCAGCCCGGCGTCGGCAACAAGGCCATCGCCCTCAAGAACTGCCGCAATGTCCTGCTGCGCGACTTCTCCATCCTCAAAGGCGGCCACTTCGCCCTGCTCCTCACCGGCGTCGACAACCTGACCATCGACAATCTCAAGATCGACACCGATCGCGACGGCATGGACATCGATTGCTGCCAGAACGTGCGCGTCTCCAACTGCACCGTCAACTCGCCCTGGGACGACGGCATCTGTCCCAAGTCCAGCTACGCGCTCGGCTACGCGCGCCCCACGCGCAACGTCACCATCGCCAACTGTTTCGTCACCGGTTGCTACCAACTCGGCGCCATCCTCGACGGAACCTGGAAGAAGTTTCCCGAGGGCGCGCACGCCTACGGAACCGGCCGCATCAAGTGCGGCACCGAATCCAACGGCGGCTTCATCAACATCACCATCACCGGCTGCGTATTCGAAGGCTGCCAGGGCTACGCACTGGAATCGGTGGATGGCGCGCTGCTCGAGGACATCACGATAACCAATACCACCATGCGCGATCTCATCTCGCCGCCGCTCTTCATGCGCCTCGGCGCGCGCCTCCGCGGTCCCAAAGACACTACCAAGGTCGGTACACTCAAGCGCATCCTCGTCAACAATCTCGTCTGCCACAACGCGCCCATGCGCGTCACCTCCATCCTCAGCGGCATTCCCGGCTACTCCATTGAGGACGTCAAGCTCGCCAACATCTACATCGAAAACGTCGGCGGAGCCACGCCCGACGCCGCTCAAATCAAGGTGCCCGAAAAAGAGGACTCCTATCCCGAGCCCGGCATGTTCGGACAAATGCCCTGCTCAGGATTCTTTGTGCGCCACCTGCGCCATCTCGAGATGAGCCACGTGGAGATCGCCAACCTCGCTCCAGACGCGCGTCCTGCATTTTACCTGACGGACGTGGAGCGGGCGGATTTCTTCGCTGTCACGGCGCCTCGCGGCGCCGACGGGGCCTTCGCATTGCACGATGTGAAGGACCTGCGCATAGGCTGGAGCCGCGCGGCCGCAGACACGACCCTGGCCGGCATCGACAGCAAGATGCTGTGAACCACATATTACGGGTGCCCCACCCTCGCCGTCCGCCGCGGCGGATATTTGCGGCTAGGGTGGGATAGCACTGTTATACAAACAGTAAGCTCCTCAGCGAACTACAATCACCCGCGTCTCGTAAGCCGCCAGCTTCAGTTGCACGACCGGATTGCCACCGGTATGTTTATTCTGCAACAGTGTCACCGACCCGGTTTGCGCGTCCCACGCCTCCGCGATGCGTCCCTTGCTCATTAACGTGACCGCGTGGTCGCTCGTCCTGTCGCCCTCATTAAAGAACAGGTACACGTCGGCGTCCTTCCAGCGGCGCTTCATTACGCGCAGTGCCGTATCCGGCGAGTCCAGCCGGATAACCGGCGCGATCACCGCGGAGTTGATCGCCGCCAGAATCTCGCCGGGAACCGCCATAGGCGCGGGCGGCGCGGCGGGAGGAGCCATGGGCGGCGTGGGAGTGGGCGGCAACTGCGCGTCCACCACGGTTGCCCATAAGAAGCTGCCTGCCGCTGCCGGTGTTGCATTACGCATGGTCTGGGCCGCGATCCACTTGGGCGCGCCGCCCAGGAAGACAACCTTGCCGCCGCCTTTGGCAAACTCTCTCAGCCGCGCCTGCATATCGGCCGAGATCATCATCGGCGCGGGCAAGATGACGGTGCGGTACCGGTTTCCGCCGAGCGTTTCGAAACTGCCGGGAAGCGCCTTCAGGTCGCGCGCCAGGGCGTCCTCGTCCACGATGTCGAAGTCGATCTGGTGCTCGCTCAGCAGACGCTCGGTCGAAACAAAGGTGGTGTCCGAGGCATCGTTGCCCAGCCACAGGGAACTTGACGGCAGAAACAGCGCGACAGTTGCGCCGGGCCTGCCCATCGCCATCAAAAAGCTCAGGCGGCGCACATAGGCGAGCAGATCCGGAAAGCCCGACTCCCCCATGAAGCCGCTCGGCGGCCTCGGCCCGGAAGACGTGGCCGGAAAGTACATGGTCTCAACCAGGTTGACGCCGCGCACCATCTGCTCATTGAGAATGTAGCGGGCCATCTCGACGTCGGGAGCGGGCCGGTAGGCGGCAAAGCTCTCGGTGAAGGCCCTCGGCTTGCCATAGACATGGGAGACCGAACTGGCCAGGCGCGGATAGTCTGAAATCGTGTCTTTCCAGATCTGGTGCCAGATGGCGTCGATTCCGGGAACCTCGACCGTGCGCATATCGCGGAAGAAGGATCCCTCGCTGCGCGTCAGTTCCATCTCCAGCTCTTCGTGGTTCAGGTGGACCTGGTATTCGAGATGGTTGGCGGCGCACCAGTCGGATTGAGGCTTGAAGAATCCGGCGGCAAACATTTGCGAGAAGACGTCGTAATAATCGCCCTTGATGCGAATCTGCTCCGGCGTCAGGTGGATAGTGACGCCGGGATCGCGGCGCGAGGGCGACTGCGCGAAGAGCGCGACATAAGGCTGAACATCGTATCCCTTGATCTCCTTGAAGCGCTCGAAGAACTTCGGCGTCCAGGGCAGGCCGGGGATGGAGTAATCGGGTTCGTCGCCGCGGAAGCCCATAACCGTCTTGCCAAACTCGTCGCCAACGGCCTTCTTATACTGCTCGTGCGTGAAGCGCAGGTACTGCTCCGTAGCGGCGGGATCGAGATAATCCTCCAGCGACTGGGATCCGTCTTTGACACGGTTCGGATTGGTGTCGGAGCGCGTGGGCGAGGTGCGGAACTCGTGATCCGCAATAAGCACCGTCCAGGTTCCCTTGGGCGCGGTCCACTCCAGTGTGTTGCCGTGCAGTTCGATGGGAATCGCATTGCCGTCCTGGTCCACGGCCGCCGCGCTCACCGTTCCGGGAGGCAGCTCCTGGTGGATCGCCGCGCCTGCGGCTACGGGAATCTTCTGCGTCACTTCCAGCGCCTGCATGCGCAGTTCGGGCTTCTCCGTGGTGAACTTGCCGCCGGCAAAACCGCTGGGATAGCCGGCGTCGTCCACGATCCACACCCGCATGCCGCGCTGCTTCGCCTCCAACACAAAGTTGCGGAAGAAGGTCATGTACTCCGGCGACAGGTATGCGAAGGGCATATTGAAACCGGCTTGCACGGTGACCGCCCGGAAGCCGAGGCTATGCAGCGTGTCCAGATCGCGCTGCACCTGGGGGATACTGACGCCGCCGTTCAGGCCGTAATACGGCTCGGGCCCGTACTCGGGCGGCGGAGAGTTCCATTGCGCGGCCACCTCCGCCGCGGTGGGGTTCTGCAAATGCTGCCAGGGCTGCTGCGAACCGGCCTTGGCCGTCTGCAACAGGAAAACCGCCGTCGTCAGAGCGATGCATCTCCATCTCGTCATGATTTTTGAACTCCTTCCTCGATTGGGCAGCCGCTGCGCCGATTGAAGGCGCTTCATCCATCCGTATGGTACACTTTTTCGATACAGGAACACAGTGTAGAAAGGTTGCCGGGAACGGCGCCAACAAGCTCCTGATTCCCGCCGACGTGGTGATTCTCATGAAAAGTCCTTTCAGGTGGTTTACCGGTCTGTTCTGCCTGCTGGCGGTTTCATCTTTCTCCGTTTGCGCCCAACAGGCTCCTGCGCCCAAGCCGGACCTGGCCGGCATAGCCCATGCCGCCATCCGCGTGGCCGACATCGATAAGTCTCGCGACTTTTACGCCAAGCTCGGCTATCCGGAGGCATTCGCGTGGACCCAGGGAACGAAGACGACGCAATCGTTTGTCAAGATCAACGACCGCCAGTTCATCGAACTCTATCCATTGCGTGACGCATCGCAGCCGCCCGCCTTTTTGCATGTCTGTTTTGAATCCAAAGACATCGAGACGCTCAACCGCATTTACTCTGAACGCGGCCTCTCTCCGATTCCGGTCCGGAAGGCCGCCGCCGGCAATCTGCTCTTCACCATGGTGGGGCCGGAGAAGCAGAACCTCGAATACACGCAGTACATGCCCGGTTCGAAGCACACGCTCGATCTGGGAAAGCACCTGGGCGCCAACCGCATCTCGGAAGAGCTTGTGGCCGTCGGCATCGAGATGCAGGACGCGGCCGCGGCGCGGGAGTTCTATGAGAGAAATCTCTCCTTTGTGCCAGTTCCTCGGCTGGACACGCGGCAAATCTGGTTTGAGCTTCCCGGCCTGCCGAGCCAGCAGGTGCAGATCATTCAGCATGCGCCGGGCACGGCCTTCATCATGTACTTCTCCGTCCCCGATCTGCGCCACGCTGAGAAACAGCTCAAGGCGCTTCATCTGACGGTTGATAAGCACAATAACATGCTTACGATTCACGACCCGGACGGCAACCGTATCGTTTTTGTAAAAGGAAAGCCGGCATAACCGGGATGCGCCCGGGCCGGATTTCCTGCTGCGTCCCGGCAGCTTAAAATAGTTATTGTTGCGAAGGACACTCAATGAACGATATGCGTGAACTGGTGAAGGCCCCGGGTTCTGTCCGCTGGGATTGCATCAGCCTCGGCGAGGTGATGCTGCGGCTCGATCCGGGCGAGGACCGGATTCACACCGCGCGGACCCTGCGCGTGTGGGAGGGCGGCGGCGAGTACAACGTCGCTCGCGGCCTGCGCCGTTGTTTTCGCCTGCGCACCGCCGTGGCCACGGCATTGGCTGACAATCCCATCGGGCGTCTGGTGGAAGACCTGATGCTCGAAGGCGGCGTGGATCAGGACCTGGTTCGCTGGGTCCCCTTCGATGGCGTCGGGCGCAAAGTGCGCAACGGCCTGAACTTTACCGAGCGGGGCTTCGGCGTCCGCGCCGGGGTGGGCTGCTCCGACCGCGGAAACACTGCGATTTCGCAGTTGAAGCCGGGCGACTACGACTGGAAATCGATCTTCGGCGCCGGGATGGGCTCCCGCTGGTTCCATACTGGAGGCATCTTCGCCGCGCTCTCCGATTCGACCTTCGGGGTCGCGGGCGAGGCCATGGACGCCGCGCGCGCCGCCGGCACGCCGGTCTCCTATGACCTGAACTACCGCGAGTCCCTGTGGAAGTCCATCGGCGGCAAGCCCAGGGCGCAGGAGGTCAACCGCGAGCTGGTGCGGAAGGTGGACGTTCTCTTCGGCAACGAAGAGGATTTCTCTGCCGTGCTGGGTGTCGAGATCGAAGGTGTGGGCAAGGAGTTCGACGAGCTGCCGGTAGAGAGCTACGCGAAGATGCTGCGCGAACTAGCAAAAGCGTATCCGAACCTGAGCGTTATTACGACCACCCTGCGCACGGCGCATACCGCGTCGGAGAACGCCTGGGGAGCCATCGCGCTGCATAGCGGGGGCATTGTTCATGTGCCGCAGCGGAATGTGGACATCCTCGACCGCGTTGGAGGCGGCGACTCCTTTGCTTCGGGGCTTATCTACGGCCTGCTTGCCGGCAAGGATATGGAGTGGGCGGTGCAGTGCGGAGTAGCACACGGCGCGCTGGCCATGACTACGCCCGGAGACACCAGCACCGCAACCCTGGCCGAGGTGCTGCGTGTGATGGGCGGTGGAGCGGCGCGCATCTCAAGATAATTGGTTCGCACATTTCAGATTTCGCAGACTAGAAGGAGTGGAACCCAATGAAGATGCTTGAAATGGCGGACGCCATCCGTTTTCGCACCATGACTACCGGGGAGTTGCGCGAGACCTTTCTTATCTCGGACCTCTTTCAACCCGGCAAGATTGATCTGACCTACGTCGATCTGGATCGCGCGGTGATCGGCTCCGCGGTACCGGCCAAAGAGCCTCTGCGCCTGCCCACTGACGACGCTCTCAAGGCGAAGTATTTTACCGAGCGGCGCGAGCTGGGCATCCTGAATATCGGCGGCGCGGGCAAAGTCACTGTGAACGGCAAAGCATACGAGATTCCCCGGCTCGATGCCCTGTATGTGGGCCGGGGCAACGAAGAGATTGTCTTTTCCAGCGCCGACGCGGCTCATCCGGCGGAGTTCTATCTGCTCAGCTATCCCGCTCATATGGTGTATCCCACCCAGCTCATCCACTCCGCGGAGTCGCAGAAGACCAGCCTGGGATCGCCGGCGACGGCCAATGAACGCGTCATTACCCGGCTGATTCATCTGGAGGGGACGCGCAGTTGCCAACTGGTGATGGGCTTCACGCATCTGGCAACCGGCAGCGTCTGGAACACGCTGCCCGCGCACACCCATGCGCGGCGCTCGGAGATTTATATGTACTTCGACGTCGAGCCGGAGCAGCGCGTGATTCACCTGATGGGGCCGGCCAAAGAGACGCGCGACATCGTGGTCGCCAACAAGCAGGTGGTCGTCTCGCCCGGCTGGTCGATTCACGCCGGCGTGGGGACCAAGAACTATACCTTCTGCTGGGGCATGGGCGGAGAAAACCAGGTCTACAGCGACATGGACGCCTTGGCGAT
>Ga0326727_10026242_pt1 | contig 10829 bp, 7 predicted proteins | sample MB2enrmetagenome_FD_207643 | JGI IMG/M metagenome (GOLD analysis project Ga0326727, IMG submission 207643) | Lab enriched peat soil microbial communities from McLean, Ithaca, NY, United States - MB29MY | ecosystem: Environmental > Terrestrial > Soil > Wetlands > Peat | place: USA: New York... | reverse complement strand
GGTTTTGCCGAGCATAAGGGCTATTCGACGCCTCAGCATTTTGCCGCAATTGAAAAGCTCGGCGCCTGTCCGATTCATCGCAAGAGTTTTTCGCCGCTCAAGCCGAAGGAATTGGAGTTGTTTTAACCACGGATGAAAACGTTTGGACACGGATGAAGGCGTTAAATCTGTTAAATGGTTAAATGAGTGGAACGTGTAGCGTCTTGCGTTAAAAACTTACCGATCATTAGCGGCTAACCTGCAAAAATGAAATGGTTCAAGAAACTAAAGGCTTCGTTCGGGCGGAGGATCCGGGCGGAACATTTGCGGCGCGGGGAATTGGGCGAGCGCGCGGCCCGGAAATATCTCCGGCGACAGGGGTTGAAATTTCTCACCGCCAATTTCCGGTCGGTACGCGGCGAGATTGATCTGGTCTTTCGTGACGCGGATTGTCTCGTGTTTACCGAGGTCAAAACGCGGTCGTCCGAGGATTGGACGCGGCCGGCGGCGGCGGTGGACCATGAACGGCGTCAGCGGCTCTCGCGGTGCGCGCTGGATTATTTGCGGCTGCTGAAAAATCCGCCGGTGAAAATCCGGTTCGACATCGTCGAGGTGCTGCTGGCCGATGGCGTCGTGCGCGAACTCCGGCATTTGCCCAATTCGTTCCCCATGTCCAAACCGTTGCGGTATGGGTGAGGCGCGGCTGCCGGGCCGTGAAATATGCTTCGACGCACCGGGGCTTCGGGTTTAATTTTTCCGCCGATGGCCGCCGAGACGCAGTTGACTCCCATGATGACGCAGTATCGCCGCATCAAGGGCGAATTGCCCAAGGACGCGCTGCTGCTGTTCCGCCTCGGCGATTTTTACGAGATGTTTTTCGAGGACGCGCAGGTCGGCGCGCAAATTCTCAACCTGGCGCTCACCGCGCGCAACGGCGTGCCCATGTGCGGCTTGCCGCATCATGCCGCCAATGCCTACCTCGGCCGCCTGCTCAAGGCCGGACGCAAGGTCGCCATTTGTGACCAACTGGAGGAGGCGCGTCCGGGCAAACTCGTCAAACGCGAGGTGACCCAGATCCTCAGTCCCGGCACCCACTTCGACGAGCGGATGCTCGTGGCCGACCGGAACAACTTCCTGGCCGCGATTTGTCCCGCGGGCAAGGTTTTCGGCCTGGCGCTGGTGGATTTGACCACCGGCGAGTTTTTGACGACGGAATTGGAAAATGAATCCGCCTTGCTGGCCGAATTGGAACGGCTGCGTCCGGCGGAAGTGATTTATCCGGGCGAGCAAAGCTCAATCCGCGAGTTGCTCGGCGGACAAAAAGCCTCGCGCATTGAACCCCTGAACCCGGTAGGGACGCGCTGCCGCGCGTCCGAGGCCGACCGGCAGGTCGGTCCTCCCGAGGTTCCTGTAGCCGGCCGGGGCCTGTCGGGCCATAGCTGCTCAGCGCTGGCCGGAGCGAAGGCCGATGAGGGGCGCGTCACATCGAATTTCGGGTGGATCGCCAATGGGTATGACGACTGGACCTTCGCGCCGGAAACCGCGCAGTTCACCGTGCGCGACCACTTTAAAGTGGCTTCGCTCGACGGCTTTGGCCTGAAGGACCGACCGGCGGCCATTGGTGCGGCAGGCGGCGCGTTGCATTATCTCGCCCAACAGTTGCGCCGGGACGTGCGCCATCTCACGCGGCTTTCGTTCTACCGTCGCAATGATTATCTGGCCCTGGATTACTCGACGCTCCGGCACCTGGAAGTCCTCGAACCGTTGCGACAGGACGCGCCGCGGAACGCGTCGCTGTATGGCGCGGTCAACCGCACCGTAACCCCCATGGGCGCGCGGTTGCTGCGCCATTGGCTGTCGCAACCGCTCGCCGCCGTGGACCCGATTCGCCGCCGGCAGGATGCCGTCCAAACGTTTATGGAAAATTCGTCCGGCTTGGACGGCTTCCGTACGCAGCTCGCCAATGTGCGCGATTTGGAACGAACCGTGGGCCGGTTAAGCGCCGGCAGCGGTAACGCCCGCGACCTCATCGCCTTGCGAATGGCGCTGGAACAGATTCCCGGATTGAAACATACGCTCGCCGGCGTAGGACAGGCTTCCAGCCTGTCTCCATCTTCAATGCATGAGTTGCCCAAACTTAATGAAGAGGCGGAAAAGACCGGGACAGGCGCGACGTCCGTCCTACTGCACGAACTCGGCGCTCAACTCACCGAACTGCCCGCGTTGATTGAGTTGATTGCCCGCGCCATCGTGGATGACCCGCCGCTGGCGGTGAAGGAAGGCGGCATGATCCGCGACGGCTTCGACTCGGCGCTCGACGAATTGCGCGGCGCCACCCGCGGCGGGAAGGATTGGATCGCCAAATTGCAGGCGGATGAAATCGCCCGCACCGGCATCGCTTCGCTCAAGGTGCGGTTCAACTCGGTTTTCGGCTACTACCTTGAAGTCACCAAGGCGAACCTCGACAAGGTGCCGCCTCATTACCTTCGCAAGCAGACCATCGCCAACGGCGAGCGTTACATCACGCCGGAGTTGAAGGAAATGGAAGGCAAAATTCTGGGCGCCGAGGAACGCAGTGTGAAGCTGGAGTACGAACTGTTCCAGCGCGTGCGTGAGGAAGTGCTCGGGGAGATGGGCAAAATCCAGCAGACCGCCGCGGCCCTGGCGCAATTGGACGTACTGGCGTCGTTTGCCGAAACCGCGCGCCTGCACGACTATTGCCGGCCACGGGTGGCGGATGCCGGCGTGTTGCAAATCCGCGATGGCCGCCATCCGGTCCTGGAGCAGAGCCTGCAGGACGAACGATTTGTGCCGAACGATGCGGCGCTGGCGAGTGCCACATCGTTCGGAGTCCCGCCTTCAGGCGGTCCGGCGTCGGCCACAAAACCGGCCACGCCGCCTGAAGGCGGAACTCCCAACCTGCCGCAGATTGCTTTGATCACCGGCCCGAACATGGCGGGCAAGAGCACCTACCTCCGGCAGGTGGCCCTCATCACGCTGCTCGCGCAAACCGGGTCCTTCGTGCCGGCGGCCGAGGCGCGGATTGACCTGGTGGACCGCATCTTTACCCGCATCGGCGCGAGTGACGACCTGGCGCGCGGCCAATCCACCTTCATGGTTGAAATGACGGAGACGGCGAACATCCTGAACCACGCCACGCCGCGCAGCCTGGTCGTGCTGGATGAAATTGGCCGCGGCACCAGCACGTTCGACGGCTTGAGCCTGGCGTGGAGCGTGGTGGAATACCTGCATCATCAGGCCGGCGCCAAAACCCTGTTTGCCACGCATTATCACGAACTCACCGAACTGGCGCAACGCCTTCCCCGGCTGAAGAATTTGAACGTGGCCGTGCGCGAATGGCGCGACCAGATTGTTTTCCTGCGCAAAATCGTCGAAGGCGGCACGGATAAAAGTTACGGCATCCACGTGGCCCGGCTGGCGGGTGTGCCCAGGGAAGTGTTGGAGCGCGCCAAGGTGATTCTCGGCAATCTGGAAGCATCCGAACTGACCCCCGAAGGCAATGTGCGCCAATCCCGCCGCCAGCACGACCGCGATCAGCTCAACCAACTGGCCCCGCCGCCGCAGATGGATTTGTTTTCGGGGACCTGAACACCCCTTTTCCAGCCGAAATTGAGCATTTTTGTGATTGAACGCAGCTTGGAACAATGCAGGCACGCTCCCCATCGGGGGCGTGCTCTTTTTTGCGCTAAAAGAACTGCGCCGGGCGGCCCGAACGTGTTAAAACGTCCGGGAAATGAAAACGGTCATTATTCCAGAACGTTGGCGAAAGTTCGAAATTCCCGGACGCGTCAGCTTGGAAACGGGCAACGGCGGCCTGCCCAAAATCATCGTTACCACCGGCTGGAGCACCGCGGAAATTTACCTTCATGGCGCGCAAGTCACGGACTTCAAAAAAAACGGCGAACCGCCGCTGCTGTTTCTGAGCGCCCGGAGCTGGTTTGCGCCGGGCAAATCAATCCGCGGCGGCGTGCCGATTTGTTATCCGTGGTTCGGGCCGCGCGCGGGCGAAACGGCGCACGGACTGGTGCGCTTCCTGGCGTGGGAATTGGCGGACACTTCCGCCGCAAAAGACAGCGCGGTCACCATTCGTCTGCGTTTACCTGGGAACTCCATGAAGCCGGAGTGGTCCGCCCTGCAAACGGAGTTCATCGTGACCGTCGCGGACACGCTGACGATGGAATTGGCCGCGACCCACGAAGGTGGCGGCGCCCCTTTGACGGTGGAAAGTTGTCTGCACACTTACTTCCAGGTGGGCGACATCGGCGCCGTCTCCCTTGCCGGCCTGCAAGGCGCGCCGTTCGACGATTTCGCCGCCGGCGCCAACGGCGCGCGCAAACCCGGAGCGGATGACGTGCTGCGCATTACCCGTGAAACCAATCGTGTCTATCCCGGCCACTCCGGCACGGTGGAAATCCGCGACGAACAGCTTAAACGGGTGACGCGCGTGGAGAAATTCAACTCGCGGTCCACGGTGGTGTGGAATCCGTGGACGACGCAGAAGCTGCCGGACGATTTTGACCCGGCGGAATACCGGAGCATGGTCTGTGTGGAATCCGGCAATGTGAAGCAGAACCGGTTGTCACTGGCGCCCGGCGAAACGGCGGCGTTGAAAGTGGTCTTGAGCAGCCGCAAGTTGTGACCGCATTTCGGGAAAAATGATTTCCGTCATCGAACATCAGCCGGCGGGAGCCAGCCTCGACCTGATAAGGCAGGTCGAGGAGATCTTTTCGCCGAAAGGAATTCTGTCCCGGGCCAAAAACTTCGAGTTCCGTCCCCAGCAGCAGCAAATGGCCGTGGCGGTCGCGCGCGCCTTGCAGAACCGCGAACATCTCGCGGTGGAAGCCGGCACGGGCGTCGGCAAATCGCTGGCCTATCTGGTGCCGGCCATTCTGTTTGCGGTGGCGCGCAAACAGAAAGCCGTCGTTGCCACGCACACCATCAATTTGCAGGAGCAGCTTACGGAAAAGGACCTGCCGATGCTGGCCGGCGTGCTGGGCGCGTTGAAACCGCCGGTGAAATTTCAGTTCATCATGCTCAAAGGCCGCGCCAATTATCTCTGCACGCGCCGCCTGCAAAAAGCCATCCAGCAAAGCGCCGGCTTGTTCACCTCATCCGAGGCGGCGGAACTCCAGCGCATTTACGAGTGGTCCAAGCAGACCAAGGACGGCAGCCTGTCCGACTTCGATCTGGAGCCGGACCCCAAAGTGTGGGCGCAGGTTTGTTCCGAGCGCGGCCTGTGCTCGCCCAAGGTTTGCGGCTATCCCTCCGATTTCGCCAAAGACCACGACCTCTGTTTCTATCAGCGGGCCCGGAGTCGGATTCTTTCCTCCGACGTGCTGGTGTTGAATCACACGCTGTTTTTCACCCTGCTCGGCGGCCTGGACGAGGAGTTGGACGGCGGCATCCTGTTCAAAAACGACTTCGTGATTTTCGATGAGGCCCATCAGATGGAGCAGGTGGCCTCCCGGCACATCGGCCTGAGCGTATCGAGCAGCCAGGTGCGGTTCGCCTTGAACCGGCTCTGGAATCCGCGCACCGAAAAGGGCCTGCTCGGCACGCTGCGCCAGGGGCCGGCGGCGAACCTGGTCGCCGACGTGCTGGAGGAGACGGAACAATTCTTTGAAAACGTGGAAAACGCGTGCGAGGACATCCGGCGGCGCGCCAAGCGCGATAGCTTCGGCAGTGGCGAAGACGCCCGGACCCGCGCCTGGACCGAATTGCGCATTCGCCGGCCGGAGTTGGTGAAGGACAACGTGACACTGCCGCTCCAGCGCCTCCGCGAAGCCGTCAGCGACTTGATCAAACTGAGCGAGGACAGTGAAATGGGGCAGGAACTCATGGAGTGGAACCGGCGGTTGGCAGAATTGCGCGACGAAGTGAAGGTCTTTCTCGAACAGACCGCCGGTGATCATGTTTATTGGGTGGAGCGGGGCGGTAAAGCCCGTCAAAACCTCGCGCTGAACGCCGCGCCGATTGACGTGGCCGGGTTCCTGCGTCGGCGGCTGTTTGAAAGCGATACCAGTGTCATCATGACCAGCGCCACGCTGGCCACCGTAGGACAGGCGTCGCGCCTGTCTCCAGCTTCAAAAGAAGGAGCGGGAAAGCCAGAGACCGGCGCGACGCCTGTCCTACCAAAAGAAGAGACCCAGAAACCAGAGACCGGCGCGACGCCTGCCCTGCGAAAGAGCGACGCGCTCGCTTATTTCGTCAAGCGCGTCGGGGCCGAGTCCGCCGCGCAACTCCAGGTTGGCACGCCCTTCGATTACGAGCGCCAGATGAAGATCTTCGTCGCGCAAAAAATGCCCGACCCGCGCACGGCCGCTTATACTGATGCGCTCGAACATTGGATCGAGCACTTCGTGCGCCTGACGCATGGCAAGGCGTTTGTGCTTTTCACCAGCTACCGGCTCATGCGGGAACTCAGCGGGCGGATGGCGGCGTTTTTCGACCGGCTCCGCATCACCTGTTTCATTCAGGGCACCGGCATGCCGCGCTCGACCATGCTGGAAAAATTCAAGGACGACGTGGACTCGGTGTTGTTCGGCACCGACAGTTTCTGGCAGGGCGTGGACGTGCCGGGCGCGGCGTTGAGCAACGTCATCATCACCCGGCTGCCGTTCGCAGTGCCGGACCATCCGCTCATCGAAGCGCGCATCGAGGCGATTGAGGCGCGCGGCGGCAACTCCTTCGCCGAATTTTCCCTGCCCGAGGCGATCCTCAAATTCCGCCAGGGAGTGGGCCGGCTGATCCGCTCCCGCACCGATACCGGCATCGTCGTGGTATTGGACAACCGGATTCTGACGAAGCAATACGGCCAGTCGTTTCTCGCCGCGCTGCCCAAATGCCCGGTGGAAATTGTTTGAACATCAATCAGTCCACACTGAATCCCTGTTCCCGGAACCGCTGGAGCTTGTAAATCAACGCCCGGCGGCTGATGCCCAGGGCCTTCGCGGTTTCGGTGCGGTTGCCCTCATGTTGCTTCAACGCCTGCAGGATGGCTTGCCGCTCGATTTCCTCCAGGTGCCGGGCGTCATTGGCGGGCGCCGCGGCGGCGGGCTCGCCGATCCCCCCGGCCTCGCGCACGCGCGTGGGCAGATGTTCCGGCAGAATCAATTCGCTGCGCGACAACAACACCGCCCGCTCGATCGCATTGCGCAGTTCGCGGACGTTGCCCGGCCAGGTGTAACGCTCCAGACACGTGGCGACCGTCTCCGAAAAGCGCGCGCGGCCCTTGGTCAGCTCTTCCACGAACCCCCGGGCCAGCGGCAAAATGTCCTCCCGCCGCTCCCGCAACGGCGGCACGTTCAATTCCACCACATTCAACCGGTAAAACAAATCCTCGCGAAAACGTCCTTGTTTGACTTCATCCTCCAGATTGCGGTTGCTCGCCGCCAGGATGCGCGCGTTGGTGTGGATTTCGCGGTTGGAACCGACGCGCTGGAAGCTTCCGTTCTGGGTCACGCGCAGCAGCTTGGCCTGGAGTGCCGGCGACATCTCAGCCACCTCATCCAGAAAAATGGTGCCGTCGTTCGCTTCCTCAAATCGCCCGATGCGTTGCGCGTGGGCGCCGGTGAAGGCGCCTTTTTCGTGTCCGAAGAGTTCGCTCTCCAGGAGCGTTTCCGGAATGGCGGCGCAATTGACCTTGATCAACGGGCCCGCCGCGCGCGGACTCCAGGCGTGAATCACGTCGGCCACGATCTCCTTGCCCGAGCCGCTCTCGCCGGTGATGAGCACGCGGGTTTCGGACGGCGCCACCAGCGAGGCGTCGCGGAACACCGCCTGCATCAGCGGACTGCGGGCCACCACAAAAGCCGGCAGCGGCTTTTCCGCCTCATAACGCAGCGCCGCGGGCTGGGTAAGGCCGACCGCCCGCCGCACCGAGGCCAGCAATTCATCGAGGTCAATCGGCTTGGCCAGATAGTTCACCGCGCCATCGCGCATCGCGGCCACGGCGTCGCGGATGTCGGTAAACGCGGTGACCAGCAGGACGGGCAGGGTGGCGTGTTCCTCGCGCGCCCGCCGCAGCGTTTCCAGGCCGCTGAGACCCGGCATCCGCACGTCGGAAATCATCATCGCAAATTTTCCCGTGCGCAGCATTTCGAGCGCGTGTTCACCGGAATCGGCCAGCGCGGTCTCAAACCCCTGGCCCCGCAGAAATGAATTCAGCAGACTGCGCTGGCCCGGATCATCGTCCACGATCAAGATGCGCGGCGTCTCGGATGTCATGCCGTCAACCTAATCCAACCCGCCCCTCGCCAAAAGGAATTTTCAAACCAGACACGTAGGACAGGCGTCGCGCCTGTCTCTGACTTAAAGAAGAGCCGCCTTGAGGCGAAGGTTTTAAAATGGACGCTGTCCTACGCAGGTTCCAACGTCATCGGCTCGTCGTGATTCAGGTGGTTTTCGCACACCCGGAAAAGCTCTGCCCTGGACGTCACCCGGCGGATTTCAAACAGGAATTTTTCACCGACCCCGTCCCCGATGAAATTCAGAAACTTTTTCATCCGCTGCACCTGCGCCAGTTCCTTCGCGCCCGGCGTGATTTCGTGCTCCCACAACTGGCGCACGTACGCCAGCACGTCGCGGCCCACCGGCAGTTTCACTTTTTCGCCGCGAAGTTCGACGCGGATTTGGTCAAACAACCACGGATTGCGGATGGCGCCGCGTCCGATCATCAAGCCGCGCGCGCCCGATTCCGCAAGCAGTTGTTTCGCCTGTGCGGCGCCATGGACGTTGCCATTGGCCAGCACGGGACATTTCAATTCGCGCACCGCCCGGGCAATCAAATCATAGCGCACGCCGGGCCGGTACATTTGCGCGACCGTGCGCGCGTGCACGGTGAGCAGGTCAATTGGATGTTTCGCGAACAACGGCAACAGGACGTCGAATTCAGCGGGTGAATCAAAACCGATGCGCGTCTTGACCGTGAACGGCGTGGCCACTGCGTCGCGCAATGCGCCCAGAATCGTGTCTATTTTCTGCGGCTCGCGCAACAGGCCGCCGCCCGCGCACTTGCGATACACGACCGGGGCGGGACAGCCAAGGTTCAACTCAATCGCCGCGACGGGGTAACGCTGCAATTCCAGGGCCGTACGGACGAGGGCGGGAACGTCGTTGCCGATGAGTTGCGCCACCACCGGCCGGCCGGTCGGATTTTCCACGATGGAACGCAAAATCCACTTTTCCGGCCGGGATGTGCCGTGTACGCGCAAGTACTCCGTCCAATACGCGTCGGCGCCGCCGTAATCCGCCATCACCCGCCAGAACTCCAGCGTGGTCACGTCCTGCATCGGTGCCAGCGCCAGCAATGGCGGGCCACCGCGGAGCAGGGTGGAAAAGGCTTCAGCCGGTGTCACGCGGGGCAAAAGTTAACCGAAATTGACCGAAATTCACAGAAATTCAACGACTTACGCGAACGGTTCTGCGAATAGTTCTTGCCTTTGCCATGGTTCTCTCCAAGCTGGCGCGCTTGCATGACTCAACGCATCTTTATCGGCACGGATAGCGGCGCGACGACGTCCAAATTTGCCGCTGTCCGCGACGATGGCGAGCCGGTGAGCACCCAGTTGCTCCAGTATCCCACCCACTCCCAGAATGGGCGCGCAGCCGTCATTGCCGATTGGATTTCGGGCATCAGTGCGTTTCTCGAACAAAATCGGCTCCATTGGTCGCAGGTCCAGGGCGTTGGTCTGGCGATTCCCGGTCCGTATCTGCGGTATGGGGTGCTGGGGAAAATGGCCAATTTCCCGGCAAGTTTCAGCGGCTGGGACGTGCACGCTGATTTCAGCGCGGCCCTGGCCAAACAAGCCGGCCGCCCGCTGGCCTTGGCCGTAGGCAACGATGGCCATTGCGGCGGGGTGGCCGAGGCGCGCATCGCGCGCGCCAACCGCAAACTGTCGGTGCTCATGCTCATCCCCGGTTCGGGTCTGGGCAGCGCATTTGTGGAACAGAATGGACTCCCGCTGACCGGCGAGACGCTCACCGCCATGGAAACCGCGCACATGGCCGCTCCCTTGCATCTCTTCGGTCTGGCCGGTCCGCCCATCCCGTGCGGCTGCGGCCGCAACTGGGGCTGCATCGAACCTTACACCACCATTTCCGGCTTGGCGCATTTGTTGGCGGAGGAACTGAAGAAGCATCTCGGCCACGAACTCGGAACCTCCACCGCGCCGATGAAGGAAAAAGTTTTGTCGCTGCGCAGCCGGGCGCAAAAGGGTGACGCGCTCGCGCTGGCGATTTTCGATTTCCAGGCGCGCGCCCTGGGTTATCACGTTGCGAACCTTGCGATGCTTCTGGATCCGGGTATCGTCATCATTGGCGGCGGGCTGATGGATCAGCAGGCCACCACGCCGGAATTCCGCGAGCGTTACCTGCGCCAGCTCCGCGAAACGGCCTGGCCGTATCTCTGGCCCGCCCAACGCCAATCGCTCGAAATCGTCCCGGCGGTGTTGGGCGATTTATCGCAGGCCATCGGGGCCGCCCTGCTGGCGCTTTACCAGAGCCAGCGGCAAGCTTGACGGCGCGAAGGGGGCGCATCTGGGAAGTTCCCCCAAACGCAAAGCCTCGCGGCGCGCGGCGTTTACGCCGCTTCCGCACCGCAAGCTGATACATCAATCGTTTGATCCAACTGCTTTCGTATGCCGAAGCGGCCTGAAGGCCGCGCGCCGGGGTAGCTTGTCAGTCGCACCTGCAACGCGGCTGATCTTGCAAAACTGTTGCCGGAGGGATGGCCGCGGCGTAGCATCGCCCCATTTTCAAACTGGGGCCAATGAGCTTAGCACGTCTCGCAAAATGTCACGCCGGCACCGCCGTGTGCGTGTCCCTCGTTT
>Ga0326727_10026241_pt1 | contig 10829 bp, 7 predicted proteins | sample MB2enrmetagenome_FD_207643 | JGI IMG/M metagenome (GOLD analysis project Ga0326727, IMG submission 207643) | Lab enriched peat soil microbial communities from McLean, Ithaca, NY, United States - MB29MY | ecosystem: Environmental > Terrestrial > Soil > Wetlands > Peat | place: USA: New York... | reverse complement strand
TCTACGCTGGGGACCTCCATGCCGACATAGAAGCTATCGTATGTTTCCCAATCCACTGAGGTCACACGCTTGTCATCCCACGTAACCTCTTCCAGAAGGGCGCGGCTCGTGCCTTGCAGAATACCGCCCTCAATCTGGTTGCGCAGGCCATCCGGATTGGAGATCGGGCCGCAATCCACTGCGGCTGTGAACCTTCTGGGTTGGACGCGGCCGCTTGCCAAGTCGACCGTTACTTCCGCCACCAGTGCGGCATATCCATTGTGGCCCTCATAAGCCACGCATGCGATTCCGCGTCCGCTTACCGTACCGCTCCGCGCCTGGTTTGGCCGGGGTGAGGCGCGTTTCTCCCATTTGGCCGCCTCCGCCGCCGCTTTCACCACGCCAATGATTCGCGGGTCCCGCAGATGCCGCAGCCGCAGGGCCACCGGATCCGCTCCTACCTGGGCCGCGATTTCGTCCATAAAGCATTCATGAGCAAAGGTGTTCTGGATTCGCACCGGCGAGCGCAGGGGGCCGGTGAAGAAGGGCGACGCCACGGCATGCGTCAGCACGCGCTCGCTGCGCACGCTTCCCCCACCGCCACATTTACCGCCAATGCAGCCGGCCAGATAGGAGGGCACCGCGTTGGCGTTGTTCCGCAGTTCGCCCGCCGGCTCTGCGGCGGCATGCGGCGTTACGGTTTCCGGCGTGTACCCGGCCAATAGTCCGGTAATCAGATTACCCGGGCGTTCGTAGCCGGGCCGGCCTCCGCGCACCGCCACCCAGCTCTCGCAGTCCCAAACTACGATCTCACCGTTATGAGCAATACCGGCACGCTGCTCAATAGCGCAGGCCGATCCAAAGTTCTCCCAAGCCATTTCATCTTGCCGCGAAAGCTGGACGCGAACCGGGCGGCCGACGGCATGGGAGAGGAGCGCGGCGTCAAAGGAAACCGCATCGGCGCCGTTGAGGCCGTAACAGCCCGAGCCTCGCACATAGATGACGCGCACACTCTCCAGCGGCGCACCCAGAAGCTTAGCCACAATGCTTCGTGTGGGATACACCGATTGCGTGGCGGACCACACCGTCGTCTGGCTCGGCCTGACGTCGGCTACGGCACAGGAGGCGCCAAGTGATCCGTGCAACTGATAGGGATAAATGTAGGTCGCACGCACCACTGTTCCGGCCGCCGTGAGCTTTTGTTCCACATCTTTCGAGTCGACCATCAAAACGTCGCGCGATGGCTGTTTGAGCAGGTTGTCGTAGAAGGTCTTCTGCGCCGGCAGCCCTATGCCCGGGTTCCACTTTATTTTGAGCTGGTTGGCGGCTTGGACCGCTTGGTATTGCTTTTCGGCAACCACTCCGACGAAATCTTTCCGCACTACCACCTTGACCACCCCGGGGACCTGGCGGACTGAATTTTCGTCCACGCTGGCAACGGTAGCTCCTACCTCGGGCGGCCGCACCACCCGGCCATGAAACATCCCCGAAACGCGGACGTTGTGAACGAATTCAAATTGCCCCGTCATGAGCGCCGGGCGGTCCAGGGAGGGCACCGGTTTGCCCAGCACCGTCCACTGCGCCAGCGAGCGCCGCTTAGCGCTGGGGTTCAGAGGCAGGTTAAAGCGTTGGCCGCCAATGAGTTCCCCATAGCTGACCCGGCGGCCGGTCTTTCCCGTAATGAGCCCGCCCGCCGCCGTGAGTTGGTTGTCCGGTTCACCCAGGCGCTTTGCCGCCAAGGCGATTAGCGCCTCCCGCGCCGTTGCCGCGGCCTGAGCCAGATTGGCCGAATTGAAGTTCACCGGAGTAGATTGGCTCCCGGATGTAGTTCCCTGGTCTGGAGCAACTGAGGTGTCGCATTGAATCAATTTCACGCGTTCCAACGGCACACACAGTTCTTCGGCCACCAACTGCGTCTGCGCCGTGAACATCCCCTGCCCAAAGTCGCACTTGCCGGTATAGGCCGTTACCGTGCCGTCGGCCGAGACGGCAAGCCAGGAATCGAGCTTGGCGGGATCGATGTGCGAAGCATGCGTTTCAAACGGGCCTTGCGCCACGGCCAACGGACCGGCTAAGGCCGCAACGCTGAAACTCACCAGCAGCACGCCGGAACTCTCCAGAAACTCACGTCGGGAGACGCTCATACCTTCCTCGTGCCGGCATACTTGCGAATCGCACGCAGCATACGCACATGGGTAAAGCAGCGGCATAGCACGCCGCCGAGGGCTTCGCGGATTTCCTGGTCGGAGGCCTGCGGTTTTTCGTCTAGCAGGGCCTTTGCGGTCAGGATTACGCCACTGAGGCAGAAACCGCACTGGGCGGCGCCCTCCTCAATAAAGGCCTGTTGAATGGGATGGGGGGGTCCGGGCGTACCCAGCCCTTCCAGGGTCGTAATCTCGTCCTGCCCGACCGCGCTCATCGGCATGACGCAAGAGCGCATTGGTTGGCCTTGCACCAGGACCGTGCAGGCTCCGCATTGCGCCATGCCGCACCCGAATTTCGGACCCCGCAGCCCAAGTTCGTCGGCCAGAACGTACAACAGCGGAGTCGCCGGATCGACGTCGACGGTGTACACACGGCCGTTAACACGAAGAGAAATCTTGCTCATCACAACCCTTGTAGGGGAATTTGGGATTTGGGAATTCGGATTTGGGATTTGAAAGCCAACCTGCGCGGGTCCCTGCCCTGTTCTTAGCGATAGTGGCGTGACGAACAAATTCCCAATCCGACATCTGGAATCCCGAATAATAGGGATTAGATGGCCCTTATGACGATAAGGGCTTCTCTTGGGCTCCAAAAAGAACAAACCGACTCATCGCTATCCGATGAGCCGGTTTCGTCGGGAAGGTGTAGCTCAATCCGTTACTTGTTGACTGACTTAGGCAGGCAAACCGCGGTAAGTCCCCCCGCACATACGATCACCGCCATGACAATCATCGGAATCAAGTTAGTGTGGGTCACATCCTTCAAGTAGCCGACCACAGCCGGGGCGACAAAGCCACCCAGGTTGGCGACGGAATTGATGGTAGCAATTCCCGCGGCGGCAGCCGTCCCGGCAAGAAACGACGTGGGAATCGCCCAGAACATGGGTGAAGCCGGAATGATTCCGGCAGCCGCGATCGACAACAGAATGATGGCAAGCGTCGTATGCGTACCCGCCATCATGCTCAGCACCAGGGTTATGGCGCCAATAATTAATGGCCCGCCGGCATGCCAGCGGCGCTCGCGATGCCGGTCTGCTGACGCTCCGAGCGCCACCATCGAGATGGCGACACAGATATAGGGAATGGCCGTCACCAAGCCGATGTTCAACACGCTGCTAATGCCGGCCGCCTTGATGAGGGTCGGCATCCACATGGTCAGCGCATATTGGCCCAAAGAGCAGGTGAAGTAGATCCAGCACATCAACCAGATGCGGGCATCGCTAAATACCGCCAATAGCGATGGATGTTCTTTCTTCTGCTGGCTCTCCGCCGCGATGTCGCCCTCTACAATCTGTTTTTCCTGTTCGCTCAGCCACTTGGCATCGCGCACCCGGCTGTCCAGGTAGAACATGCAGGCGACGCCGACAATGAACGCGGGCACCGCTTCCAGCAGAAACATCCACTTCCAGCCGTGCCAGCCAAACAGGCCGTGAGTAAAAGCCATGATGCTGCCGGAGAGCGGACCCCCGATGATCCCTGCCATCGGAATTCCCACCATGAAGGCGCCGGTCATCTTGGCGCGCCGGTGCGCAGGAAACCAATAGGTCAGGTACAAAATAATCCCCGGGAAAAAGCCGGCCTCAGCCGCCCCCAGCAGGAAGCGAATGGCATAGAACTGGAAGGGGGTCTTTACGAAGAGGGTGAGCGCGGAAATGACTCCCCAGGTAATCATAATGCGCGCTATCCAGACGCGCGCCCCAACTCGGTGCAGGATCATGTTGCTGGGTACTTCGAAGAAGAAATAACCGATAAAGAATATCCCGGCGCCGAGCCCGTACACGGTTTCGCTGAACCTCAGGTCGGTCAGCATCTGGAGCTTGGCGAATCCGACGTTAACCCGATCCAGATACGCCACCAGATAACAGAGAATAAGAAACGGCATCAGCCGTACGGTTACTTTGCGATAAGTAGCATTCTCAAATTCAAGCGAAGCCTGCATTGCCGGCTGCGCCCCTTGTGCGACCTTCGTAGTTGTATCAGCCATTGGGAAGCTCTCCCTGCAGGATTGGAATATCACGCACGCAACTTGCCTGTGGATTATTGCATGCTATAGCGGGTTTTCGGTAAATACACTTTCTAAGTACCTGGGGTGAAACCCTGCCTTGCGCCCGGGCTATGGAGCGCGGTAAAAGGGATGTCGCCCATGTCGGCGGAAGCGCCATATTGGTGGAATCACCATGTTACCGGGTGCGGGTGTGCCACCCTAGCGCGGTTTTGGCAAGGTGGGTATAACCAGCAAGAGGATGGCAGGAGCATGAGAAGCGCAAAAATCCTCGCCAGGCCCGACGGGATGTTCTGTCGCGGCCTGTTCAAGTCCATGGGTTATTCGGACGACGATTTGTCCCGGCCCCTCATCGGCATAGCGAATTCGTGGACCAATCTGGTGCCTGGCCACCTCAACCTGCGGCAGGTCGCCGAATCGGTGAAGGAAGGGATATACCGCGGGGGAGGCACGCCCGTCGAGTTCGGCGTTATCGCTGCTTGCGATGGAATCGCCAATGGCCATGAAGGGATGCGTTACATCCTGCCTTCCCGGGAATTGATCTGCCATTCGATTGAGGTTATGGCCCAGGCTCATAAGCTGGATGCCTTAGTGCTGCTGGGCTCGTGCGACAAAATTGTTCCCGGCATGTTGATGGCGGCGGCACGCCTGGATATACCCGCCATCTTCGTGCCCGGCGGACCCATGCTCGGTGGCATCGAATTTGACGGCCGGAAGACCGATCTCACTTCCCTGGATGAAGCCCGCGCCATGCTCAGCTCGGGGAAGATCAGTGAAGATGAGTTTTATGCCCTGGAAGATCTCTGCGGCCCGTCTTGCGGATCCTGTTCCTTTTTTGGCACCGCCAATACCATGTGCTGCCTGGCCGAAGCTCTCGGCATGACCCTGCCGGGAGGGGCGCTGATTCCGGCCGTTCATCCCGACCGGATGCGCTTGGCGCAGGCCTCCGGACGGGCTATCTGCGAAATGACCAGGTGTGAGGTCGGCGCCCGGAGAATCCTTGGCAAAGAGTCCCTGGAGAATGCCGTCAAGGTCTGCCTGGCAATCGGCGGCTCCACCAACGCCGTTTTACACCTCCCCGCCATCGCCTACGAGGCGGAGGTCGAAGTCGATATTATTGAAGCCTTTAGCCGCTTCAACAAGACCACTCCGTACATCGCCAAGGTAAACCCCGCCTCGAAATGGGACATGGAAGATTTCTGGAAGGCCGGCGGCATTCCCCGGGTCATGGCGCACATGCAGTCATTGCTGAATGCCCAGGCACTGACTTGTACCATGAAAACGGTTGCTGAGAACATCGCCGGCTACCGGTACAAGTTTCCGGATAACCCGGAAGTAATCCGAACCTTGGCGCAACCCTTCAGTGCCACCGGAGGGTTGGCGGTTCTCCGCGGGAACCTCGCCCCGGACACCGCCATCAGCAAACCCGGCGCCATCGACCCCAGCGTTCGCCGGTTTACCGGAACCGCCCGGGTATACGACTCGGAAGAACTGGCTAACGAGGCCATTCTGGAGGGACGGGTCGTTGCCGGCGACGTAGTGGTAATCCGCTACGAGGGACCGAAAGGCGGCCCCGGCATGCGGGAGATGTACAAGGCCATGAAATTCATGTACGGCCGGGGGCTGGCGAAAACCGCAGCCCTGGTCACCGATGGGCGGTTTTCCGGAACCAACAAGGGATGTTTCGTGGGACACGTTTCGCCCGAAGCCGCCGAGGGCGGCCCCATCGCCATAGTGCGCGACGGCGATCGGATTACCATTGACGTCGATGCCGGGGTCTTGCATCTGGATCTGACCGACCAGGAAATCAAGGACCGAACAGCCGCCTGGCATCCTCCAGAACCCAAAATCAAGCGAGGCTACCTGGCGCTTTATTCAAAACTCGCCAGCTCCGCCTCGCAAGGGGCCGTGATTCGGTCTTAAACCGGTCCCGATAGCTTCGGAGTTCGGCGCACGTGTTGTGCGTCCGGCCCTTTGCGCCGGCAATACGCACCCTCGGTCTCATAACCGTTTGGAGCTGGCGCAAAGGACCGGGCACCCTTACCAAGGTTCGTCACAAAGCTGACTTTTTGCGCACTCTGTTCAGCCGCGGGGGCCCGAACTGAAGCCCCGCAGATTTACGTTTCTTCTCAACCACGCCGAATCTCCTTAGTTAATTGACTATGTCAACTTAGTAGTAGACAATGTCAACATATCTAGCCCGGGAGAATTGCCATGGCAGACCTGGTTTCCGATGGCCGGATTGAGGCAGTACGAAGTTTTAACCGCTTTTACACCCGAATTATCGGATTATTGCAGGAAGGGCTCCTGGATAGCGATTTCTCGCTGACCGAGGTACGGGTGTTGTATGAAATCGCCCATCGGCGGAATCCCACCGCCAGCGAAATCCTGAAGGAGCTGGGACTGGATCGCGGATACTTGAGCCGTATCCTGGCAAAGTTTCAGCACCGCGGCCTGCTCGCCAAAACCCCCTCCGACTTCGATAGCCGCCAGAATTGGCTGAACCTGACGGCGCGCGGCCAAAAGGTCCTTTCCCCTCTGGAAAAACGTTCGCAGGCGGAGGTAGCGGCCATGCTGAATGCTCTTCCCGTCCCCGACCAGGACCGTCTGGTCGGGGCGATGCGGACCATTCAGGCGCTCATCGGACCAAAACCCGAGGGTCGGCTGCCATACCTGTTGCGGCCCCACCGGCCAGGCGATATCGGTTGGGTCATCCATCGCCATGGCGTCTTGTATTCGCAGGAATACGGATGGGATGAAACCTTCGAAGCCCTGGTGGCGGAGATTGCGGCTAAGTTCATCCGGAACTTCGACTCCAAACGCGAACGCTGCTGGATCGCGGAAAGGGAGGGCGAAAACGTTGGCTGCGTTTTCCTGGTGAAAAGAACAGAGTCGGAGGGCCAGCTACGCCTCTTGCTGGTTGAGCCTTCGGCGCGGGGATTAGGTATCGGAAAGCGCTTGGTCCAGGAATGCGTTCGCTTCGCCCGTGAGGCCGGCTACCGCAAAATCATGCTCTGGACCAACGATATTCTCCACGCGGCACGCCATATCTATGAAAAAGAAGGGTTTCGTCTGGTGGCAGAGGAGCGCCACCACAGTTTTGGCCACGATCTGGTAGGCCAGAATTGGGAGCTGAAGCTCTGAAAGCACGCGAAGCGGGCTCTTTTTGGTGTCACTTTTTAACTCCGGGTTATCCTCCCACTCCATCGTATGAACCGCCCCGGCGTTGCTGCGGTATGATGCTATCTCCATGAAACGATTCGACCCGATACTGCCACTTGAGGCTGGGCACGGATGAGCTGGGCCACCTTGCTTGCCCTATCGGTCGCGCTGGCGCTGGATGCGTTCGCCGTGGCGGTGGTCGCCGGGCTGACGCTATCGGTCCTAACCAAGCGGCACTTGTTTCGGCTGAGCTTTCATTTCGGCCTGTTCCAGGCGGGCATGCTGACCGCCGGCTGGCTTATCGGAAGCGCTCTCTATACGTTGGTGGCCGCCATCGCCATCTGGATTGGCTTTGCTCTGCTCGCACTGGTCGGTATCAACGCCATCTGGCATGGGTTCCACGACTCCGGCGAGACGCCCCGCACCACCGATCCCACCTCGGGCTGGCACCTGGTTTTTCTTTCGTTCGCAACCAGTGTAGACGCCCTTGGGGTGGGGCTTTCCCTTGCCATGATACGGGCTTCCATCGCGGTTTCCGCCTGCGCCGTGGGCCTGATGGCCACCACTCTCACCTTGCTGGGCATGCGCTTGGGGCGCCGGGTCAGCACCCTGTGGGGAAAAAGGGTGGAAGCGCTCGGCGGCCTCATTCTGCTGGCCATCGGCGTCAAGATGCTGTGGGACCACCTGCGGGCATGAAATTTGGGATTTCAGAATTGGGATTGGGGGATTTTATGCCGAGTGGTGTACACGCCTACGGCCCACCCGTTAAGGATGAAAAGCCCTTGACCAGGTAGCGCTGGTCTCCAGACCGGCTGTGGCGGGGGGCCTCCAGGCCGGGCCTCCAGGCCCTCGCACAAGCATGCTGCCGGCGTGGACGCCGCCAGCACAGCCGGCCTGGAGGCCAGCGCTACTTTTTTGGCAGAACGCCGAAATGCCGTGAGCCCTCTCAGGCAGCCTGGTTCCGATCGGAACCAGGCTGCCCTGCCTTCTCTTCAGTTGCTTCCTCATTGCGGTCTGACTGTTCCGCCGGACGCTGCCAATCAAAGCGATCGAGCACCTCTAGCGCAATCGAAAGCTCCTTCTCGGTGTAGCCGAGAGAACGGCCTACCGCCTTCGGCGGCACATGGCCAGCATTGGGCTCTTTCCGGGCGGGGGTGGCAAACAGTGCTTTGACGACCCGAGCAACGAATTGGTTTTTCATGGCCTTCAGCCTCCGACTGCAATCTTGCCCAATCGCCAATTATCAGTCCAATAGATTGTAAAGATTGCTATAATCACTTTGGAAGATTGTTATGGAATTGCGGCAACTGGAAATTTTCCGCACCCTAGCCGAAGAGTTGAACTTTACCCGCACTGCGGAGCGCGTGCACTGCGTGCAGTCGAACGTCACCGCGCAGATCCGTTCCCTGGAGGAGGAACTGGGGACACAATTGTTCGACCGCCTGGCCAAGCGGGTGGTGCTGACGGAAGCGGGAAAACGTCTGCTGCCCTATGCGGAAAAAACGCTGACCACGCTGGCCGAGGCTAAACAGGCGCTGTCGCCCAGCACCGTTCCTTCGGGGCCGTTGCGGGTGAGCGCGCCGGAATCGGTGCTTACCTATCGGCTGCCGCGGGTGCTCCGTAAATTCCGCAAACAGTATCCGGACGTTGAATTGATCTTCCGTCCCGACGCTGCTCCGGATCCGAACCTGATCGGGCCTATCGAGGCAGGCCGACTGGATTTAGCCATTCACATGGTGGACGAGATTACGAACCCGCGCCTATCGAGTATCCGTCTGCGCACGGAAAAGGTGCTCTTCGTCGTGGGCCCGGCGCATCCGCTGACAGCCCGAACCAGGATTGCCCCCGAAGATCTGAAGGGACAGACCATGCTTTTGACGGAGGCGGGCTGCGCCTACCGGAAGAAACTGGACGACTTGCTCCTGCTGCGCGGCATCCGCCCGAAGAACACAACGGAATTCAGCAGTGTAGAGGCCATCAAAGGCTGCGTCGGGCTGGCGATGGGAATCGCCTTGCTGCCCGAGATTGTCGTCGCCGCCGAAGTCCGCGAGCGGCGCCTGGCGGTGCTGCGCTGGAGCGGGCCCCCGATGGATATCGCCACCCACGTGATCTGGCACCGGGATAAATGGATCTCCCCCGCCATGAACGCGTTTATAAAAATGCTGGAACAAGAGCTGCAGGAATGAAAATATGTATAGACATTTCTAAGACAGTTTTGCCCCAGGAGAAACCGCCAATGCCGGTCAGCGTGCTTGATTCCCTACTCTTCCGCGATATGTTCGGGACCCGCGAGATGCGCCTGCTGTTTGAAGAGCGGGCTTTCCTGGAACGCTGCATCGAGACCGAAACCGCGCTGGCCCGCGCCCAGGCCAAAGTGGGATTAATCCCTGCGGAAGCGGCGGCCCAGATCACGGCCAGTTGCGCCCTGGACAAGCTTGATTTCGAGCGACTGCGCAAGGAAACGGAGATTGTCGGTTATCCCATTCTTCCCCTGGTGCGGCAACTGAGCGAAATGTCAGGAAAAGGGGGCGGGTACGTCCACTGGGGCGCCACCACCCAGGACATCATGGACACCGCTGTGGTTTTGCAATGCCGGGCGGCCCTGTCTCAACTGGAAAGCCGGCTGGCGGACCTGCGACAGTCCCTGCGGACGCTGGGGACCCGGCATCTGACCACCGTCACCGCGGGACGCACCCATCTCCAGCATGCGCTCCCCGTGACCTTCGGCTTTCGGGTTGCCGTTTGGCTTTCCGCCTTCGAGCGCCACGCCCAGAGGTTGGCCCAACTGAAGGAGCGCGTGCTGCGGGTGCAATTCGGCGGCGCCGCCGGAACCCTGGCCTCACTGGGACGGCCCGAGAATGGCTTGGCCACACGGGCTGCCCTGGGAGCTGAACTGGGCTTGCTCGTCCCCGACATCACCTGGCATGTCGCCCGGGATGGGTTCTGCGAAACCATACAACTCCTGGCTCTCATCGGCGGCAGTCTGGGCAAGATCGCGCTGGACGTGATGCTGATGGCTTCTTCGGAATTCCAGGAAGTGGCCGAGCCCTTTGTCCCCGAGCGCGGGGCCAGTTCCACTATGCCGCAGAAGCGGAACCCGATTTCCTGCGAATTGATCCTGGCGGGCGCCCGCCTGTTGCGGGAGCGCGCCTCGCTGATGCTGGACGCCATGGTACAGGACTTCGAACGCGCCACCGGCCCCTGGCACCTGGAATGGAGTGCCGTCCCGGAGAGTTTCGTGCTGGCTGCGGGCTCCCTCTACCAGGCCAACTTTATGCTCTCCGGCCTCTCGGTAGATCCCCGTAAGATGCAGAAAAATCTGAACATAACCGGAGGGCTGATCGTGGCCGAGGCGGTCATGATGGGCTTGGCGCCGGCTCTGGGCAGGCAGCAGGCTCATGACGTTGTCTATGACGCCTGCCGTTTGGCGATTGAGCAGGAGAAACCACTCTTCGATGTGCTGCTCACCGACAAGGCGATCA